>Ga0196978_1000336_pt1 | contig 24167 bp, 24 predicted proteins | sample S3v_2013CmetaG_FD_155491 | JGI IMG/M metagenome (GOLD analysis project Ga0196978, IMG submission 155491) | Soil microbial communities from Anza Borrego desert, Southern California, United States - S3+v_20-13C | ecosystem: Environmental > Terrestrial > Soil > Desert | place: USA: California... | reverse complement strand
GATCGGCGGCGGCGAAGCTGGCGAGGAAGCGCGGCGCAAGCTGATGGGCGGACGCAAGGACGACAAGGCGTTGCAGGAGATCGCAGTGCCGGAGCGCCTGAAGCGCGTGCCCGAAGAGGTGCGCAAATCCGGCGCCGGGTACGACGTCGGCCAGATGTGGGTGAATTTCGCCGATGCGATCCGCACCGGCAAGGCGATCGAGCCCGACTTCGATCACGCGGTGCGCCGCCACCGCACGCTCGATGCGATCCGGCGCGCTTCGGAAACCGGCCAGCGCCAGAAGCTCTGAGCTCGTCACCCCCGCGAAGGCGGGGGTCCAGGACCATTCTGGATACCCGCCTCCGCGGGAATCACGATCGTTCGTCGCGGGAACGACGCTTGTTTGCATGCGGTGCTCATCGATCAAGGAGCAATGACATGGCCGCCTTTCCGGACAAGTACCAGGACCTCTTCCAGAAAAAAGCCTTCGGCGCCTTCACGACGGTCATGCCCGACGGCAGCCCGCAGACGACGCCGGTGTGGGTCGATTACCAGGGCGACGAGATCTGGGTGAATTCGGCGCTCGGACGCCAGAAAGACCGCAACGTGCGTCGCGACCCGCGTGTCGCCGTCGCCGTAATGGATCCCGATAACCCGTACCGCTACGTCGAAGTGCGCGGACGGGTGCGGGAGATCACGCAGGACGGCGCCGATATGCACATCGACGCGATGGCGAAGAAGTACCTCGGCAAGGACAAGTATCCCTTCCGCCAGCCGGGCGAGCAGCGCGTCCTGTACAAGATCGCGATCGAAAAAGCCCACGGCATGGGCTGATCTATTAGCTGCCTTCGGGTCTGATGCCGGCGGCCTTGATGACCTTGTCCCATTTCACGATCTCGGCGCGCAGGTACTTCGCGAACGCATCGGGCGTGAGTCCCGCCGGCTCGAAGCCGTCGGCGATGAAGCGCTCGCGGATCTCCCGCGCCTGCATGATCTTGACCACCTCGCCGCTGATCCGCGCGACGGCGTTCTTCGGCGCGCCCGCCGGCATGAAGAGGCCGTACCAACTCGCCGCGTCGTAGCCCTTCAGCGCCGATTCGTCGATCGTCGGCACGTCGGGCAGAACGCTGCTGCGCTTGAGCGTCGAGACCGCGAGCGCCCGCATCCTGCCGGCGCGTACCTGTCCGAGCGCCGCCGGGATCGACGAGAACAGCACCTGCACCTCGCCGCTGGTGAGCCCCACGATGGACGGCGCGCTGCCCTTGTAGGGCACGTGCACCATCTTCGTCTTCGTGAGCGAGGTCACCATCTCCATCTCGAGATGCGTGATGTTGCCGATGCCGCCGGAACCGTAGCTGATCTCGCCGGGACGTTTGCGCGCGAGCGCGATCAGGTCCTTCACGCTCTTCACCGGGAACGACGGATGCGCGACCAGCACGGAGGGCCCGATCGCGACGAGGCTCACCGGCTCCAGGTCCTTGTTGATGTCGAACGGCAGGTTCACGAACAAGCCCGGCGTGGACACGGTGGAGTTCGACATGAGCAGCGTATAGCCGTCCGGCGGCGATTTCGCGACGTGCGCCGCGCCGATGTTCCCCGCCGCGCCGGGACGGTTGTCGACGATGACCTGCTGCCCGATCGCGTCCGACAGGTACTTGCCGACCGCGCGCGCGGACATGTCCACGCCGCCGCCGGGCGCGAAGCCGACGACGATGCGTACCGGCTTCACCGGATACGTCTGTGCCGCCCCGGTCGTTGCCGCCAGCGAACACACGGCGACGAGCGCTGCTGCGATCGGTCGATTGCTCATGTTTCTCCTCGAATTGTGGTGTGTGGCCGGGTCTGAATCCCGCCCGCCGATCATTGCGGGCCTGACTCCGCGGTGTCAATATCGCTCGCGCTCGTAACACGCCTGCAGCAATCCTTCCGGAGGCAGTCGATGAAAGTCGCGATCCTGGCGGCGTTCGCCGCGATCGTTCACGGCGCGCTCGGTGCAGCGCCGGCCGCCGCGCAGGCGTATCCCGCGAAGCCTGTGCGGCTTATCGTGCAGGGTCCTCCCGCGGGCGGAGCCGACGTGATCGTGCGTCCGATCGCACAACAGATCAGCGGATCGATGGGGCAGCCGATGGTGGTCGAAAACCGGCCCGGCGCCGGCGGCGTCGTCGCCTCGGTAGCCGTCGCCGCGGCGCCGCCGGACGGCTACACCCTGCTCCTCGCGACCGCGAGCGGTTTTTCGATCGCGCCATTCACGCTGAAGAAACGGCCGTACGACCCGGTCAGCGACTTCGCGCCGGTCACCCTGCTCGCGACGGCGCCCATGATGGCCACAGTGCATCCGTCGCTGCCGGTGCGTACGGTCAAGGAGCTGGTGGCGCTCGCCCGCGCGCGCCCGCGAGAGCTCTTCTATGCTTCCAACGGCACCGGCTCGTTCAGCCATCTCACGACCGAGCTCTTCTGCCGCACCGCCGGAATCACGATGACGCACGTTCCGCACAAGGGCGGGACGCCCGCGGTGCTCGATACCGTCAGCGGCAACGTTCAGGTCCTGATCACCGCGTTGCCAACGCTGCTGACTCAGGTAAAGGCAGGCCGCCTGCGTGCGATCGCGGTGACGGGCGCGCGCCGTTCGAGTGCCGTCCCTGAAGTGCCGACCGTCGCCGAATCGGCGCTCGCCGGCTTCGAATCGGTCCAGTGGTACGGCATCTTCGCGCCGCGCAACACGCCCGCGGCAATCGCCGAGCGGCTGCACGCCGAATTCCGCAAAGCGGGCGCGAACCCGGCAGTGAAAGCGCCGCTCGCGATCGAAGGCGCCGATCTCGTCACCAGCGCGCCGCAGGAGCTTGCGGAATTCCTGCGCCGCGACGTCGAGAAGTGGCAGCGGGTCATCCGCGAGGCGAATCTAGTACTCGACTGAAGGAGCAATCGAAAGATGAAGACGTTTCGTGTGTGGGCGGGAGCCTGCGCGCACATCCACAGCGACTTGCGAGAGGGCCGCCGAAGCATCGCCGAGCCGATCGCCCAGAGTGAGTCCGGCGCCGGAGGCACACCGCCTTTCGACTGGGACATCATGCTTCACCTCGGCGACATATCCGGCACGCAGGCGCCGCCGAGCGATGCGGATGGACCGCCGGTCGTCGAACAGCTCACCTCGGGCAGGAAGCACCGCATCGAGCAGATCTATCACCTCCTCGGCAATCACGATGCGAGCGGCCCCGGCGAAGAGACGCAGTGGTGGTTTCGCAAGTGGATCGATCCCGAGGGCGTGAATACGCGCTACTCGCAGGTGCATGCCGACCGCCGGCCTTTCCCGATCGACGGTAACTGGGAGCGCTACAGCTTCGTCGCCGGCAACGTCGTCTTTCTGATGATGGGCGACCGTAACGATGGCGGACCGCCGAAGGGCCGCTCGCAGAAAGGCGGCTGGCCCGCGGGCGCGATCACGCACGAGACCTTCGAGTGGTGGAAACGCATGGTCGAAGCGAACGCCGACAAGATCATCGTGACGTGCGCGCACCACGTGCTGCGCGACACCACCGTCGCTTCAGGCCGCTGGGAGGGCGTGCGCTCGGGCTATCACGGGCACTTCGACGACGCCGAAGGCGCGTCGTACCTGTACTGGGTCGGCGACGACACCGACTCGACGCTGTTCCAGTCGTATCTCGAAGCACATCCCCGCGCGATCGACCTGTGGCTCGCGGGCCACACGCATACGCATCCCGACGATCACTTCGGCGGCAAGAGTCACATCGAGCAGCGCTGGGGCGTCACCTTCGTGAACGTCGCGGCGATGACCCGCCACCACGGCCAGCATAAGCGCGCGCTGTTTCCCTTGAGCCGCTTGTTCACGTTCGAGGACGGCGCAAGCGAGGTGCGCGTACAGTGCTATCTGCACACCGACGATTACGCGCCGCGCGGCTGGTATCCGCGCGTGGAGCGCACGATCGCTTTGAGACGTCCGTTCAGCGCACCGAAAGCGTAACGGCCTTACCGGTTTTCGCCGATTCGACGGTCGCGAGCGTCGTCTGCAGATTCAAGCGCGCCTGCTCGGGCGTCGTGTGCACCGTCGGCGGGGCCGATGTGTTTCGAAATCGTATTTGAGGCTATAGTAAGCGCGCCTCCGGCACACCAACAACAATATCGAACGAGGAGATCCGGATTGAAAGCTGCAGGGGTCCTCGCGCTGGTTCTCGCGTCGTGGCTGTCGTTTTGCGCCGCCGCCGCGCAGACGCTCGCGCCCGATCTGGCACGCGCGCAGTCGCTGCTGCGCGAAGGACGCGGCGCGGACGCGTATACGTTGCTCGAAAAACACGAGGCGCAAGCCGCGGGCGAAGCCGAGTTCGATTACTGGCTCGGCATCTCGGCGCTCGAAGCCGGCAAGCCGGACAAGGCGACCATCGCGCTCGAGCGCGCGCTCATCGTGAATCCCGATTACGTCGGGGCGCGGCTCGATCTCGCGCGCGCCTATTTCGCGCTCGGCGATTTCGACCGCGCGCGCCTCGAGTTCAAAACCGTGCTCGAGCAGGATCCGCCGCCGGCCGCGCGGCGTACGATCGATCGCTACCTTGCCGAGATGGAGGCGCAGCGATACGCGCGGCTGCGCCGCTGGACCGCGTACATCGAAGCGGCGCTCGGGCACGATACCAACGTCAATACCTCGACGCGCGATACGAGCGTGTTCGTGCCGCTGTTCGGACTGAACCTCGCGCTCGCGCCGACGAGCGTCAAGCTGAAGGACAACTATGGCAGCGTGGGCGCCGGCGGCGAGTATCTCCTGCCGCTCACGGACAGCGCGGCGCTCTTCGCCGGGATCGATTACCGCCACCGGCTCAATTTCCAGGAAGACCTGTTCGATCAGTACCGCTTCGACGTGCGCGGGGGCGTTCAACTCGCGCGCGGTCCGAATCTGATCCGCGCAGGTGCGACCTACGGCCGCTTCTATCTCGATAACCGCTGGAACTACGAGAGCACCGGACTCGCGCTCGAGTGGCGCCGCGCGCTCGACGAGCGCAACGCGCTCACGCTGATCGGGCTCCGCAACCGGCTGCGCTATCCGGATCCCCTGCTCGCGGGCAACGACGCCGATCAGATCGTGTTCGGCGCAGGCTTCGGTCATGCGTACAACGCCGAGGCCACGACGTTCGTGTTCGCGAGCGTCTACGGCGGGCACGAGGACGATCGCAACAACCGGGTGGACGGCCAGCGCCGGCTCTACGGCGGCCGCCTCGTCGGTCAGTACAGCCTGCGCGAAGGATTGGAGGCATACGCCACGGCAGCGGCGCAGTGGAGCGACTACGATGTCGAGAACTTCGTATTCCAGGCGACGCGGCAAGACCGGTACTACGAGCTCGCGCTGGGACTCATCTGGCGTTTCGAACGCGACTGGTCCCTGCGCCCGCAGATCACGTATATCCGCAATCAGTCGAACATCGCGATCTACGATTACGACCGCTACGACGTGTCGCTCACGGTGAGGCGGGACTTTCGATGAGGACGACCATGCGTAATACCTTCTCCGCTCTGTGTCTGCTGACGGGGCTGCTGCCGGCACTGGCGTTTGCGGCCGCCGCGGGAACGCCCGTGGGCCGCGTGCAGATCGCGAGCGGCGACGTGCAGATCGTCGCGGCGGACAAGCGATCCCGGCCGCTTGCGCGCGGCGACGTCGTGAACGAAGGCGATACCATCGTCACCGGCAAGACGGGCGCCGCGCACATCCGCATGATCGACGAAGGGATCATCGCGGTGCGCCCGGACACGACGCTGCTCATCGACACCTATCGGTACGAGGGCCGGGAGGATGGCAGTGAGCGCGGCGTGCTGTCACTTATCAAGGGCGGCTTCCGCACGATCACGGGCGTGATCGGACGCACGAACAAGTCGCAGTACATCGTCAACACGAGGGGCGCGACCATCGGCATTCGCGGGACGGACCATGAACCGTACTTCATCCCGCCCCCGCAGCCCGGCGAGACACCGGTGGGCGAGCCCGGCACCTACAACAAGGTGAACGTGGGCGAGACCTTCATCCGCTCGGACACGGGCACGGTCGAGGTCGGGCCGAACCAGGTCGGGTTCGCCTCGCTGCAGCCGAACGTCGCGCCGGTGCGGCTGGAGCGGCTGCCGCAGTTCATGCGTTCGAGCACGCTGCCTCGCGGCAAACCTGATATGCGCAACGTGCGCGATTTCACCCCGCGCGATCCGCGGCGCGCCGAGCTCGTGCAGCAGTTGCGCGAGCGCAACGTATCGCCGCGCGATCTGAGGCGCCTGCTTGCGTTCAGGATTCGCACCGCGGGCGAGGACTTCGACCTCGGCGGCCAGTCGACCGAGACGTTCCGCTTCGCGCCGCCCGGCGTGGCGCTGTCCGGAAGCTTCATTTACGTCGAAGACGGCAACTTGCGCGGCACGACGGGCGGACTCTTCGTGACCGACCGCAGCGGTGACTCGATACTCCTCAATGCCGGAAATGAACCCGTGATCCTCAGCGACCGCAGCGGCTTCCGCTACTCGCGCGAGGGCGCGTCGATGGTCGACCGCGGCGGCGCGTTCGTGGACGGCGCGGGCGTGCTGTGGGGCGTTTACACGGGCGGTCTTCAGTTCACCGAAGCGGCCGGCGTCTCGCGCGTGCTGCTGCTCACGTTCATGGAGACGAATTCGTTTACACCGGCGGCCACCCTGGCGCTGCCGGGCGCCGCGGCCTACACGACGACGGTCGGCTTCACCTCTCCGGTGGACGAGAACCGGCGTATCGGCGGCGTGGCAGACCTCAATGCCGGGGTGATGTTCGGCGCGAGCCCGCGGCTCGTCGCATACAACCTGCGCGTGAGAGACGCGAGCGCGCGGAACTGGACTGCATCGCTCGCAGCGCCGCAATCGCTGCAGAGCTTCTCGCGGCCTCCGTCGGGCACGAACTTGAACGTCACCTGTTCCGGCGCCTGTCCTGCCGCCGGTTCCGGCAAGGCATCGGGCTTCGTGATCGGCGACAACCGCGGCGGACTAATGTCCTCTTACGGGCTGATCGCGGGCCCGAACTTCGTCACCGGCTCGATCCTCGTCCGGCAGTAACGCGCAAGCGATCCGAGTGGGCTTCGTAATTGCACCTGCTCGGGTGCAATGGACAAGCACGCAATCATGTCGCTGCGCGTGGTTTCGATCGTGCTCGTGCTCGCTGCGTCTCACGCGCACGCGAACATGTACAAGTGGATCGCCGAAGACGGCAGCGTCACGTACTCGAATAAGCTGCCGGAAGACCGAACCAAGGTCCGGGAGCTGACGCAACTCGAAACGGCGCCTCCGGCGAGACCGGCGCCGACGAACATCGCGCAGGCGACCATCCAGAACGTCGATCCGCTGTTCGTCTTCGTGCCGCCGGCGCCACGTCAGCCGGCGGCGCAGGTGGAACCCGCCGCGCCGGGCTCACAACCCGAGATCGTAATCACGCCGAAGAATGGATCGGGGGTGCGTGCGGATCTGCCTCCGACTGCCGCTTATCGCGGCGCCGCACAGGATCCCTGCCTGAGAAGCCCGGATCCGCGCTGTTACGAGCTCAACAAGGACCGGTATCACCCGTTCCTCGGCTACATGCCGGCCGCAGCGGCGCCGGCGGTCGGAGCGACCGTCGGCAGCGCGGGCGGCGGCGTCGTAGCCGGCGGATCTACGAGATAGCGCCGGTCTTGCGCATCGCGACGAGCTCGGCCTCGCTGTAGCCGATCATCGCGAGGATCTCGTTCGTGTGCTCGCCGAGGCGCGCGGGCGGGCGCTCGATCGAGGCGCCGTCGTGCGCGAATTTGAACGCGGTGAGCGGCACGGTGACGGGCTTGCCGACGCCCGGCACGTTCTCGTGCCGGTGCAGCACGCGCCGGTGCTCGAGCTGCGGATCCTGAAGCGCTTCCGGGAGCTCGCGCACCCGCGTCGCCGGGACGTGTTTCGACTGCAGATAGTCCTCCCATTCCTGGGCGGTCCTCTCCTTCATCTTGCGCGCGATCGTCGCCTGCTTCTCCTCGTACCTCGAATACCGCTGGTCGAGGCTGCACCGCTCGGCTTCGTCCGGCTCGCCGATCGCGCTGTAGAACCGTTTGTGCTGGCGCTTGTTCGACGCCGCGAGCTGCACGAGCCCATCGCTCGCCTGCTGCATCGAGCTTTCGGGAAAACGCATCCGGTTGCCGCCACGCTTGGGCCGGTGCCCGTTGTGCAGATGATCGACGACGTGTGAGGCCTGCAGCACGAGCGCGACATCCAGCATCGACATGTCGATGTACTGACCCTTGCCGGTGCGCAGCGTCTGGTAGAGCGCCGCGGCGAGCGCAAACGCCCCGGTCGTGCCCGTTGCGTAGTCGATGACCGGCGCGCCGACTTTGATGGGACCGCTTTCGGGTGTACCGGTGGAAGCGGTAATCCCCGAGGTTGCCTGAATCGCGTGGTCGTACGCAGTGTGGTTGCCGCGCGGCCCATCCTGGCCGAATGCAGTCATCGACGCGTAGACCAGGCGCGGGTTGAGCTTGGACAGATCCTCGTAGCCGAGGCCGAGTGCTTTGAATGCGCCCGGCCGGTAGTTCTCGACGAAGACGTCGGCCCACTCGGTGGCGAGCTTCTTCAGCGCCGCGCGGCCTTCTTCGGTCTTCAGGTTGAGGGCGATCGAGCGCTTGTTGGAGCCCTGCGTGAGAAAGCTGGTGCCCATGAGCGCCTTGTTGAGCGCCATGTCGGCGCCGGATTCACGGCTCTGATCGGGCTCGTTCGGGTCCTCGACCTTGATCACGTCGGCGCCGAGGACGCCGAGCTGATAGGCCGCGAACGGGCCGGCGAGTACGTGGGTGCAGTCGAGGATCTTGACGCCTTCGAAAGGTCTCATTTGGATTCCTGATGTGGAGAAGGTGCGGCGTTTGCTAGCGCGCCCCTTCAATAGGGTCAGACTCGATTGTAGTCAACCCGATTTCAATCGAGTCTGACCCTATCCAAAAAGGAGGGCTGAAATGGCCAGGAAAAAAGCGGAAAAGAAGAAAGGCAGGAAATCGCCGGCGGTGAAGCGCGCACCCAAGCAGGTCCGCAAGGGGCTGAGGAGCGCGACGACAGCCAAACGGCGCAGCGGCGAGGCGGGCAGCGGAGCGGCGCCGCAGCGCGCAGCCGTCGCTCGCAAGACGACCAAGCGCAAAGGTCCGGCGCGCAAAGCGGTGCGCTCGGGCCGCACCACGGGTCAGAAGCGGCGCAAAGACGAGGTCAGCGGCAGGCCGCGGCGCCCGTCGCGCGCAGCCGCCCGTGAAGAAGCGAGCGGCGTCGCGGACACCGGCGGCGAATAGCGTTGATCCGCATCTAAGGTGGGCGCGAGCCCGCTGCAAATCAGGAGTCATCGATGGCTCAGAGACGAACCGTGAAGAAAACGGGCAAGAAAACACCCGTGCACCGCGGCGGGCACAGCACGCAGGCGAAGAAGCCGATCGGCCGCAAGAAGCCGTCCGGCGCCGGCCGCAAGACCAGCAACAAGACGCCGCGCGCGAGCAGGCTGGGGAAACAGTCCGGCGCGACAACCAAGCAGCCGGTCGAAGTACTGGAGACGTCGAAGACGACGAAGAAGCGGCGCTCGTAGCCCGTCTCGCGACGTCTGTCGTCAGCCCTGATCGCGGACGCCCGTCTCGCGGCGTTTGTACCGGAACGCGAGCGTCACACCGATGCATGCGCCCCACATGACGTGATCTGCGAATTGCGGCCAGAATGAAAGCGCCGCGACTTCCGGAAAAAACACCGGTGCGATGATGCGCAGATCGAGAACGCCGATCAGCGCTGCGGCGAGGATGGCCCAGAGCACGACGTGGCGGCGCGGCAATACCGCAAGCAGCACGGCGGCCCAGAAGAGAGATACGGTCGCATGCACGAGCGCAGCAGCGAGCAACAATTTCGGCAGCGCGCTTTGCGCAGGCGCCAGCATGGCGCCTGCTGCCCGCGTCGCCTCCAGCGGATCGCCGCCGGTCACGAGCGCATGCACCGTCGAAGGTATACCGCTCAACAGCGTCGCCGCGATCCAGGCATACAGGAGGTCCGAGCCGCGCCGAGACATCGAACGATGCTCGGTCAGTAGACCGCCACGACCTCGCCTGGCTTGTCCAATGCACCTTCGAAGGTCGCCCAAGGCAGTAGCGCGCATCTCGTGCGTGCGGGAAACTTCCTGATCGTTTCGCGCAGCGCCAGGCCTTCGGCACCTGCTGCCAGCGGATCCGGTTCATCCGATGCCTTCAGCAGCGCAACCATGTCACGACACGCGCGTTGCGCCTCTTCAGCCGATTTGCCCCGCACGATCGCCGTCATCATCGAAGCGGAAGCCATGGAAATGCCGCAGCACGTGCACTGAAACGTCACGTCCGCGATGCGATCGTCTTCGAGCCTTACCGATACGACGACCTCGTCTCCACACAGCGGGTTCATTCCGGTCGCATGGCGGTTGGCATCGTCCAGCACGCGGTAGTTCCGCGCGTTCCTGATGTGGTCCATGATGAGCTCGTCGTACCCGGCATCCATTAGCGCAAGGCCTCCAGACTGTACATTTCCGGTGGACGCGCGGCCCGGACGGGAGTTCCGCTAGGACCGACTGCAGTACGCAAAGCATTCGGGCCGCGCGCGCTGCGCCCCTATCAGGCGGACGCTGCCGCGGTCGGTGTGACGGAACGCGACAGCTCGTCCTGGAGCTCGCGCAGCGAATCGCCGAGGATCTGCGCGAGCTCGTCGATTTCGGCCGCGTTGATGGAGAGCGGGGGCGCGGCACGCATGACACTGCCGGCAGCCGCGATGACCGCACCTCTCTTCCACGCGCGTACGTTCAGGCTGGCCACGTGCTTCTTGTCGAGCGGCTGATCCCGGCGCCTCGGATCGACGAGCTCGACGCCCAGCATCAGACCGCGCGAACGCACTTCACCGACGATCGGCAAGTCGCCGACGCGCTTCTGAACCGCTTCGTGCAGGCGCTCGCCCATCCGCGCCGCGTTTTCGACGAGATTCTCACGCTCGATGATCGCGAGATTCGCGAGCGCGGCCGCGCAGGAGGTCGGATGCCCCGCGTACGTACCGGGGTGAACGTTTTCCTCGGTGCTCTTCTCGTCGAAGGCGTCGGCGATTTTCGCACGCGCGATCGAGGCCGAGAGCGGCAGGTAGCCCGAAGTGATGCCCTTCGCGACCGACATGAGATCGGGCACGACGTCTTCGTGCTGGACGCCGAACCATTTGCCGCTGCGCCCGAACCCCGTGATGACTTCGTCCGCGATCATGAGTATTTCCAGGTCGTCGCAGATATCGCGTACGCGCTCGAGCCAGCCAAGCGGCGGAATGATGAAGCCTCCGGCGCCCTGCACCGGCTCCATGATGACGGCCGCAACGGTTTCCGGGTCCGCGGCACGTACGGCATCGGCGAGCGCGTCGGCGCAACGCCGCACCACTTCCTCGTCCGTGCCGGCATCCCGTTGCCGGAACGGACACGGGATAGCCACTTTGGTGAAGCCGCTCCATTGGTACGGCTCGTACGCCTTCGTCTGCTCGGCGGTGCCGCCGAAACCGAAGGTGCCGATCGTGCCGCCGTGATAGCCGCCCTGCAGCGCGATGATCTTGTACTTCCGCGGACGCCCGACCCGAAGCCAGTAGTGGCGCGCGATCTGTATCGAGCGCTCGTTGGCTTCGGCGCCGCTCACCGCATAGAGCGTGTAATCGAGATCGCCGGGCGTGAGCGTCGCCAGCTTCGCCGCGAGCTCGGCGGCGGGCGCATTCGAGAACTGGCGCGTCGTCGGATAGTAGGCGAGCTTCGCGGCCTGCGCTCGGATCGCGTCCGCGATCTCCTCGCGTCCGTGGCCGACCTGGACAACGGAGAGCCCGGCGAAGCCGTCGATCACCTTCTTCCCGCCGCGGGTCCAGAGATAGACGCCCTTGCCGCGCTCGATCATGAGCTCCTCGTCGGAAAGGACCGGATGGTCCTGAGTCTTGTGTGTCCACAGATGCTTGATCATTTCGGCGTCGGTCATGGCTCTGGCCTTTGTCGGGACGACATTGGATGATAGCAGCAACGTTTTCCCACTCTGCACAGGTGACGCGTGACGACCATCAGCGAAATAGCGCCCGATGTCTATCGGATCTGCACGTACGTTCCGGAGATCGACCTGCAGTTCAGCCAGTTCCTGATCAAGGACGAGCAGCCGCTGCTGTGGGAGACGGGGATGAAGAGTCTCTTTCCTGCGGTGCGCGAGGCCGTCGCGCAAATCATCGATCCCGCGACGCTGCGCTGGGTCGCCTTCAGCCATTTCGAGCCCGACGAGTGCGGATCGCTCAACGAGTGGCTCGCGCTCGCGCCGCAGTCGCAGGCGCTATGCAGTGAAATCGGCGCGATGGTGTTCGTGAACGACGGTGCGCTGCGACCGGCGCGCGGCGTCGGCAAGGATGAGACCATCGCCACCGGAAAATACAAGTTCCGGTTCTATCCGACACCCCATCTGCCGCACGGCTGGGATGCGGGCGTGCTGTTCGAGGAGACGAATCGCACGCTGCTCTGTTCCGATCTGTTCCATCACGTGGGCAACGTCGAGCCCTGCACCGAGGACGACATCGTCGGCCGTTCGCGGCATGCGATGCAGACGATGCAGGCGAGTCCCATGATGGACTACATGCCGTGGACACCGAAAACGGACGCGCGCCTTCGCGAGCTTGCCGCTCTGGCGCCACGCACCTGCGCCACGATGCATGGTTCGGCGTTTCGCGGCGACGGCGCTCGGGCTCTGCTCGAGCTCTCCGCCGTCATGCAGGACGTGCTGGGCCGCGCCGGGCCCGCCGGCAACGAGGCGGCGTAAGACGATGGCCTCCGCCAACGCGGACAAAGTGTTCGCCGGCTCGATTCCCGCGATGTACGAGAGATACCTCGTGCCCCTGATTTTCGAGCCCTACGCAGCCGATCTCACGTCACGGCTGGGCGCGAAGACACTCTCGTCCGTGCTCGAGATTGCCGCGGGCACCGGCGTCGTCACGCGTGCGATGGCCGCGGCCCTGCCTGCCTCGGTATCGATTGTCGCGACCGATCTCAATCAGCCGATGCTGGATTACGCCGCCTCCCGCGGCACACCGCGTCCTGTCGAGTGGCGGCAGGCCGATGCCATGCAGCTTCCGTTCGACGACGCGAGCTTCGACGCCGTCGTCTGCCAGTTCGGCGTCATGTTCTTTCCCGACAAGGCCAAGGCATACAGCGAAGCGCGCCGCGTCCTGAAGCCGGGCGGCACGTTTTTGTTCAACGTGTGGGACCGCATCGAGCACAACGAATTCGCGGACATCGTCACCGCCGCGCTGGAACAGCTTTTCCCGTCCGACCCGCCGCGGTTTCTGGGGCGTACGCCACATGGTCATCACGATCTGGAGACCCTGCGGCGCGATCTCGCGCGCGGAGGCTTCAGCGCTCCACCCGAGATAGCGACCGTCAGCGCACGCAGCCGGGCGAAATCGCCCATGGAGCCCGCGATTGCCTACTGCCAGGGCACGCCGCTTCGAAACGAGATCGAAGCGCGCGACGCGGCACTGCTCGATTCGGCGACCCGTGTTGCCGCCGAAGCGATCGCCAGGCGCTTCGGCGACGGCGCAGTCGACGGCAGGATCCAGGCGCACGTGATCGCCGTCGTGAAGTAGACACGCGGGCGCCCATGGAAAAACTGACCCTCCCGCGCCTCGACGCAGACGCCGGCCTGACGTTCCTCTGGAACTACCTCGTCGGCCATCCGCACCCGCGCGCGGCACTCGACGCCCACGCGAGCGCGTTTCTCGCGCGCTGCCTCGCCGATTTCTCGCGCTCGCGCGCGCAGCTCTTCCAGGACCTCTACGTCGCCCATCGCCTGCGCGACAAGCGCAGCGGCTGGTTCGTCGAGTTCGGCGCGATGGACGGGATCACGCTGAGCAACACGTACTATCTCGAGACGGCGCTCGGCTGGAACGGCATCGTCGCCGAGCCGATGCCGATGTGGCACGCGGCCCTCGCACAAAACCGCCGCGCGCGGATCGATCGACGCTGCGTGTGGTGGGAGTCCGGTAAGACGCTCGACTTCGTCGCATCGAACAAGTACCCGGAGCTTTCTTCGATCGCGGAATTCGCGCAGGACGACTACCAGGCCGCGCAGCGCGCCGTGGACGCGACCACGATCAGCGTCGACACGGTGTCGCTCAACGACCTCCTCGCCGAGCACGGCGCGCCGCGCGACATCGATTACCTGTCGATCGACACGGAAGGCAGCGAGCTCGACATCCTCGCCGCGTTCGATTTCGAGCGCTTTCGCGTGAGCGTGATCACCGTGGAGCACAACTTCCGCGAGGACGTGCGCGCGTCATTGCATCAGCTACTCGGCGCGCACGGCTTCGTGCGCGAGCTGGAGCTCTTTTCGCGCTTCGACGACTGGTACGTCCATCCGGCGCGGGTCGCGCAGGCCTAGAACTTCTCCACCCACGGCCGCACCTCGATCTCCCACGTCCATGCGCTGCGCGGCTGGCGCAGCACGTGCAGGTAATTGAGCGCGATCGCGTCCGGGTCGAGCAGCGCATCGGGACCCGAGGCGACGCGCCCGGGTTGTGCGATACCGCCGTCGATCACGAAGTGCGCGACGTGGATGCCTTGCGGCTGAAGCTCGCGCGCCATGCTCTGCGCGAGCCCGCGCAGCGCGAACTTGCCCATCGCGAACGGCGCGGACTGTGCGTAGCCTTTCACGCTCGCCGACGCGCCGGTGAAGAGAATCGCGCCGTGGTTCTTCGGCACCATGCGCCGCGCGGCTTCACGCGCGACGAGAAAACCGCCGTAGGCGCTGACCTCGATTGCGCGGCGCACGTCGGCCGGATCGAGATCGACGAACGGGCCGCGCACACGGCCGCTCGCGTTGTACACGACGACGTCCGGCTGGCCGATCCCGGCCTCGACGTCGCTGAAAAGGCGCGCGACCTCCTCCGGCTTCGCGGCATCGCACGCGTAGGCTCGCGCGCCGATCTCCGCGCACAACGCTTCGAGCTTGCCGGGATTGCGCGCAGCGAGCGCGACTTTCAGTCCTTCACGCGCGAAGAGCCGCGCAACCGACGCGCTCAACCCGGAGCCGGCGCCGACGATCAACGAGCGTGTGTATTGAGGTGATTGCATACGCAGAAGTCTAGGCACTTCGATCGGTGTGAGGAGAGGAGGTTACGGAGGGGAACCTGGGTTCCCCTCTGTTCGTCTACCGAGACGCCGCTCGCCGACGCGTCAGCCCGGCGTCGCTTCACTGCGGCGTCGTGGCGGGTAGATGCGCCGTGCAACGTTGGGCGAACCGGGCGCGTGAACGAGTTTTGCAATCACCTCCTCGGTCCACGCGGCAGTCTCTTTGTTCTTCGCCTCGTGTGCACGGAAATTCTTCGCACGCGCTTCCAGCGATGTGAACTCGTACATCACGCCGTGCTTCGCCCAGCCCGACACGGACGCATACTTGCGCATGCCCATCGAGCTCGGGATCTCACCCATCGCCGGCAAGCGGTAATCGGCATACCACGCGAGGAGCTCGTCCTCCTGTTCCCACGATCCCGAGTTGAAGCTGCCGAACTGGATGCACGGCGCGGGGGTGTACGGGCCTTCGCGCTCCTTCGCGTGCGGACCTTCGACGCGCGCTTCCTCCGTGAAGATGTTGAGGCGCTCACCGATGCGCACCTTCAACATCTTTTCATCGGCAGGATCGATCTTGCCCTTCTGGTTATAGGGCGTGAGGACGGAGAATGCATGCGCGTCTTCCGCGCCGAGCAGGAAGATGTACGCGTAGCCGCCGGCGATCGGCTCTTTCGTGTGGCGCAGCCGCGGCAGCGGCTTGATCGAGAGATCGCTTTCGTAATGCGCGGCCCACAGGATGCGCGGATACTTCAGCAGCTTCGGAATGTAAGTGCCGTGCAGCCAGTCGAGATACTGTTGGCGGCCGTTTTCCGGCAGGTCGTACCACGCGACGCTCAAACCTCTGTCCACTACCGTCTCCTTTTAGAAGGCCGTCGTAGTGTAAGCTCGAACGTCACGGCAAACATCCAGGGAGGAGTACCCGTGAAATTCGCAGTCGCGCTTTGCATCGCGCTCGCCTCGTTTGCATCGCACGCACAAAACTATCCTGCGAAACCCGTGCGCATTCTCGTGGGCTTCGCGCCCGGCGGCTCCACCGATCTCACCGCGAGAATCTACGCACAGGAGCTGAACAAGCTCTGGGGCTCGCAGGTGGTCGTCGATAACCGGCCGGGCGCGAGCGGCATGATCGCTGCCGAGCTCACGTCGAAGGCGGCGCCGGACGGCTACACGTGGCTCGTATCGCCGCAGACGAGCACCGTGGTCGCGCCGCTCATCTACAAGAAAGTCGGCTACGACCCGGCGCGCGATTTCGCGCCGGTCGCGGTCATCGGCTCGACGCCGCAGCTCCTCGTGCTGCATCCGTCGCTGCCGCCGCGCAACTTCAGGGAGTTCGCCGCCTTCGTGAAAGCGAACGCCGGCACGCTCGCGTACGCCTCCGGCGGATTCGGCTCGACGCCGCACATGGCCGGCGAGCTCCTGAACACTTCGCTCAAGGTGCGCGTGTCGCACGTGCCTTACAAGGGCGAGAATCCCGGCGTGGTCGATCTGCTCGGCGGCCAGATCCCCTACATGTTCTCGAATCTGCCGGTCGTGTTGCCGCACGTGCAGGCCGGAAAGCTCCGCGCCGTTGCGATCACGAGTCTCAAGCGCTCGCCGCTCGCGCCGGAATTCCCGACGATTGCCGAATCGGGCATCGCCGGCTTCGACACGGCGACGTGGAGCGGACTCTATCTGCCTGCTGCGACTTCGCGCGACGTGGTCAGACGCATCAGCGGCGACGTTCTGAAAGTCATGCATGCGGCTGAGTTCAGGAAGCGCATGCTCCAGCAAGGGATCGATCTTTCGGAGAACGACACGCCGGATAAACATGCGGCGTTCCTCAAGACCGAGCTTGCGAAGTGGAGCAAGGTGATCAGGGAAGCGGGCGTCAAGGCGGAGTGACTGTCATGACAGCGAACATTACGATGCTCTGCGCGCACGGCGCGAACATTCCTGCAATCGGCTTCGGCACGTCCCAGCTCGGCGACTGCGGCGAGATCGTCGCCACCGCGCTCGCGTTGGGTTACCGGCACATCGACACCGCTTGGAAATACGGCTCGGAAAGAGGCGTCGGTGAAGGCATACGCGCGTCCGGCGTGCCGCGCCCGGAGATCTTTCTGGTGACCAAGGTCTCGCACGAGTACCTGCGCGCCGCCGACTTCGCGCGCTCGCTCGACGAGAGTCTCGAGAACCTGCAGGTCGATTACGTGGATCTGCTGCACGTGCACTGGCCGACCGTGGACAACATCCCGCTCGAGGAGACGATGGGCGCGCTGGCGAAAGCGAAGCGCGACGGCAAGGCGCGCCACGTCGGCGTCGCGAACTTCAACATCGCGCTGGTGGAGGAAGCGCGACGGCTGTGTCCCGAGCCGCTGGTGAGCCTCCAGGCCGAGTATCACCCGTACCTCGACCAGTCGAAGGTGCTGGCGGCGTGCCGCCGCTGGGGCATGGTGTTCACCGCATATTGCCCGCTCGCGCGGGGTCGGCTGTTCAACGATCCGGTCCTGACTGAAATCGCGCGGAAGAAGGAACGCACGGTCGCGCAGATCGCGCTGCGCTGGCTCATGCAGCAGGGCAATATCGCCGCGATCCCGCGCTCCTCCAGCGCGAAGCACATGGCGGAAAGCCTCCAGGTGTTCGACTTCGAGCTCACCCCTGAGGAAATGGCGCGCATCAGCGCGCTCAAACGCCCGGACGGGCGCATCGCGAACCCGAAAGGCCGTGCCCCCGCCTGGGATTAGCGAGGCGGCGACAGGATCCATAGGTGTGAGGAAAGGAGGTCTCGGAGGGAACACGGCCAGCCGCGCCGCGAACGGCCTTGCTGGGTTTCCCTCTGAGGCGTAATAGAGGGGTCGATCGAACCGCAAGGTTCGATTGACTGTCCGAAGGACATGCGCCACTGTATGCGGCCCATGTCTCGGTCGCTTCACATAAGCCTGATCCTGGCGGCGGTGCTTGCCACTGCCGGCTCGAACGCGGCCGCGCAAGTCTACAAGTGGGTGGACGAGAACGGCGTCGTGAATTATTCCAATACGCCGCCGCCGAAGAAGCCCGGCGCGAAGCCGCCTGTCATCGTCGAAGAAACGATATCGACCTACACACCCGAGAAAGCGGTCACCGAGTCGATCGAAGGCGCCCGTAAGCGTGCCTCGGCGCCGCCTCCACCTCCGCCTCCTGCGCCAGCCGCACCTGCGCCTGCGGCGGCGGCAGAGACGGGCGGCGGCAATCGCGTCGGCGTGCTCGGCCCGCCAGCGCCGCCGCCGGTGGCAACGTATGACCCCTGTGCGAATCCGAACGATCCGCGGTGCCAGCAGATCATCTATGCGCCGGCGCCGATCGTGGTTCCCCGGCGGCCGGTGCAGATTCCGCCGGGCACCGTCACGAGCAACGTCGGACCATCGCCGGCCGTCGTGCCGGGGCAGCCGGGGCTCAACAACCCGCAGTTCCCGCAGCCGCGCTCACAGCGTCCGCTGATGCACGGGCCGGACCGCGATCGTGATCGCGACCGCTCCGGGCGCTAGCTCGCTGACATGTTGATGGTGGGCTAAAGCCCACCCTACGTTTTGCCGCACCCTGTTCGTCATTCCCGCGCAGGCGGGTATCCCCTTCCCCCTCAGGAGGAAGGTAGGATGGGGGTGGTGTCAAACAGGCACTGGATCCGCACCTACGCGGGAACGGCGGTCGCGATTCAGATCCTCTCGAGCAACGCGGTAGCGGCACCCGGCGCGCGTTCCTTCGCGCCGTTGATGAAGAACACGAAGACATCGCGGGCAGCCGAGCGCGCGCGCTCTTTCGTGAGCCGCGGAAATTCCTTCGGCTCGCCGCCGCGCGCAAACGTCTTCGCCACCTTCGCCCATGCATCGAGCGCCGGCGCCGCATAGCCGGTCTTCAGTTGCGCCTGCGCGCGCACGAGCCGCGCGTAGACGAAATCCGCGGTCACGTCGCCGAAGCGCGGATACTCCTCGGAATCGGTGAATACGATCGCGCAGCGGTGGCGGCGCGCCAGCTCGATGAAGCGCACGTCGAGAAAGCTCTCGTGGCGCGGTTCGAGCACGTGACGCATGGGACGCGATCCGATGCTCGCCGGCAGGAGCTTCAGAAACGCTTCGAAGTCATTCGGATCGAACTGCTTCGTCGGCGCGAACTGCCACAGGATTGGTCCGAGCTTCTCTCCGAGCTCCGCCACGCCGCTCGCGACGAAAAGCTCGATGGAAGGACCGGCGTCTGCGAGCACCTTTCGAATGGTCGCGTAGCGCGGCGCCTTCACGGAGAAGACGAATCCATCCGGCGTTTCGTCGCGCCACTTCGCGAAGCTCGCCGGCTTCTGGAGCCGGTAGAACGTGCCGTTAATCTCGATCGCGGTCAACTGCCGGCTCGCATACTCCAGCTCGCGCGCGTGCGGCAGCCCCTTCGGATAGAACGTTCCGCACCACGGCGCATACGTCCAGCCTCCGACGCCCACCCTGATCTGTGCGGTCTTTGTCACCTCTTCCCCGTCACCTCGTCACCTCGTCACTGCGTCACTGCGTCACTGCGTCACTTCATCACCGCTTAACCCCACTACTTCGTGCCGGCCGTTTATAGCACGCGTTCAACACCGAGCGAGGAGAGCCCATGGGATCGAGAACACTTGCACGAATCACGGCCGTCACGGGCCTGATGCTGCTTTCGGCGGTCGCGGCGGCAGCGCCCGACACGACGCCGCGCAAAACGCTTCAGGCGTTCGCCAGCGAGCGTGAGCTCGCGGAGCTGTTCCGGAAATGGCGAGAGCAGCGGCCTGCCCGCATCGAGCGCCGCAGCTCGCCGCTGGCGGCGTTGGCACCGGCCCCGGCCGCGCCCGCCGCGGAAATGGCGAAATCGAGCGCGGACGCCTCGGCACACGGCGCAAAGAGCGAGTCGGTGACGAACGTCCAGCACGCCGGCGTCGACGAAGGCGGCATCGTGAAGGTGCACGGCGATCACCTCGTAATCCTGCGGCGCGGCCGGCTTTTCACCGTGAACATCGCCGATCGCGAATTAAAGCCCGTTTCGACGGTGGATGCTTATGGCGGCGACGTCGATCCGCGCGGCGCGTGGTACGACGAGATGCTGATCTCCGGCAACACGATCGTCGTGATCGGCTACAGCTACGCACGCGGCGGCACCGAGATCGGGCTCTTCGACATCTCGCCGGATGGCGGTCTCACGTATCGCGACACGTATCACCTGCGCTCGAACGACTACTATTCGTCGCGCAATTACGCGAGCCGGCTGATCGGAACCAAGCTCGTGTTCTATACGCCGCTGCGCCTGAATCCATGGGCATCCGATCCGTTCGCGGCGTTCCCGGCGATGCGCCGGTGGCAGCCGCACGCGACGCCGGCCGATTTCAAACGCATCGCGCCCGCGACGCGCATCTATCGCACCGACGAGGAGATCGATCCCGATCAGGGCCTCGCGCTGCACACCGTCGCCATCTGCGATCTCGCAAACCGCGAGCTCGACTGCACGAGCAGCGCAGTCATGGGCCCGCCGGGGCGCGTCTTCTACGTGTCGGACACGTCGGTGTTCGTGTGGACGAGCGCGTGGCGGCGTAGCGGCACCGCGCGCGCGGCCGGCTCCGGCGTGTTCCGCATTCCGCTCGACGGCTCCGCACCGAGCGCGCTCAAAACCTACGGCACGCCGATCGATCAGTTTTCGTTCCTCGAAAGCGAGGACGGTCATCTCAACGTGCTGCTGCGCGCGGTTGGGAGCGGCGACGGTATGTGGGGCGCCGAGCGCGGAGGCATGCAGCTCGCGCTCATGCGCGTGCCGCTCTCGAGCTTCTCCGACGGCCGTGACGGCGCGCCCCGAGCCGCATACCGGCAACTGCCGACGCCGACCGCCGGCTCCGCGCTGCAAAGCCGCTACATCGGCCCGTACCTCGTCTTCGGCGCGGGGACCGGGTGGCGCAGGCCGCAGCCGACCGCGCAATCGCACGTCTACGCGATCCGCTATGCGGGCGAATCGCACCCGCACGCGCTCCCGCTCGTGCACGGCGTCGATCGCATCGAGGCGCTGGGCCGCGACGCGGTGATCGTCGGCAGCGACGGACGCGACCTGCACTTCACCAGTCTTCGCCTCGGCGCGCGACCGCAAACGGCAGACCGCTACACGCGGCCGAATGCCGCACAGGGCGAGACGCGCAGCCATGGCTTCTACTATCGCGCGTCGGCGAACGACGAAGGTCTTGTCGGTCTGCCGATCATCGGCGGCCGGCAGGCGGCATCGGGGCAGTTGCGGCGCGCGGCGGCGTCGGTCCTCTTCCTGCGCAAGCGCGCGCTCACGCTGACGGAGCTCGGCACGCTCGATTCGCAGGCCGAGCGCTCGGCGAACGACGCATGTGTCGCGTCCTGCGTGGACTGGTACGGCAACTCGCGGCCGCTGTTCCTGCGCAATCGTGTCTTCGCGCTGATGGGTTACGAGCTCGTCGAGGGCGCGCTCTCCGGCGGCCGCATCACCGAGACGCAGCGCGTGAGCTTCGCGCCGCACTGGATCGACCGTATCTCGTGGGGCATACAATGACCGGATGCATGTCGCCGCCAACACCATCGAAGCGATCGGCCGCACGCCCCTCATCCGACTGACGGCTGCGTCGGAAGCGACCGGCTGCGAGATCTACGGCAAAGCCGAGTTCATGAACCCCGGCGGCTCGGTCAAGGACCGCGCTGCCCTCTTCATCGTGAAGGACGCGGAAGAGCGCGGGCTGCTCAGACCCGGCGGCGTGATCGTCGAAGGCACCGCCGGCAACACCGGCATCGGGCTCGCGCTCGTCGCCAACGCGCGCGGCTACCGCACCGTGATCGTGATCCCCGAGACGCAGAGCCAGGAGAAAAAGGACGCGCTGCGGCAGTTCGGCGCGGACCTCCGCGAAGTGCCGGCGGCGCCGTATGCGAATCCCAACAACTACGTGAAAGTGTCGGGACGTCTTGCGGAAGCCATCGCCAAAGTGGAACCTGCCGGCGCGATCTGGGCGAACCAGTTCGACAACGTCGCGAATCGGCGCGCGCACATCGAGACGACGGGCCCGGAGATCTGGGAGCAGACCGGCGGCAGGATCGACGGCTTCATCTGCGCGGTCGGCACCGGCGGCACGCTCGCGGGCGTCGGTATGTATCTCAAGGGCCGCGCCCCGAACGTCACGGTCGCGATCGCCGATCCGATGGGCGCGGCCCTCTACAACTACTACAAGCATGGCGAGCTCAAAGCCGAAGGCTCGTCGATCACCGAGGGGATCGGCCAGAGCCGAATCACGGCAAATCTGGAAGGCGCGCCGATCGACGAAGCCTTTCAGGTCCCCGACAGCGAAGCGATTCCCGTCGTGTTCGATCTGCTGCAACACGAGGGGCTGCTCATGGGCACGTCGACCGGCATCAACGTCGCGGGCGCCATGCGGCTTGCGCGCCGGCTTGGCCCCGGCCACACGATCGTGACGATCCTCGCCGACGGCGGCCAGCGCTATGCGAGCCGCCTCTTCAATCCCGAGTTCCTGCGTTCCAAGAACCTGCCGGTGCCGCCGTGGCTCGAGGCCGGCGGCGCGCCGGCAGTGCCCACGCCGCTCGTGTAGGGCGCGAGCGCTGCCTGACGGCGCTAGATGATCGGCAGGAACGCGAAGTCGGTCGGATCGACCATCGCGTTGTTCTGGAACGTGATCGTCTCCTGGATCGTGCCGTCGGCGGATGTGACCTGCCACTGAGACGAATCGGAGATTCTCAGGAACGTCGCGCCGTCGCCAGCCGTGCCGTAGCCGCGGAAAATGATCGAGTCGCCGACTGCCGACTCGTTTCCGATGAAATCGACGATGCTTTGTCCATTCGCCTCTCCGGCGATGAAGGTGAACGTGTCGTTGCCTGCGCCGCCGTTCAGCTCGGCGCCGGAGCCGCTCGCCTGAAGCGAGTCATCGCCGTCCATGCCGGCGATATAGTCCGCACCGCCGCCGCCCATCAGCGTGTCATCGCCGCCGAGACCGAGCAGATGACTGAAGTTGGCGTCGCCGGTCAGCACGTCTGCGAATTCGGATCCGATCAGCCCTTCGATCGAGTTATAGCTGTCGCCGGCGGCATCGCCGAGGTTCGACGCGGCGTTCGCGAGGTTCGCCGTGACCGCGCCTGACGCGTAGTAATACGCCGCGTAATCGATTCCATTGCCGCCGTTCAGCGTGTCGCCTTCCGTGCCGCCCTCCAGCCGGTCGTTGCCTTCGCCGCCGCTGAGGAAATCGAACTCCGCACGTCCCTGGATGTAATCGTCACCGTCGTTACCGCCGATAAAGTTCGCGGCGGCGCTCCCGATCAGCGTGTCGTTGTGCGCGGAGCCGAGCAGATCCTCGATCGACAGATAGACGTCGCCGACGGCATCGCCGGTGTTTTGCGTGCTGCCGCTGAGGTTCGCGAGCACCGCGGCCGTCGAAAACGCATAGCTCGCGGCGTCGGTGCCGAGCGCACCGTCGAGGCGATCGGCGCCAGGCCCGCCGTGCAGGACGTCGTTACCGTCCATGCCGAGCAGGAAGTCGTCGCCGCCCTGACCCTCGAGCTCGTCGTATTCGCCGCCCCCAGCCAGCCAGTTGGTGTTCGCATCGCCGCGAAGCAGATCCTGGCCGGCCGACCCGATCAGGCCGGCAATGCCCGAATAGCTGTCACCGGCCGCATCGCCCGTGTTTTGCGACGGATCCGCGAGATCGGCAATGACGGGAGCAACCGCGTAGTAATAGGTCGCGTGATTGGTGCCGGCGCCGCCGACCAGCGTATCCGCACCGACTCCGCCTTCGAGCCTGTCGTCGCCGGCCTCACCCGATAGCGTGTCGTTCCCGCCGCGGCCTTCGATGTAGTCGTTGCCGTCGCCGCCCGCGAGATTATTCGCGCCGCCGTTACCGACCAGCACGTCCGCGAATGCGGAGCCGAGCAGGTCTTCTACCGACGCATACGTATCGCCGGTCGCTTCGCCGGTGTTCTGCGCAGGCGTCGTGAGGTTCGCCACGACCCCTGCCGCCGCCATCGCGTAGCTCGCGCGGTCGGTGCCGGTGCCCCCGTTCAGGATGTCGGCGCCGAGCCCGCCGATCAGCGTGTCGTTGCCGTCGAAGCCG
>Ga0196978_1000334_pt1 | contig 24252 bp, 15 predicted proteins | sample S3v_2013CmetaG_FD_155491 | JGI IMG/M metagenome (GOLD analysis project Ga0196978, IMG submission 155491) | Soil microbial communities from Anza Borrego desert, Southern California, United States - S3+v_20-13C | ecosystem: Environmental > Terrestrial > Soil > Desert | place: USA: California... | reverse complement strand
GGCCAGCCAGGTGCTGATCCAGGTGATGAGAATGCCCAGCGCCACGACCATGCCGAAGAGGATGGCCAGCGTTTTCAGGTCGGTGACCTCGAGCAGGTGCAGCTCGGGCGCGATTTTGTCGAGTAAATAGATCAGCCCGCTGAGAAAACCGATGGCGAGGATCGCGCCGAAGATGCCATTGCGGATGCCGCTCAGCACGAAAGGCCTCCGGATAAAGCGCTGCGTGGCGCCGACCAGGTTCATCGTGCGGATGAGAAAACGCTTCGAATAAATGGCGAGGCGGATCGTGTTGTTGATCAAGGCCACGGCGATGATCAGCAGCAGCCCGCTGAAGATGAGCAGGCCGATGCTCCAGTCGCGGATATTCTCGTTCATCGCGCTGACGAAACGTTTCTGATAATGCACGTCTTTCACCTTCGCGTCCTCGCGCAGCTCCTTCTCGATCCAGGCCAGGCTGTCGTTGTTCGCGTACTCCGCTTTCAGGTACACCTCGATCGAAGGCTCGAGCGGGTTGAAGCCGAGCGTCTTGATGAAATCCTCGCCGATGTCTTCCTGCAGACGCTTCGCGGCTTCCTCTTTCGTTACGTAAACCGAAGAGTGGCGGTACGGCGAAGCGTCGATGGACTTCTGCAGGGCGATGATGTCGGCTTCTTTCGCGTTCTCGTCGAGGAAAACGGTGACGAGGATATTTTCTTTCGCGTAATTGGACAGCGTGCGCGCGTTGAGCACGATGAGGCAGAGCACGCCGAGCATGGTGAGCACGAGCGAGATGCTGATCACGATGGTGAACGCGGAGGAACGCAGACTGAGTCGGTAGCCGGCCATGCGAAAGCGAAATTAGGCAAAGCGCGGCCCGGCTTTTCGCGGGGAAAGGCAAGATGTTGACAGGGGGAATGTTGAAAACCTTTCCGTCCCGCCGATTCACTAACTTCGTCGTCCTTTTACCAATGAATTCTATGGAATACAACTTTCGCGCGATCGAGCAAAAATGGCAGGACTACTGGCGCAGCAACCAGACCTATAAAGTCGAGAACGGCGGCGGCAAGCCCAAGCATTACGTGCTGGACATGTTCCCGTATCCTTCCGGCGCGGGCCTGCACGTGGGGCACCCGCTGGGCTATATCGCATCGGACATCGTGGCGCGCTACAAGCGGCTGAAAGGCTTCAACGTGCTGCACCCGATGGGCTTCGACGCGTTCGGCCTGCCCGCCGAGCAGTACGCCATCCAGACCGGCCGCCACCCCGCGGAAACGACGAAAGAGAACATCGCGCGCTACCGCGAGCAGTTGGATAAGATCGGTTTCAGCTTCGACTGGAGCCGCGAGGTGCAGACCTGCGAACCGGGGTATTACAAATGGACGCAGTGGATCTTCCTGCAGCTTTTCAAATCCTGGTACAACTGCGAAACGCAGAAAGCCGAACCTATCGAAACGCTGATCGCGGTGTTCGAGAAAGAAGGCTACAAAGGCGAAGAGCATCGCTTTCTCACGGGCGAAGTGGAGCAGGAGCTGCAGGCTTTTTCCGCTGCGGAGTGGAAAGCGTTTTCGGAAAAAGAAAGATCGGACGTGCTGCTGCATTTCCGTTTGGCTTACCTCGGCGAAGCCTGGGTGAACTGGTGCCCGGGCCTGGGCACGGTGCTGGCGAACGACGAAGTGAAGGACGGCGTGTCGGAGCGCGGCGGGTATCCCGTGGAGCGCAAGCGCATGCCGCAATGGAGCCTGCGCATCACCGCCTACGCCGAGCGCCTGCTCCGCGACCTCGACTCGCTCGACTGGCCCGACAGCATCAAGGAAGCGCAGCGCAACTGGATCGGCCGCTCGGAAGGAACGAGCATCCGTTTCAAATTGGAAGCGCACGATGAATATGTCGAAGTGTTCACCACGCGGCCCGATACGGTCTTCGGCGTTTCGTTCGTCACGCTGGCCCCGGAGCACGAGCTGGTGCAAAAAATTACCACGCCGGAATACCGCCCCGCCGTCGACGCGTATGTGAACGTGGCGAAAAACAAATCGGAGCGCGAGCGGCAGGCGGATGTGAAAACGGTGAGCGGGCAATTCACCGGGGCATACGTGCTGCATCCGTTCACGGCGAAACGCATTCCCGTATGGATCGGCGAGTACGTGCTCGCCGGCTACGGCACAGGGGCCGTCATGGCCGTGCCCGGCCACGACAGCCGCGATCATGCGTTCGCGAAACATTTTCATTTGCCCATCCTCAAAGTGATCGAAGCGCCGGCTTCGCTCAACGTGCCGCCGGTAGATGCGGCTTCGTACGATGAGAAGATCGGAACGTGCGTGAACTCGGACTTTCTCAACGGGCTGGAAGTCGTGCAGGCGATCACGCGCGCGATCGAAGAAATTGAAAAGCGCGGCTACGGAAAAGGCAAGATCAACTTCCGCCTGCGCGACGCCGCCTTCGGAAGACAGCGCTACTGGGGCGAGCCGATCCCGATCTATTACAAGGACGGAATTCCCACGCCGATGCACGAAAGCGAATTGCCGCTGGTGCTGCCGGAGATCGATAAGTTTTTGCCGACGGAAACGGGCGAGCCGCCTTTGGCGCGTGCGAAGGATTGGTTTTACAGACCTCACCCCCGGCCCCTCTCCCAAGGAGAGGGGGGAGGTGAGGTTCTCACCGAAGGTGAGAACTATGTGCCGTTGTATTTTACTACTTCTCCGGAGAAGTGGAGGATTTTGAAAGAGCGGTGCAGGGAAAATCGTAAGGCTCCGACCTTGGCTGAAGATAATCTGTGGCAGGCTTTGCGGAATAAAAATATCGGGTTTAAAATTCGCAGGCAGCATGCAATTGATTGTTTCATCGCAGACTTCGTCTGTCTTGAAAAGCAAATCATTATCGAGGTAGATGGAGATTATCATGCGACCCCGGAACAAAAAGAATATGACGAGCAGCGTACTGCTGTGCTGAACGAATTAGGGTATAAGGTTGTTCGTTTTTCCAATGAACGAGTGATCGAAGAGCTCGATAAAGTTGTGGAAGAAATCAGATCCCTTTTGGCCACCAGCGTCCTCCCTGCAGGGGAGGAAAGAGGAGGGGTTTACCCCTACGAGTATACCACCATGCCCGGCTGGGCCGGCTCGAGCTGGTACTTCCTGCGCTACATGGATCCGCATAACGAGAACGAATTCGCCTCGAAGGAGGCGGTGGACTACTGGCGCAACGTCGATCTCTACATCGGCGGGGCGGAGCACGCGACGGGGCATTTGCTGTACGTGCGCTTCTGGACGAAATTTTTGTACGACATCGGGAAAATTCCCGTGATCGAGCCGGCGCAGAAGCTGATCAACCAGGGGATGATCCAGGGAACTTCGCAGCTGGTGTTCCGCGTGAACGGAACGAACAAATTCGTGTCTGCGGGATTGAGCAGGAAATATGAAACTACCGCGCTTCACGTCGACGTGAACATCGTCAGCAACGGCGTGCTCGACATTGAAAAATTCCGCGAATGGCGTTCCGAATTCAGGGATGCGGAATTTGAGCTGGAAGACGGCAAATACATCTGCGAGGCGGAGATCGGTAAAATGTCGAAGCGCTGGCACAACGTCGTCAACCCCGACGACATCTGCAACCAGTACGGCGCCGACACCCTCCGCCTCTACGAAATGTTCCTCGGCCCCATCGAGCAGCACAAGCCCTGGAATACGAACGGCATCACCGGCGTGCACAATTTCCTGCGCCGCTTCTGGCGCTTGTTCCATGATGCGCAGAATAATTTTTCCGTCTCCGGTGAAGCGCCTTCGAAAGCGGAATTGAAAGTGCTGCACAAGACGCTGAAAAAAGTGAGCGAGGACATCGAGCGCTTCGGCTTCAACACCTGCGTGAGCTCCTTCATGATCGCCTGCAACGAGCTGACCGATCTGAAATCGAACAAGCGCGCGGTGCTCGAGCCGCTGGTGATCGCGCTTTCGCCGTTTGCGCCGCACATCGCCGAAGAGCTTTGGGAAAAACTGGGTCACACCGAGAGTGTCACGAAAGCGAGCTTTCCCGCGTACGATGAAAAGCATCTCACGGAAGACAGTTTCGAATACCCGGTGCAGATCAACGGCAAGCTGCGCTTCAGGCAAACGGTCGCGCTGGGCCTCAGTCCGCAGGAGATCGAACGCGAGGTGATGAACGGGACGGAGATCCAGAAATGGCTGGACGGCAAGACGCCGAAAAAAATTATCGTCGTTCCCAATAAGATCGTCAACATCGTCGTTTAGAAAGAGGGGACGCTCCGGCGTTTGAAAAAGCCTGTTTTCCGTCTTTATAAGTCGCTGTTTTTAAGTAAGTTAGCTTCTCAAAAAGCTGGCATAGCTTTTGAGAAATCCCTGTAAACGCTAATACGACCATGAAACGCATCATCATCAGCCTCGCAGTGGCTTGCACCATCCCGGTGCTGGCCGGCCCCGGCTCACAGTTCGAGGCTCCGCAAACGGAGCAGGAACAGGGTGAGAAGGACGAGCTGCGCAAGGTGAGCAATAAAGCCTTCAAGCGCGGCGAAGTGCTCAAGTACCGCGTGCACTACGGCCTTATCAACGCCGGCGAAGCCATCATCTCCGTCGAGAACGAGGTGAAGCAGATCGGCGGGCGCAACACGTACCACGTGGTGGGCAAAGGCTACTCGCGCGGCACGTTCGACTGGTTCTTCAAGGTGCGCGACCGCTACGAGTCGTACATCGACGAGGAAGCCATGGCGCCCTGGGTCTTCATCCGGCAGTGCGACGAAGGCGGCTTCAAGATCAACCAGAAGCAGGTGTACGATCACAAAGGCGGCCGCGTGAATTCCGACGGCAAGATGATGACCGTGCCCGTGTACGTGCAGGACATGATCTCTGCCTTTTACTACGCGCGCAACATGGATTTCAGCAAAGCGAAAGTGGGCGATATTTTCGAATTCCCCTGCTTCGTGGACAACGAGATCTGGCCGATGAAGATCAAGTACGTCGGCAAAGAGACGATCAAGTCCGACGTGGGAAAAGTAGCCTGCCTGAAATTCCGCCCCGTAGTGCAGAAGGGCCGCATCTTCAAGAAAGAGGAAGACCTGAGCGTGTGGATCAGCGACGATCCCAACCACATTCCCATCCGCGCCGAAGCGGAGATCCTGGTCGGCTCCATCAAGATGGACCTGACCTCGTACTCGGGCCTGGCGAACCCGCTCAGCATTAAAAAATAAAAATCGATTTCGCACATCCCCTTCGGCAGGCGGTCTTCGGATCGCCTGCCGTTTTTTATCCCGGCAGCGCCCTTCTACAGCCTTCATGCATATACACTGCCCCGTGTCAGAATAATTAAATACGATAGTATTTAAAAATATTTCCAGGTTTCTCAATGGAATAGTTTTCTATCCTTGCGCCCCTTTTGTTGGAAAAGAGAGTTCGGGAAAGTTTACCAAAAGAAAACTTTTGTATCTTTGTTATGAGGGTTCATTTGATAAAAGAGAAGACGATCCGGGAATTCATCAGAAGACAGCCAGGAAGCAAATATCCCTTCGATGAATGGCTATCAAAACTATTCGATGCCGATTGGGAATTGCCGGGGGACATCATGCAAACCTTCGGTTCGGCCGACTTGTTGGGAAAAGGTTCGTCGAGGGTGGTGTTCGATATCGGCGGGAATAATTATCGCATGATTTGCAAATACGCTTTCGGTGAAAATGAAGTTCACCTTTTCGTGTGCTGGATCGGTACGCATGCGGAATATGACAAAGTGTGCGGCGAAAAGAAGCAGTATGCCGTGTCGGATTATTAAAATGTCGAGCTATGGAAACTTTAAAATATAAAGTCATCACTTCGGAGAGACAGTATGATAAATACTGCAAGCTGCTCGAAGAGCTCGTATTTGCGGAAGGCAAAAAAAACAAAGCGCAGAAAGACGAGATCGACTTGCTCACGCTGCTGATCGAAAAATGGGACGAGCAGCACCGCTCGTATCATCACCTCGATCCGATCGAGCTGCTGCATTCGCTGATGCTGGATCATGGCATGAAAGCCAAAGACCTGGTCGAACTGCTGGATGTGAGCAAAGGCTACGTCTCCGGCATTTTGAATTACAAAAAAGGATTGTCCAAAGACGTGATCCGCAAGCTCTCCGGGCGGTTCAAAATATCACAGGAAGCGTTTAACAGGCCTTACAAGCTTAAGCTTTCTTCTTATCGCAGCCGGGATGGTGCGGCACAATCTGCGGCATAGCTGACGGATCTCATTTTTTTCCGGCCTCCGCATTTCCTAATTTTGTGCGCCCCTTATTAACGCGCGGCATTTTTTGCGCATAAAAAGCAAACCATGGAGATCCGTCCCGAGATTTACGAGAAGTTGAAGCGACTGGAAGAAAAATTCCAGGCCCGCGGCCAGGACTTGGGCGTGTACCTCGACGGGTTGCTGTACTCCGATTATCTCACGTACTGGGATTACATCCAGCTCGACACGCTGCTCAGCCTGCAGAAGCCCCGCACCGCCTTTCCCGACGAGCACATCTTCATCATGTACCACCAGGTGACCGAGCTGTACTTCAAGCTCTGCCTGCACGAGTACGGGCAGCTCGACGAGCGCGGGACGAACGGCACGCTCACGGGCGAATTCTTCCGCGCGCGGGTGCTGCGCATCGCCAATTATTTCGACGCGCTGATCACTTCGTTCCGCATCATGCGCGACGGCATGGAGCGCGAGCAGTTCCTCAAATACCGCCTCGCCCTCACGCCCGCCAGCGGCTTCCAGAGCGCGCAGTACCGCATGATCGAGATCCGCTCCACCGATTTCATCAACCTCGTGGCGCACCGCGTGCGTGAAGAGCAAAAAAGCGCGGCGCCTGAAGAGCAGTTCGATCACATCTACTGGCGCTCCGGCGCGACCGAGCACACGGAGGACGGCAAGACGAAAAAAACGCTCACGCTGATCCAGTTCGAAGAGAAATACGGGGAGGAGTTCGTGCGCCTGGCGAAACGCTCGGTGAAGACGAATCTTGCCGCGCTCTATCGTCATCTCCCGGAAAATGAGCGCAGCGAAGAATTGAAACAGGCCTTGCGCTGGCTGGACGCGAACGTGAACGTGAACTGGAAGCTGCAGCATGTGAAATCCGCCTCGCACTACCTCGAGCGCAAGCCGCACGACATCGCCGCCACCGGCGGAACCAACTGGCAGAAATATTTGCCGCCTTCCCTGCAGATCAACGTGTTCTTCCCCGAGCTCTGGAGCCGTGAAGAGCTGGCCGCCTGGGGCAGCGCGCCCTTTGACAAAAGCGCGTTCGGCATCCGGGAATGAGGAAGAACGCGTAAGGTTTTCCGTATTCGGGTTTTAATTGCGGCGGCGATGGTTTACTTTTAATGCTGAACCAATCCACCCCGCATGAGAAAAATCTACACACTGTTTTTTGCCGCCTCGTTTTCTCTCCCGCTTGCGCTCAATGCGCAAAACTGGGATCTGCTGAACGCCGCCGATCATCACCACTTCCGGCTCGACGGCGACGCTACGATCACGGCCACCATCCGCACCACCTCCGCGCAGCTGCAAGGTCTCGATTCCGTCTTCCAGCTCAACCGCATCTCCTGCGATTCCTGCCTCACCTGGGCGAGCGGCCCGATGGGCGCCTGCGATACGTGCTACGGCCTGCGCAACCTCCCGCAATTCCTGCAGCGCACGGCGACGAAATTGCCGAACGGCGATTACACGTTCACCGGTCCCGGCAATATCCTGGTGAAACCGCAGGCAAGCCTCGCGCAAAGCTGGACCTTCGATGCGGCGAACAGCATTACAGCGATCGTCACCGCTGCATATTCGGGAACCGTTCTCGGGAATACCGACTCGATCAAAGTAGCGATGCTGAGCTCGGGCGACAGCGTGAGCTGGTCGAAGGATCATGGACTGCTGAAATATCCTGCGGCGTACGGCAGCGGGAATTATTATCGCCTCGTTGGAATCCAAACGCGGCAGCTCGGTCAGCTCGTGCCGCTGATGCGCGATTTCTACGACATCCAGGCGGGCGATATTTTCGAGTACGAAGCCTATCAGACCAACGGCATGTCGCCGGTGTGGCAGGACATGCAGCGCAAGGACTACGTGCTCGCGCGGCAGGATATGGGCGACAGCATCGTGCTGACGGTCCATTCGCTGCTGATGACCTACGATTACAACCTTTTCCCGCAGCCCGGCGGCAGCTATGTCTGGAATTATTGGTCGTACACCCAGAACTATTACTACGAAGCCTCTGAGCTGGCAGGGCTTGACGCGTACAACAACGAATGGGTCATCGACGGAACGAACAATGCGCCGTTCTACCGCGCGCAGCGTTTTCTCGAGCCGCTCGAAGGACGCGAGAGCCTGAAGTACGGACGGCAGGATCGTCCCGCTTCGCAAGATGGCTTGTGGGCGAACGGGCCGACCTGGACGGCGCCTGTTCCTTCCGCTTCGGATACGCTGATGCATTACGATATGAACTATTATTACCAAAATCCCGGCACGCCCGTTCACACGTATCTCGGCGCCATATACAGCGCAGGATTGGGCAGAACGTATTACTGGATGAGCACCTTCTTCGAAAGCTCGTTCGTAGAGCAGCTGGTCGCCTACAAAAAAGGGAACGATACGGTCGGCGTGTTCACGCCGGATGACGTGCTCACCGGTTTGCCGCCGTCTGCATCGAAGGAAACGTTCAAGCTTTTCCCGAATCCTGCCTCGGATATTTTCTTCCTCGAAGGCGAAATCGCCGGCGCACAGCTCACGCTGCTCGACATGCAGGGAAGACAAGTGCTGAAGCAAATGGCGCAAACCAATTCCCCGCGCGTCGACGTTTCGAGTCTGCCCGCAGGAATATATTTGCTGCAGGTGCTCACGGAAAAAGGAGAAGTGTCGCAGAAAAAAATAGCCGTGAGAAGATAGCTCCTGCTGTTGCTTGCATCGAATTACGAATCACTACGAAAAATAAGAATGCGCGAAAGCAACCCGTATTGCCGCCGATCTCGCACGATCAAAGTGCAGAATTGGTAATTCGTTTTTTCGCAGAGATTCGTAATTCGATGCCTTTTCTACTTCCATCCCTTCTGGTTTTTCGACCATTTTCCTCCTAAATCTCCCTGTAACTTTTCGCTACATTTGTTCGTCAGGCAACGGACGCGCACGAGATGCGTCTTTTCGCTAACTGTAACCTGTCCGGGTTTAAGATTTAAAGGGTCTCCATGTTTCGCCTGCGTTTTCTTTTCGTGCTTTTTCCTTTGCTGCTTCCTGTTGCCGCCGCGGCATTCTCGCTCAGCGGGCGCATCACCGATCCCAACGGCGAGCCCTTGCCGTACGCCGCCGTTTACGTGAAAGGCACCACGCGCGGCACCGCCACCAACATCGAAGGAAAATATTTCCTGGAGCTGCAGCCCGGAACGTACACCGTCGTTTTCCAGCTCATCGGCTACGTGCAGCGCACCGAGACCGTCGACCTGGGCAGCGGGCCGAAAGTCCTGGACATTAAACTGCATCCCACCATCATCACGAAACAGGAAGTGACGATCACCGCGGGAGAAGATCCGGCGTACGAAGTGATCCGGCAGGCGATCAAGAAGCGGAAATTTTACCGCGACCAGGTCGAAGCGTTTTCCTGCGACGTGTACATCAAAGGCCTGCAGCGCATCACCGAGCACCCGGAAAAAATTATGGGCATCAAGGTGGATGAGGAAGGCGAGATCGACAGCGTGAGCGGCATCGTGTACCTCTCGGAGTCGGTGTCGAAATTCAACTTCAGCCAGCCGGACAAGATCAGGGAAGAGATGGTCTCCTCGAAAGTGAGCGGCGACAACCGCGCGTTCAGCTACAACCAGGCCAGCGACATGCTCTTCAATTTTTACGAGAACCTGATCGAGATCGACGAGCTGAGCGACCGCGGGTTCATTTCGCCGATCTCGAACAACGCGCTGTTCTTTTACAAGTACCACCTCGAAGGAACGTTTTTCGAAGGCGACCAGATGATCAACAAGATCGAGGTCACGCCCAAACGCAAGAGCGACCCGGCTTTCCGCGGGCACATCTACATCATCGAGAACTCCTGGCGCATCTACAGCACCGAGCTTTACCTGACGAAGGACGCGCAGATCGATTTCGTGGACACGCTCGTGATCAACCAGCAGTTCGTGCCGGTGGACAAGGACGTGTGGATGGTGTTCAGCAACAAGTTCCGCTTCAACTTCGGCTTCATGGGCATCAAGGGCAACGGCTATTTCGTGGGCGTGAACAAGAACTACGTGCTGAATCCCGATTTCCCGAAAAAATTCTTCGGCGGTGAAGTGATGAAAGTGCTCGACGACGCGAACAAAAAAGATTCCGCCTACTGGAAAGAGACGCGCCCGATGGAGCTGACGAAGGAAGAGGAGCTCGATTACCGCCGCCGCGACAGCCTCGCGCGCATCCGCGAATCGAAGCCGTACCTCGATTCGCTGGACAAGGAGCTGAACAAGCCTACGCTCGGCGGTATTCTGCTCACGGGCTATTCCTTCGAGCGGCGCTTTAAAAAATCGAGCTTCAGCGTTTCGCCGATGATCCGCAACATCGGCTTCAACACCGTGCAGGGCTGGCGTCCCGCGCTGGAGCTGGAATACCGCCGCCGCTGGGAAAATCGCCGCTGGCTGAACATCTCGCCGAGCTTCAATTACGGCCTGTCGAACGCGCGCTTTTACGGGGCGCTCGAAGCGGAATACAATTACAAGCCGGTGCGCTTCGGGCGCGTGCGCATCGCGGGCGGGCACGATGCGGTGCAGTTCAACGAGCGCGAGCCGATCGGCAATTTTCTCAACATGCTGTATTCGCTGATCGAGGAAAGAAATTACATGAAGCTGTACCAGAAAAGCTACGGCGGCATCGGCTGGAATTACGAGCTGATGAACGGCTTAATGTTCAACGCCTACGCCGAGTACGCCGACCGGCAGCCGCTGTTCAACACTACGGATTACACCTGGGTGGATAAAAACGAGCGCGAGTACACTTCGAACAACCCGCTCGATCCGTTCAACCGCGATACCGTTCCCGCTTTCCAGCCGCACCAGTCGCTGTACGTTTCGCTGATGGCCACGATCCGCTTCAAGCAGAAATATTATACGCGCCCGAACACGAAATACATCATCGGCTCGAAATATCCTGCGATCGACATTCTCTACAAGCGCGGGCTGCCCGTGCTGGGCGCGGATGCGGATTACGATCTGGTGAAGATCCGCGTGCGCGACGAGATCAAATTAAAATTGCTGGGCCGCTTCCAGTATTACGCCTCGGTCGGGAAATTCCTCACGAAGAAAAATTTATTCTTCCCCGATTACCAGCACTTCAGCGGCAACCAAACGCTGTGGTCGAGCTTCCAGTTCCAGAGCTTCGAGCTGCTCGATTATTACAAGTACAGCACGAACAACGCCTTCATCGAAGCGCACGCGCAGCAGAATTTCAGCGGTTTCATCCTGAACAAGCTGCCGCTGATCCGCAAGCTGAAGCTGAACGAGATCGCCGGCGTGAATTTTTTCATGACCGAAACGCCGCAGACGCAATACGCGGAGCTGTTTTTCGGTTTGGAAAAGCTCAACCTCATCCGCGTGGATTTCGCGATGGGCTTCATGCAGAACAAGCAGGTGAGCGCGGGCTTCCGCTTCGGGCTGAAATTGGATTAGAAGAAATTTTACAGCATCATGAAACACGTACTTTTTTTCACCACGCTCTTCGCAGGCGCCACGCTCGGCGCGCAGGAGTACCCGACCTTTTCGGAAACGCTGCCGAACGGCCTGAAAGTGATCGTCTGCGAAAAACCCGGAAACGATTTCGCCGAAGTGGAGGTCTGGTACCGCACCGGCAGCAAGGACGAGCAGCCCGGCAACCGCGGCATGGCGCACATGTTCGAGCACATGATGTTCCGCGGCACGAAAAATTTTCCGGGCAGCGCGCTGATGGACATGCTCGACAGCGTGGGCGGCAATTGGAACGCGTACACGAGCTATGACCGCACGGTGTATCACGAGTACTTGCCCGCATCGGCCGTGGGCATGGCCCTGGAGCTGGAAGCGGATCGCATGGCGAACCTCGTCGTCACGCAGGATATTCTCAACACCGAGCGCGAGGTGGTGGGCGAGGAGCTGCGCAACGGCCTGAGCAACTGGTACACGAAATCGCTGTCCGATCGTTACCCGCTGCTGTATCCAGCCGGCCACCCGTATGAAGTGGACGTGATCGGCAACCTCGACGAGATCACCGCTTTCACCGCGCAGCAGTGCATGGATTTTTACAACAACTTCTACAGCCCGAACAACGCGTTCGTCGTGGTCGCAGGCAACGTGAAGCACGAGGAAGTATTCGCGCAGGCGAAAAAATATTTCGGGCCGATCACCAAGCAGCTGAAGCTGGAGAAAAAGCAAAATATCCCCGACGTGTTCGGCGCGAAGCTGAAAGGCACGGACGTGGAATTGAATTTTCCCGTGCAGATATACAGCTTCGCCATCCCGGCGCCCGCCGCCGATCACAAGGATTTCTGGGCGCTCAGCATGCTGACCTCGCTGCTGTTCACCGACGACAATTCCATCCTCGCCAACCGCCTGGTGAAAAAAGAGTTCAGCGCGTACGGCATCCGGCTCAGCAGCGAGGACTGCAGCTTGTACCCGAGCCGCTTGACGATCGACATCTTCATGCCGCCGAACCCGGGCAACGTGAAGGTAAAACGCGCCGTGCGCGAAGAGATCGATAAAGTAGCTGCGCAGGGCGTGCCGCCGGACATGCTGACGACGTACATCGAGCACCTGGAGGCCATGGACGTGATGGGTGCGTATTCGTCGCAGGACATCGCGGCGGATCTCGGGCAGGCGGAATATTATTTCCACGATTACAAGAAAGCCAACCAGCTCATCGACACGTACAAGCAGGTCACGCAGGAAGATCTGAAGCGCGTGGCGGCCACGTATTTCTCCGCGGAGAAAGTGGAGATCATTAATATCAAGCCGCCGTTTTAGCAAAGCGCTGCGATCATTAAAATGAACAAGAACTTTTCAGCATACGCATCATGAACGCACCGAAACGAATTCTCTCCCTCGTGCTTGGCCTCACGCTCGCGATCTCCTCTCTCGCGCAGAGCTCTTTTTTCCCCGAGCTGGAGCGCTACAAGCTGAAGAACGGGCTGGAAGTGATCTTCGCCGATTACGGCCAATTGCCCGTGACCAGCCTCGCGCTTTTCGTCAACGTGGGCCGCAAGAACGAAACGCCGGGCCAGCAGGGCCTCGCCGATCTCACCGCCGGCGCGCTGATCCTGGGAAATGAAAAATACACGCAGACCGAGCTCGACAACCAGCTCTTCCGCCTCGGCACGCAGATCAATGCTTCGGCCAACGACAATTTCACGGTGATCTCCGCGCAGTTCCTCAACAAGAACATCGACAAAGGCGTGGAATTGCTCTCGCTCACGCTGCTGAAGCCCAGCTTCCCGAAGGCGGAGATCGACGAGCAGATGCGTTACGCGCTGGCGCTGAACAAGCCGGGCAAGATGGACATCACGCAGCTCGCCGGCGTGTATTCGGATTACTTCACGTACAGCACCTCGCACCCGCTCGGGCGGCATTTTTACGAAGAGCAGATGAAGAAGATCGGCATTGCGCAGATCAGGGAATTCTGGCAGTTCAATTTTACACCGAAGAACACGAAGCTGGTCGTCACCGGCAAGCCCGAGCGCGAAAAAGTGAAGCAGCTCATCGAGCAGCATTTCGGAAGCTGGGAGGCGGCCTTCGGCGAGGTGAACGGCTCGGAGTACGAGATCGCGCCGATCAAAACCAAAGAGTACGCGTTCGTAAATAAAAGCGGCGTGACGCAGGCCTGCCTCGCCTGGGCGAAACGCGCGCCCGCCGCCGGCTCGAAGGACGTGACCGCCTTCGAAGTGGCGAACGCCGCCTTCAGCAAACGCCTCATGGACGTGATCCGCGAGAAAGAAGGAAAAACCTACGGCATCGGGAGCAGCTACGACGATGCGCAGAACAACGGCATTTACCGCGTGCGCACGCAGGTACGCAGCGAAGTGATGTACGCCACGATCGAATCGTTCGACCGCGTGCTGAAAGAATTTTACGAAAAAGGCATCAGCGCAAGCGAGCTGCGGAAAATGAAAACGATGATCCGCGCGCAGCTCACCGGCAGCGAAGAGCCGGCCAGCCTGGCGGCGATGATCAATCCCTGGGTGTACCGCGATTACAACAAACGCAAGATGTACCTCGACGAGCTGGACAAATTAGACTTAGCCACGACGAACAAGCTGATCAAGAAATATTTCACGCCGGATTCTTATAAATGCGTGATCGCGGGCGATGAAGCTGCGTTAGGCGAGCAGCTGAAAAAAGTCAGCAACCTGCAGAGGCTGGAATTGAAAGTGATCGAAGCGGATCAGTAAAACAGCTCAGAATTTTCCGCCTTTTCGTTCCACGGTGATCCGCGGCCGCGCGGGCGGCGTCTGAACGGATACGTTGGACAGCTTTTTCCCGCGATCGACGTGGATCTGCACGCGATACGTACGCTTCAGTGTTTCGATCATCTCTTCTTTAGCGTGCTTCCTGGTCGGTTTGACGCAGCCGTGCCAGTACACTTGCTTTCTTTTGTAAGGCGCCGTTTGCAGCGGACGCAGCTCCGCATATTCCTTTTGAAGCTGCTGCAAAGCGATCTCGTACTCCGGATCACCGTCCGCCGGGCTGCCGTCGACGAAGATCATGGAAGGAATAGAATCTTCATCCGCGGTGAAATACCATTCGATGATCGAGAAAGCGCTGTCGACCGATTCTGCGCTGACGAAAGAGTGATCGTACGGCAATGTGTCCAGCCGTTTTTGCAGCCCGCTGCCGACAGCATAGTTATAAAGCGGGGTGAGGTAAGCGGACGCGGTTGATTGAAGCGAGGCGATGATAGGCAGCGCCGTTGAATCAATGCTGCGCGAGACCTGGGCGCCGGCGTTGAGCGTGAGCAGGAAAAGACAGGCGGGGAGGAATTTCATAGAGAAAAAGATAAGGGAAATAAGGCAAATTGCCGAATAAGATAGGAAACATTTTATTGATTTTCAGGGTATTAACGAATCGGTGCCGGCTTGTTGTAACTTCGCGTAGCGCTTCCCCGTCTTACACCCGGGAAAAGCACGAAACACCCGATGACTGTACAAGAGTTCAACCGCTGCGTGGATGAACATGCCGACAGCCTGTACCGGTTTATCCTGAAGAATGTGAAGGATAAGGACAAGGCCAAGGACATTGTTCAGGATACGTACGAGAAGCTGTGGATGAAAGTGTCCGAGACCGAGGCGAAGAACGCCAAGTCGTACATGTTCACCACCGCCTACCGCACGATGATCGACGCGCTGCGCAAGGACAAGCGTCAGGGCCCGATCGAGGAAGCGCCGATGATCGCGCTCTCGCACAGCAAGCAGTACAGCGACCTGAAAGAAATTCTCGACGAGGCCGTAGCGAAATTGCCCGAGACGCAGCGCAGCGTCGTCCTGCTCCGCGATTACGAAGGCTACAGCTACGAAGAGATCGGCGAGATCACCGGGCTCAGCGAGTCGCAGGTGAAAGTGTATATTTTCAGGGCGCGCACGTTTTTGAAAAATTATATCGGCAGCCTGGACAAGGTGGTGTAGAGATGAAGATCAACAGGGACAATTGCGAAGCTTTCTTCCTCGACTTTTACGAGGGACGCCTCTCCCCGGAGCAGGCCGAAGAGCTGTTTGCGTTCCTGGATGAAAATCCCGGCCTGCGCGAAATCTTCGAAGGCTACGAGCAGATCCTCCTCGACGACGCGCCCGTCACCTTCAGCGAAAAAGAGAACCTGAAGCGTTTCCCCGATCTCCCGAAAACGATCAACGAAGCGAACTGCGAAGAATTTTTCATCGCGCACGCCGAAGGCTTGCTGACCGCCGAGCATCAGCGCCTGCTGGAAAATTTCCTGCAGCAGAATCCCGGGCGCCGCCGCGATCTCGAGCTGTATTCGAAAACGCGCCTTTCTCCCGAAGCGATCACGTTTGAAAATAAATCTTCGCTGAAGAAAACCGCTGAACCGATCACCGCGGAGAACTGCGAAGAGTTTTGCATTGCAGCGGTAGAAGGTTTGCTCGCGAAAGATCAGCTGGCCGAACTCGAACGTTTTCTTCAATCGCATCCTGAACAAGCGAAAGTCTACGCGCAGTTCCAGCAGACGCGCCTCGTTGCCGACGCTTCGATCGTTTTTGAAGACAAGGCCTCGCTCAAGCGCCGCGCCGGTTCCCGCCTGATGCCCGTGTGGCGCGCGGCGGCTGCGGTGGCGGTGCTGCTGATCTTCGGCTTCGGCGTGTACTCGCTGTTTGACGATGAGCCGGTGACCGGCAGCTCGCTCGTGAACAACGGCAAGCACGAAAGCCGCAAAGCGCCCGCGCCCGGGGAGCAGCCTGGAACAAATCCCGCGATCGACTACGCTGGCAACAGCACGCAGCGCGTGAAGAATGATAAAAGCGCGACGAACGTCAACAGCACGAACGCTGCGCAAAATGAAAAACCCGTTCTGGTCAACGTTCCTTCCCGCGAGCTCGCGCTGCTGAACAACGAGCAGCCCGTGCCGGATGCCATCGCTCCGCAGCAGGAGCCGGTGCTGGCGAACAGCACGAACAAATCTTACCGCGAAGAAGAATTCCTCACGCTGCCCGAGCTCGCCGGCCGCTGGGCGAAGAAGCAGCTCGGCGTTCAGGAGCCCCGGCCCACCGGCGTGATGGCGATGGCCGATTCGAAAGAAAAAATGGACGGCTGGGACTGGGCCGGCGTGGCGGTGAACAAGATCAGCAAAGGCAAAGCGCAGCTCAGCAACGAGAAAAGCGATGAAGGCCGCACCTTCGTCTTCGAGCTCGGCAAGAAGATCCGCCTCAAGCGGACATTTAAGAAATAAGCTTCCTGTTTTTTTATACTCGTTCCTTCTCGGCTCCGCTCGAATTGTCGGTATTTCAGGTATGCATAGTACCGGCAATTCGAGCGGAGCCGAGCCCCCTTTTGTCAGGCCGGGCGTAGTCGAGGCCTCACTGGTCTTATTCGTAACTTCGCAAGGATCCAACCCCCTTCGTGTTAACAGATGCTAATCCGCAATCCGCGGCTTGCTGCAAACACGTAGATCGTCAAAACAAACGCGATGAAACTGCTGTTGAACCTAAGCGCCGTCCTGCTGCTGCTGAACACTACGGCCTGCAGCCAGGCGACCACGAAGACGAGCACGGATACTTCACAGGCAAAAACAAAGACCATGAGCAACGATACCGGCAAAGTGGCGCACACCGAAGACGAGTGGAAGAAAAAATTATCGCCCGAGCAATACCGCATCCTGCGCCAGAAAGGCACCGAGTATGCCTTCAGCGGCAAATACTGGGATAACCACGAAACGGGCATTTACAAATGCGCCGGCTGCAATTCCGTGCTTTTCGAGTCGAAAGAAAAATTCGAATCCGGTTGCGGCTGGCCCAGCTTCAGCGCGCCTTTCGATTCGACGACCTGCGAGTATCACGAAGACAACAGCTACGGCATGAAGCGCACGGAGGTCACCTGCCGCAAATGCGGCGGCCACCTGGGCCACGTGTTCGACGACGGGCCGCCGCCGACAGGCTTGCGTTATTGCATCAATTCCGGCGCGCTGTTATTCGAGAAGAAGTAAGCGGCAGGCTGCGTTCGTAAAAAGGCGGTGGCTGCGCCGCAAAAACGCAACGCTTGCTGCAACTAAACAAACCCATTCAGGAGCAATTCACGTTTGGGTTGCCTCTTGCTTTTTGCAGGCGCAGCCTTGCCCTTGTGTACGAACAATTGTTTTAGCAAACTGTTCTTTAGTAGAGTTGGTTGGTTGGAAAATGCAGAGCCTCGCGAAAACTTGACGCGGGGCCCTGTTTTTTTAGTACACGAACAAGCCAAGTCCCCGGGATGTGCGTGTAATAAAAATGTAAGGAATAAAAAATTTCGGGGCGGTTTTCATGGGAGTCGTATTTGCCAGAATGAATTAATTTTTTTGAGCTGCTCTATAAAAAGTCCCGGCAAGCGCCGGGACTTTTATTTTTCATGTGCATGCTTCAAGCGAAGGAAGCGGGAGGAGAAAAATTAACGTGTGATCGTGAGCTTCTCCGTGCGATAGCCGTTGCCGTCCTGCACGCGGACCAAGTACACGCCGGAGGGCAGGTGCCCGATCTCGAGGAGCGTGTTTCGCGAGGCGGGCTTCGTGCGCAGCAGCGTTTGGCCGAGCAGGTCGATCACTTCGATCTGTGCGGGGATGCTGTTGCTGTTCACGGTGACGGATTCGTTCGCGGGATTCGGGAAGACCTGCAGCACGGTTTCCGCGGTATGATGCGGCACGGCGGAAAGCACCGAGGGATCGATCACCACCGAATCGTTCACCACGTTCACCGGCAGCTGCGTTTCACCGATGGTGATCGCGGTCACGTCGCTCACGTCCAGGTTCAGGATCGCGATGCCGGAAAGGTTGTCGGTGGTGACGATGCGCAGCGTGCCGATCGTACCGGAGCCGTTGAGGCGGTTCTGCTGGTTGTTGCCGACTTCCGCCACGTCTATGATGCCCGAGGAGCGGAAGGGCTTGCGGAAGCCGACCAGGTCGGTGCCGATCGTGCCCAGCCAGGAGCCGTTGAAATCCATGCTGCTTGCCATCGTATCGATCAGGCTCGCTTCGATGTTCAGGCGGAAGGAGATGCCGTAGATGCTGTCCACCGGCACGCTGCTGCTGCCGAGGCGGATGTCGACGGTGACGAGTGTTTGCAATCCGCAGGTGTCGTAGTTGGCGACGAGCTCGAGCGTGGGCGTGCTGAGCGGGTTCACAGTTGAGGGCGCGGCGAGACGATAAGGATGCGTGAGGCTGTAGTTGTTGCTCACCGCCAGCGTATCGTTCACGTTGATCAAGCCGTTGCCGTCGGTGTCCGCGTGCTTGTAGTTGCAGTTGTTGAAATTCGGCGTCCAGTCGGCCATCGGTTGCGCATACCACAATGTCGTTGCGTTCGGACGCGCAGGCCCGCTGGTGTTGTACGCGATGCCGATGTTCAGCACGTCGGCCATGTTCACTGTCAAATCGTAGTTGCAGTCGCCGGGCCACACGTTGCCTACGAATACGCCGCAGCTGTCCACCACATTGAACACGCTGGTCAGCGCGCCGCAGCCGGGGAAGAACGCGATGCCGCCGTACGAGCCGGGCTGGTTCACCGTCAGCGTTTGCGTATTGATGTTGAGCGGCGTGGTGTTGCCGGCCGTATCCGTGTAGAACTGCCAGAAGTAGTTCGCTGCGCCGGGACCGAAGTCGAGCGTCACGTAGCTGCTGTCGCAGATGTACGAGGTGTCATTCGCAGTGAAATGATATTCGCTCACCAGCACGCTGTCCGTCGCCGTGCAGCCGCTCGTGTCGGTGATCGTCACCGTGTACCACTGGTTGTGCACGCCGTATACCGTGGGGTTCGCGATGAACGGGTTGCTCAGCCCCGTGGCGGGCGACCACTGGTACGTGTAGCTGCCGGGCTGCCCGGGCGTCGCGTTCAGCTGGGGATTCTGCGATTGGCAGAAGGTGGTGTCGGGTCCTGCGTCGACGGTGCAGGTGCTGCTGCACGAATCCATCACGGTGACCAGGCTGGTCAGCGCACCGCAGTTGTTGAAGGTTGCGTAACCGAGGTACGTGCCGGGCTGCGTGACCGTGAGCGTTTGCGAGAAGCCGTTGATCATGCTGACGTTGCCCTGCGGATCGGTGTAATATTGCCAGTAGTAGCTCGACGCGCCGGGGCCGAAATCCAGCACGAGCGGGCTGCCGTTGCAATTGTAAAGCGTATCGGTCACCGTGTTGTAAGCGCTGACGATGATCGTGTCCGTATCCGTGCAGCTCGAGTTCACGTCCGTCATCGTCACGACGTACTGCTGGTTGTGCACGCTGTGCACGAGCGGGTTCGCGATGTTCGGATCGCTCAGCCCAGTGGCCGGCGACCAGCTGTAGGTGTAATTGCCCGGGAACGCAGGCGTCGCGTTCAGCTGCGGGTTTTGCGATTGGCAGAAAGTCGTATCAGGCCCCGCGTCGACGCTGCACGCGCAGGTGTCGATCACCAGGAACGCGCTGGTCACTGCGCAGGAATACGCGGGATAGCTGGCCACCACGAAATACTGGCCGGGCGTTCCCACGATGATGCCGTTGCTGTTCGGGAACGGGCCGTTCGGTCCGCCCCAGTTGTAGATGGAGCCGCCGGGCAGCACCTCGAGCAGGACGCTGCTGCTGTTGCAGTTGTAGACCGTGTCGTGGCGCACGTTCAGCGAAGTGATCGTCACCGAATCGATTGCCGTGCAGCCGGAGACGTTATCCGTTATCGTCACAGTATACGTTACGTTGATCACCTCGTTCACGTGCGGGTTCTGCACGTTCGGATTGTCGAGCCCTGTTGCGGGCGACCAGCTGTAGGAATAATTTCCGGGCGATCCGGGCGTTGCGTTCAGCTGGTAGTAATACGGTGCATACCCGCAGAGCGTCGTGTCCGGCCCGGCATCCACGCTGCACACCTGGTTGCAGGCGTTCGTGTCGAACTGCACGATGAAAATATAGCCATACTGCCCGCCGCAGGCATGCGCGTAGCCCCACCAGATCCCGCTGGTGTCGACAGTGATGGTTTGCGTCGTGTCGCTCAGGCTCTGCCAGCTGTAGCCGTCCTGCGCGTTGGAGCCGAGGTCAAGCGTGACGCTGTCGCCGGGGCAAAGCGAGACGAGAATGGTCGGGCCGTTCTGGTTGGGCTGGTAGGTGATCGAATCGGTGACGTAAACGATCGTGTCCGTCGTGGAAGGACAGCCGGAGATCGTGTCGGTCATTGTGACGACGATTGAAACCGTATCGCCGGGATTTGGAATAGAAACGTAGAAATAGCTCGGAGGGAAATTCGGCGTCACGTACGCAGACGGCGTAAAGCCGTACGGATAATAGTTCGGTGCGGAAGGCGTCACCTGCAGGTTGTTCAAGTTGCCTGCGCAGGTTTGCACCGTGTCGAGAGCTGAAGGCTGCGACCCGAAAAAAACATACGGGCAGGCAAAGGCAGCAGTGGTGGTTTTGTATACGCCGGTGTAGTCCTGCACAGCGTAACCGGTATCGTTGCTGACGAAATAAATGTCGCGCGTGAACATATTTCCACCCACGCGGTTCATGCCCAGCCAGGTGGCGCCGCCGTCGGTCGTCCGGTAAACGTTCCCGCCGACGCCTGTCACGTACCCGGTGTCCTGCGAAGGAAAATGCACCGCGATGAATTGGTTGATCTGCAAACCGGTGATCGCGTTCCAGCTCGATCCGCCGTTCGTGGTGCGCACCATGCCGCCGGTGCCGATCATCATGCCGTTGTTCTGGTCGGTGAACCAGGCGTCGGTGAAGTCATAATTGATGTTCGAGAACTGCTGCGTCCAGGTCGTGCCGCCGTTATTGGTCTTCAGGATGATCCCGTCGCCGGCCGCATAACCGATGGAAGGGGTCGGAAAAAATACCTTCATCAGGTTCTGTGTCGTGCCGGAAGTCATCGACGTCCACGTTGCGCCGCCGTTGGTCGTGCGCAGAATTCTTCCGTCGGTGCCGGCGACGAAGCCTGTCGTGGAAGAGGTGAAGAAAATGGAGCTGTACAATTCATTGACCGGCAGCTGCTGCATCGCCGTCCAGCTCGAGCCGCCGTTGGTGGTCTTGCGGAACCATCCGGCATAATTGCCGAAGCCGAGATTTTCGTAGAAGACCACGAAACCTTCGTTGCTGTTCAGCCAGTACATATCGGTGCGCACGAACTGCGTCGAGGTCGAATCGATCAGCGTCCAGGCTGTACCGCCGTTCGTGGTCTTGTACATCTTATAGATGTCCTGCATGTAGCCCGTCGTGCTGCTCGTGAACTCCAGGTCGTAAAAGGACGAGGTGTTGCTGTAAATATTCGTCCACTGGGCAGGAGCGACAGTACCGGTCAGAACCAGCAACGCAACCAGTGCTGCGCGTATCATTCTTCCGGCCGAAGTTGTCGTTTTCATGGGAGACTGTTTTTTGTGTTTGCCTATGACTTTACGATACAAACGTAGAGCGATTCCCAAGGGCAAAAAAATACAGTTTTATGGATTTGTCGGGCGGTTGATGACTTGAGTTTGGGGTCTAAAAATCGGGTTAACCGGTATTATTTAATTGAAAATAAGTCGTTTGCAGAACAGTAAAAAACAAATCGTTTTAATACATTTGCCAGAAGCCATTTTTTTATGCGCAACAGCAAAGCCGCCAGCCTGATCAAAGCCCTGGAACCTGCGGAAGCCGCTTCGTTCCGCGATTATCTCGCTTGCGGTTACTTCACGGAAGATAAGCGTTTGCCGCTGCTGTTCGGTTTTTTGTCGGCATTGCCGGAGCAGGAAGGAGAAGAGAAGGACGAGCGCAAAGCGGCGTTCCGTGCGTGTTTCGGGAAGCAGCCGTACGAGGACAAACGCCTGCGTTACCTGATGACGGATCTGTGCGGGCAGCTCGAGCGCTTCATCATGCTGCAGGGTTTGAAAAAGGACGAGGCCACGCGCGAAGGATTGCTGGCGCGCGAGCTGGCCGTGCGCGGCGCGGAGAAAGCGTACAAGGGATTACTGCTCGAGCACCGCCGCATGGAAGAGAGGAGCACGCTGCGCGACGCCGATCATTATTTCCGCCGCTACCGCCAGGAATTCAATCACCTCGCCCACGCGCAGGCCCGCCTCAAGCGCGAAGAGAAAAGCAACATCGAGTCGGTGGTCGACAACCTCGACCGTTTTTACCTCGCGCGCAAGCTGCAGCTCTGCTGCGAGATTTTCAACGTGCGCAACGTGCTGTCGGTGGACTACAGCGTATTCCTGCTCGAAGAAATACTCCAGCACCTGCGCAAGCCCACGGGCGACCGCAGCTACGAGGACACGCCGGTGGTGCTTATTTATTACCGCATTTTAATGACCCTGCTCGAAAGCGAAAAAGAAGAGCATTTCGAAGCGCTGCGCCAATTGCTGCTGCGTTACGCGAAACATTTTTCCCTGCCCGAGCTGCGCGAGATGTACCAGTACGTGCTCAACTATTGCATCAAGAAGATCAACACGGGCAACATGGCGTACCAGCGCACGTTGTTCGAAACGTACCAGGTGACGTTGGAGAACCGCGTGCTGCTTTCCGAGGGACATCTTTCGCAATGGGATTACAAGAACATCGTCACCATCAGCCTGCGCCAGCAGGAATACGAATGGACGCAAAAGTTCATTCACCGCTACAAGCCGCAGCTGCCCGCCGGCGAAAGGGAAAATGCGTTCGTGTACAACCTGGCCTTCTGGCATTTTCACAAGGGCGAGTACTCGCAAACGCTGCAGCTCCTGCAAAAAGTGGAGTTCACCGATCTGTATTACCAGCTCGATTCCCGCGTGATCCTCCTGAAAATTTACTTCGAGCTCGACGACACGGAAACTTTTTTCTACCACACCGCTGCCTTCAAAACGTTCCTGCGCCGCAACCGCCTCGTGTCGGACTACCAGCGGACGATCTACCTGAATCTCGTCAAATTCTCCACGAAGCTTTTCCGCGCGGGCGCGAACAGGAGAAAGATCATGGCGGTGAAAAAGATCGCGGAAGAGAACCGGCAGGTGGCGGACCTGGCGTGGCTGCTGAAGAAGATCGAGGAGAGGGAATGATCTGCCTGTTCCCTCCCGGCTTCACTTGAGTTGGCGGTGGTCAACCTGCGCGGGATACCGCAACCCGAGCGGATCCGGAAAGGACAGACGGCTATTTCACGCTCATCAGCCCCGGCCGCAGCTTCATCACTTCTTTGTCCCGCTTTAAAAATTCCGGCAGCAGATCGTGCTCGAAAACCGCCACCGGCCGATGCAGCGCTTTCACTCGCGCGACGGTGCTGCTGTCGGGAATAAAATCGTACGCCGTCAGCCCGCTGAAGAACATGAAGGAAGGCGGATTGTTCGGCCCGCAGTTGAACACGACGGTGTTTTCCGGCAGTTTGTGCTTCAATTTTTCCGCCACCACGCGGTTGAACATCCCGCAGCTGCGCTCGCGGCCGATCCAGTATTCGCGCTGCGTGTGAAAATGCTCGAGGCGGCCGATGTCGAAGAAATTCCAGGAAATGAAAAGCAGGACGAGGAACGTGAGCGTCGCGGCGAAAGCTTTTTTCAGCCGCGCTGTTTGCTGCAAAAGCGTTTCGAGCAGCACTGCGTTCATGAGGATCAGCAGCGGGCTCACGATGAAGCAGAACAGGGGCATGCGCGTGCTCACGAAAGAATAAAATGCGAAGACGAAATGATGC
>Ga0196978_1000333_pt1 | contig 24303 bp, 22 predicted proteins | sample S3v_2013CmetaG_FD_155491 | JGI IMG/M metagenome (GOLD analysis project Ga0196978, IMG submission 155491) | Soil microbial communities from Anza Borrego desert, Southern California, United States - S3+v_20-13C | ecosystem: Environmental > Terrestrial > Soil > Desert | place: USA: California... | reverse complement strand
GGAGAGTGGTCGGGGGACATCAGCCAGTTGATCATCGTCGCCTGATGATGGTCGACGCGCCGCACCAGGCCGGCAGGCTTCTGCAGGTCGGCGTTGAAACGCGCAAGGTTGTGGAGAAACGCCACGGATTCGGATTCGACACCATTCATGAGGATGACGCGCACCCTGGTGAACGCATCGTCGTTGAGCTTGCTGATCGGCCTGCCCACGAGCTCGCGCCACGTGAAGCGTTGCCGATCGAGCGGGACGCCTTTCTCGTGCAATAGATCGAGTGCCATAAATACCTCCGGTGGTTTTTGGCCATGCTGCGAGCCACGATCGGATGCGCAAGAGCTCAGCACCCCCTTCTCACCGTCTTTTTCCGATTGCCGCCAGCATGAGGGGCGTCCTCGTGCATGCGTGCCTGCTGGTCGCCAAAAACCGCGGAGCGTTCGGATGCCAAAGCCTTCAGGCGGCGGTGTCGGGCGCGGGCCTCGTCACCGCACAGTTGCGGGACACGTCGCGCCGGTGCGCCGAGCTCTCGGACTCGCGCAGCCAGCCGACGACCATCAAGAGGCCGGCCAGCAGGTACACGAGCGCAGCCGGGACCCACATGATGAGGCCGCCGAGCTGCTGGTCTTCCAGGGGCGTCATTCCCCATGAGGAGGCGGTGGTCGCGTATGTCGGATACCAAACCGTCCGCGCGAAGGTTAACAAAGCACCGAGTGCGCCGCTGTGGACGGAGGTCGTGAAAAGATAGAGCACCGCCGCGCCATACCCGGCCGCCGTGCGTGCGCCATGAACGAGCGCCCACCAGAAGATCAACGCCGATCCGAGGAAGCTCGCGTGCTGGAGCGTGTGGATCAGGTCGCTGCGAAGCGTGGCCTCGAACAGCACAGGAACGTGCCAGATCCATAACGCCACGGCGTGGACGAGCCACGCCGCCAGCGGCAGCGTCAGTAGGCGCCATGGGCGCACGAGCGCCGGAGCATGAACCGCGCGGCCGAGAATGCGCCGGCCGGATGCGGGCAGGCCCCATAGCAACGCGGGCAGCGGGCGGCCGAGCACCAGCAATGGCGCCGCCACCAGCATCAGGACTTCATGCTGCGTCATGTGCGCCGAGAACAGCACCTCGCCGAGCGGATGTAGCGGCGAGGCAAGCGCGATCACCAGCGCGATCCAGCCGAGCCAGAACATCGTGTTGTCGACGCGTCGCACTCGGCGCGCCGCCGGAGACGATTCGCGCGAGAGTCGCGTCGCGCCTGCAACGTGCAGGACCGCGGTCACCGCCAATGGTACCAGCACCCACGGGTCGCGGCTCCACTGCCACCAAAGGTCGGCAGCGGGCTCGGCCGCCTGGCCGTGCGCGCCGGATTCGGAGACGAGGGCCAGCACAATTGGCGCAAGAGCGGTCGTGATCCGCAGTGGATGTTCGGGAAGCGTAAGCGCGAGCTTCACGACGTCACCGCATGCACGGGTCGATGTAGGCCATCGCCAGCCACTGCGCCGCGATGAGCAGCGCCGTCATTACGGAGACGCCTAGACCGATCGCGGACAGGAACCGCGAGCGTGTCACGACGTCGCTGGAAGCGTCGGGCCAGTCACTGCCCGCCCGCTGCCACGTGCGCAACGCCACCGCCGCGCCGCTGACGGAAATCAGCAGGAAGAGCGCGGCAACGGCGCCCAGCCAGCCGTGGTCCACGCGCGCGCATGCCCAGTGCACGAATGCATAATTGACGAACATGTGTGCGCCGAGGGCGAACGGAGCGGCCAGCAGCCCGTAGAACAGCGCGGCGAGGCCGCCGCCATGGCGAAAGGTCTGCTGCGCGCCAGTCTGCATCGTCATCCCAGCCTCGGCACCAGGAACAGCGTCACGTAGCAGGGGACCCAGATGATCACGATGAAATACCAATAGAGCGCATTGTCGGTGGCGTCGACGAAGAGCTTGGGGTGGGTGTGCCCAAGCATGAACAGCAGGCCGAGAACTGTCGTCTCCATGACCTCGGTGAAGAGGTGATAGCTGTGCACGCCGATGATGATCCACACCACCGAGCCGTAGACATTGGTGTCCCAGCCGACGTGCAGGCCGCGGAACTCCCAGACCCGGGCCGCGATGATCAGCAGGCCGATTGCGACGCACGCAACGTGGCCGCGGATCGTGGCCGCGGTGTCGAGCCGCTTGGCGGCCCTTTCCGTGTAGAGCATGGGCAGGACGCTGATCAGCAGCACGAGGAGGCCGACCGTCGGCGCCAGCAGGTCGGGCAGCATCGTCGGCGCCAGCGGCCATTCGAAGGCGCGATCGCGCAGGTAGTAGTAGGAGACCAGGCAGATGCCGAGCATCGTGCTCTCGATTGCCAGGAAGCTGGCGACTCCCCACCACATCAGCCCGCGCGGGCCGAAAGTGAAGCGTGGCAGGACGGAGACGTCGATCTGATCGCGTGTGCTCATAGCCGGACGCGCGGTGCGCCCTCCTTCTTTTCCTGCTCGCTCATGTCCTCGACGCGAGGCGGCTCGCACTCGTCGTCCTCGCTTTTCGGCCATGCCCAGCCGATCAGGCCGATACCACCGAGCACGGTACCGATCGGAACTGCCCACGGCGTGAAACAGGCGAGCACGAAGGTAGTGCCGGCGGCCATCGCGGTGACCATCGGCCAGATCGATGGGTTGGGCAGCTCCATCAGGCTGTCGGGCTCCGCATCCAGGCTGGTGAGCAGGACTTCGCGGCAGTCGCTTCGAACTCCGGTCACGATCGGCGACGCCGACGTGCGCGTCCATCCAGGCTCGCGACTGTCCACGACAGGGACGTGCAGGAAGTTATAGGCTGGCGGCGGTGAGGGCGTCGTCCATTCGAGCGTATCGGCGTCCCAAGGATTCTCGCCGGCAGGTGCGCCGTGGCGGATACTCCACCACGCGTTGACGAGAGTGACGAGGAAGCCCGTAGCGAGCGTGATCGCTCCGATGGTGGCGAGCAGGTTCTCGCCGGCCCATCCGGTCTCGGGAAGATACGTGTACACGCGCCTCGGCATGCCTTCCAGGCCGAGAACGTGCATCGGGAAGAAGGTCAGATTGAAGCCGACGAACATGAGCGCGAAGCTGAGCTTGCCCATCTTCTCGCCCGGCATGCGTCCGGTCACCTTCGGGAACCAGAAGTAGAGCGCGCCAAACAGGGGAAAGACCGCGCCGCCGATCAGCACGTAGTGGAAGTGCGCGACCACGAAGTAGGTGTCGTGTACCTGAAGGTCCAGAGGCACCGAGGCCTGCATGACGCCCGAAAGCCCTCCGAGCACGAATAGGAAGAGGAAGCCGAGTACGAACAGCATCGGCGTCCTCAGCCGCAGGTTTCCGCTCCAGATCGAGGCGATCCAGCAGAACACCTGGATGCCGCTCGGGATGGCGATCATCATCGTGGCCGCCGTGAAGAAGGATGCGCCGAGTTGGGGGATGCCGGTCGCGAACATGTGGTGCACCCACAGGCCGAAGCCGATGAAGACGGTGGCGATCAGCGATAGGACAAGAGCCGTGTAGCCGAACACCGGACGGCGCGTGAACGCCGGCAGGATGCTGGAGACGAAACCGGTTGCCGGAACGAAGATGATGTAGACCTCGGGGTGGGCGAAGAACCAGAACACGTGCTGCCACAGCAGCGGGTCGCCTCCTTCGGCAGCATTGTAGAAATGCGTTCCCACCAGGCGATCGGTGGTCAGAAAGAGGCTGGCCGTCATCACCGACGGCATCGCGAACACGACCATGAACGACGTCACCAGCATCGCCCACACCAGCAGTGGGATGCGGTTGATGGACATGCCGGGTGCGCGCAGCTTGAACGTCGTCACGATCAGTTCGATGGACGCCGACAGCGCCGAGATCTCGGTGAAATTGATGAGCTGGCTCCAGATGTCGACGCGCTTGCCGGGCGAGAACTCCGGGCCCGACAGTGGCGTGTACATGAACCAGCCGGCGTCGGGTCCGATGTTCAGGAAGAAGAACGTGTAGAGCGCGACGCCGCCGAAGAGGAAGATCCAGTAGCTGAAGGAGGCCAGGCGCGGGAAGGCGATGGCGCGCGTGCCCACCATCAGCGGCACCAGATAGATGCCCACCGCCTCCATCACCGGGATGGCGAACAGGAACATCATCGTGGTGCCGTGCATCGTGAAGATCTGGTTGTAGAGGTCGGGCCCGAGCACGGTCCCGTTCGGATGTGCCAGCTGCAGGCGCATCAGGAACGCGAGCAGGCCTCCGAGCACGAAGAAGATCAGCGCGGTGACGATGAAGCGCCGGCCGATGTCCTTGTGGTCGTTGGATGCGAGCCATCCCCGCAATCCGGGATCGCGGCTCCAGGTCTCCTGTAACTCCTGGTGTAGCGATGCCTCCTCGGCCGTCCGCGCAGCCGGCTCGCTTGGGCCACTACCGCGAGGGGCGGGCCTCATTTCAGGGTCTCCAGGTAGGCGACGACGGCATCCAGGTCCTCGTGCGAGAGCGCTAGCGGCGGCATGCGATTGCCGGGCTTGATCTCCTGCGAATCGCGCACCCAGCGCAGCAGATGCTCGCGGGTGTTCGGCACCGTGCTCCCGATGCGCGGACGGCTGGCGACATGGGTCAGGTCGGGCGCGACGAAGCCGGCGGCGTCGGTGCCGCGGATCGAGTGGCACATGACGCATGGCCCGCGGACGAAGACCTCGCGCCCGCGGCGCTCCAGATCGCCGGAAGGCTCGGCGGCGGCCAGACGCTGCGACTGCAGCCACGCCTGATAGTCCTGCTCGCTCTGGACGACCACGGTCAGACGCATGTTGGCGTGCTGCAGCCCGCAGAACTCGCCGCACAGTCCCTCGAAGCGGCCGGTGCGTTCGGCCTTCAGCCACATCGTGTTCTGATGTCCCGGAATGAGATCCTTCTTGCCGGCCAGGTTGGGCACCCAGAAGCTGTGGATCACGTCGGCGGAGACCAGGATCAGCTGGACCGTTCGCCCCACCGGAATGTGCATGAGGTTGGCGGTCGTCACCGTGTTGCTCGGCACCGGGTCCTGGTACTCGACATCCCACCACCACTGCTGGCCGGTGATCTTGATGGTGACGTCGGCAGGCGTGCGTGCCAGGGAGCTCAGCGCGTCGCTCGTGGAGTACGTGGCGACCAGGAAGGCGAACAGGATGACGGCCGTGGCTGCCACCGTTGCCGATACCGTGATGATCATGCGCCGCTCCTGCGCCGGCGAAGCCGCGACCATGCGCAGGTCGGCCGGGCTGCGCCGGCCGCGCACGACCGCAGCGACGATCGCTGCGCACACCAGCACGTAGACGACGGCAAGGACGCCGAACATCAGCCACCACAACTCGGCAACGCGGCGAGCATGCTCGCCCGCACCGTCGAGCATGTGGTGGCTGCCGGTGCACGAGACGGCCGCGCTGCATGCAGCGATGACCGCCGCCCGCAGAATGGGCGAAGCGCTCATTGCGGGGGCGGCGGAGCGGAATCCGCCGGCGCGACCTTTTCAGCCGACTGTTCCTGCGTCTTGACGTGCATGTTGTCGTTGCGCGTGGGCGCCGCGATCTGATCGACGTTGCCGCTGAGAGAGCGCACGTAGGCAGCGATCTGCCAGACCTGGAAATTGGGGATCTTGCCGCCAAAGGAGGGCATGCCGTTGGGACGACCCTCGACGACGGTCGAAAAAATCTGGTCGGGTGAGCTGCCGTAGATCCACTTGTCGTCCATCAGCGCCGGCCCCATGCCGCCGCCGCCCATGGCGTGGCAGCCCGAGCAGTTGTACCATTGGAACAGACGCTTGCCCTCGTTCATCGCGAACGCGTTCTTCTCGTACTCGTTCTCCTGCGACCGTGCCGGCAAGGGAGTGCCGGGCTGTAGCGAAGTCAGACGCGTCCCGACGGCGATGGCCGCCTGCGGAGGCTCGACGCGAAACGCGCGCTCTTCGCGCTTGCAGCCCGGCGCTGCCAGCGCGCAAAGCATCATAGCCACCGCTGCGGTCGCAACGCTCACGAGGCGCCCCGGCGATGCGGCGTGAAGGTCGCCACAGGCCTGACGCCAGCGTCGCTGCGCGGCACGCCGTATTCGCGGAGGATGGCGTCGATGTCGGATCGGCGTCTGTCCAATACTGCCTGCAGCGCATCGCGAAGCTCGGCGTCGGCCTTGCGCACACCCATGGCGATCTCGAAGATGAACGGCAGGGCCTGCTCGCCGCGCTCGGGCGCAATCGGTGCAACCGTGAGCGCGGGCTTCTGCCTTGCGGCGAAGTAGGCGGCCATGGGGCCCCACGCCAGGGCGATGTCAATGTCGCCGCGCGCCACCGCTTCGATGATGGCGGCGGCGGGCGAGGGGAGGCTGTAATCGCCGTAGACGAGGTAGCCCGAAACGTTAGTAATGATGCCGCGCCGGGCCAGCGCGTGCGCGGGCGGCGTGTTGGTTCCGTCGTCGCCGATCATCTGCACGCCGATGCGCAGCGTGCGCAGCCGCTGGTCGTCGAGCGAGGCCGGCGGTGGCGCCATGTCGGCGCGCGTGACGAAGACGTAGGTCGAGCGGTAGTACGGACGGGTCGTCGTGACCATCTCCAGGCCCGCAGGCACGCCAAGGACCATATCGCAACGCTCCTCGCCGAGCGTGTTGCGGATGAAGCCGCGCCTCTGCGCCCACCACGTGTACTCGACCGTGGTGCCGAGCTCGCCGGCGACCAGCTCGGCGATGCGGTTCTCGAAGCCTTCCTGCTGCTGGTTGGAGAAAGGCAGGTTGTTGGGATCGGCACAGACGCGCAGCGGCGGCGCCGCCTGGGCTCCTGCGTCGCCGGCAATCAGCATCGCCGCGGCCAGCGAGGCGGCAACGGATGCCTCGAAGACCGCCTCAAGGAAGCGCGAAGACATACAGCATGCCCCCCTTGGTCGTCTTCTGCGGCAGATCGCGCACGGCGTTGACGAAGCCGAGTGCAGCCGACGCGTCGCGCACGTCGAGATCGCCGGCAACGACGGCGCCGGCCCAGCCGCCCACGCCCGACAGGATGGCCACGTACTGCCTGCCGTCGGGGCCGCGGTAGGTGACGGGCTGGCCGACGATTCCGGAGCCTGTCTTGAAGCGCCACAGCGCCGCGCCAGTGCGTGCATCGACGGCTTTGAACCAGCCGTCCATCGTCCCGTAGAAAACGACGTCGCCGGCGGTGACCAGGGCTCCGCTCCATAGCGGCAGATCCTCGTCGAGCTTCCAGATTGGCCTTGCCTGGATCGGATCCCATGCCGTAAACGTGCCGCGCATCCCGCCCGGTCCCGCGTACATCTTGACAGTGGCGCCCACGAACGGCGTTCCTGCGATGTAGCTGGTCTCGTAGCCCTCATGGTCCATGCATAGATTGTTGTGCGGGATGTAGAGGATGCCGGTGCGAGGCGAGAACGCCGAAGGATTCCAGTCCTTCGCGCCGGGCGCCGCAGGGCAGATGTCGCGGATCAGCTTGCCGGAACCGGTCGACTTCTCCTCGACGTGCACGAGCTTGCCCGTCTTCAGGTCCACGCCCCTGGTCGTCGTGTTATGCACGAACGCGGTGGCCGACAGGACCTCGCCAGTGGTGCGGTCCATGACGTAGACGTAGCCGTTGCGCTCGGGCCGGATCAGCACCTTGCGGCGCTGCCCGCCGATCTCTAGCTCGGTCAGGATCTGCTCGTTGACGCCGTCCCAGTCGAAAAGATCGTGCGGACTGAACTGATAGAACCAGCGTGCCTGGCCGGTATCGGCGTCGCGCGCGAAGATGCCGCATGTCCACTTGTTGTCGCCGGGCCTCTGGTCGGGGTTCCACGGTCCGGGGTTGGCGGTACCGTAGAAGACGAGATTGGTCTCCGGATCGTAGGAGATCCATCCCCACACCGTTCCACCGCCGGTCTTCCAGGCCTCCGGCGGCCACGACGAGACGCCCAGGTCCTTGCCGCGATCCTGCTCGTAGAATGGCTTGAAGTCGGCGCCGATCAGACAGTCCGCGTCGGGCCCGGTGCTGTAGGCGCGCCAAGCCGTGCTCCCGTCCTCGATGCGAAGCGCCGTCAGCCAGCCGCGCACGCCCATCTCGCCGCCGCTGTTGCCCACCAGCACCTTCCCGTTGATCACCAGGGGCGCCATCGTGATCGTCTCGCCCTTATTGATATCGCCGAGCTTGACCTTCCAGATCTCCGCGCCGGTCTCTGCATCGAGCGCGACCGAGTGGCCGTCGAGCGTGTTGAAGTAGAAGCGTCCCTGGTCGTAGACGCCGCCGCGGTTGACAACGTCACAGCAGGCCACGCCTTGTGCCGCGGCGGCCGGCTTCGGCTCGTACTTCCACTTCACCGGCACGCCCGGTTCTCTCAGATCGAGCGCGTAGACGATGTTGGGGTAGGGCGTCACGATGAACATCGTCGAGCCGGCGACGATCGGCGCTGCCTCGTGCCCGCGCACCACGCCGGTAGAGAAGGTCCACGCAAGGCGCAGGGTGCGTGCGTTCTCGGTATGGATCTCGGAGAGGCCGCTGAACCGCGTGCTCGCGTGGTTCTTGGCAGGCATCGTCCACTGCCCGTCCTCTTCGTGAGGCGGCTGGTTGGTAACCGGCGCCCATGGCTGCGTCTGTGGGGGGCGCACCTGCGCGACCGCTCTGCGCTCCTCGTCCGGGTTCGCGCATCCGCCGACGATCGACGCGGCGACCAATAGGAATAATGATGGAAGCAGCGCGCCCCAGCGGCCACGCTCCCGCACACGGATCAGTTGCCGCGTCTGGCGTGCCACCATCCGCCCGATCGTAGGCAGGTTCGGGAAATTCCTGCCATGGGTTCCCGGAAGCATTACCCAGACGGAGCGGATCGTGTGCCATCTTTTCGATGCTGCGCTAGTCACGGGGCGCAGACGGCAGTTCCGGGAGTCCGAGCCACTGCTCGGCATTGGCGGACGGGAGCGTTTGCCCGTCCGACGACGAAACTCGCCGGCGACGCCGAGCCCGCCGGGCATGCCGTCCCGTCCCAACGTCGGAGGGAAGTCATGTCCGAACCTCTTCTGATTACCGAGCGCGACGGCGGAATCGTCACCGTCACGGTGAACCGCCCCGATGCGATGAACGCACTCTCTCGCGCGCTGCGTTCGGAGTTCGTCGGGACTTTCGCTGCGCTGCGCGAGGACACCGCTGTCGGAGTCGTCATCCTGACCGGCGCTGGCAAGGCCTTCTGCGCAGTGCTCGATCTGAAAGAGGTCGGCAGCCAGGACGCCGGCGATGCCGAGCGAGAGTCGGCGGTCGCCGGTGCCCGCCGGTGGTCGATGCGGACACGCGCATGGACTGCCCCGTCATCGGTGCGATCAACGGCTTTGCGATCACCGGCGGCTTCGAGCTCGCGCTGGCCTGCGACGTTCTGATCGCGTCTACGCAAGCGCGCTTCGCCGACACGCATGCCCGCGTCGGACTGGTTCCGGGATGGGGTCTGAGCCAGCGCCTGTCGCGCGCGGTCGGGATCTATCGCGCCAAAGAAATTTCGCTTACCGGCAACTACGTCTCGGCCGAGCAGGCCGAGCATTGGGGACTGGTCAACCGCGTCGTTGCGTCCCAAGACCTGTTGCCGGCATGCCGTGCGCTTGCCGAAGACATGCTCTCGTGCGTGCCGGCGACGCTGCGTGCTTACAAGGCGTCATCGACGACGGCTACGCAATGACCTTTGGCGGAGGGCTGAAGCTGGAGACGCATGCCTCGGCGGAGCATGCGCGCGGGTTGTCGGCAGCGGACATCACTGCGCGCAGAACGGCCGTTCAGCAGCGGGGACGATCGCAGAGCGACGCGGGCTGACGCCCCCGACCACGGCGTGGCTGGCGCGGCGCAGTTCCAAGGGCTGCGGCACGGTGGTATTTCCCGATGCGTGCTTGGGGCGAACTGCAGTCCGATTGCCGTACGCGTCGCGACGGAATGCGAGCTCTGCCGATGAGGCGCGTCGAGAGCATCGCGCGTGCCGGTGGCCACCGGGGCTTTCGCTATCTGGCCGAACTGCTGCGCAATCCTGGCCGCCAGTACGCGGCTGCCGATCTGGCTGCCCTGGTCGTTCTTAGAAAGCCCTCGCGCTCTAGCCCATCGCCGCTCGGCGCTGCGCCTCGTATCGTCGATCTGCCCGACGGTTCGTTGCGACGAGACCGGCGCCGGCGCCTGGTGACTCTTTCCGAGGAGCTCAAGGCGGCCGGCCGTGCCTGCGATCGCGAGCGCGCCGTGCTGCTTCGCACCGAGATCGGCATCCTCGAGCAGCAGCTCGCTGACGGCGACGATCGCAAAAGCGCAACTCCGCAGGCCGAGCACGCCCGCGCAACGGTGACGCAGGCCCTCCGCGATGCGATCAGCAGTATTCGCGCGCAGAACGTGGAACTCGGCGATTATCTCGCCTCGGCCATCCGCACCGGGCCCGTGTTCAGCTACAGGCCGATCCCGGGAAAATCCGTGGAGTGGAATTTCTAGGCGCGGCGGGCCGGCCCGCAGGCAGCAAGGCGGCATCCGGCTGCGACAGCCACCGCCGAGCAGGCGGCAGTCTGTGAGACCGATGAGGATTGCCAGGGCGCCGACGAATGCGTCGCGGCCGCCTAGAACCGTCGAGGTCTCTTTCCGTCCCGCGACCGCCTCCTCACGGCCAGCTCCGCCGGCGCCATGACGGTCCCGTCGCAACGCGCCTGCCCCGCTCATCGAGCTGTGCCGATGCGGAGACGCCGTCGTCGGCTGCTCCGAGCAGTGTGGGGACGGAAACGCCGTTGTGGGGTGACGGCTGCCACGACCGCTGCCGGTTCGAATAGTCCTCAGGCTTACCGCCGGTTCAGCCTCGAACCTCATTGACAGCCTTCGCAGCGGCGCCAGTGTGGACCTCGACTCGTCAGCGGTGGGGGTTCGTCATGCTGCACAAGGCTGTCGTCGCGTTTTCGCTCGTCTCGACCCTGTTCCTCTGCTCCGGCTCCCGGGCCCACGCGGACAACGACGGCGACGGCATCTCCGCGCCCGCCGACTGCAACGACAACGACACCACCATCTATCCCGGCGCGCCCGAGATCGTCGGCAACGAGGTCGACAACGACTGCAACGGCGGCGAGGTCTGCTACCGCGACCTCGACAACGACAACTATCGCACGACCATGACTGTCAACTCCATGGACGTGCCCTGCACCGCCAGCGGCGAGGCGCGCGATTTCGAGCCGGCCGGCGATTGCAACGATTCCAATGCCAGCATCAACCCTGCTGCCTTCGAGACACCGGGCGACAGCATCGACCAGGACTGCAACGGCCAGGAAACCTGCTACACCGACCTCGACGACGACAACTATCGTACTGGCATGGTGATGAGCTCCTCCGACCTGGACTGCCTCGACGCGGGCGAGGGGCAGGCAAGCGCTCCGCCCGGCGATTGCAACGACAACGATGCGAGCGTCAATCCCGGCGTGACCGAAATCTGCACCGACAGTGCCGACAACAATTGCAACGGCTCCGCCGACTGCGGCGATGCATTCTGCGGCTCCCACCCCGCTTGCATCACCACGACGACGCTTGGCCCGACCACCACGACCACGCTGCCCTACGGCGGCCTCGACCACTACAAATGCTACCGCGTCAAGGACATCTCGAGTTCGAGGTTCGACAGCCGCGAAGACGTGACGCTCGACAACGAGCACCAGTCCGACACGGTCGACGTCAAGAAGCCCTCGATGGTATGTGTTCCCTCGGACAAGAACGGTGAGGGGATCCACGACCCGGTCAACCACCTGTGCTGCTACACCATCAAGTCGACGAAGATGGACCCGCCGCTGCAGGTACAGATCAACGACCAGTTCGGCAGCCTCGAGCTGGAGGCGAGCTCGAGCAAGACCATGTGCCAGCCCTGCACCAAGTCGCTGCTGCCCTGACACTCGCGACCTGGGCCGATGCCCGAGCGGGGCTACTCCTGTTCCGATTTCAATTGCGTACCCGAGACGGACTGACTGCCCGGCCTCAGCGCCCGCCGCGCTCTCCGAGCAGCCGATCGACGTACGTCTTGGGCGCCACGCGCAGGATCGCGCCGGTAGGACACGAGGCCACGCATGCCGCGCGCGGTGCATCGTTGCGCGCAGGCAGGCTCATGCAGAGGTCGCACTTGACGGCGACCTTGGCCTGGTCGTTCTTCTTCTCCTGCGCTCGCCGCTCGCCCCAGCCGAACAGCAACTGCAGCAGCACGTTGGGTGCACGCTTCTTGTCGACGGCCGCCATCTTGATGACGCCGTACGGACAGTTGCTCGCGCAGTTCCCGCACCCGATGCAGTTGTCCATGATGTAAACCTCGCCGTTGGGATGACGGCGAAGAGCATCGGGCGGACAATCGGTCATGCACTTGGGGTTCTCGCAGTGCCGGCATGACGTCGGAATGTGCACGGTCGCGAAGGTCGGACCGGCCTCGCGGTCCAGACGCGAGACGCCGCCGTGGGTGGCGGCGCAGGCGGTCTCGCAATTGTCGCAGCGCACGCACAGCGATTCGTCGATGAGCAGGATGTCGGTGGCCTCGCCGGCCCCCGCGCCCATGAGGAATTCGACCAGGTCGCTGGAGCGCTTGTCGGAGGAGCGTACGGCGTTGTCGATCAGGCGCGTCGACTCCAGCTCTTTGAGCTCTTTGCGAAGCTCGGCATGCCTTTCGACGAACGGCATGAGCGCGTCGGTCGGGATGCGGATGGTCTCGGTGTAGATGGTGGCGCGCACGGTGGCGCTGCGCTTGCCGTGCGGCGCGAACATCGCCATCTCGCCGATGATGTTGCCGGCCGGAAGATACGCCAGCACCTGATCGACGCCGCCGCGACGGCGCGAGACCGTGACCGATCCGCGCCGGATCAGATGCAGGCCGTCGGAGCCGGCGCCTTCCTCGAACAGCACCTGCCCCTGCTTGAAGCTCTCGACGACGGACTGGTGCGCCAGCTCGCGCAGCTCGGCGATGGGGACATTAGGGGCCAGCTGCGTCTGCAGCTTGCGCAGGATGAACACCTCGTCGATGGCGCGCCGGACCTCAGGCACCGAGCTCATCAGCTTGATCATCGACAGGCGCGGGGTCTCGATCAGGACGCAGCCTTCGCCCGCAAGCACCGTGGCGGAGCGGCGACGTCCCGACAGCAGGCTCATCTCGCCGAAGAACTCGCCGGCCCCGACGCGGAAACGTCGCTGCTCGGTCTCGCTCTCGCCCTGCTTGCAGTTGGTGTCGGTGGCCTCATCGCCCGAAGGCACGACCACTTCGACGTAGCCGTCCAGGATCGAATAGAAGCTGTCGGTGAAATCGTTGCGCAGGTAGACCGTCGCTCCCTTCCCGGGCGTGTGCACCGCCGAGTCGACGAGGAACTCGCGCAGCTGAATGGTGGTGATGCCCTGGAAGACCGGAAGGCGCTGCTGGATTCGCTCGAGAACCTCACGGACGGTGCCCTTCAGGCCGGCGAACTTCTCGCGCAGGATCGGCTCGTCGCTGGGCTCGACGTGGTTGCCGAGAATGTGCTCGACGACCTCGTAGCCCTGGTTCATGCAGTGCTTGATCAGCGGATAGCCCGCGATGGCACCGACCAGGTAGACGCCGGGCACGTTCGATTCGTAGCTCGGCGAGATCGAAGGCACGGCCGAGACGTGGTCGGACGCGAAGACGATGCCGAGTCCCTCCAGGAACTTTCGCGGAGGAACGGCTCCGAGCCGTCCGATCAGCAACTCGCACGGCACCTCGATCTCGCCTTCGCGCGTGTCGAGCACCACGCCGGACTCGGTGATGCGCCCGACCTCGGCATGGGTGTAGTGCGTGACCACGCCCTGCTTGATGGCCTGCTCGATGGCCTGGCGGTTGCGCGGCTTGGCGCGCGCGAAATCGTCGCGGCGGTTGACGACGGCAACCTCGTTGCCTTCGCTCAGCGCCAGCGCGTTCTCGATTCCGGCATCGCCGACGCCGACCACCACCACGCGCTTGTCCTTGTGCTCGGCGGGATCGTCGAGCTGATAGGTGACGTGCCCGAAGTGCGCCCCCTCGCACTCGAACATGCGAAGGTTTCCCTGCAGGCCGATGGCCAGAACGATCGAGCCGGCGCTCAGACGGCGGCCGTTCTTCAGCGTGACCGTGAAGTCGCCCTGCCCGCCTTCGATGCGCGCGACCTCGTGCTCGGCTCCGGTCAGCAGATTGGTGCCGGCCGAAGCCGTGCCGCGCGACCAGCCATCCAGGACCTGCTCGCGGGTGCCGGCCGCGAAGGGCAGGGCGAGATCGTCGCGCAGGTCCAGGGCCGGCGGCTCGTCCATGACGTGCTTGCCCTTCTGGTACTTGAAGATCGTGTTGGCCAGGCGGCCGCGTTCGAGCACGACGTGCGAGACGCCGCGCCGCGCCGCCTGCGAGCCCGCTGCCAGGCCGGCGGGCCCGCCGCCGACGATGACGATCTCGAATCGATCGGGCGCTGTGGGCGCCAAGGGTACCTCCCGAAAAGATTGCGCGCGCATCGGGCGCGGACGCGAAGCGCGAGGCTACCCGAGCATCGGGCTCGACGGAACCGGCAAACCTGCGCAAGGCTCGCCCGCATCAGGGTTGCTGACTGCGCTTTTTCCGTCGCCGGTCTGCCTGGCCGGGGCGCCGCGTGCTAGCCCAGGAACATGCCTCTCCCATTGCCACGCCTGGCCGCGTGTCTACTGGCCTTCCCTCTGTTCCTGCCTTCCCGGCCCGCCCTCGCTGCCCTCGGTGACTGCAGCCAGCCGATCACGGCAGGCTCGTCGCCGGCGGCTTCGGATTGCCTCTACATTCTCAAGGCCGCGGTCGGCAGCGCAACCTGCGACATCTCCTGCACCTGCGCGCCGCTGGGTGGCTCCTCGACGACCGCCTCCGACAGCCTGTTATGCCTGAAGAGAGCCGTCGGCCAGAGCGTGCATCTGTCATGTCCATGCACGCTGGTTCGCGTGCACTATCCCGCATCGCAGGAGCATGGATCTCGCTTCGCGGCAGCGGCGCCGGACTCCGTGAGAACACCGGCGCGCCGTGCACGCGCGGCGAGGCGGATGTGTGGACGTGCAATCTCGACCGGGCCGAGGGCGAGGTGACGTTCAAGGCCTGGATCGACGATTCGATCGATGCCCGCGGCACGCCGTGGCAGGTGACGGCACCGTTCGACATCGACATCTACCCGTTCTTCTTCGAGACCGAAGGCGACTACGAGATCCTGGAAGACTTCTCCTCGACCATCCTCGGGAACACGCGCGACGTCGCCGTGTATCTTCCTCCGAGCTATGACGAGAACACGGCCAAGCACTACCCGATCCGGAGCTACCGGGTCGATGAGCAGGCGCCGGGCTTCCTTGGGGGCACCAGCCTGGCGGGTCTCGTCGCAATCTACGGCGCGTGGACCAGACCCCAGGAATTTGCCGGTGTAGCAGCGCTGTCGCCTTCCTTGTGGTGGGACGATCAGGTGGTCGTCGATCAGATCGAGGCCGATGAGAACGGGCCCGAAGCGCTGCGCATCTATCTCGATTCGGGCAGCTCCGAAGGTGCCGGAACCACCGGTCCGGTAGCGGCGTTGAAACAGGTCCTGCTGGCCAAGGGGTGGATGCAGGGTCAGGACCTGCTCCATGTCTCGGCCCAAGGCCACCAGCACAACGAGACATGGTGGAAGCTTCGCATCCCGGCGGCGTTGACCTTCCTTCTGCGCGATCCGTTTCGCGTGCAGCCCTGATCGCACGTCGAAGCGCTCGCCGCGGCGGCAGCTTCGTTACGGTTCCTTCGCCTCCGAGGCCGTTTCCCATCGCGCGGTTGCGCAGTGCCCGTCCACATCGAACAGGATGAGGAGCTGCGTACGGCCGACATCCTTCGGCGCCGATTCCGGAAAGAAATCGTAGACCCATGCCGGACTGGTCTCGCAGTAGGGCGCGCGGTCGCACGTCGTGGGCTTGCCGAGGCTGCTACGGATCTGCGTCCGAGTGCGCTCACGCAGCGCCGACAGGTCGATGCCGCGCACCGATGCTGCCGCGGCGGCATCGGTGCGGCTGGCATCCAGTGCCGCGCGCAACTGACTCAGCAGCTGTTGCGACAGCCGCTGCTGCTCGGCGGCCTCTTCGGGCGTGACGGCACCGGCGGCGAAGGCGCCGCCAGCCGAAAGCACAGCCCAAAGCGCCAGCGCGGCGCAGGCTCTCACGAGGACGGCCGCGCGCACGAATCGATCGCGCTCGAGCGGGAGACCGGAACGTCGAAGTGGGTAGCCGGGTACGGCTCGTTCTCCAGCGTGTAGTGCCACCACTCCTTGGGATAGTTGCGGAAGCCCGCGGCTTCCATTGCCGACCGAAGCAGATCGCGATGGGCGCGAGCGACCTGGTCGATGGCGGGAAAATCGGTGGCAGCGGACGGGTCGAAGAAGTCGAAGGGCGTACCCATTTCGAGGGGGACGGCACGCCCGTCGTGCTCATACCGGACGACGGTCACGTCCACCGTGCTGGCGCGACTGTGCCCCGAGCATTCGGCGATGTAGCCTTCCGGCACGATCCGGTCCTTGCGCACGCCAGGATGATAGCGGGCTTTGGTCTGGCCATCGGCGGGTTGGCCGGCCCATCGCACGAAATCCTCGACGGCGCGCTGGGGCCGGTAGCAATCGAAGACGAGCAGGCCAAGGCCGCGCGCCCGCAGTCCCGACTCGACCTCGGCCAGCGCAAAGGCGGCCGGACACGACAGCAGGCATACGGGCTCCCCGTAGCCCTCGGCGCGGCGGCCGAGGAAGTTGTCCGGTCCGGCATACCGCATGTCCTGACCGATGCGCCCATCGACCCGCTCGAGCGCGACCAGCGCAGGCTCGATCGCCTGCCAGCTGCACGGGTTCGCCCGTTGCCGCCCCGCGCATCCGGCAGCAGCAGACCACAGGCACAGCGACGCCAGGGCAAGGGCGCCCGCCAGCCGCGTCGTCAAAGGAGCTTGCCGCGTCGCAGCAGCCACAGCAGCGAGAGGGCCAGGCCGACGGCCAGAGCCCAGAACATGGCGTAGCCGTACTGCCATTCCAGCTCGGGCAGCACGCGGAAGTTCATGCCGTAGACGCCGCAAAGGAACGTCAGCGGAAGGAAGATGACGCTGACTGCGGTCAGCCGCTTCATGACGGCATTGGTGCGGTGGCTGACCATCGACATGTAGAGGTCGAGCGAGCCCGAAAGGATCTCGCGATCGGCCAGAACGTCTGCCAGGACCCTTTCGAGGGTGGCTTCCATGCCGGCCAGGAACGGACGGGTCTCGTCGCTGATGAACGTCGACTTGCGAATGGCCAGCTCGTTCAGGACCCCGCGCGCCGGCACCAGCACCTTGCGGAAGGCCAGCACGTCGTTGCCGAGCTCGGAGACGCTGGCGAAGACCGAGTCGTCGATGTCGCCGATCAGCCGAGCCTGCAGGGTCTCGACCCGCGACAACAGGCAGGCCTGTCCCGCGATGTAGTTCTCGGTCAGGTGCTCGAGAAGCTCATAGAGCAGGAAGCTGGGGCCCTTGGCGAAACGGACGAAATCCGAGCGATACTCGCGCTTCATCTCGTCCAGGAACCGCACCGGGCCGTGATGGACGGTCAGCAGGAAGTGCTCGGTGGCCACGACCGAGAGCCGCTCGAAGCGCAGGGTCTGGCCCTTCTCGATGCGGCAGCCGGTCAGGGCCAGATACAGGTGGTGGTCGAAGCGGCTCAGCCGCGTATCGGCCTTGGGCGAGAGGACTTCCTGGAGGAGCGGCCCGTCGACGAGCTCGAGGTCGGCAAGGAAAGGCCCAGCTTCCTCGTCGCTGTGAACGTCGATGTCGATCCAGCAGTAGCAGCCCCGCTCCATGGCTTCGCCGAAGCACTGGAGGTCCAAGGGGCGCAGCTTCTTGCTGGCGAAGTCGAACTCGACGACCTCGACGGCGCATCCCTGCGGCGACCGCGGTGAAGTCGAGATGGCCTGCTCCAGCATGACGCGCAGCATAACCCAGGCATGCCCCCCCAACGCAATCGCGGCCGGTGCGGCGATCCGCGCCGGGCAGCCAGGATCGAGGATGTGGGAAACAGCGTGCAATACGCAGGATCGTCACCTCGGCGTCGGTCAGGATCGTGAGGCTCTTGTATGATGCGGAACGCGGGTGCAGCTTAACCTCGTGCAAGTGTTCACGAGGACGATGAGTGTAGGTACTGCAAGCACGGCGATCTGGCTGGCCGCGCTGTTGTGGCCGGTGCCGCCAGCGCTGGCTCAGCATCAAGGGCCTGCCATCACCTCGAGTCTTCCGGCGACGTTGCCGGCGCATGCGCCGAAGAGACCGTCGCTGCTGACCACAGACCAGGTCGCGGACGCTTTGCCTCAGCACGACCGGTTCGACGATCCCGGCGCAAAAGCCGGCTCCCAGGCCGTTCCCAGCGCTTCCGGCCTGCGCATTCCCACCGGCAGCTTCGGCTATGTCGAAGGCTACGGCGTCGAGTGGACGGCCGAGGAGGACGCGCACTCCTTCGACGTGCTTCGCCGCGCCATCGGCTACAGCGCCGGAACCCGCCAGGTCCTGCGACTGGGCAAACCCGGACTGGAAGCGTCCTTCGGGATCCGTTTCGACTCCATGCCCGGCGATCCGACCATGGGTCGCGGCACGCGCGATGGACGCGAGCTCGAAGCCGGCCTCGGCTGGAACCTTCCCGGCTCGGTGGGCGCACGGGCCTTCTACGGCTATCGAAACAACTCGACGGACAGCTTCGGGCAGGACAAGGAACGCCACCGCATCCGTCTGGAGATCGGGCACAACATCTCGGACTGGCTGCGCGTGCGTGCGTCGTTCCTGAGCAAGATCCACGACTCCAGCGCTCTCCTTCCTTCCGAGCGCGGCCGCTACCTGGCGTGCATCGGATTCGAAGCCAAGTACTGAGCTACCCGCCTGCTGACGGATTGACCTGCAAGGACCCTCCCCGGTAAATGGGCGTTCCGGCGCCGACAAGATGCGTCGAGACTTATGCCGCCCAGCGGCAGGAGAGGTACATGGCGAGGGTGGCAACGCTCGGCAATGCGGGCAGGACGCGGGGCATTGGTGGCCGGATGCTGGCGGTCTTCGGCTGCGCGCTCCTGGCCGGCTGCGGCACGCTCGAAGCTCGCATGTACGACCTGCAGCAGCTCGCTCCCGATGCCCTGCTCGGCTCGGGTGTGCCCGAAGGCCTGCAGCTCTCGCCCCTGGTCAACAGTCAGCGCAACGTCTTCACCCGCAGCTACCACATCGGTGAGACGTACACGTCGCGTGCCGGCGAGGCGATGATCAGCGTCAAGAACTACACCGTCACCGAGCGGGTCGGCCGCGCTACCGCATTGACGGATTTCGAGCAGACCTGCGGGCGGCGCATGTTCGGCGACGATCCGATCCCGTGCCGGCGCGTCCCTCTGGCGGCGGTCAAGGGCGCTGCGGGAGCCGGCTTCAACATCGTCGGCGCCGTGCGAACGCCCGACGGCGACTACTTCGCCATCGCCATGCCGAGCGAGCCCGGAACCGAGATCTACGTCCTGGCCGACCGACGCGGAGTCCTGCGCAAGGGCGCCTACGTGGCATGGCGAAAGTCCAAGTCGCAGGGGCTGGCCGCCGGCGGCATTCCGCTCGAGGAGGTCGCGCCCGACTCGCCGATCGAAGAGGGGCGTCCGATGTTCAAGTTCGAGACCGTCGAACGCTTCGTCGCAAGCGGTCCGGGCTACCTTAACTTCGACGTGGTCTATTCGGGCTTCCGGCCCGGCTCGCGCGGAGACAACTTCGTGCTGACCTACCGCGAGTACGGCCGCGATGCTTCGGACCGCGCCAACTTCACCCAGCAGCTTCCGTTCTCGGCCGGCTCGCGCACCGTCGACATCATGGGCCTGATCGTCAACGTCGAGGCGGCATCTCCCGACAGCATCACGTTCCAGGTCCTGCAGGATGCCCAGTCCACCCGCCGCTGACGCTTCGGCGGCGCTGCGGGTTCGCGCGGGGACGAGCGACGACGTCGCGTTCGTGTTCGCGTGCATCCGCGACCTTGCCGAGTTCGAGAAGCTCCTGCACGAGATGCAGGCCAGCGAAGAGTCGCTGCGCGAGCATCTGTTCGGCGAACGCCGCTACGCCGAAATCCTCATCGGCGAGATCGGCGGCGAGCGCGCCGGCTACGCCCTGTTCTTCTCGTCGTACAGCACTTTCCTGACCCGCCCCGGCATCTTTCTGGAAGACCTGTTCGTGCAGCCGGCGTTTCGCGGACGCGGCCTCGCCACCGCGCTGCTGATCGAGCTGGCACGGCTCGCCGTGAAGCGCGGCTGCGGACGCCTGGAATGGTCGGTGCTGGACTGGAATCGCCGCGCCATCGACTTCTACGACTCTCTCGGCGCCGTGCCCGTTCGCGGCTGGATCTCCTACCGCATCACCGGCCAGCCCCTGGCCGACCTGGCCGCCCGCCCGGCTTCGTCGTTGGCCGGTTCGCCAGAATGAGGTGTCCATCGGCCAGGTCGCGGCCTATACTCCCGGTGCCGGGAAGCCAGCGGCGACCCCGCTAGACGTGCCCGCACGTCGGCGGACGCGCGCCGCATCGAGGAAGCGATGAGCAACGTACGAACCAGCGCCCGCAGCCACGAGCGGCTCGAGCAGGTCATCGCCGTGGCGGTGGAGAGCTACCGCGCCGGCCGCGGCATCGACAGCCTGGAAAGCGCGGCACTGCCGAATTCGCGCAAGGTGGTCGAGGCCCTCGAGCACCTCAAGCACGTCATCTACATGGGCTTCTACTCCACGCGCGACCTGAACGAAGCCAACCTGCGTCACTACATCAGCGAGCACGTCTACGACGCCTTCGAGCTTCTGGTCGAGCAGATCGCCCGCGCCGTCGTCTACCGCCGCCTGCGCGGAGGCTCTCCCGAAGAGCAGGACGTGCTCTGGAGCGAGAACGTGGTCCTCTCGGTGCTCGGCAGGATCTCCGAGCTCCGCTCCGATCTGCAACTGGACCTGCAGGCGGCCTACGACGGCGATCCGGCTGCCGAGAGTCTCGAGGAGATCATCTTCAGCTACCCGGCCATCGAGGCCATCACCTGCTACCGGATCGCGCACGAATTTTCCCTGCACGGCACGCCGATGATCCCGCGCATCATGACCGAGCACGCGCACATGCAGACGGGCATCGACATCCATCCCGGCGCCAGCATCGGCAAGGCCTTCTTCATCGATCACGGCACCGGCGTGGTGATCGGCGCGACGTGCGAGATCGGTGACCGCGTCAAGCTGTATCAGGGCGTGACCCTCGGCGCGCTGTCGATTCCGCGCGACCAGTGCGGCAGCGTCATCCGCGGCAACAAGCGCCATCCCACGCTCGAAGACGACGTGACGATCTACGCCGGTGCGACCATCCTCGGCGGCGACACCGTGGTCGGACGCGGCTCGGTGATCGGCGGCAACGTGTGGCTTACCGAGTCGGTGCCGCCGTACTCGCGCGTCACCTACTCGCCGCCCACCTGCAGCGAGAACGCCACGCAGACGGTGACGGCGCGCAATGCGGCAGGTCAGATGGGCTAGCGAAGCGAGTCGACGCGTTTCGGCTCTGATTCGTGTCGGGTGCCCGGCCTGACGAGCCTCTAATTCGTCCGCTTCATCATCGCGTCCAGGACGGCGTTGGACACGTTGGCCTTCTTCAAGGCGACGAGGCCGGCGGTGGAAAGGTCGAAGCGCGTGGTTTTGGCCGATTTGATTTTCGAGATGATGAGCGCATCGTCGAGTCCGACCTTGACGAGCGACACGACGTCCTCGTTCTGTAGACTCTCGCCGCCAGAAGGAGCGGCCGCTCGCGGCGCCGGCGAAGCAGCAGCGCTCATGACCTTGTCGCGTCCGGCCTTGAAGCAGGGATTGAACGTCTGGACGAACCCGCCGGAGAAGGCCGTGCAGTCCTCCTTGGCCCTGTCATTGGAACCGCAGCCGCACTCGTAGGTGAAGCGCTGGATGTCGGTGGCCTGCATCCAGCCGATCCGCGGCATGCCCTTGGCATCCTTGCCCGCGAAATACTGTACGCGCAGTCGCCCCGAAGCCTCGTGGAAAGCCGGCTCTCGAAGAATTCCTCCACGAATCGTGATCCCCGCGACACATTCGCCGGCTTCCTTGGTGGCGATGACCTTTTCGCCGACGTCGTCGGAATAGACAGGCGCCGTCGGACTCGTCACGCAGCCGCCTTCTCCGACACCAGCGGCCATGGAAAGCGCTGGCGCAACGCACGCACCAAACAGGGCCAATGTCACGATCGTCGTCTTTCGCACGCGAACCTCCTGGAAAAAAGCCTTCGCGGACAATGCCGGCCGGTCGTGGTTCGTGCAAGGCGTGCCGTTGCGGTTCGAACCTCGACGCCGGCGCAGCTCCGGCGCCCGGCATCGTATCGGCCAGAGCGGACGAAGGGCGAGGCGGCGCAGCGTGTGACTGACTTCGATGCAGACGTCGTAATCGCTGCGGAACACCGCGCGGTACCTGCGCCTTGACCAATCCTGGACCTGGGACATAGAGTCCCGCCATGACGAGTGCCGCGCGTGTCTCGAGTCTCCTGCTGGCGCTCACCGTACTGCTCGTTTCCCTTTCCCCGGCACTTGCTCGCGAATGCGGCGACGATGTCGCCGGTGCGCGCGTTCCGTGCTCGTGCGGCGACGTCGTGACGTCGGACACGCGCCTTCGGCCCGACGATCCTGTCGTGCGCCAGGTATGTCCCTACGAAGGCCTGATCGTGGCCGCTTCGCCTCTGGCGGATTCGATCACCCTCGACCTCAACGGCCTGGCCCTGCGCGGCGAGCGCTATGGTGCCGGCATTCGCGTCGAGTCGGGCGGCGCCAGCGGAGCCGTCATCCGCGGCGCCGGCAGCGGTCGCGGATACGGTGAGGTCGTCGGGTTCTCCATTGGCATCGCGACGCCGCGCCATGGCGCCGTGGCCCGCATCGAGGGCGTCGAGGTCAAGGGCGCGCGCGGCAACGGCCTGAGCCTGCGCGGACGCGGCGTGGTCCTGATCGACGTGACCTCCAGCTTCAACGGCGGCGACGGTGTGCGGCTGAGCGGAGCCGGCGGACGTCTGGCCAGGGTGCAGGCGGTCGGCAACGGCGGCAACGGCTTGTCGCTGTTTGCCGCCGGCGTCGTCGTGGACGGAGCCGCGGTGAGCAACCGCAAGCATGGCATCGTCGTCAGGGCAGGGCGCGCGACGCTGGAGGCCGTGCAGGCGCGCTACAACGGCGGGGTGGGGATCCTGGCTCCGCAGCATCTGTTCGGCCAAGGAAGTGCGGCAGGCACCGAAAGCATCGTCAGCGGAAGCAATGGGCGTCGCGACGTGCGGTACACGGGCCGCAAGGAGGCGGTGCCGTGAGGTGCGTCGGGCAATGCCAATTGGCGGCGCAACCCGACGCGGCCGCTGCGCGTCCCCGGCGAGCTCGCATGCGCGGCATACGCTGCGCCTCGATGGGAGCGCTGCTGGCCGTCGCGTCGCAGGCGTCTGCGCAGGAGATGCGGGCGGCATCGCCCGCCGACGTGTGTTCCGCCAACGCCAACCCCTGCCAGATCTCGACCACGGTCACCATCGACAGCGCCGACACCTTCGACTTCGGACTGCGCACGGTGCGCATCCTGCAGGGCGGCAAGCTGCGCTTCGGCCGCGCCACCATTGTGGCCGGCGGCTTCGTCGCCGACGGCCCGGCCAGCCGCATCGCGCTGCAGGGCCTGGACGAGGACTACGGCAACTTCCTCAAGATCACCGCGCGTCGGGCGTGCTCGGGGTCGCCGGCAACGCCTTGCCTGGAGGACGTGCAGTGCGCCGCGCTCGGCTTCGGCACATGCAGCGTCGGAAGCGGAGCGATCCTGCTCGACGCCAAGGTCGATGCGGACCACAACCGCGGCACCGACGTCGTGCTGCGCGCCGCCACCGACGTCACCATCAATGCCTCGGTTTCGCTCAACGGCTCGGGCCCCGAGGGCGATGCCGGCGAGCTCACCATCGATGCGCTGCAGGGCGACGTGGTGATCAACGGAGCGACCAACATCCGCCAATCCATCCCGCAGGGGAACTACGGATATGGCAGGCCGTTCCCTCCCGGCTACGCGGGCTACCTGACGATCTACGCCGAGCAGGATGTGACGGTCCAGCGTCAGGTCGACATGCAGGGCCACTACAATGGCGGCGACATGACGATCAATGCCGGCCGCGACATCGTCATCGGACACAACGTCCTTCGCGACGGCATCAGCGGAACCTATTCGAGCGCAGGCGGAGACGGCACTTTCGTGGCCGGCAGGGACCTGCGGGTACTGCCGCATGGTCCGACCGAAGACCTGACGTTCTTCACGGCCAATGCCGGGCATTACTTCTATCACTACCCCGGCTACGGCGGTTACGGCGGATTCGAGGCAGGGCGGGGCGGTCACACCGACA
>Ga0196978_1000332_pt1 | contig 24305 bp, 13 predicted proteins | sample S3v_2013CmetaG_FD_155491 | JGI IMG/M metagenome (GOLD analysis project Ga0196978, IMG submission 155491) | Soil microbial communities from Anza Borrego desert, Southern California, United States - S3+v_20-13C | ecosystem: Environmental > Terrestrial > Soil > Desert | place: USA: California... | reverse complement strand
GGGGGGGGGGGGGGGGGGGGGCGTCGCACTCTTCAGGCCCGCGACGCGCGGGGCGGGCAGGTGTGCGCCGCGCGTCGCCGGAGTTTCACGCGCGGCCGGCGGACGTGCGGGCGCGGCCTGCCTCTGCAAGACTTTGGGCGGCGGGTTCGGGCGGAAGGGCGGCGGCTGGGCCGCCTGTCGGCCCTGAGCCGCCGGCGGCGGTTGACCCACGGGCGTCTTCGGCTGCACGCAGCGCGGCGCGGGCTGTGCGCGGTAGGCCGGGGGCGGCGCGGGCCGCGCGGCCGTCTGTGCTACGGGCCGCGGGGGGACGCGCCCGGCCGGGCTGGCGAGAGTCGCCGCCACGCCGGAAAGCTTCGCCTTAGCCGGTCCGCGAGACGGCCCTGAGTGAGGCGGTGAGATCTTTTTAGGGATAGACATTCCGTTGGTCTCCGGCCGGAAACAATGCTGCGGCGGTTGGCGCGCGTCGTCCGGATTGAGCAGGAGTTCGTGAGGCTGACGGGCGGACATCTCATCAACTCGTGAGCGAAGAACAGACGCCGGGAAGATATACCCGGCGCGGGGTCGCGTCAAGGTTTAGGTTTGACGGCGGGTGCCGCGCGACGGCGCGCGTGCTCTATAATCTCACCCGCCGCGGCCCGCCGTTCGACCGTCGCCCCGGCCGGGGCGCGGGAAGAAGGAATCAACCGCCGGACAGGCGATGGAGGCCCAATACCCTTGAGGCAGTTCCGCATCACAAAATGGCTCTTACCCGCCGTCGCGTTCTTCGCGCTGGCAGCTGATTTACCGTGGGCATTGACCGCGCCGCGCGCGGCGGTCGTCGCCTCAGACCCGCCGGCCATCCGCGTCGCGCCGCCCGCGCCCGTCTTCCCGGACGAGGAGCGGCAGGCCGAGCTGAAGGCCCGGCGCGAGCGCGTGATGAAGGAGGTCGGGCCGAAGGGCTTGGCCGTCCTCTTCAGCGCCGAGCCGCGGCTCTACACCAACGACGTGGATTACGAGTTCCGGCAGGAGAACAACCTCTTCTACCTGACGCACCTCAACCAGCAGGGCGCGACCCTCGTCCTCGTCCCCGGCAGCACGGGCCTGCGCGAAATTCTCTTCCTGCCGCGCCGCAACCCCGCGCGCGAGGCTTGGGACGGTTACATGTACTCGGCCGAGGATGCGCGCCGCCTCTCGGGCGTCGGGGAAATCTGGGACGCGCGCGAGTTCGAGCCGTTCGTCAAAGCCGTCCGCGCGCGCCAGCCCTACCGGCCCGCCGCCGAACGAGTCCTTTTGAACTCGAAGGCGAGCGTCCCGGCCGATCTCTTAGGCCAGCTCTACGCGGCGGCCTCGGCCGGCGAGGCGGCGCTGCACCTGCTCGTGCCCGAGCGCGACGCGGCCTCCGGCCGGTTCGGCGAGAGCCGCGAGTGGCGGCAGGAGCAAAGCTTCGCGCGCGAGTGGACGCAAGCGCAGCCGGACTACAAGGTGCGGAGCCTGATGCCGCTCTTCCGCTCGATGCGGCTGCGGAAGTCGCCTTCGGAAGTCCGCCTCATGCAGCACGCCGTGGACATCACGGCCGAGGCGCTGGGGCGCGCGATGGCGGCGGCCGGCGAGGCCAAGTGGGAGTACGAGGTCGAGGCCGAGATTGACTACACCTTCAAGCGGCGCAACGCCGACAACTGGGGCTACCCCTCAATCGTCGGCTGCGGCCCGAACGCGACGACTCTGCACTACAACGCCTCGCAGGGCGCGGTGAGGCCGGGCGACCTGATCCTGATGGACGTGGGCGCGGAGTATATGCACTACACGGCCGACGTGACGCGCACCTTCCCCGCGGGCGGCAAGTTCACGAAGGAGCAGGCCGACATCTACAACCTCGTCTTCGCCGCCAACGAGGCCGCCATGCGCGTCATCCGCCCCGGCGCGCAGCGCCCCGACGCCGACGCCGCCTCGGTCGAGGTCATCAAGGACGGCCTCCTCAAACTCGGCCTCATCGCCGAGCGCGACGGGACGGTGGAGTCGGGCGGGACGCGCGTGCCGCAGTACCGCCTCTGGCTCTTCCACGGCACGACGCACTGGCTCGGCATGAACGTCCACGACGTGGGCGGCAACGAGCGGCTCGAGCCGGGCATGGTCTTCACGAACGAGCCGGGCGTCTACGTCCGCGCCGACGCGCTCGACCACCTCGCGAAGACTCCCGAGTCGGAGAAGTTCATCAAGGCCGTGCGGCCCGCCTTCGAGCGCTACAAGAACATCGGCGTCCGCATCGAGGACGACGTGCTCGTCACGCCCGACGGCAGCCGCAACCTCTCGGCCGCCATCCCGCGCTCACTCGCCGAGGTCGAAGCCTTCATCGCCCGCGCCCGCCGCGAGATGCGCGGGGGTAAGAACTAGCCGCGGGGGCGCGGAAGGGAAGAGACAGTAAAGCCCCCGCGGGAGAGTCGAGCCTGACATTAATCGCTCGACTCTCCCGCGGGGGCTTTTGATTGTCTCCCTCCGCGCCCCCGCGGCCGAGGCTTACTCGTAGCTCAGGGCCTCGACCGGGTCTTGGCGCGCGGCCCGGAGGGCGGGGTAGAGCGCGCCGAGCGTGCCGCCGAGCAGGCCGATGGCGAGCGAGATGAGCAGCCAGCGGAGTTCGATGTCCACGGTCAGCGTCGTCACGCTCATCACGAGGAAGCGCGCCGCGAGCGTGAGCACGACGCCGAGGGCGACGCCGAGCACGCTCACCACCAGCGCCTCCTGCTCGATGATCCACGCCACGCCCGCGTTCGACATCCCCAAAGACTTCAGCACGCCGATCTGCTTCGTCCGCTCCGTCACCGTCGTGTACATCGCCAGAAGGATGACGAGGACGCTGATGACGGCCGCCACGCCCACGACGACGCTGATGAAGACGTTCAGGGCCGGCACGCTCGACGTGTAGAGTTCGGGCAGGTCGCGCGTGAAGAGGATTTGGTCCTCGGGGAAGAGCTGGTGGATGCGCTCGGCCACCTGCTCCTGCTCGGCCGGGTTGTGGCACGAGACGAGGACGCTCGTGGCGAAGCCCTCTTCGGCCCCGACCTGCTGCTGCAAAGTCCGCAGCGGAATCTTGATGCGCCCGCCGCCGGGCGGCTCGTAGACGCCGACGATGCGGAACTCGCGCTCGAAGAGCTTGACGGCGTCGCCCACCTTCGCCTTCCGCCCCTCGATCCAGATCGGGTCGACGATGGCCTCGTCGCCCGACTCCGCGAGGCCCCGCCCCTCGACGACGCGCAGGCCCGTCAGCCTGCCGTAGCGCTCGAACTGGATGCCGTCGATGACGCGCATCCCGAAGCCGGTCTCGCTCGTGTCGGTCTTCTGGCCGACGGCGGCCGCCGCGCGCACGCCCGGCAGGCGCTCGATCTCGTCGGCGCGCGCCAGCGGCAGCGTGAACGGCTGCGTGCCGCTCAGCCCGATGGAGCCGGAGGCGCGCACCATGATTTCGGCCCCGACCTCGCCCTCGCGCCGCGCGCGCTCGCGCAGCACGCCGTGGGCCAGCCCCACCGTGAAGACGATGAGCAGCACGCCGACCGCCACGCCGAGGACGCTGACGAGCGTCCGCGCCGGCCGGTGCGTCATGTTCGATAACACAAGGTTGTCCATAGCCTCACGCAGTCGCGGGTGTCTCTCCAGAACCTTGCGGGCCGCGCCCGGCGCGGTGTGCCGCACGAGCATCAGCAGGCCGACCGCCGCCCAGACGATCATGCCGGCCTTGCGCACCAGCCCCAGCGTCACGCCCGTCGCCGCCGCGTAGCCGAGCGTGTGCAGGATGAAGCCGGTTCCGCCCTCGTAGACGCCGATGGTGGCGGGGACGAAGCCGAAGACGAGGTTGATGACCTTCGTCAGCGAATCAATAATGTAAGCCACCCGCGCCGTCGGCTCAAAGCCGAGCCAGCCGAGGACGAGGAAGACTTCCAGAACGGTCGTCGCGTGCGAGGCGAAGTCGCAGGCGAACATCACGAAGAAGGCGGCGGGCCTGCGCTTGTAGAAGTCGTAGACGTTCGACTCGACGCCGCGCACCTTCTCGCGCTTCGCGGCGAGCTTGCGCCGCTTGACGCCGGCGCGGATGAGGAAGTCCACCGCGGCCGTGAACGGCATCCGGCTGCTGACGACGGCCGCGACGACGGCGACGACGACCGACATCATCCCGGCCGCGATGACGACGAGCGGGTACCGCGCCGCGTCCGGCAGGTCGTAGGTGGCGAGCATCACGAGCGCGCCGCCCGAGACGAAGAGCGCCACCGAGAGGTTGTAGAGCAGGTTGTCCACGACGAGCGCCTGCACGCCGGTAGCGAGCGGCACGCGCTTGCGGAGCAGCGCCGCCTTCGTCGCCTCGCCGAGCACGGGGCCGGTGAAGGTCAGGAAGGTGATGGTCTCGCCGGCCAGCCGCGTCGAGTAGGCCTCCCAGAAGGTGAAGCGCCGGTGCTCGGGCGCGACGGCGAGGCTCATCGAGGCCGTGCGGAAGACGTGGCGCGCGCCGGTGAGCGCGAGCAGGATGAGGAAGCCGGAGCCGACCTGCCGCAGCGCCTCGGCGATGGGGCCGACGCCGATGCGGTTGACGACGTAGGCGAGCAGCGCCGCGCCGAGGACGAAGGCCGCCGCGTGGAGGTAGAAGAGCCAGCCGCGCCCGCGCCCGCCTTCCTCGTCGCCGGTGTCGGCCGTCAGGTGTATCTCGGCCTCGAACAAGTCTTCGGGCTCGACCCGCGCCACTTCGCGCGTGGCCGTCTCGTCGCGGGCCGGGGTCAAGGCGCGGCCTCCGCGTCGGCGACGGGCGCGGGCGCGTCCGTCCGCCCCTCGAAGATTTCGCCGATGAGGCGGCCGGGGAAGCGGCGGTAGCCCATCCGCCAGAGGGCTTGGACGGGGCGCGTGCCGTCCTCGACCTGACCCGTCAGGGCGAGCAGCGTCGGCATGAAGCTGAGGCTGTCGTAAGGCTCCTCGACGGCGAGGCCGCGCGGGACGCCCGCGCGCTCGCCGCCGGCGAGCATCAGCGTCGAGTGGGTCGAGACGCGGAAGAGCGAGCCGTGGTTGCCGCCGGGGTTGAAGCCGCGCACGTCGAAGTTCCAGTGGTCGTTGGCGAAGATGAGCAGGTCGGTCTCGACCAGCTCGCGCTGGCGGCGGCGGAAGCGGCGCAGGAGCCTTTCGTCTTCGGCGAGGCCGGGCGCGCGGTCGTCGGTCGCCTCGGTCGCGTGCCGCCCGAGTTGTTCGTGGAGGCCGACGACCGCGTTCGAGTAGGCGGTGCGGTGCGCGGCGCGCAGCCATTCGAGGTCCGTGCGCCAGCCCGAGAGCCACGCCTCGCGGCTCACCCCGCCGGGGACGGCGAGGCGCGCGTCCTCCCAGAGCTTGAGCGGCAGCCCCGCGCCCCACGCGGCGCGCGTGAAAGTGACGCGGCCGTCCGCGCCCTGACGCAGGTCTGCGACGGGCAGGTAGCGCAGGCTCAGGCCGCCGCCCGTGCGCGCGAGGACGAGCGCCTGCCGGTCGCGCCCGCCGTAGAGCCAGATGACTTCGTCGGCGCGGAGGTCTTCGCCGAGCGCGCCCGCGATCGCCTCGGCGGGGACGCGGACGGCGGAGAAATCCACGGGGCGGCTGGCGACGCCGGGCTGCACGTTGTTGAGCACGGCGATCCGCGCGAGCAGCTCGAAGTAGTTGACGCGCCGGAAACTCTTTTCGTAGTCGAGCGCGCCGCCGATGTCGAGGGTGAGGCCCCGCGGCGCGGGGCCGACGACGTAGTTCTGAAGCTGCCGGACGGTGTTGGCGTCGCCCATCGCGCCGGGCGCGAAGAGGTCTTCGACGCGGACGCGCTCGGGCGTGAAGCGCGCCGGGTCGAGCGCGAGCAGGTTGGCGAGCTGCTGCGCGTAGGCCGCGTACTTGCGCTCGTCGCCCGTCCACGAGTCGAGCCGGGCGAACTCGCGGCGCGCCTCCTTGTCGCGGCCGGCGTCGGCGTCGGCCTTCGTGAACTTCTTCGGCTGCGACTCGACGAGCCGCCGCTGGCGCTCGATCAGCCGGCGCAGCGCGCCGAGCTCTTCGCGCAGCTCGTCGAACGTGCGCTGCCAGCCGGGGCGGCGGCGTTCGAGCGTCTGGAAGAAGGCTTCGCGGGCGGCGCGGCGCTGCGGCTCGGAGAGCTTGCCGCGGCGGAGTTCGAGCAGGAGGATGTGGAGGAGGTTGAGGTCGCTGTCGCGCAGGTGGATCGAGGCGCGCTCGTTGCCGTCGAAGTCCACCAGCGCCGTCGGGTAGGTGGTGCTCTCGCCCTTGAGGTAGAAGGACTCCTCGGTCGTCGTGTAGATCAGGGGGATGAGCGGGTAGATGCCCTTCAGCGCGTAGTCGTTGAGCAGCCGGCGCTTGGTGACGACGTGGTGGCCGCCGCCCTCGGCCCGGCCGAGGAGCTTGACGAGGTTGTAGCCCTGACTGTAGACGCGCTCGTCGGTGTTGGTGCCGTGGTCGGAGACGAGGACGAGGGCGGTCTCGGCGGCCTGCGGCGTCTGCTGGATGGCCGCCCAGAGTCGGCCGACGAGGGCGTCGAGCTCCTTCAGGGCGGCGAGCTGCGTGGCGCGGTCGCGGTTATGGTGCGCGGCGTGGTCGAAGTCGGTGGTGTAGAAGTCGAGGTAGCGGACGCGCGGGTCTTGCAACTTACCGATCAGCTCGCGCTCCTGCTGCTCGTTGAGGATGTCGCGGCCGCCGACGCCGATGGTGTTCCACTCGTCGATGAAGTCGCGGATGCCGCGCGAGGTGACGGCGTTCTGGAGGCCGCGCTGCAAAGTCGTCCAGCGGTTGCCGCGCTGGTAGAGCTGGAAGCTCATGAAGCGCTCGTCGTAGGGGTAGGCGTCGGCGAGGAGCGGGATGCCGAGTTCGTCCAAAAGCTCCGCGCCGGGCATGTCCACGCGGACGCCGCCGACGTTGGCGATCCAGAAGGGGATGAAGTTGAGGTAGTCGTAGGAGTGGAGCGTGTAGCGGTCGAACTCGACGTTGCCCTTAATCTGGAGGTGCTGGCCCGTGTCGAGCAGAGACCACGAAGGCCCGGACAGGCTCATGCCGCGGACGTAAAAATTGTTGAGGCGCGTGCCGCGCTCGTAGAAGACGTGCTCGAACCACGGCAGGACGCTCTTGCCCGTGCGCCGGTCGCGCTCGCGCACGAACCGCTCCACGGCCGCGTGCGGCAGCCCGTCGACCTTAATCACCACGACGCGCTTGGCGGCGGCGGCGGCCGGGGGGGCGAACAGTAAAAGGGCGAGGGCCGCCAGAAGGAGTCGCGGAGTGGGGAGCGCGGGCCGCGGCTGGCGCGGGCGGCCGGGCGTGAGTGACGAAAAGGCGGGTCGGCCGCCGCGCGGCCCCGGCGGGTGACTCCCGCCGCGCGCGGGCCCCGCCATCCGCAGCCCCCGATCCGCAATCGCTCTCATCCGCTTCACCTCCCGACGGCGGCGAGTATCGCTTTCGCGTCCGCGGGGGCGATGCGCTGCTCCTCGCGGAGCGCGTCGCGCAGGTAGCGTTCCGTGACGGCGCGCAGCCCGGCGTCGAGTTCGGGCCGGCGGTAGATGGCGAGCAGCTCGCGCTTGGCCGTCTCGTTGTTGATGCGGTAGAGGCTTTCGAGGCAGAGGCGGCGCGTCTCGGCGTCGTGCGTCCGCGCGAAGATGAGCGAGGCGGCCTTCGCCGTCGAGGCCCCGGCGCGCGCGCCCGACTCGGCCACGAAGCGGAGCGACCGGCGCACGTCCTCGACGTTCCAGACCACCTCGACGAGCGGCGAAGACTTCGACACCTTGCGGAGGAAGCGGCCGTGGTGCGCCAGCTTGCGCTCGCGGTCGAGCGCGGCGCGCACCTCGGCGGCGGGCGCGCCCTCGCGGTGCTTGTAGAGGCCGAGGCTGAGGACGCCGGCGAAGCGCAGGAGCACGCGCTCGGCGCGGCCGTGGGCGAGCGGAACCATCTCGGCGCGGCGGTCGCGGTCGAGGCGCGCGGCCAGCCCGTCGGGGCGCGCGGCGTAGGCCCGCAGCGCCTCGTACTGCCGGCGGGCGATGCGCGCCTCGGCTTCGAGGTCGTTCTCGAGCGGGTTGAGCGAGACGCGCTCGACGCGCTTCTCGATCTCCCGGCGCAGGTCGCGGTCGAGCGTCGCGTCGAGCGAGAGCAGGAGCTTGAGCTGCGTGTAGGCGCGCACGCGCGAGGGCTGGTTGATGTCCATGCCGCGGCGGCTGGTGACGAAGTCGAAGACGGTGCGGCCGAGGAAGTAGTGGATGTCGCCGTAGCGCGAGAGGGCGAGGACGTGGCGGGCCACGTCCTCGATGACGCGGTGCGACATCTCGCGGCGCTGCGGGTTGCGGCCGTCGCGAAAGTCCACGAGCAGCGAGGGAATCTTCGGATGGTCGAGGCCGTAGAGCGCCAGCGGGATCAGCTCCACGACGCGCGCGCCCATCGTGCCCTCGGGCACGGGCCGGTTCTCGGCGTCGTAGAAGCGCCGCTCCGTGTGCCCGTCCCAGCGCTCCAGCCGGCGGTCGCCCCACGGCTTGGCGATGTTGAGGAAGCGCTTCTCGAACTTCCGCCTGCGGTGCTTCCAGAGGTCTTCGCGGGCGACCCAGAGCAGCGCGTGCGTCGGCTCGCCGTCGGGCAGCGTGAGCGGCTCGAAGTAGAGGCCCTCGGCCTCGGCCCGCTGGCGCAAAAGCTCCCAGTTGTGGCCGCGCGTGTCGAGCCACTGCGAGTGCTGCTTCTGGTGGACGCGCTCAAGGTAGGCGTCGTCGAGCAGCCCGCCGAAGGTCTGGTCGGCGAGCATCAGCCGGGCCTGTATCTCCTCGGCCTCGGCCACGGTGAAGGGCGAGCGCTCGCCGGTCTCGGCCTCGTAGAGCGAGAGGATGGCGAGGGCGCGCAGGATGTGCGCCTGCCGGTAGCGCTCGGAGTTGGCGCGCAGCGCGGACGAGGACGACTTGGCGACGGCGCCGTGCGGGTTGATGAGGACGTTCTGGAGCGCGAGCCACATGAAGCGCTGCCAGACGTCGCGCTCGGGCGCGGCGAGGTCGATGACGGCGGGCGGCATCCCCTTCGCGCTCGCGCGCTTGCCGCCGACGCGGCCGTAGAGGAAGGGCACGGCCGAGGCCACGCGCTGCCACGCGGTCGGCCGCGTGTAGGTGAGCATCCAGACGTGGCGCAGGCGGTCGTTCTCCGGGTCTTCGTCGCCGAGCGTGTCGCGCAGGATGCTGACGAGCGGCACTTCCTGTTGCGTCCCCGCGGCCGGGGCCGGGCCGCCGAGGCCGCCGAAGACCGTCAGCAACTCGCCCTCGCGGCCGACCGGCGTCCGCTCCAGCCGGAAGAGCGGCGCGGCGCGGCCGGTGCGCGGCAGCACGTCTTCGTCGGAGGCGACGATGGCGGCGATCTGCCCGAGCGCCGCGCGGCGCGGGGCGAGCGAGACGAGCAGGAGCGGAATCAGCGCAAGTGAGAAGACCTTTCGCGCAATCCTTTTCGGGTTAACGTGGGTCATGTGCAACGTGTGTCTCGCCCGCCTTGCCTGATGCGCTCCTGTTGGAGCGAAAGTGTTGCGCCCCGCCGGCGCGCCCGTCGTTAGACGCGCCCCGCGCGCCGGGAGTTAACGTCCCGGCCCGCACGGAGGCAACGCCCGTTCCGCCGCCGCTGCCAATCTAGCCGAAGCGCGGGAGTAAAGCCTAACTTACCCCTGACGTTTTCGGGCGCTCGCCGCTGCGATGCCCCGACGCTCAAACGCCGTTGTCCGAAAAAGCGACCGGCCGCAGAAGCGACGGGCCGCGCGCCGACCTTGATCTCAGGCCGTCGGTTTCAACGCGCGGCCGCGTCGGCCACGATCTCCGAACTCTTCGCGTCCAGCGCGTAGACGCGCGCGGCGGGCGTCCCGCCCAAAGAGATGTCGGCCGACGCGGCCGCCTCGTCCCGGAGCCGCGCGGTCACGAGGTCGTTGCTGAAGTAGCGCCGGCCGCGCGCGACGACGACGGCGTCGCCCTCAACTAAAGTCCGCAGCGCCGCGCGGTCGGAGAGCGAGACCGAGCGCAGGTCTGTCCGGCCGGCGAGCCGCAGGTAGTGCGCGAAGAGTTCGGGCGTTTCGTTGGCGACCGCGCCGCCGGGCCGCGCGAGCCGCGCGACGGCCTCGGCCGTCTCCCGCGTCGCCGAGTCGTAGAACTCGTCGTGCGGGAAGTAGGTGCCGGCCGCCTCGCGGCCGCCGCCGAGCGCGTTGGTGTAGAGCCGGTAGTGCGGGGCCGCCGAGGCCGAGGCGTAGGCCGAGAACGAGAGGACGGCGAGCGCTAGGCCGGCGCGCGCGTAAAGCTGCGCCGACTCGCCCGCGCCGCGCCGCGCCAGCCGGCGCGCGAGGAGTCCGGCCGCGGCCTGCGCGCCGATGGCCGCCGTCACGAGCACGGCCGGCAGCGCGAACGTGAAATAGCGCGTGAACTTGCCGCCGAGGAAGGTGAAGGGGAAGAACCAGAAGAAGAGCCAGAAGAGGACGAAGTAGCGCCCGTCGCCGAGCCGCTTGGTGAAGAGCAGCGGCAGCCCGGCGATGAAGCCGAGCACGACGGGGATGGGCAGCTTGACGCCCATGAAGACGTAATAGAAGTACCACGGCGAGCCTTGCAGCCAGAGCGTCATCTGGTTGCGGTAGAGCCTGCCCGCGAACTCGTAGGCGTCGTGGCCGATGCGCTTCTCGCCGGCGAAGGTGCGCATCTCGTGCCAAGTGCCGGGCAGCAGGATGGTCGGGTTGCAGACGACGAAGGCCGCGCCCGCGATGGCGAAGAAGGCGAGCCACTTGCGCTTGCCCAGACGCCAGCGCGTCCGCTTCACGCCCTGAAAGATGTAGTAGTAGGCGGCGCTGACGGCGAAGAGGTGCGGCAGGTACTTCGAGGCCATCATCGCGCCGAGCGAGGCGGCCGCCGCCCAGTAGAAAGGCTCGGGCCGCGCCCCGCCCTCCTCGGCCACGCGCTGGCCCCTCAGCCAGAAGACGTTCGACAACAGGAAGAAGAAGACGAGGAAGGAGTCCTCTTTGGCGATGCGGTTGAAGCCGGCGGCGGCCGGGTCGAGCGCCCACAGCGCGGCCGCGATCAGCCCGACCTCGGCGCCGAACAGCTCCGCGGCGACGAGGAAGATGAGCACCGACGTGAGCGCGCCGAGCAGCGCGCCCGGCAGGCGGGCCGCCGCCTCCGTCGAGACTTGCAGGGCGGGGTTGGCCTGCGCCGGCCGCGTCGCGTTCCAGCCCTCGGCCGCCGCGATGCTCACCGTCAGCAGCGCCTTCATCAGGAACGGGTGCTCGCCGTTGGCCGGCGTCAGCCCGCGCTCGCGGTACTCGGCCACGGCGCGCACCTTGTTCAACTCGTCCTCGCTCAGGCTCTCGGCGCCGAGCCGGTAGGCGCGAAGCCCGAAGCCCGCGAGGACGAAGAGGGCCAGCGCGCCGACGACGAGGGCGCGCCGCGACGAGAGCACGGTCTGCTCGGGGAAGAGTTCGGGCCGGGTGGTGGCGGTCGTGACGGTGGCGGCCGGTGCGGACAAAGCTCGGTCAACTCTCCATGAAAGCTTAACTGCCGGAAGGGGATACGGGCGACCGCCCCCTCCTCAAAAAGGGCAAGGTTAGCCGACGGGATGCATCATGTCAAAACCGGCCCCGCCGCGGCCCGGCCGGTTGTGACAGTTTCCGAACCGCCGCGGGCGGGCGCGGGCCGGGGCTTGGAAAACAAGTTGTCTTTCAGTCCGCACCCGCTACCGCGGCTTGTTCTCGTTCGCGGCGCGGGGGTCTTTGGGGGCGGCGTTGGCGTTGGCGTTAGCGTTGGCGTTGGCGTTGGCGTCCTCCGGCTCGGCCGACTTCCAGCCGGCGCGGCCGAGGAGGGGGAGGAGGAAGCGGACGGGGACGGCGTAGTTCTGGTCGGCGAGGCCCGTGAAGGTGGCGAAGTTCACGCCGATGACGCGCCCCGACTGGCCGAAGAGCGGCGAGCCGGAGCCGCCCACGGCGTTGCGCGCGTCGTAGACGATGGTGCGCCCTTCGAGGTCGGTGATGTGGCCCTGCGTGGTGAGCGGCTTGATGTAGTTGCGCTCGGCGAGGTGCGTCAGCAGTTGCTCGATGGACGCCCCGTAGCGCTGCATGATGCTGCGCGACTCGGCCTCGGGCAGCGTCGCCAAAAGGCGCTCCTCGCCGCTCGGGTAGCCGAGCATGACGACCGACTTGCCGATGCCTTCCGAACCCGACTCCTTGTCAATCGGCAGGGAGGGGACGTTGGCCGGCAGCACGGCCGGGTCGATCTGCCCGACGGCCACGTCGTCGCGCGCCGAACTCTGGCGCACGCGCAGCACGAAGGGCTGGCGGTGGCCGGGGAAGAAGGCGACGATGCGGGTGAGGCGGAACTGCCCGCGCACGCTCTCCTGAAGCGTCTTCACTTCTTCGTTGGCCGCCCACGGCTCGACGACGAGGTGGCGGTTGGTGACGACGAAGCCGCCGCCGACGTGGAAGCCCGTGCCGACGAAGTCGGCGATGAACGGCGGCCCGTTGCCCTCGGGCGTGAGGATGGGCTGCTCGCCCTCGGTCTGGAGCGCGGCCCCGTCCTCGCGCGTCTGCGCCTCGGGGTAGCGCATCGGCCGCGGCGTCCCCGGCTCGAAGAGCATGTAGGAGCCGGCGATGAGGCAGACGCCCTTGCCGTACTGGTCGTAGAGGCGCGGCGCGAGCGAGAGGCTGTCGCGGATTTCGTCGTTCGAGCGCGTCACCTGCTGGAACTGGTCGTTGGTCTCCTTCAACTCCCCCTGAAGCCGTTCGAGCTGCGCGTTCTGCTTGTCGATGAGGTCGCGGCCGCGCCGCATCTCGGTGTAGACGGCGTGGCCGAGGTAGAGGACGCCGCCGACGAGCGTGGCCGCGATGAGGAAGCTGACGATCTTGGCCGTCAGGCTGATCTCGCGCAACAGCTCGCGCGTGAACTCGCGGAGGAAGACTTTGGCGTCGTCGCGCCGGGCCGTGGTGGCGGCCTCGATGGCGGCCTGCTCGATGAAGGGGGCGACGCTGGCGCGGCGGTGCGCGACGACGGCCGGCAGCTCGCCGACGGGGAAGAAGCGCATCGACACGTCGAAGGCCCCGAAGCGCAGCTCGTCGCCGTCGTCGATGGCCGCGCCGCGCGCGGGCGGCTTGCCGTTGAGGGTGATGCCGATCTCGGGGTCGAACTCGGCGACGCGGAAGTGGCCGTTCTGGCGGGCCAGCTCGACGAAGACCGACGAGTCGGTGAGGAGGTCGGAGCCGAGCCGGATGTGGCAGGCCTCGCCGGGGCCGATGAGCACGCGGTCGTGCGGGAGCACCTCGGTGTGCCGGTTCTGGCCGTGGGTGATGTGGACGACGAGACCGCCTGACATGGGAAAGCCGTAAAACCCCGGAAAGAGCCGCCGATACTAAACTGTGGCGACCCGCCTCCGCGTGGTCGCCACGCGCGCCATTTTATAACAGGAGGGGGAAAAAGAGTAGACAGTAGGCGGTGGACGGCGGCCGGCGGCGGGGCCCCCGCCGCGCGCCGCCGCGGGGCGATAAATCCACCGGGCCGGACGGAAATACCGCGCCCGTCACGCGTCCCCGCCGGGAACGTCAGACCGGGAAACATTCGGCGAAGGGCGTGCGTACCACGAGTCGCCGGCCGAACCGCGCCGCTTGCCCGCTCAGTCGGGCGTTGGGTAGACTGCCGGCGTCCCCTGAACAACGCGCAACAGTCAGTCCTTCGCCGGCATCCTACGGGCGCGGACACCCACTCCCGCCCGCGATTCGACGTGACAGAGGAGCGATCCCGTATGCTTCGACGATTACCCGGTCTTCTTCTTCTGGCGTGCGCGCTGGCCGCGCCGGCGGCCCCGGCGGCCTCCGCGCAGGTCGCCGTGCCGCCCATCAACTACCGCGAGCGCGCGCTCCCGAACGGCCTCAAGGTCTACACCGTCCGCGACGCCTCCAGCCCGACCGTCTCCATACAGGTCTGGTACAAGGTCGGCTCGAAGGACGACCCCGAGGGGCGCAGCGGCTTCGCGCACCTCTTCGAGCACATGATGTTCAAGGGCACGAAGAACATGCGCGACGAGATGCTCGACCGCCTCACCGAGGACGTGGGCGGCTGGAACAACGCCTCGACGTGGGACGACTACACCAACTACTACGAGGTCGTCCCCTCGAACTACCTCGAAACGCTGCTCTGGGCCGAGGCCGACCGCATGGGCTCGCTCAACGTCAACGACAAGAACTTCAAGTCGGAGCGCGACGTGGTCAAGGAGGAGTTCCGCGCGCGCGTGCTCGCGCCGCCCTACGGCCGCCTCTTCTACGCCATCGAGCGGCGCTCGTTCACCGCGCACCCCTACCGCCGCCCCGGCATCGGCAGCATCGAGGAGCTCGAAGCCGCCACGCTCGAAGACGTGCGCTCCTTCCACCAGACCTTCTACCGCCCCGACAACGCGACGCTCATCGTCGTCGGCGACTTCGACGAGAAGCAGCTCGACGGGTGGATCGATAAGTACTTCGGCCGCATCCCGAAGCCCGACCGCCCGCTGCCGCGCGTCACGACCAAAGAGCCGGCGCGCGCCGCCGAGAAGCGCTTCGACGAGACGGGGCCGAACGTGCCCCTGCCGGGGGTCGTCATCACCTACCTCGCCCCGCCCGTCGCGCACGAGGACGCCTACGCGCTCAAGGTCGCCGAGTCCATCCTGTCGGCCGGCGAGTCGTCGCGCCTCTACCAGTCGCTCGTCTACAAGCAGCAGGTCGCGCAGGCCGCGTGGGCCACGGCCGACCTGCGCGAGGATCAGGGCCTCTTCTACTTCGCCTCGATCCTCGCCAGCGGCAAGCAGCCCTCGGAGGCCGAGCGCGCCCTGCTCGCCGAGCTCAAGCGGATGCAGGACGAGCCGGCGTCGAAGGCCGAGGTGGACAAGGCCGTCAGCCAGCTCGTCACCAACCAGCTCCGCGAGCGCGAGACCAACAACGGCAAGGGCGACGCCCTCGGCCGCGCCGCCGTGCTCATGGGCGACGCGCGCCGCGTCAACACCGACATCGCGCGCCTTCAGGCCGTGACGGCCGCCGACGTGCAGCGCGTGATGAAGAAGTATTTCAACGACGCCAACCGCGTCGTCATCAACTACCGCGGCGAGGCCGCGCCGCCGCAGCAAACGACGGGCGGAGGGGGGAACAGCCGATGAGAATCTCACCCGTGGACATCAGCCGGCGGCTCGCCTTCGGCGCGGTCTTCGTCGTCGCCCTCGCGGGCGTCGCCGCGGCGCAGACCGCCGGCGGCGCGCAGCCCGCGCCGCAGGAGACGCCGCCCCCGCCCTCGGCCCCGCGCTCGGTGGCGGTGCCGAGGCCGGTCGAAAAGAGTCTGAAGAACGGGCTGCGCGTCGTCGTCGTCGAAGACCGCGACATGCCGCTCGTCTCCGCGCAACTGCTCGTCAGGAACGGCGGCGAGGTTGACCCGCCGCGGCTCTCGGGCCTCGCCGACATGACCGCCTCCCTGCTGACGAAGGGGACGAAGACGCGCACCGCGCCGCAGATCGCCGACGAGGTCGAATCGCTCGGCGGCGTCATCACCTCGAACGCGGGCTGGGACGCCTCGCGCGCCTTCGTCAACGTCTCCTCGCCGAAGACGGAGCGCGCCCTCGCCATCCTCGCCGACGTGGTTCGCAACCCCGTCTTCAACGACGAGGAGGTCGAACGCCTCCGCCAGCAGTACCTCGACAGCCTCAGCGTCGCGCTCAACGACCCCGGCTCGGTCGCCTCTTACGTCGCCTCGCGCGTCGTCTTCGGCGACGCCCCTTACGGCCACCCGCTCTCGGGCACGCCCGAGTCTCTGAAGCTCATCAGGCGCGAGGACATCGTCGCGCTCCACGCGAAGTACTACCGGCCCGACAACGCCGTCCTCGTGTTCGGCGGCGACATCCGCGCCGAGGAAGCCTTCCGCCTCGCCGAGCGCCTGTTCGGCGATTGGGCCCGGCCCGCCGGGGCCTTGCCGGCCGAGGCCGCGGCGGCGAAGCGTGACGCGGCGGCCGGGCCGGCGGCGCGTCGCGTCGTTGTGGTGGACATGCCGGGCGCGGGTCAGGCCGCGGTCGTGCTGGCGCGGCCCGGCATCAGCCGCACCGACCCGACATACTTCAGCGGCATCGTCACCAACGCCGTGCTCTCCGGCTACTCGGGCCGGCTCAATCAGGAGATACGCATCAAGCGCGGCCTCAGCTACGGCGCGCGCAGCCAGCTCGACGTGCGCCGCGAGGCCGGCCCTTTCGTCGCCTCGGCGCAGACCAAAAACCCCTCGGGCGCGGAGGTCGCCTCGCTCCTGCTCGCCGAGCTGGGCCGCCTCGGCAACGAGCCGGTGCTCGACGCCGAACTCGTGCCGCGCAAGGCCGTCCTCATCGGCGGCTTCGGCCGCTCTCTGGAGACGACCGAGGGCTTGGTCAATCAGATCGCCTCGCTCGCCCTCTACGGCCTGAGCCTCGACGAGATCAACAACTACATCCGCAACGTGCAGGGGGTGACGGCCGCCGAGATACGCAAGTTCGCCGGCACGCGCCTCGGCGCGACGGACGCGCACATCGTCATCGTCGGCGACGCCAAAGAGTTCCTCGAACCGCTCCGCAAGCAGTTCAGGACGGTCGAGGTCATCCCCCTCGCCGAACTCGACCTCAACACCGCCGCGCTCCGCAAGTCGGCCGCCGGCGCGGTGAACAAGTAGCGGCCAACTAAAGCCGCGGGACGTGAATCGTAAAGGGAAGTCGCCGGTCTTCGGTCGCCAGTTTTTCGCCTTTACCGATGACCGACGGCTGATAACTTCCCTTTACGATTCACGTCCCGCGGCCTTAAAGTAGGTGATGCCATGAGGTTCAGGAAACTCAGTCTCGCGTTCGCCCTCGCCGCCGCGGCGCTGTTGGCCGCCGCCGCCCCCGCGCAGGAGCCGGCGCCGGCCGGCTTCGACTCGGGCCTCGTGGCGCGACGCCTGTCGAGCCGCAACGCGCGGGAGCGGCAGTCGGCGGCCGAGGAGTTGGCGCGGGCGGCGGCCGTCGAGCACCGCAGGCTCGTCGAGGGCTACCGCGTGCAGGAGAAGGACGAGGGCGTGCGGCTCGCGCTCGACTGGGCGCTCTACCGGATGGGCCGCGGCCCGAGCCTCTTCCCGCTCGTGGACGCGCTCGACGACAAGAAGCGGGCCGAGCAGGTGGTCGGCTACCTCAAGCAGATCGAGACCCCCGCGCCGCTCTACGTCTTCCTCAACCACGTCAACGGCAACACCACCGTCCGCCTCCTCGAAGTCCTCGCGCACGTCGGCGACCGCGACACGCTCGAACGCGTCAGGCCCTTCGCCTCCTCGCTCGACCCGAACGTCGTCGCCGCCGCCGAGTTCGCCGAGCGCGAGATCACCATCCGCCTCGAAGAGACGCCGGCCCCCGAGCCGAAGCGCGGGCGCCGCGCCGGGCAGTCGGCCGAGACCGAGCCGGAATAAAGTTTAAGGCAGACGCCGAACGGCGCCGCGGGCGGTAGCGGGCGGGCCTCGAGTGACATCAGAGCCACCTCTGATGTCACTCGAGGCCCGCCCGCTACCGCCCGCGGCGCCGTTTATTTATACTGCGGCGCATGCACCGCAACCTGCGTTCGTTCCTCGAACTGCTCCGACGCGAGCGCGACCTCGTCACGGTCGAAGCGGAAGTTGACCCCGACCTCGAACTCCCCGAAGTCCACCGCCGCGTCATCGGGCGCGGCGGCCCGGCGCTCTTCTTCAGTAACGTGAGGGGCAGCCGCTACCCCGTCGTCACCAACCTCTTCGGCACCGAGCGGCGCATCGAGCTGGCCTTCGGGCCGAAGCCCGAGGCGCTGGTGCGCGCGGCCGTCCACGCCGCCGAATCGTTGCTGCCCCCGAAGCCCGCCGCGCTCTGGCAGAGCCGCCGGCTCGCCCTCGAAGCCCTCCGCCTCGGCACGAAGCGAGTCCGCCGCGCGCCCGTCGCCGAAGTCGTCGACCGCCCGGCCCGCCTCGACGAGCTGCCCGTGCTCACGACTTGGCAGGAGGACGGCGGCCCCTTCTTCACGCTGCCGCTCGTCTACACCGAGCACCCCGAGACCGGCAAGCACAACCTCGGCATGTACCGCATGCAGCGCCACGACGCGCGCACCACCGGCATGCACTGGCAGATACACAAGGGCGGCGGCTTCCATTACCACGAGGCCGAGAAGCGGAACCTGCCGCTCCCCGTCACGATGTTCCTCGGCGGCCCGCCCGCGCTCATCCTCGCGGCCATCGCGCCGCTGCCCGAGGACGTGCCCGAGCTAGTCCTCGCCTCCGTGCTCGCGGGCGAGAAGGTGCGCGTCGCCTCGAACCCGCTCGAAGGCTTCACGCACCGGCTCGTCGCCGAGGCCGAGTTCGCTCTGGTCGGCCGCGTCCCCCCGCGCGAGCGGCGGCCCGAAGGCCCCTTCGGCGACCACTACGGCTATTACTCCCTGCGGCACGACTACCCGGTCTTCCGCGTCGAGGCCGTCTTCCACCGCCGCGACGCGATCTACCCGGCCACGGTCGTCGGCAAGCCGCGGCAGGAAGACTTCTTCATCGGCGACTATTTGCAGAAACTTCTCTCGCCGCTCTTCCCGCTCGTGATGCCGAGCGTGCGCGACCTCTGGTCTTACGGCGAGACGGGCTTCCACTCGCTCGCGGCGGCCGTCGTCCGCGAGCGCTACGCGCGCGAGGCGCTCGTCTCGGCCTTCCGCATCCTCGGCGAAGGCCAGCTCTCGCTCACCAAGTTCCTGCTCCTCACCGACGCGCCGCAAGACCTCCGCGACTTTCCCAAACTCTTCGAGCACGTCCTCGCGCGCTTCCGCCCCGAGACCGACCTCTTCGTCTTCTCCAACGTCTCGATGGACACGCTCGACTACACGAGCGGCAAGGTCAACGAGGGCAGCAAGGCCGTCATGCTCGGCCTCGGCGACGAGGCGAGGGAACTGCCGCGCGAGTTCCGCGGCCCGCTCCCGGCGGGCGTCCCGCGCGCCGAGGTCTTCTGCGGCGGCTGCCTCGTCCTCGAAGGCGCGCCCTACGCCCGAGACCCCGCGCAGGCTTCGCGCCTCGCCGGCGAGGGGTCGCTCGCCGCGTGGCCCCTCGTCGTCCTCCACGACGACGCGCGGGTGGCGCGCTCGGCCTCGGACTTCCTCTGGGCCACGTGGACGCGCTTCGAGCCGGCCGCCGACATCCACGCCGCCGCCGCCGAAGTCCGCCGCCACCACCTCTCCTACCGCGCGCCCGTCGTCATCGACGCGCGCATGAAGCCCGGCTACCCCGACGAGCTCCTCGTCCGGCCCGACATCGCCGACCTCGTCGAACGCCGCTGGCCCGAATACTTCCCCGCCGGCCTGAAAGGAGAGCCATGAGCGCCACCAACGCCGAAACCCGGAGCGAGACACCGCAAGGCGGGAGCGCGGACGAGGCCGCCGGGCGGACGACGTGCTGCGTCGTCGGGGGCGGGCCGGGCGGGATGGTGCTGGCGTACCTGCTCGCGCGGGGCGGCGTCAGCGTGCGCCTGCTCGAAGCGCACGACGACTTCGACCGAGACTTCCGCGGCGACACCATCCACCCGTCGGTGCTGGAGCTCATGGATCAGCTCGGGCTGGCCGAGCGGCTGCACGAGCTGCGCCACACGAAGATTCACACCGCCGCGGTCGCCACGCCCTCCGGCCCCGTCACGCTCATAGACTTCCGCCGCCTCAAAACTCACTTCCCCTACATCATGATGCTCCCGCAGAAAGAGTTCCTCGACTTCCTCGCCGCCGAGGCGCGGCGCTTCGAGGGCTTCGCCCTGACGATGGGCGCGCGCGTCGTCGAGTTGATCGAGGAGGGCGGGGCGGTGCGCGGCGTGCGCTACGAGACGGACGGGGGCGAGCGCGAGCTGCGGGCCGATCTGACGGTGGGGGCCGACGGGCGCGGCTCGCGCGTGAGGCATCTGGGCGGGTTCGAGGCGGTCAGGACTTCGCCGCCGATGGACGTGCTCTGGTTCCGCCTGCCGCGCTTCGAGGGCGACCCCGAAGGTGTCTTCGCGCGCTTCGGCCCCGGCAACGCCGTCGTCATGCTCGAACGCGGCGAAGAGTGGCAGATCGCCTACCTCATCCTCAAGGGGAGCTACGGGCAGGTGCGCGCCGCCGGCATCGAAGAGTTGAGGCGCAACGTCGCCGAGGTCGTGCCCGAGTTCGCCGAACGCTCCGCGCGGCTCGAAGGCTGGAAGCAGGTCTCGATGCTCTCGGTCGAGTCGTCGCGCGTCACGCGCTGGCACAGGCCGGGGCTGCTGCTCATCGGCGACGCGGCGCACGTCATGTCGCCGGTCGGCGGCGTCGGCATCAACTACGCGATACAGGACGCGGTCGTCGCGGCCAACGTCCTCGCCGCCCCGCTCCGCGCCGGCGCGGTGAACGAAAGCCACCTGCGCCGCGTGCAGCGACGCCGCGAGTGGCCGACGCGCTTCATCCAGATGATCCAGACGCAAATCCAGAAGCGTGTCATTGCCGGCGCGCTCTCGGCGAATCAGCCCGTCCGGCTCCCGCCCGCGCTGCGCCTGCTCCTGCGCCTCCCCGGCCTCCGCAACCTCCCCGCCCGCGTCATCGCCTTCGGCCTCCGCAAAGTCCGTCTGGAGACTTAGAGGGGGCCGGAAGAAGACGGAAGGCAGAAGGCGGAAAGCAGGGAGGCGGCCGAGACCCGTCGAGGTCTCGGCCGCCTCCCTGCCGACGCGCCCGCGGCCTTAAGAGTTGAAATTGTTCCAGAGGTGCGCGGCGTAGTAGACCGGCGCGTGGTCGGCCAGAGGCTTCGGCACGGGCAGCTTGAGGCGGCCCAGAGACGAGGCGACGAAGGGGGCCGCCGAGAAGACCTCGCGGACGCGGCCCGTGAGCCGCTCGCCGAGCGGCACGTGCGGCTCGTCGTCGAGGTGGCGCAGGGCGCCGTCCGCTTCGATGAGCTTGAGCTGGCCGACGTGGCGGTAGAGCACTTCGGGCGGCACGCGGGCGACCACGTCCGAGTCGTTGACGACGCGGAAGGTTCGGCCCTCCAGCCCGAGCGCGGCGAGCCGCCGCCTGAAGCGCTCGTCGCCGACGCGCGGCGAGCCGAAGGTGTAGAGGCCGCGGACTTGCAGGCTCAGTTCGCGCGCCGCGCGCTCGCAGGCGAGCGTGGCGAGGGCGGCCCCAAGGCTGTGGCCCGTGAACCACAGCGTCCGCCCGGCCGCGGCCAGTTGGCGGAGGTGGTCGCCCATCTCGCCCCACACGCGCTCGACCCCTTGCAGGAAGCCGCGGTGGAGGTGGCCGCCGGCCCCGTCGGGGACGAGGAAGAATTTGGCATCGGTGGCGATGTCCACGACGCTCGCCCAGAAGTCGTCGTGCTGCGTGCCGCGGAAGACGGCGACGACGGCCTCGGCGTTGTGAACCACGAAGCACTGCGTGCCGCCGCCCGTGAAGAGCCGGAACTCGAAGCCGGCCGCCTTGAGCCCCGCCGACTCAAGCGTCCGCCCGATGAAATCCGCGTCGGCGTAGGCGAGGAAGGCCGCCTCGGCGAGCCACCACGCGTTGACCACGTCGAAGCCCGCGGCGTCGCCCCGGAACGGGTGCGCCTCCCAGTTCTCGAAGTACCGGTAGCGCCGGTTGGGGACGAGCAACTGTTCGAGCCTGCGCGGCGGGAGCGGCTTCCTCAAAGCCACCCCTCCGGTGGGGCGGGTGTCAATGTCGAGTGCCTGAGCGTATACCATAACTGCCTCCGTCTTTCGAGGTCACAGCTTCCGCGTCTCGCGCCGTGAGGCGGACTCCGGCCCGGCACGCCCGCGGAGGCCCGTCAAAGCCTTCCACCGCTAACGCGCAACGCCGCCGCGGTTCGAATCACGGGGAAGAAAAAAGACGTGAATCGTGAATCGAGAAAGGCCGGGGGGCTTTAACAGTTCACGGCTTTCATGCCGGCAGGCGGACGGTGAAGACGGCCCCGGCGCCTTCGGCGTTGGCGGCCGAGAGGGTTCCGCCGTGGTCTGTGACGACGCGGTGCGCGAGGGCGAGGCCGACGCCGTGGCCTTTCGACTTGGTGGTGAAGAAGGGGATGAAGATGCGTTGCAAGTCCTCGGGGGGGATGCCCGTGCCGGTGTCGGCGATCTCGACGGCCGCCCACTCGCCGCCCGCCGCGTCGCGCTCGCGCGAGCCGCGCACGCGCACGCGGCGCTCGGGCGCGTCGCCGGGGACGGCCTCGGCCGCGTTGCGCAGGAGGTTGGCGAGGGCCTGACGCAGCATCCTTTCGTCGGCGCGCACGCCGGCGAAGTCGCCTTCGAGTTCGAGCGCGACGCCGCGCTCCTCGAAGACGGCGCGCAGGTCCGAGGCGCATTGTTCCAGAAGCTCCCGAAGAGACACGTCGCCGAAGTCGAGCGGCCGGGGGCGCGCGAAGTTGAGGAAGGAGGTGACCATCTCGGAGAGGCCGCGCACCTCGTGGAGCAGCGCCGCGGTGGCGGCCGCGCGCGCCGCCTCGTCGAGCCGCGGGTTCTGCAAGAGTTGCGCGTAGCCGTGCAGCGTGGCGAGCGCGTTCTTGAACTCGTGCGCGAGGCCGGCCGACATCTCGCCGAGGCTTTCGAGGTTCTTCTTGCGCGCGACCGCCTCGCGCAACTGCGCCACCTCGGTGATGTCGGTGAGCATGCACAAAGCGCCGCGCGCGCCGCTCTCCGGTTGGGGGTCTACCGGCGCGACCGTCACGCCGAGCCTGCGTTCGCGCCCGCCCGCGGCGCGCGCCGAAACCTCCTCGCGCCGGTAGACCTCGCCCGAGCCGAGGCAGCGTTCGACGAGCCGGGCCAGCTCGGGCGCGCCGCTCAACAGCTCGCGGTAGTCCTGCCCCTCGGGCGGCCCCTCGAAGGCGAGCAGGGCGCGGGCCGGCGCGTTGATGACGGTGGCGCGGCCCGTCGCGTCGAAGGCGAGCAGGCCCGAAGGGAGGCTGGCGACGACCCTCTCGCCGAACTGTTCGGCGGTGCGGGCGCGCGCGCTGGCCTGCGCGCTCAGGCGCTCCAGCTCGCGCTGCTTCGAGCGGAGCTGCGCGACGACCTCCTGAAAGGTTTCGAGGACGAACTCCGTCTCGTCGCGCTCGCCGCCGCGCTCGCTCGTGGAGACCGGCGCGCGCTCGGCCTCGTCCACCAGTTGGCGGTAGGGGCGCAGCAACCAGCGCGGCAGCAGAAGGATGCTCGGCACGCTGACGACGAGCGTGATGATGAAGACCGCGAAGAGCAGCGGGGCGCGCGACGCACGCGTCGCCGGCGTCAGAGCCACCAGCGCCAGCGTGAACAGGTTAGCCACCAGCAACAGCCCCACCAGCAGCGCCAGCGCCAACTGCATCCGGTTCTCGTAACGGGGCATAGAAGAAGTCAGTTATCAGTTATCAGTTATCAGTTATCAGTTATCAGCTCTTTGCCTTTGCTGATAACTGACGACTGAGAACTGCTTTTTCGATTCACGGTTCACGGCTTTTCGATTTATGGGAACTTGGACACGTACCAGTTGACGAGGGTCTGGCCGTAGAGCAGGCAGACGTATGCGCCGAGACCGAGGTAGATGCCGAAGGGGAGGCGGCTCTTGAGGTGGCCGCGGCCGGCGGCGATCAGGCCGACGCCGACGAGCGAGCCGGAGAGCACGCCGATGAAGATGGTCAAAAGCGCCAGAGGCCAGCCGAGGTAGGCCCCGACCATGAACATCATCTTCACGTCGCCGAGGCCCATCCCCTCCTCGCCCCGCGCGCGCTGCCACAGCCAGCCCACCAGCCACAGAAATCCGCCGCCGGCGAGCGCCCCGAGCAAAGCGTTGAGGAGTGACAGCAAGCGTTCGGGCGGGCAGCCCCCGGCCGCGCAGAGGAAGCCGACGCCGTACAGGTTCGGCACGACGAGCCGGGCGACGAAGGCGAGGGCCGTGCCGGGGTAGTTGATGACGTTCGGCAGGTACATGTGCTCGGCGTCTATGAAGACGAGCGCGAGCAGCGCGGCGACGAAGGCGAGGTCGAAGGGGAGCGCCGGCGTCAGGCCCGAGCGCGCCCAGAAGGTCAGCGCGAAGAGCGCGGCCGTCAGCAACTCGACGGCCGGGTAGCGCGCCGAGATCGGGGCGCGGCACGCGCGGCAGCGGCCCCGGAGCGCGAGCCAACTGACGACGGGCAGGTTATCGTAAGGCCGGATGCCCGCCCCGCACGACGGGCAGCGCGAGTGCGGGAAGACCACCGACTCGCCGAGCGGCAGGCGGTGGATGACGACGTTGAGGAAGCTGCCGATGATGGCGCCGGCGGCGGCCACCACGAGGAGCAGGAAGACGAACGGCAGCCCCGTCGTCTCGTCCACGGTCGTTAAGCTCTGGGCGAAGGGCATGGGAAGGGAAGTGGACAGTAGACAGT
>Ga0196978_1000330_pt1 | contig 24449 bp, 18 predicted proteins | sample S3v_2013CmetaG_FD_155491 | JGI IMG/M metagenome (GOLD analysis project Ga0196978, IMG submission 155491) | Soil microbial communities from Anza Borrego desert, Southern California, United States - S3+v_20-13C | ecosystem: Environmental > Terrestrial > Soil > Desert | place: USA: California... | reverse complement strand
CACTCGGCCTGGCTGACCGGATCGACGCGCAGCTGCCATATCGTCTGCACCCGGGTGGCGGTGTCGACTCCGCCCAGCGCCACGTCGAGGAGGTCGGGATCCTCGATATAGGTGACCTCGCGCTCCCAGACGTCGAGATAGGCGACGGCGGCGCCGGCCGGCAGCGCCGGCGGATCGGGAAGGAAAGGCTGCGTCCCGTAGGTCGCCGGCTCGCCGTCGAACAGCTCGGCGACCAGGCCGTCGACATAGAGCCGGCCGGGCTCGATCGACAGATCGGGCGGCGCTCCCCCGATCAGCCCGATCAGGAAGGCGTCGGGGGTGGTCGGATAGGGGACTCCGACCGGGCCGAAGCTGTCGAGCGCGAGGAGCCGGAGCCGCTCGCGCAGGATGTCGCCTTCCTCGTTCCAGTCGGAGTCGAGCTGGACCCGGCCCTGCTGCATGCGCACGCCCGAATAGCGCTTCCTCGGCGCGAAGGTGAATCTGCTATGATCGCCGCTCATCGCGTCTTCCCTCTGCTATGGTTGCGCGTCCCGTCACCTCACTCAAGTCACGTAGATCAGGCCGAAATCGAGGCCGAAGGGGAGATATTCCTCGAGCCGGGTGCGCAGGTTGGCGGCGCGCTGCGGCTGCTTGAGGTGGCAGTAGACGCCCATCTCGGAGCCGTCCTCGGCACCGGTCGCTATCTCGTCCGGTCCGTTCAGCGAGAGCTGCAGATAGGCGTGGTGACCGTAATTCTCGGCGGCATATTCGGGCCTGACCCGGCGGCGCTCGAGGGCGCGGACGGAATCGGCCTGGGCGTCGGTCAACGGTCCGGACTTCGCCTTGGCCGCCGCCAGCGCCCGGCGCTCGGCGAGGTCGGGCTGGCAGCGATAGCGCGGCGGCGTATGCGAGCCGGGGGGCGCGAAGGAGAAGCGAAGGCAGCCGGTCTGGATCCGCTCGGCGCGCACCATGCCGTCGAAGATCGTCTCGGTGCCGAGGTCGATCTGGCGAACCCTGACCGCGCCCCGGACGGTCGAGCGCTCGATGCGAAGCGCCGGCCCGGGCGCCGCGGCGGCGCCGATGCCGGCGATGGCGGCGAGGCCGGCGCCGTCGACGACGCTGTCGAGGACGGTGAGCGATTCGGCGTGGGCCGGTGCCCGGATCGGCCCGCAGATCGAGAAGGCGAGCTCGATTCGAAGCTCGGCATTGGCGAGCCGTCCCGAGGGGAAGGCGGCGATCGCCCGGATCGAGGGCGGTGGCGGCGGCGGCGCGGCCGGAAGCGGCTCGGCGATCGAGACTCCGGGGACCAGCGTCGAATGGATCAGCCGGAGCCTGCGCAGCGAGCCGCGGACGACGATCCTCCCCTCGATCAGCAGCCCGCTCAGGGTCAGGGTGAAATCGGGGCGGTCGCCGCGAACCGCCAGCGGCCCGTCCAGGCGCAGATGCGGCCGGGCGCCGTCCGCCGCCTCGATCGCCAGGAAGCGTCCCGGCACGGCGGCCAGGTCGAGGCTGATCGCCTCGGCATAGGTGCGGTTGTCGCGCACCCGAACGATGGCGTCGGCGCCGGCGCCGGCGCCCAGCCACTGGCCGAGGGCGGCGGCGATGGTCGGCGAGTCGCCGGGCTCGGTCCCGACATTGACGACGAAGGTCGTCGGCTCGGCCTTCATCAGCCAGGCGCGGCGGCGGTACGGGCCGCCGCCGAGATCGGCCGGGAAGCCGTAATGATAGTCGACCCGGACCGACGTCGACGGGCCGAGCCGGGCCGGGCCGAGCACCAGCCGGCCGCGCTCGACGTCGATCCCGACCTGGGTGCCTGAAACCGGCGGCCAGCCGTCGAGATTGCGGCAGACGATGTCGTCGGCCGCGACCGGCTGGTTGTCGACGAACACCATCAGGCTCGGCGCGGGCGCGACGTTGAAGCCGGCGAAGCCCTCGAACAGGCCGTAAAGCTCGCTGTGGCCCGGCCTCGGCACGGGCAGCGCGGAATAAGCGCGAAGGTCGGCGTGGAACAGTGCCGGACGGATCGGCTGAGGCACGTGAAGCTCGGTCGCGAGGCCCGATTCGTCGCCCTCGCGCCGCTGCCGGCTGAACAGCCGCATCGAGGCTCCGAGCGGGCTGAAATGGAAGCCGAAGTCGAGCGGTGCGGGCAGCCGCCGGGCGTCGACCCGCCGCATCGGATAGGCGCCTAGCCGCCACAGGAAGAAGCCGATGTTGCGGATATTGTGCCAGCCCTGGCGCTGCGCGACCGGCCGGACGTCGATCGTGTGCATGATCTCGTCGAAGGCGCCGTCGAGCCGGTCCATCCGCTCGATGCTGCGCAAATCGGGCGTTCGCGGCGCGTGCTGGCGAAGGTGATTGCGGACCCACTGGGTCCAGCCGAGCAGCTCGAAGAATTCGACCGCGTGGGCGGCCCAACCGGTGACGTCGCGGGCGAGCTCCTCGAGCCTCGGCAAGGTGCCCTTGCCGCGCCGGTAATAGATGGTCTTGGCGACGTCGGCGCGGCCGCGCAGAGCGATCGGCGGGCGAAGGCTCGGGCCGTTCAGATCCGCGAACAGCTCGCTCGCCGTGCCGCCGTCGGCCACCCGGCTGTCGTCGAACAGGGGAGTGGTCCCGACGAGGCCGCCTATATAGGGCACCGCCCACGGCTCGCAGGTCTCGATGAAGGCGTTCTCGTAGAGCTGGCCGATGTCGGCATCGACCTCGTCCGCCTGCCTCTCCAGGATCGCGAGGAGGCCGCGCAGCGGCTCGCCCTGCACGGCGTCGCGCGCCCGGATATAAGCGGGCAGCAGGTCGTAGAGCTTGTCCTGGCGGGCGTTGGAATAGGCCATCAGAGCGACTCCACCGCGATCAGGTGGATGTCGTGGTCCGGATCGGCGATATGGACCTGCTCGGCGGCGAGCACCGGCGGCGGGCTGCCGCCTTCGAAGCCGGCGCGGGCGAAGCGGTCGATATCGGCGAGCGCCGGCGCCGGCCGGGCTGGGAAGACCCGGATATGCGGCTGGACGGCGGCGGGAACGACCGAGCGGATGGCCCGCTCGGCGGCGGTCAGGCCGGCATGGCCCTTGAAGTGGAAGAGGTCGAGATCGACCGCCCTCACCCCTTCGACCCCCTGCAGCCGAGCATAGACGCTGCTGGCATGGACGGCGTAGCCGAGCGGCATCGCCTCGAAGGCGAACAGGCCGAGCAAGGCGGCGCGGGCGGAGTCGAGCACGGCGTCGGCCTCGAAGGCGGGCTCGACCACCAGCTTCGCCTTGACCAGGACGGGCACCCGCACGAGGTTGGCGAGGAAGAGCGGGCGATTGGGGTCGCTGGCCGAGCGCAGGGCGGCGTGGAGCCGAGCCAGCGACGCCGCCGAGAGCGGGGCTCCGCCGGGCGCTGCGACGGTCAGGTGGACGGCGCGCTCGAGCTCGCGCCAGACCCAGGTGACATAGGCCCGCTCGACCATCCCCGAGGAGATGGCGAGCCATTCGAAGTCGCGAAGCGAGACCGCCCGGCCGAAGGTCCGCACCGTCCCCGGCGCCGAATGGCGGGCATTGTCGCGGCTCTCCGGATCGGCGGCGCCGTCGGCCGCGAGCGGGTTGACGACGGCGCGAAGGCCCGGCGGCCGCTCCAGCGGGACGGAGAGCTGGCCCGGCTTCATCCGCCCGGCCAGGCCGAGCCCCTTGCGGTAGCGAGCGATCAGGTTGACCGCGCCCGAGGGCAGGCGCGAGCCGGTCCGGCCGTCGCCGAAGGTGAGGATGGTCTGGCCCTCGTCGGCCTGGCGCGCCGTATAGACCCGCTCGACCGGCTTGCGTCCGAAAAGGCTCGGCACCTCGCGCCAGCGCTCGCCGTTCACGCGCACCTCGAGCGCGGCCTCGCCGGCGATATCGGCGGCGCTCGGCAGGTAGGTCAGCGGCGCCCGCTGAAGCTCCATCGTCTGGAACGGCACGGCGGCGTTGCCGTGCCCGAGCGCCTCGTCGGGTTGCGTCTCGCCGTGGCTCGCCTCGGCGACATTGCCGTGCAGGCGCACGTCGCGAAGCGGCGCAGGGGGCGCCGGCGCGAAGTCGACGAGGAGGTGATCGGAAGCCTCGCCGGGAACCGCCGAGATTCGCCTGACCCCGGCCACCCGGGCCGGATGGAAGCTCTTGCCCGAGGCCAGCAGGATCCGACGGCCCTCGGCCAGCTTGTCGAAGCCGGCCCCGCCAAGGCTCAGCGGCAAGGCGAGCCGGCCGCCGGCGATGGCGTCGGGATAGTCGAAGTCGCGCAATTCGATGTCGCCGGGCGCGATCTCGAAAATCCGGGTCGAGCGCCGGTCGGCGATCGGGCCGAGCCCGTCGCCGAAGCCGCGCCACGGCTGCCACGCGCCGCCGCTTCGGCTGCGATGGACGAGCGAGCCATCGGCGCCGCGTGCGTAAACGTGGAGCGCGGCGCCGTCGCGGATCGCCGCCGGCGCCGAGGCGAGCTTGCCGTCAAGCTCCTCCCACGCGGTCCACGAGCCGCCGTGGCGCGCGATATGGCGGAGCGCGCCACCCCGGTCGCGAACGAATATCTCGACCCGGTCGGGCGCGGAGGCGACGGTCGCGGGCTCCCCCACGGCCTCGCCGCCGAGGTCCCGCCACGCGCTCCAGGCGGCGCCGTCGAAACCGCGATGGAGAAGGGTGCCCCCCGGCCCGACCGCGACGACGTCGACTCGGCCCGCGGCGGCCGACACCGCGGCCGGCGCGCCGGCGAGCTCGCCGCCGAGCGACTCCCAGTCCGCCCAGGCGCTCCCCGACAGGCGGCGCACCCAGAGCGCCCGATCGGCCCCGCGCGCGAAGACCATCAAGTCGGCGGCGGCGATCGAAACGGGGACCGGCGCCGAGGTCAGCACTCCGCCCAGGCCGACCCACGTCCCCGGCGAGGCGCTGGTGGCGTCGATCATCCACAGGCCGAGATCGTCGCCGCGCGCGAAGACCCGTAGAGTCGAGCCGGCCAGCAGCGGCCTTGGAGCGCTGGTCAGACTTCCGCCATGATCGACCCAAGGCCCCCAATGGCCCCAGCCCCACGTCGTCCGGCGCTGGCGCAAGGTCCGGCGGGCGTCGCGGATCAGGAGATCGGTCTGGAAGCCGGGGGCCAGAGTGAAGGCCAGGTCCGCCGCGAGCTGGCCGTCCTCCATGGGCAGCCAGACGTGCGGGGGGTTGCCGTCGAGCTGGAGGACCGCGCCCGTCCCGGACGTGGCCATGACGACGTGCCCGCCCGTCGGGCCGGCGACGACGGCGGGGCGGCCCCGGATAGTCTGGCGAAGAGCGACGTGGGTGACGCTGTCCTCGAGCGGACCGAGGCTGGCGTGGCGCGTGTCGACACCCGTCACCACCGCCGTCCGCAGCCTCGGCACCTGGCCGGGGCCGGCGTCGACGAGCAATTGCGCGCCGGGCCGGAGATCGTCGTAGCGGCCGTCGAGCGGATAGCTGGACTGGTCGAGAGCGAAACCGCCGGAGATCGCCTGGCTCGACCAGGTCGGAGGCGGACCGGGAACCACGACGGTCTGGCTCGCCGCGACGTTATGGCCGAAGAAGCGCAGCCGCCCGAGCAGCCTGGCCGCCCGCGCCACGCCCGGCCACAGGCCCGGCGCCTGGATCGGCGGATCGAAGACGAGTCGCTCGCCGCCCGGGCCGCGGGCGAGCGACACCACCCTCTTCTCCTCGATCGTGCCGCCGCCGAAGATCAGGAACCGGTCTTCGACTCCGAGCGAAGCCGGCCGAGCGGCGACCGGCGCGGAAGAGCCGCCCTGCCGGAACGGCTCGGACGCGACGGGCGGGGCGAAGGCGGGGACTTCGTTGAGCTCGGCATGGGCGACGATCTGCTCGATCGTCTCGAAGGTCTGCGGCAGCTCGTCCTGGCCGGGGACGCTCATCACCGGAAGCCCCTTGCGGATCCGGGTCTCCGCCCCAGCGTCCAGGGCGAAGGAAAGCAAGGCGGTGGCGGCCAGGCCGGGCCGGAGCTGGTAGCCGATCAGCCGGACCAGGCGAAGCACCGAATCGCGCTCGCGCGCGGTCCCCAGGAAGAGCTCGTTGGCGATCCGCTCGTTGTAGAAGGTGAGGACGTCGCCGACCGCGGCGAACAGCTCGATGATCGAGACCGCATAATCGTCGCTGCTCCGAGTCGTCAGCGCCGCGAGCCGGGGCTCGGCATGGATGCTCTCCAGCATCGCCCGCCGGAAGGATTCGAACGTGCCGACCCGGTAGCTGATCGCGGAGAGGGCGGGACGGTTCAGGGCATCCGCCTGCGGGTCCAGCATGGAGGGCGTGCAGCAGGCGCAGAATGGCGGGGCCGGGGGCGGGCTCATCTCAGAGGCCCCCGACCGCGGCGAGGCGAAGCACGCCATTTTCGGGCAGGCTCGAATCGTTGTCGAGGCGCGGGATCTCGAACGGGCCCATCTCGATCAGGCCGCGGTCCAGTTCGGCGCCGGCGTCCTGCCAATAGCGCTTGAACAGCGTCACCGTCGCGGAATCCACCCCTTCCACCGCCTCGACCGCGGCGTAGAGCTGGGAGAGGTAGACCGGCTGGCCGAAGCCGAAGGCCAGGGGATGGAAGAAGCCGCGCCGGCCGTCGGCGAAGGTGCGGTTGGAGAGCGCCCGGGCGACCGCCTCGAGCACGTCGCCGCGAAAGTGCCCGGACGCGATGCACAGCGAGACGTCGATCTCCAGCGGGACATATTGGGCGGCCCGCACCGCCAGGTCGTAGCCGGCGAGCTTGAAGCGGCGGAGATGGGCGTGGATCGCGGCGTCGAAGGCCGGATCGAGCTCGGCGCCGCCGCCCGGAAGCCGCCGAAGATCGGCCGAATCCGCCGGATGGACGGCGACGAACACCGTGTGCCAGCTTCCGGTCCAGCGGAAGCTCGCCTTGGCGGCGGCGACGCCTTCGTGGCGAAGCGCGGCCTCCTGCCAGTCGGCCTCGGTCACCGCGCGCCACTGGACGGCGCGAAAGGCCTCCGGGGCGATCTGCCGGACATGCTCGATCGTCTCGGGGTCTTCGCCGCAGCGGGCGGCGAGCGGCTGGAACACCGAATCGACCGTGGCGAAGGTCAGCGCTGCCCCGGGATTGGCCGGATCCATCGGTTCGCCGGCATCGGGCTTGACGATGTGGACCAGCGATTCCGCGCCGATATTGCCGGCCGCTCCGTTGCCGAGGCGCAAGCGGGCGACCGCGCGCGTGGCGCCGAGCGGGCGCCGGCCATATTGATCGTCGCCGAAACGCAGGCGGGCGGCGCCGCCATTGTCGATTTCGGCGACGAAATGCTGGTCGTAGGCATTGCTGTCGAGCAGGCTCGGCTGGGGCGTCCACAATTCGTCCGGGACCCCGGGAAAGCTCAGGATCAGGACGATGGCGGGGGCCGCCTCGCTCGCCGGTCCCTCGAGATCGTGCCGGCCGTGCAGCGGCCGGCCGGCCGCATCGTAGCCGGCGGCGGGCGCCGGTGGCTGGTGGGTGAGCGGCCCGGCGGGGATCGCCAGGGTGGGAAGCGGCCAGCGGCCGGCGCCGGGGTCCGGGAGGGGGATCGCCCCTGCGGCGCTGTCGAGCCGGACGGTGCGCCCATGATCGGCGGGCGCGATGTTGCCGCGCGCGATCGTCACCGGGCCGATCGGAGCGCCCTGATCGTCCTGGGTGGAGAGGCAGAAGGCCGTGACCAGGGCGTCCTCCTCGCGCCAGCGGACCCGCTGGAGCGGCAACGGCGGTCCGGAGGCGCCTCGCGGAGTCAGCCGGCCGTTCGGCACGGCCGGCGTGAAGGCCTCGTCGGCCGCACTCGCCACCTCGACGATCCGGACGACCTGGCGGCGCAGCGGATTCGCATCGGCGCTCACTCCGGTCGTCGGGCTGAGCACCTCCTGGAACAGCAGATAATCGCCGGCGGCCAGCGCCGGGGCGACCGCCGTCTCGGCGCCCGCCGTGCCTGTGACGGCGTAGAGATGGGCTTCGCGAGCGCCTTGCGCCAGGCAGCAGAGCGCATCGCCCCAGTCGTGGATCCGAAGCGCGTTGTGAGTCTCGCTCAGCGCGACCAGGGCCGTCGTCTCGAAGACGGTGACGTCGGCGAGCGCCGGATCGCTGTCGAACCGCGGCTTGACCGAGATGGCGGTTGCCGGGGCGGCGGGCTCGCCGATCAGCGGCATCCCGACTCGGGTGAGCAGCTTGGTCCCGGCCGGCACGACCCCGCCGCCGCCGGGGGCCGTGCTGAAGTGGACATGGGTTGCCGCGTTGCGGCCGTTGTGCATCCGATAATCGATCAGCCGGGCGTGGCGCGCGGCCGAGATTCGGTGCCGGCAGGTGTCGAGAAAGCCCTCGGTGGCGGGGCCGCTGTCCTGAGCGTAGCTGAGATAGTCGCCGGCATAAGCGAGCAGCTCGACCAGGGCGATTCCGAGATCGGCCGGAAGCCGTTCCTGCCAGCCCGGGTTGCGCTCCGCGACGAGGTCGAGGAGCAGTCGGCGGAAGCTCTGATAGTCCTTGGCAAGATAATCAAGCGCAGGCTCGTCGAGCCTCTCCGGGGGGCACTCGACGAGCGTTCGACAGTCGAACTCGGTGGCGCAGCCGGCCTTGAAGCCGAACGCCGCCTCGCAACGCTCGCCGTCGATCGCCGGATGCTCGACGCGCATCACGTAGGTCGAGAAATCGCCCTCCTGGTCGAGGAAGAGGTCGAGCCTGAGCGGGCTGGATGGATCGGCGACGACTCCGATCACCTTGACGCCGACGATGCGCACTCCGCCCGAGACCCGGAAGTTCGCGATCGTGAGCGGCGCGGGAAGCGGCGCCTTCAGGAACGTCACTTCGAGGACGTGGCGCTGGCCGGCGGGCGCCAGCGGCGCGCGCCGATATTCGACGAAGTCGATCCCGTTGAGGGGATGGGCAGGCTCCCTGAGCACGCCCGAGCGCCGCTCGTCCTCGCACCAGAGCAGCCCGTTTCGTGAGATCGTCATCTCATCGCCTCAGACCGCCACCGGCTGGCGGAAGACTTCCTCGCGGCGCTCCTGGGTCTCACGCCGCGCATAGGTGACGCTGATCTCGAGCGCGCCGTCGCCGACGACGACCGAGACCGCCTCGACGGAGATCACCGGCTCGAGCCAGCGCAGCAAGGCGCCGTGGATGAGCTGCTCGGTCGCCGCGGCCAGCGCGTCGGAGGCCGGAGCGAAGACCAGCTGCTTCACCCCGCAGCCGAATTCCGGGCGGTTGACGCGCTCCCCCGGCGCCGTGAACAGGACCTGGGCGATGAGGTCCCGGACATGGTCGTCCTCGCCGGTGAGGGCGGCTCGCCCGCGCGTGTCGATGGCGAAGGGGAAGTCGAGATAGGTCGGACCCGGGGTCATGACGGCGAGCCGCTCGCCGAGCGCGCCGGGCCCGCGGTCGGCGCTCGGCCGGCCCCCGATCTGCTCGCGAAGCTTCGGCGCCGGATCGCCATGCGGCCTCCTATTCCAGCATCACTTTGGTCGACAGCAGCCCCGGGCTGGGCGGCGACAGCGGCACCACCGGCGGCGAGGTCGGGCCGACCCCGCTGCCATGGACGTGGGTGTTGAACATGGTGACCAGCTGGGTGAGCTGGGAAAGCAGCTGGTCGCCGAGCACGCCCGGGTGGGTGGCCGAGTTTCCGCCCGCCTTCAGCACGACGCCGGCGGCAAGCACGATCTGGGCGGCCGCCTTGACGGTCACGGTGCCGGTCATCGCGCTGATTTCGACCGAGTTGAGCCCGGTCGCATCGGTCAGCGTCATCGTCTGGGCATTGTCGTCGAGGACCGCGGACAGCCCGAGTGTCGTCCGCCAGATGTGAGTGGTGGGCTGGCTCGGCGCCCCGGGCGGCTTCATCGGAAGCTCGCCGGCGCCCCAGAAGCAACCGGTCCAGATCGGCCGCGACACGTCGCCGGCCTCGAACTCGATCCACACGCCGGCGGTGACCGGCGGCAGCGAGAAGAAGCCCGAGGTCGGGCCGGCATAGGGAACGCAGGGCTTGGCCCAGCCGGTCGCCACCTCGCCGAGCACCTCGGGGACGAAGGCTTGGAGGCGGCCGAGCCGGAGCGGGTCCATATTGTCGCTCACCGTGCCGGCGAACTTGCCGTAGAGCCGCCTCCGCTGCTCGCCCGTGCCCGAGGCCTGGGAGGGGGTGCCGTCCATCCCGAGCCGCCTAGGCCACCGCCGCCAGCGGATCGAAGAACAGCTCGGCGCCGGTCAGTCCGACCGCGTTGCGCCAGGCCGCGAAGCTCTGGGTGTAGCCGTCGGTGGTGATCCGGTGGGTCACCGAGCGGACGTAATAGCTGCCGCTATGCTGGGTTCCGGCGCCGCGAACCAGGACCGGCAGGCCGCACCTCAGCGGACGGCTGAACTTGAGGCCGTCGACCTCGCCGGTGGCGGCGATCGCCCGGCTCGATTCGGTCGCCCGGGCCTGGGCCTGGGCCATCATCTCGGTCGGATTGGCGGCGTCGGTCGCGGCCGGGCGCTCGATCGGCGGCGGCATGATCCGGGCCAGCGCCGGCTCGCGCCCCATCGGCGGCTCGGTCGAGGCGAGGCCGATGGCGGGCATCGGCACCCGGGTGCGCGGATCGGTCGTCGCCGCGACGACCGAGGTCGGCGCCAGCATGTCGTTGGAGACGTGGAAGCTGTTGAGGTTGGTCTGCTTGCCGAAGTCGATCGAGAGCACGCCCTGCGCCGGCAGGAAGGTCAGCGGCCGGTGGAAGTGGCCGAGGTCGCGGCCGACCACCGGGTCCGGCTGGATATAGAGCTCGTAGCCGTGGCGGCCGGCCAGCTGGAACAGGTAGGCGGCGTCGTAATCCTGCTGGAGGGTGGTGGTGTCGAGCATCGTCCGGCTCGGCGGGGTCGGCATCACCGTCGGCACGATCCCGTATTTGGCGAAGATGGCGGCGGCGACGACGCTGTCCGGGCAGTTTGGCCAGGAGGCCGGCTTCTGGTTGTGGGTCATGGTCGAGCCGAGCGCGTCCAGGGCCACCACCTCGAGCCGGGACTCGCCCGGAGTGTTGCTCGGCTCGACCCGGGAGTCGCGGACATAGGCGTTGATCAGCGCCTGGGGCAGGCCGAGGCCCATCGACAGCCGGACCGTCAGCGGAGTCAGCGGCCTGAAGATGTCGAAGGCGAGGACGTCGAGGTCGCCCCAGCTGTTGCGGCTGAGGTCGAAGTGGAGCCGGAGGGCCGAGGCCTGGCCGACCGCGGTCTCGACCTCGATCTCGCGAAGCGCGTGGACGAACGGCGCCGGCAGCGGCGCGAAGGCGACCTGGACGGTGAAGAAGGAGGGGAGGAACGCCACCGTCCTAGCCGCCCGGGCCCGGGACCAGGATGCGCCGGCCCGGGCGCGCGGTGAGATCGGCCGGGCGAAGGACGAGATTGGCGTCGCACAGCCGCCAATATTGCTCGGGATCGCCGATCGTCCGGTAGGCGGCGAGGTCGGGCCGGTCGCCCTCCTCGACCCGGTAGCTGAGCCGGGCCGGGCTCGCCGGAACGAAGCGCAGGCGCTTGAAGCGGATCGTCCGGTCGTCGGCCCCGGCGAGCTCGGCCTCCGCCACATGTTCGTATCTGCTGCCTCGGAAGAACAGGGTCGGTCTCCTAGATGGCGGCCAGCGCGCGCAGGCCGCTCGAATCGCCGAACGTGTTGAGCGCGGCCATCACCTCCTTCTGGGTGAAGGCGGTGAGATAGACCCAGTAGCCGGGGTTGGTGACGTCGAGGTCGCGATAGGTGAGGACGTTCAGGGTGAGGTCCGCCTTGGCCCTGATCGGGTTGAGCTTCTGGTCGAACGCCTCCTCCTTGATCGACAGGCTCTGCACCTGCACCGGGAGGACCCGCCGGGGTCCCCAGATCAGCAGCGACAGCGGCGCCTGCTCGGCCAGAACGAGCGCGCTTCCACCGAGCGCCAGCGCCTCGTTGGCGATGACCAGCGGATAGGGCGGGTGCATCAGCCGCTCGAGCGAGGCGATCACCGGGTGGAGCCCGTTGGCGACGGTGACTCCGTTCTCCCCCGGCCGCTCGAGCTGGTCGGCGGCGTCGATCTCGACGCTGAGCGTGATCGTCTCCTGGGGAGGCCCGTTGACCCGGTTGGCGTCGCCGCGTCCGCCGCCGCCGCCCTGCCCGGCGCCACGCCCCTGAATCGAGCGCGAGACTTCCTCGGGATTATATTGGAATACGATAACCGTCGGAAAAAGCTGCGGAAGTTGATAGGCGACGATGCCGCCCTTGAGGACTTTCGGACTTCGCGGAAAGTCTTGAGCCATCACCGCTCCCCAAGGCGGTCGCCAAACGTCGAGCTTACCATTTCCTCCCTGACGCGGAAACCCATTTCGCCGTGACTTTCGGCGGCGCAGGCCGATTTTGTTTCGGGGCGTTCGGGGCGGGGGCGCTGGTCACGAGCCCGCGTCCGAATCCCCCGCGTCTCTAGCCCGGGTCCGCGATCGGGCGCCCGAAGAAATCGATGCCGAGCGAACCGGCGGCTTGGCGCCGCACGACCCTCGCCTCCCCGCCCTGCTGCACGACGTGGGCGAGTTCGTGAGCGATCAGCCGGCGGCCCTCCGGCGCGGCGGGGGCATATTCGCCGGCGGCGAAGGCGACGTCGGCGCCGAGCGTGTAGGCTCGCGCGCCGAGCGACCGCGCCGCCCCCTCGGCCCGTGCATCGGTGTGGACTCGGACGGCAGAGAAGTCGCGGCCGAAGCGGGGCTCGAAATAGCGCCGCGCCTCGGCGGAGAGGGGGGTGCCGCCGGTTGCGACGGCGCTCGCCGCCGCCTCGGCAGCGCCCGCCTGCCCCGGCTCCTGCGCGCACTTCGCGCACTTGCGCTGAACCACCTCTTCGCCTTCCGCTTCGGCTTCGCAGGCGGCGCAGGCTCGCTGAGCGGCGGGGGGCGAGGCGCTCACCGATCCCGCTGGCTCGCCCCTCATCACCGCGTCGGCGATGCGGTCGGCCTCGCGCTCGAGCGGGTCGTTGGCCGGGCCGATCTTGAGCTTGCGCTGGATGGCCTTCGGGGCCGCCGAGATCGGGGCCGCCGGCGTTCGGGAGGGTCCCGCCGTTGCCGCACTCGTCGCCCTTCCCAGCCGAGCGCGAGCGAGCATTATCGTCTCCCTCGCTCGGCGAGCGCCTCGGCGAAGGCGCGGGCGATTTCGGCCTCGCTCGCGCCCGCAGGGAGGCGAAGCCTGATCCGGCCGATCTCGGCGCCGGCGCCGCCCGAGGATGCGATCGCCTGAGCGCCGCTTTCCAGGCCCCTGCCGAGCGTGGCCGCCACTCGCTCCGCCTCGGAGCGAGTCCCCGGTCCGTGGACGGTCGGCCGGGTCATCGTCCGCCTTCCGCGGCGACGATCGCCGCGGCCGGCGCCGGACCGCTCGGCCAGCCCGGCCTGAGCGTCTTGTCGAGCTTGCGCAATTCCGCCCTCGCCGCGCGGGCGAGATGGGTCATGTCGACCGGCCGCTCGTCCCGGGCGGCGAGAAAGGCCGCGTTGACCGCGATCACGACGATGTTGCCGCCGGCGATCTCGAGCCGGGCGAGCGCGTCGAGATCGAGCCCCTGGGTGGCGGTTTCCGCCGGAAAGGCCTGCGCCCAGATCGCCCGGCGCTGATCGGCGTCGGGGAAGGGAATGTCGACGACGAAGCGCAGCCGGCGCAGGAACGCGCGGTCGAGATGCCCCTTCATGTTGGTGGCGAGGATGGCGAGTCCGGAATAGCTCTCCATCCGCTGGAGGAGATAGCTGACCTCGATATTGGCGTAGCGGTCGTGGGCGTCCTTGACCTCGCTCCGCTTGCCGAACAGCGCGTCGGCCTCGTCGAAGAACAGCACGGCTCCGCCCGCCTCCGCGGAGTCGAAGACCCGCTTCAAATTCTTCTCGGTCTCGCCGATATATTTGGAGACCACGCTCGACAGGTCGATCCGGTAGAGGTCGAGGTCCAGTTCTCCGGCGATGACCTCGGCGGCCATCGACTTGCCGACCCCCGAGGGCCCGGCGAACAAGGCGGTGACCCCGCGCCCGCGGACCAGCTTGCGGTCGAATCCGCCGCGCCCGTAAACCTGGGCGCGGTGGCGGACCTGGGCGGCGATCGCCTTGAGATCGTCGACGATCGGCGCGGGCAGGACGATATCGCCCCAGCCCAGCCGCGGAGGCACCCGCTCGGCCAGCTCGTCGAGCCCCGCCCTCGCCGCTTCCCGGCAGGCGCTCCAAAGCGCCGTGCCGCCGCCCTCTCCGATCGCCTCGGCGACCGCGCCGATCTCGGCCGGTCCGAGCTTGAAATGCTCGGCGGCGAGCTCGAGGTCGGCGGCCGCGACTCCGGCTTCGGACGACAACGCCCGCCGCCACAGCGCCTCCCGGTCGGGCGTCGCGAGCGCCTCCAGCCTGGCGTTCGGGATGCCGGGCGGCAGCTTGAAGCCTTCCTCGGCGACGACGATGGCGAGCGCGTCGGCCTTGCCGAGCAGCTCGTCGGCGATCTGGCGAGCGAAGCGGCGCGCTTCGCCGTCGTCCGGTCCGTCGGACGGGTCGGCGTCGATCAGGACCGCGAAGCCGTCGAGCGCCGCCTCCCGCGCCAGGATCGGGAGCAGCGCCTGCCGGGCGGCGGCATCCTGGGGCAGGAGCCGCGGCTTCAGCTCCGCCAGGCCGAGGCCGACCTGCGCCGCCAGCTCCCCGGCCGCGGCGCGCCGGCCGCTCCGCTTCGGGCCGATGAAGACGGCGGCGGCGGGAGGCCGCTCGCCGATCCGCTGGGCGAGGCTCGCGACGACGGGCTGGTGGCGCTCGGGGCAGAGTCCGCCGTTCGTCCCCGCCAGCACCCGGCGGATGCGTTCGTCCGGCATGTCCTCCCCGATCAGATAGGCGGCGACCCGTTCGTCGAGCGACAGGGGAGCGAGGGCGGTGAAGCCGGGCTCGCCGGTTTCGATCAGGGCGAAGCGGCGAAGCGGCGCCCCGGCGCCGAGCCGAGCATGCGCCCGCCGCGCCCCTTGCGCGCCGGCGAGCAGCGCCACCGCGAAATGCGCCGTCGGCGCGGCCGCCGAGGCCTCGCCCTGAGCCCGCTCCAGAAGCCCCGCGAAGGCGTCGTCGAGTCGAGGCGCGAGCGCCAGAAGGAGCACGTCCTCGTCGAACGGAGCGAGCCCGAAGATCGCGGCGAGGCGATCGATCCGGGCCGGCTGCAGCGAGGCCGCCAGCGCGGCGCGCGCGGCCTCATAGGCCGCTCTCGCCGCCTGGGTGGCCTGCGAAGGGCTGGAAGCAGTCGCTCCCCGCGAGGCGTCGGCGAGCAGCAGCCGAAGCCAGGCGAGGCCGAGCTCGACGGCCTCGTAATTGCGGTCTTGCCAGTCCGCCGCGGAGGCGACCGCCCGGGCCTTGTCGGGGGGCGCGTTCATCGCTCAGTCGAGCCTGAAGGTGCGCGGGTCGCGGCTTCGCGCGCCGTCGACCTGGACCGCGACCTGATGGACCGTCCCCCCCGGGCCGGGCGGGGGCAGCGCCGCCGCCGCTTCCTGGACGGGCACGTGGACGAGGGTGGGCGACGGCGCCGGAGTGCTTCCGCCGAGCGCCCGGATCGGGACCGCGGCATCGCCGATGATCACCTCCGCGGCGAGCGCGCGACCGTGCCACAAGCGGGTTCCGGAAACTTGCAGGATGGTGGTGGCGGGGCCGTTCGCGGGGGTCACCGCGCTCACCGCCGGAACGAGCTGGAGCAGGGCGGAATTCGACTCGTAACGGCGGACCGGCGCCGGACTGATCGCCGAGCCGGGCCCGAGGCCGCCCTGGACGCCCTCGACGACATGCTCGGCTGCAAGGCGAAGCTCGAGCGTGCCCGGCTGCAGCCATTTTTCGGGCGGGATCGGACGAGTCGCCGGATTGTCCGGATCGGCCGGATAGTCGGCGTCGGGGATGGTCACCCGGATTTCCCCGGGGCCGGTGGGCGTCACCCGGATCGGCTCGAGCTCGCCGAGCCGCACGTAGAGACGGTCCGCGGCCGAATGCTCGGCGATAATGGTGATCTCGTCGCCGATCCGCGCGCGCAGCTCGCCGGTCGGGTCGCCGGGCGCCGGAGTCACATAGGCGGCGACGATGAGCGGCCGCCGCCGGATCGACGCCATGATTCGCCGCTGCTCGACCGGCCTCGGCCGGGTGCGCGGCAGCGTCGTCTCGATCTGGACGACCGTGACTACGGAGACCACCGAGCGGCGGAAGTTGGCGTCGGGCAGGGCCGACCAGATCTTGGTCGTCTCGTCGAGGCCGGTGGGATGGAGGGTGACCTTGACCCGCTCGAACTCGCCGGCCAGTTCCACGTCGAGCACGTCGTCGAGGCGGTCGCCGAAATCGTGCAGGACCCGCATCGCGTCGCCGAGGATCGTCTGCGCGTTGATGTCCGAATCTTCCTGGGCGTCGGTCTCGCTGTGGGTGGTCAGGAGATAGCGCAGGTTGAGCGAGAGCGGGGGTCGCCCGTAGGCGCCCGGGTGGCCGGTGCCGGGAATCTCCTGGTTCCTGAGGCTCGCATTCTCGGCGACCTCGTAGAGGTAGAGATTGACCCGCGCGCCGTCCCTTCCGGTGATGGTGAGATCGGGCGGAGCGACGGTCACGTCGGCGCCGGTGACCATATGGTCCCTGAGCAGGTCCCTCAGCGTTCGGCTTACGGCGGCGATCGCGTCATGGTTGGCCATCCCGCCCCCTTCAGCGCGGCGCGCCGCGGCGGATCCGGGCGTATTCGGCGAAGCCCCTGACCCGCGCATTGACCGGAGCCGGCGGCGTCGCCGGAGGCGAGGGATGGACGAACTCGACGTCGATCCGGCCGATCGAGAAGGCGAAGGAGGGCGCCGCCGCTCCGTCCGGTGAGCCCGGGCGGGGCTCGGCCCGGGCGTCGCGCCGATCCGCCTCGGCGCGCGGCGTATCGCCCGGTTCGCTCTCCGCCACGGCCGGGGCTTGCGGCGGAGGCGAGGCCCGCGTCTCGGCAACGGCCGCTCCGGTGCCGGCCTTCCCCGCTTCGTCCGCCGCCCCCCTCGCCCGCCAGGGGGCATCGGCAGCGGGGACCGCCAGCGAAGGCTCGTCCCGTTCGGTCGCGGCGAGCGCGGCGCCGTCGGCGACGCCGGCGCGCTCGCGGGCGGCAATTCCGTCCGGGGCGCGGCCGGGCGGCGGCTCCGGCCGAGCCCGGCCAGCGGCTCTTTCGCCGTCGGCCTCGCCTGGCGGTCGCAGCGGTCGCGAAGCGGCGCCGCTTCGCCCGCTCGGCGGCCGCCCGGGCCGCCGCGACGGAGCCGCCCGCTCCGACTCAGCTTCGCCCGGCGGCGCTCCCGGGGCCTGCCGCAACCGTGGCCCACCGCTCGGCCCGGCGGCCGGAACGGCCTCGGCCATGGGCTCTTTCGGAGCGGCCCAAGGCACCGCCGCCTCCACCAGGCCGTCCACCCCGACCGATGCCGGCGAAGGAGGCTCGAAGCGGCCGCGCGGGCGAAGCTGCACGGGGGCGGCGTTCGCCTCCGGCGCGAGCCCCGCGCTCCTCAGGGCGAGCCGCTGGAGGAAGCCGCTCACGAGCCGGCGTCGGCCTGGAGCAGGTCGAGATAGCGCCTGCGCCTCGCCAGCGGCAGCGCGAGGATCTCGGTCTCGCTCCAATGATAGGCGGAGGCGAGGATGTGGATCTCGCGGGTCAGGCGGTCGTTCGAAGCCATTCCCGACGAGAGCAGGGTCATCCCGTCCAGCAGCACCTTTATCGGTCCGCCGCAGGCGGGGCACGAGCCTTCGGCGCTCGCCTCGGCGGCCGAGTCGAGCTCCCCCATCGCCTCGTCGAGAGCGGCCGCTATTTCGGGGTCGTCCAATGCCGCGCCGGCGTCGCCATCGGTCGAGACAAGGCAGCGCTCGAGCAGCATCGCCGCGGCCGCGGCCGGATCGGACCGCGCCTGGCGCGCCGCCGCTTCCTGGTCGGCGCCGTTGGGCAGTCGGAAGCGCAGCTTGCGCAGGCCTTCGCCGTCGCGCACGAGAAGCTCATGTTCGATCGGTCTCGGCGGTCCGGCGGGCGGACGCATGGCCTCGCGCAGCGACTGGGACAGCTCGATCAGTTCGCCGCATCCTTCGTGCGGACATTGCGCCACCAGCTCGGCCTGATCGCCCAGCGTGGCCGCGGCGCAGCCGAGCAGCAGCCGCTCCCGGTCGCCGGCGCTGAGCTGGCGCGCCAGCGACTGCGGGACCGGGGCGCGGTCGCCGATGCGCTCGGTCACGGCGGCGATGACTCGGGTCGCACGCTCCGCGGGCAATTCGTCGATGCGCGGTTCCAGCATCGCCTCGTGGGCCCCGGTGAGCGGGCGCACCGAGGCGACCTGGCCGCCGGAGGCTCCGGCGATGCCGTCGAGCAGGGCCACTTCGATCGCTCCGCTCATGGCGCGCCCTGCTCCCACGCCTCGGCCCGGTCTTGCTCAGGCCCCGTCGGCGAGGCTTGGCTCGCTCGGCTCGACCACGGCGACGTCGCGGTCCCAGCCCTCATTCTCCAGCTTCAGGGTCTGGATCGCCACCGCATTGGCGTTGGCGTCGAGGTCGGGTAGCGCCTGATATTCCGAGACCCAGCAATTGTAGAGCAGGTAGGAGATGACCTTCTGGCCCGCTTCGTTGAACAGGTCGATGATGATGTCCTTGCGGAAGTCGGCGAGCGACACCTCCGAGCCGGCGCCGGCGCCGAAGTTCCACACCTTGTTCGCCCATTGCTCGAACTCGAGGTCGTGGGTGACTCCGCGCTCAAGCGTGACCGCCTCGTATTTGGTCCGGCCGGGCGACTTGCGGCCCGTCGAGGGGTCGCCGCCCTCGCGATGCTCGACGACCTCGGTGGTGCGCTTCAAGGCGCCGACCTTGCTCACTCCGGCGACGTAGCGGCCGTCCCATTTCACCCTGAACTTGAAGTTCTTGTACGGATCGAAACGGCGGGGATTGACGGTGAAGGCTGCCATCGCGCTTGCTCCTTAGGCTCCGGCCTGGCGGGCGATCTGCGAGATCTTGAGGATGACGAACTCGGCGGGCTTGAGCGGCGCGAAGCCGACCTCGATGTTGACGATGCCGTTGTCGATGTCGGTCTGGGTCGTCGTCGTGCCGTCGCAGCGCACGAAATAGGCGTCGCGCGGGGTGCTGCCCTGGAAGGCGCCCTTGCGGAACAGGTCCTGCATGAAGGAGCCGACGTTGAGCCTGATCTGGGCCCAGAGCGGCTCGTCGTTGGGCTCGAACACGACCCACTTGGTGCCGCGATAGAGGCTCTCCTCGATGAACAGCGTGGTTCGTCTGACCGGCACGTATTTCCAGTCCGAGGCGAGGGCGTCGGCGCCTTCGAGCGTTCGCGCGCCCCAGCAGATGTTGCTGTAGATCGGGAAGTTGCGCAGGCAGTTGATCCCGAGCGGGTTGAGGACTCCGTTCTCGAGGTCGGTCATCAGCCGGGTCAGGCTGTCGACTCCGCGCAGCCGGGCGTCGGTCCCGGCCGGCGCCTTCCACACCCCGCGCTGGGCGTCGGTGCGCGCCCACAGACCGGCGATGGTGCCGCTGGCGGCGTGGCCGCGCAGCCGGTTCAGGTTGAGCGGGTCGGGGATGTAGGTGCGCGGGAAATAGACCGCCGCATTGGGGTGGCGAAGGCCGTCATTGTCGGCCATCCAGGTCTGCATTTGGTCGATTTGGTTGATGTTGTCCGGAATGTCGATGAGCAGCATCGCCCGCCGCCTCTCCACATAAGCGGTGGCTTCGGTGTAGATCGAGAAGAGGTCGTTCGCTCCCAGGCGAGGCGCGTCCGGAATGGCGAGCACGTTGAAGATGTCGACATCCTCGAGCGCATGGATGCCCGTCTTCGCTGCCGGATTGCCTTCGAAGACTGACGCGGGGACTATGTAATTACCGCCCGCATCGATCACGTCGCCGTCGGCGCCGGACATCGGCACGAACTGCTGCGGGCCGACCGAATCCGGCACCGCCAGCCCGAAGAGGGCCGAGTCGCCGCTGGCGAAGCGCAGTTCGGCGGACGGGTCGTAGGGTTGCGCACCGAAGCCGGCCTTGATGACGAAGCGACGCGGATTGGTCGGCGTCAGGTCGTCGCCGATGATGCTGACCGTGGCTCCGGAAAGATAGGGTCGAAATTGGGGATCCACGGCCGTGCTCGCGCCGGCATCGCGTAACGCCGTCTGAAAGTTCTGTGCCCATTGGGCGAAGGTGTTCGATTCCAACACCCTCAAGGTCACAGGAAAGGTGGGGGCGACAGGCGCAGCGCCACCGAAGGAAAGGCTGACGTCCAAGTTGGTCGTGGGGATAGGGAATCCCGGCGGCGCAAGGGGACCGCTGATGGTCCCGGTCGGCGCGGGCCGCTCTGCGGGCGACCCGAGGTTAGCCGGCAGGGGCGGGGCACGGTCGAGCTGGATCAGCCGCGAACCTTGGTTCACAACCTCCAGCGCGTTGTTCGGCCGGTTGGGCTCCATGGTCAAGCCGTTGAAGGTCTCCGACTGGACGACGATGGTTTTCGTTCCCTCGACGCGGACTTCCTTGACCACGAGGTTGAAGGTCCCCTCGGGATTGGAGCTGTTATGGTCCACTTCGAGTCGGAGCGACCGCCCCCACGACCCCGGATTCTCGGCAGCTTCGCCACGTATGCGCCGCCCGGCAATGGCGTGAACAACGCCGAAGCTGCCGCCAATGACCGAATTCAGAGTGAATTCGGCCACGCTGGCTGCCGCGCCGTTAGCCGATCCGTCGTTCGCGACGCGCACCACCCAGGCCTCGGAGCCGCCGTTCAGGAAGAATTGCTGGACCGCGTAGGAGGCTTCGCTGTTGCGGTCGAGGCCGCCATATTCGCGCTCGAAATCGGCCATGCTGAGCAGCTGCACGGCCTCGTTGAGCAGGCCCTTGCGGAAGGTGCCGATGAAGGCGGCGGTCGAGGTCGCCACGGCGGCCACGGGGCGCACCCCGCTCGGAATCTCCTCGACATAGACACCGGGATAAGTGGGACGAACGGGCATGGCGTTCCTCCTCAGGGAGCGGGGCTGCTCGTGACGAGCGCCCAAGCTCTCGATTTACTTGATCTTGGCGGGCTCGGCTAGCCCGAACCGGGGCAATATTCCGCTCCGACACGGCAGGCATAATCTCCGCCGGAATCAACAGGCTAAAGGAACTCGACTCGCTCGACACTTGGCGGACAGCGGCGGGACGAACAAATCAGGCATTTGATTTTCTTGGATAAACTTGCACGCTAGAATAAAGTCTCGGGTCAGGCCGCCCGCCAGTGCGATAGGGCATCCGATGAAGCGTGGCGCGGAACCGCGACGTTTCGCCCGCGTTCCGAGCGCGATGGCAAGGCTTCGCCAATGCGGGGACCGGGCGGCGGGTCTTGCCGCCCTTTGGGTGCCTGCGCTGCTGCTTGTCGCCTGCAGCCCGCAACCGGCGGGCCCGGACGAGGGCGACGTCCGGCTCTACGTCACCAACGAGATTTCCGGCGACCTGTCGGTGATCGACCCTGAGGCCCGGCGCGAGATCGCCCGCATCCCGCTCGGCAAGCGCCCGCGCGGGCTGGCGCCGAGCCCCGACGGCCGCCTCCTCTACATCGCTCTGAGCGGCTCGCCGATCGCCGGGCCGGGAGTCGATGAAGCGACCTTGCCGCCGGCCGACAAGGCGGCGGACGGCATAGCGGTTTTCGACATCGCCGGCGGCCGGGTGCTTCGGGTCCTTCGCGGAGTCTCGGACCCCGAGCAAGTCGCGGTCAGCCCCGACGGGCGCAGGCTCTACGTCGCCAGCGAGGATACCGGCCGGCTGATCGTCATGGACTCCCGCCAGGGCGGTGTCCTGGCCAGCCTCGAAGTCGGCGGCGAACCGGAGGGGGTCGCCGTCTCCCCCGACGGGCGGCTCGCTTACGCGACTTCGGAGGAGGATCACAGCGTCGCCGTGGTCGAGACGGCCGGCCCGCGGGTGCGCGCCCGAATCCGGGTCGGACTTCGGCCGCGCAACGCCGTCTTCACCGCCGACGGCCGCCGAGCCTTCGTGCCGGGCGAGAATGATGCCACGGTGGCGGCGATCGATGTCGCCCGCGACCGGGTCGTCGCCAGCGCCCGGATCGAAGGCGAGAACAGCCGGCCGATGGGCGTCGCCCTTGCTCCGGGCGACTCGCAGCTCTTCGTCACCACCGGCCGCGGCCGCCGCCTCGCCCGCCTCGATGCGACGACGCTGCGGGCGACCGGCACGGTCGAGGTAGGCGAGCGGCCATGGGGTCTGGCGGTGAGCCCGGACGGCCGGTTCGTCTTCACCGCGAACGGGCCCTCCAACGACGTCGCGATGGTCGATGCCGCGACGCTGCGCGTGGTGGCGCGCATCGGTGTCGGCGAACGCCCCTGGGGCGCGGCCGTCGTGGCCCCTCGCTGATCCATGTTATTGCGGGCCGAAGCCGGACCGACCTTCCTGCGCGGGTTCGATTCTGGACGGGCTGGCGCGGCAACAAGGGGCGGCTGCTCGCGATGCTGAAGCGGCTGGGAATTTTCAGCCTGACCGCGCTGCTTCTGGCCGGCGCCGTCGCCGCGCTTGCCCTGTTCTGGCCACGGTCGCCGGCCGAACGCCGGACCAGGGAGGCGGTCCTGGAGACGCTGGCCCCGCTCCCCAAGGCCGGCGCCCGCGCCATTCCCGCACCTTCGGCAGCGCGGCCCGAGGACGGACAGTGGACGATGCCGGCGCGCGACTTCGCCGGCACCCGCTACAGCGCGCTCGACCAGATCAGCACCGCCAATGTCGCCAGGCTGCGCCCGGTCTTCACCTTCGACACCGGCCTCGCCCGCGGACACGAAGCGGCGCCCCTGGTGGTGGGGACGGTGATGTACATCGTCACGCCCTTCCCCAACATCGTCTATGCGCTCGATCTCGCCCGCCCCGACGATCCCGTGAAGTGGGTGTTCAGGCCGCGGCCGCTGCAGAGCGCGCAGGGAGTCGCCTGCTGCGACGTGGTCAATCGCGGCGCCGCTTATGCCGACGGCCGGCTCTTCTTCAACACGCTCGACGGCCAGACGATCGCGCTCGACGCCGAGAGCGGCGCGGAGATCTGGCGCACCCGTCTCGCCGACATCAATATCGGCGAGACCATGACCATGGCGCCGCTCGTCGCCGACGGCCGGGTGCTGGTCGGGAGCTCCGGCGGCGAGTTCGGCGTGCGCGGCTGGCTGGCCGCGCTCGACGCGGCGAGCGGCAGCCTCGTCTGGCGCGCCTACAGCACCGGCCCCGACGCCGACGTCCTCATCGGCCCGAACTTCCGTCCGTTCTACGCCGGCGACCGCGGCCGCGATCTCGGCGTTCACAGCTGGCCGCCCGAGGCGTGGCGGATGGGAGGCGGCAATCCGTGGGGCTGGATCAGCTACGATCCCGAACTTCGGATGATCTATTACGGCACCGGCAACCCCGGGCCGTGGAATCCGGAGCAGCGGCCGGGCGACAACAAATGGACCGCCGGGCTGTTCGCCCGCGACGTCGCCACCGGCGAGGCGCGCTGGTTCTACCAGTCGAGCCCGCACGATTTGTTCGACCATGACGACATCAACGAGAGCATATTGCTCGACATGCCGTTCAACGGGCGGCGCCGACAGGTCCTGGTCCGGCCGGGACGCACCGGTTTCATGTACGTGATGGACCGGCGGACGGGACAGGTGCTGTCGGCCGATCCCTATGCCTTCATCAACAGCGCGCGCGGAGTCGACCTCGCCACCGGGCGCCTCATCCCGGTCCCGGAGAAGGCGCCGCGGATGGGCCGGGTGACCCGGATGATCTGCCCCGCCGCGCCAGGCGGCAAGGACTGGAACCCGTCCGCTTTCTCGCCGCGCACCGGCCTCATCTATGTCCCCCACCTCAACCTGTGCATGGATTTCGGCGCCATGTCGGCCAACTACATCGCCGGCACCCCCTATCTCGGCGCGGAGACCCGGATGTATGCCGGCCCGGGCGGCAATCGCGGCATGTTCACGGCATGGGATCCGGTGGCCCGCCGCGCCGTCTGGCGGATCCGCGAGGACCTCCCTTTGTGGAGCGGCGCCCTCGCCACGGGCGGCGACCTCGTTTTCTACGGAACGATGGACGGGCTGTTCAAGGCCGTCGACGCGCGCACCGGAGAGCTGCTGTGGCAGCATCGGCTGAGCTCGGGAATCATCGGCCAGCCGGTCAGCTATCGTGGCCCCGACGGCCGCCAATATGTCGCGATCCTGGCCGGGGTCGGGGGCTGGGCGGGGGCGGTGGTTTCGGCCGGTCTCGACCGGGGCGACCCGACTTCGGCGCTGGGCTTCGTCAATGCCGTGCCGGATCTTCCGGCAAGGACCGACGCGGGAGGGAGGCTCTATGTCTTCGCGCTTCCGCGATAGCGTCGAATTGGCTCGTACAACGGACGATGCCTCGCGCGCCTCCGCCTGGCCTCTTCTCTTCGTCCTCGCTTCCATCCTCATCCTGTCCGGCTGCGATCGAGAGGCTCGCGACTATCGCGGCCGGCCGCTGCCCGAGACCGGTCCGACGGCGGGCGATCCGCGCGGCGCGGCCTATGAATCCAACGCTTTCCAACTTGCCCAGGGGCAGCGGCTGTTCGG
>Ga0196978_1000329_pt1 | contig 24503 bp, 23 predicted proteins | sample S3v_2013CmetaG_FD_155491 | JGI IMG/M metagenome (GOLD analysis project Ga0196978, IMG submission 155491) | Soil microbial communities from Anza Borrego desert, Southern California, United States - S3+v_20-13C | ecosystem: Environmental > Terrestrial > Soil > Desert | place: USA: California... | reverse complement strand
GCGCGATCCTGCCGACGCTCGTCGCGTGGTTCGTCGTGGCGCCGTTGAAAGGTCAACCGGTCGCTGGCGGTTGGCAGATGAGCCGGATGCTCGTCGGGCCGATCATCAACGGCGCGTGGGGGTTCGGCACCGCGCTGCTGCTCGCGCTCGTGATGCGGAGACGTTAAAAGGCCGCGGGACTGTTGGTCGGTGCGCTATCAGCGCACCCTACGACTGAGGCGACGGTAAGGGGCCGGTCGGTGCGCTGCTAGCGCACCCTACGAAAAGCTGCGGTCAGGAGGTCTCCGAGCCGCGCTTCAGCGCCTTCGCGACTTCGAGCACCTGCTCGCGCCTGCGCTCGTCTTCCGCTTTCCACGCGACGTATCCGCGGCTGCTCGCGTCCGCGGCGCATTCCTTGAGCGTAGGCCAGCGCCGCGCCGAGCGTTCCGTCGTGCCATCCGCATGAACGACGGACCATGCCCAGCCGTCGTCGGCGAGCTCGAAATTCCATTGGCTGCGCTTTTCCACGGGCTCTTCAGTCGCCTTCACGGAAGGACGGTGGGAGAGTGCCGAGTATACGTGGACGGCGGCGGCGTTCATTGTCGACGTTGGCCTCGGCGGCGCTGGCGGCCGGATCGGCGGCGTGATGCCGCCTGACGGGCATGGCGTCGCTGACGTAGCCGGCGCGCTCGGCGTCGGCGAGGCACACGTTGTACGACTGGAACGAGAAGGCGGAAGCGGCGATCGTGTCTCCTGCCGGCGAGCTCCGGCGCCACGTCCAGGTGCGTTCTGCGTCGTTATAGATGAAATGCCAAACGTCGGGATCAAGCGCCATCGGCGTTGCGAGGCAACATTCGCGCCCGAACAGCGCATCTTTACAACGCATCGCGAGGCGGCCTAGAGTAGACGCGGGGGCATACAGGACCCCCGAATTCTCATCCTCCAAGACGCGTCGCGTCCAAATCCTGAACACCGGAGCGCCGCAGCGGCGCTTTCGCATTGGAGGATCCATGGACGCGTCACACCGCCAGCAACGCGCAGCACTTCTGCTCTCCCGCAGCACAGTAGAGCGTCTGCTCACGCCCGACGAATGCATCGACGCGGTCGAGACCGCTTTTCGGCAGCACGCGCTCGGCACCGTAGCGTCACCGGGCGTTCTCGGCATGCACGTGCCCGGAGGCGGTTTCCACGTCAAAGCGGCATCGCTCACGCTGGACCGGCCGTACTTCGCGGCGAAGCTCAACGCCAACTTCCCGCAAAACAGCGCGCGCGCAAACCTGCCGACGATCCAGGGTGTGGTCGCGCTCTGCGACGCCGAAAATGGCACGCCGCTCGCGGTCATGGATTCGATGGCATTGACCGCGCTGCGTACAGCCGCGGCAACGGCCGTAGCGGCAAAGTATCTCGCACGGGAAGGCAGCCGCACGCTGCTGATCTGCGGGTGCGGCGCGCAGGCGGCCGCGCAACTACGTGCACTGCTGCGCGTTCGGCCCTTTGCGCGCGTACTCGTCTATGACCTCGATGCGAAAAAAGCGCAGGACTTCGCCGCCGCGGCGCGCGAAGAAGCGCTCGAGGCCTCACCTGTTCAGGACCTCGCGCCCGCGGTAGCAGCGAGCGACGTCGTCATCACCTGCACGACTGCACAACGCTATTTCATCGAACGAAAAATGGTGAAGCCCGGCACGTTCGTGGCCGGCGTCGGCGCCGACAACGAGCACAAGCAGGAGCTCGATCCGTTATTGCTCGCCGCGAGCATTGTTGTCGCGGACTCGCTCGATCAGGCCGCGACGATCGGGGATCTGCATCACGCGATCGACGCGAAGATCATGTCGCGCGATGATGTGCACGCCGAGCTGGGACAGGTGATCGCCGGTTTGCGGCGCGGCCGAAGCAGCGACGACCAGACGATCGTCTTCGACTCGACCGGCACCGCGCTGCAGGACGTCGCGGCGGCGGCAGTGGTTTATCGGCGTGCGGTCGAAGACGCCGATGCCGTGCGTTTCGCGTTCCACGCGTGAAGCGGGCCCGCCGGCGCTGCCGGGCCCGTGCGCGCTATTCCGGCCGCACGCCCGCTTCCGCGACGACTTTGCGCCACTTGTCGTAATCGGCCCTGAGAAACGCGGCGAATTCGGCGGGCGAGCCGCCGGCGGGGTCGGCGCCTTCCGCCGCGAAGCGCTTGCGCACTTCAGCGTCGCGCACGATCTTCTCGACTTCGGCATTGAGGCGCGCCGTGATGTCCGCGGAGAAGCCCGCCGGCGCGAAAAAGCCCCACCACTGGCTCGACTCGAAACCGGGGATCGTCTCCGCGAGGGCCGGCACGTCCGGCAGCGCGTCGGCACGCTTCCCGCCGGTCACGGCGAGCGCGCGCAGTCTGCCCGCGCGCATGTGCGGAGAAGCGGTCGGCACCGCGGTGAAGAGCGCCGCGACCTGGCCCGCTACGAGGTCGATCAGCGCCGGCGGGCCACCTTTGTACGGCACGTGCAGGAGGTTCGTTCCGGCGCGCAGCTTGAAAAGCTCTCCGGTCAGATGGCTGAGCGTGCCCGTTCCGTTGGAGGCATAGGCGAGCTGGCCCGGTCGCGCTTTGGCGAGCGCGATGAGCTCCTTCACCGTGCGCGCGGGCAAAGACGGATGCACCACCAGCAGATTCGGCGCGGAGGCGATGAGCGCGATCGGCGTGAAGTCGCGCAGCGGATCGTAGAGCGGCTTTTTCGCAAGGTGCGGATTGATCGAGTGCGTGCTCGATGAGGTGATCAGCAGGATATAGCCGTCGGGCTGCGCCTTCGCGACGGCGTCGCTGCCGATCATGCCGCCGGCGCCGGAGCGGTTGTCCACGATGAACTGCTGGCCGAGCGTTGCCGAGAGCTTCTGCGCGGTGGCGCGCGCGAAGAGGTCGGTGCCGCCGCCCGGCGGAAAGGGCACGACGATGCGCACGGACTTCGCCGGGTAGGTCTGCGCCAGCGCGGCAGACGCGGCGAGAAGAAGCACGAGCAGCGCTGCGCGCATCACGATCTCCTGTTTACTAACGGCGCCTGGCAAGCTCGCGCACGAGCTTTTCGTCGACCGTGAGGCCGAGCCCCGGCGTGTCGGGCATGACGATGTGGCCTTTCCCGTTCCAGGTGACGCCGCCTTCTTTCACCGGCTTGTCCTTGATGCGAAGCTGGTAATCCATGCCGGGGTCGCAGCCGACGATTCTCACCGCCGCATGAAGATGGCCGGTGGCGGTGTCGAGGAGATGGCTGCCTTGCGTCCAGTCGATACGCACCGGCAGCCCGGCCGCTTCCGCGATCCGCATCATCTGGAGCGCCTTGTAGAAGCCGCCGCACTTGCCGAGCTTGAGGCTCACCATGTCGGCGACAGCGTGGCCCGCAATCTCGATCATCGTCGCGAGATTCTGTATCGCTTCGTCCGCGACGACTTTCTGCGGAATGGCGCGCGTGATCGATTCGAGCCCCTTCAGATCGAAATACATGACCGGCTGCTCGATGGCGACGTTCGGCACGCCCGGGAAGCGTCGCAGAAAGAGGTCGATCGTGTCCTTTGCCGTGCGCCACGTCTGGTTCGGATCACCGATCACGAGGCACGACGCGGGCACCGCCTTCACGATCGCCTCCAGCCGATCGGCGTCGGCGTCGAGTGATTCCAGGTGCCCGGTCATCTTCGGCTCGAAGCACGTGTAGCCGCGCTCGAGCAGCATCCGTGCGTGCTCGGCCATGCGCTGCGGCTCGGCCCGCGGCATCGTGGCGAGCTGCCCGAACGTCTTCTGGAAGGCGCCGCCGAGCAGGTTGTAGATCGGCTGCCCCGCGGCCTGGCCCATGATGTCGTAGAGCGCGATGTCGATCGCCGAGCGTGCGCCGTTATTGCCCTGGAGAAAGAGATTGTCGAGCGCGGCATGTATCGCGCCGATGTCGAACGGATCGCGGCCGATCACGAAGCGGCTGAAGAGCTGCACGGTGGCGACGATTCCCGCCTGCGTCTCACTCGTCACCGGATGCGCCGTCGCCTCGCCCCAGCCGACGATCCCCTCGTCGGTGGTCACTTTGACGAAGACGTTTTCCTTGTACTCGATGTTCGCGAACCAGCCTTCGCGCGCGTGCACCGAGCTGCCGGCCTTCTTGTTCGAGCCGAAGAGCGCGTGGTATTCGTCGGTGGGCTCGTACCAGACGGCGATCGGTTCGACCGAAGCGATTTTCATGTCAGTAACTCGTGGGCCAGTTGGCGAGCCGGTGCTGGCCCACGCCGTTGGTGAGCCGCAGCATGTGCGTGTCCAGCATCTCCTTGAGGTACTCGCGCGTCTCGCGCGGGTCGAGCACCTCCTTCACGCCGAATACCGACGCGAGGTCGTACGCCGAGCCGTGCCGCGCCATCTCCGCGAGAAGCTTCTCGAAGCGCTCCGGGTCGTCTTCCTCTTTGACGCCGTGCACCACCATCACCGCGGTGCGCGGGTCCATGAAGCTCACTTCCGCCGTCCACCAGGCCGCGATCTCGTCCGCGATGCCGGCGCCGCCCATGTTGATGAAGCCGCGCCCGTAGCTCTTGCGCAGGATGATGCTGATCTTCGGCACCGTGACCTGAAGCAGCGCGTTCATCCAGTTGATCACCTTGCCGATCACGCCGCGCTTCTCCGCCTCCGGGCCGACGAGGAATCCGGGCTGGTCCTGAAGGAACACGAGGGGGATGTTGAACGAATCGCAGAGCACGATGAAATCGGTCGCCTTGGTGCAGGCGTCGGCGTCCATCGCGCCGCCCTTGTAGAGGGGATTGTTCGCGATGACGCCGATGGTGCGGCCGTCGAGCCGCGCCAGCGCCGTCGTGATGCTGCGCCCGTAGCGCTCCTTCATCTCGAAGAAGCTGTCGCGATCGCACATCGCGCGAATCACCTTGCGCACGTCGTAGACCGCGGAGCGCGATTCCGGGATCACCGAGAGGATGTCCCTGATGGCGTCGTCCGAGCCTTCCGGCACCGGCGCGACCGGCGGCGCCATGCGGTTGTTGGTCGGCAGGTAAGACAGAAAGCGCTTGATCGCGTCGATCGCGGCACGATCGTTCTCGACGATCACGTCGGCGAATCCGGAATGTTCCGCGAGCACCTGCCAGCCGCCGAGCTCCTCGCCGCTCACTGCCTTGCCGAGCGACATCGACACGACGCGCGGGCTGGCGACCGCCATCACCGCGCCTTTGCGCATGACGCAGAAATCCGAGCAGCACGCGTGCCACGCCGCGGAGCCGAATGCGTTGCCGAGCACGGCCGCGGCCCACGGCGCCTCGCGCGTGCGGAGGAACCGCGGGCCTTCGAAGTTCATGCCCATGCCTTCGCCCATGATGTCGGGCATGCGCACGCCGGTCGACTCGCCGAGGAAGACGACGGGGAAGCCGCGGCGGCTGCTCGTCTCCTTCACGTGACTCATCTTCTTGTTGTTCGTGTAGCTCGACGACGAGCCTTTGACCGTGAAGTCGTAGCCGACCACGCCGACGCGGCGGCCCTCGATCTTGCCGAACCCCGTGACCTTGCCGTCCGCAGGGGTCGAATCGCGCATCTCGGGGATATACGAGACGCCGAACAGACCCGACTCACGGAAGGTGCCTGCGTCGAGCAGGTAATCGATGCGCTCGCGCGCGCTCAGCAGCCCCTGCTTCGCCCGCTTCGCAAGCTTCTCCGGGCCGCCCATCGCGCGCGCCCGCTTGGCGCGCTCGGCATGCTCACGCACCTTGTCCGCATATTTTTTCTCCGGTGCGTTCATGCGCGATACCTTCCTCTTCGCGGCTACTTCGGCCGATCGCCCTTGATCTGCACCCGCGTGAGCTTGCGGCGGGTCGTCGGGTCGAACGCATCGCGCCTGTGAATGAGGCAGCGGTTGTCCCAGATGAGCACGTCGCCCAGCCGCCATTCGTGTCCCCACACGAATTCGGGGCGCGAGGCGTGCGCCCACAGCTCGTCCAGCAGCCGTTCGCTCTCCTCGAGCGGCAGGCCGATGATGCAGCCGTTCAGGCGCCGCCCGAGGTAGATCGCCTTGCGACCTGTCACCGGATGCGTGCGGAAAACGGGATGGTGTGCGCCGGGCGCCTGACGCGGATCGGTGACTTCCTTGAAGCCTTTGCGGAGCTGCCCCGCGCTGTTGTAGGTCTCGTCGTGGATGAGCATGCGCCCGTCGAGCTTTTTCTTGAGCTCGTCCGAAAGGGCTTCGTACGCAAGATACTGGTTCGAGAAGTAGGTATTGCCGCCGGACGGCGGCAGCTCCACCGCGCTCAGGATGGCGAACGAGATCGGGTTGTCGCGGTACGACATGTCCGTGTGCCACGCCGCCTCGCCCGCGCCGAGATTGCCCTGCGGCTGGCCGTTCTCGACGATGTTGGAGATCACGAGGATGTCCGGGTACTCGTCGATGTAGGGCTTGCCGATGATGCTCATGCCCGGCGCTTCGAGCTCGCCGAAGCGCTTGCCGAACGCGACCAGCCCGGCATGGCCGAGCTGCTGTCCGCGCAGCACGACGACGAGATGATCGTAGAGCGCCTGCTCGACGGCCGCGAAGTCGCTGTCGGTCATGGTGTTGATATCGATACCTCGAATCTCCGCGCCGCAGGCTTTTCCCGACGGCACGACTTCCACACGGGACGACGCCGTCAGCGGGCGCGATGCGGTTGCGGGTGCGGTTTGCATGATTCTTCCTCCAGTAGAACGTTGATCAGGCGGCGGCAGTGGCGCGCGCGTAGCGTTCGGTGCGCACGGTGTGGGCTTCGAGCACGCCGCGGTCGATGTCGGGCCAGAAGCCGGCTTTCAGCACGAGCGCACCGCCGTCGAATTCGAGCGGCTCGCGGAAGAGCCGCACCTTCGGCTTGAGAAAGCCATTCATGTCGCCGGCACGTTCGAGAAACGGCCGGCCGATGCAGGCCTCCGCCCAGCACAGGAGCTCCGTGGCGACACCGTCGCCGAGACACACGCCGAGTCCCGCTTGCTGCGCCCGCTGCATCGCCGCGATCGTGCGATCGATGCCGCCGAGGCGCTTCATCTTGAGCTTGACGAGCTCGACGCCGTCGATCGTGGCGGCGCGCGCGATGTCCGCGGTGTTGCGGATCGACTCGTCCAGCATGAGCGGCACGGTCGAGACTTTCGCGACCGCGCTGTTCGCGTCCCAATCGTCGGCGCCGCACGGCTGCTCGAAGAGCGCGATTCCAACGGGATTCAGCGACGAGGCGAACGCGCAGCCTTGTGCCCGGTCGTAGCCGCGATTTGCGTCCATGGTGATCTCGCCGCGGCCTGCGAGCGCCGACTGCACCGCGCGCACCCGGCGCAGGTCATCGTCCACGTCCCAGCCGACCTTCACCTTGAGCGTGCGATAACCGGCATCGAGCAGGGTCTCGACTTCGGCGGCGATGTCGGCATCTTCCTGCGCGGAGACGGGAACCAGAAGCGGCACGCGGTGCGTCTCGGCCACGGCGAGGGCCGGGTGCCGCTCGAGCATGGCGAGCGCCATCGACAGGGCTGTCGCAGCGAACGGGGCCGAGTCCGTGCGCTGCTCCACCGCCTCCGCGATCGATGCGCTATCCAATCCGACCGCCTGCGCCGCCTGCTCCGTGCAGAAGGCCCAGCCGCTCTCGGGCGTCTCGAACGTGGAGCCCGGCGGAATGTAGGCCTCGCCCCAGCCGGTCTCGCCGTCGGCCCCGCGCATCTCGACGATGATCGGCTCGAGCGCGGTGTAGGTGCGAAACGATACGCGGTAGGGCTTGCGCAATGGCAGCGCGAGCTGGTGCACGCGGATTTCGTGGATTTTCACGGTCGGGGAATTCCTGCGGCGGATTGATCTGTATCATACGTATGACTTGTGGCAGTTACAACCAGCCGGTCTTCGAGGAGGAAGAAACTCATGCTGCTGTCGCGTTACGCGGGTGCGTCGCTCGTCGTCCTGTCGCTGTTTTTTCCTGGCGTGGCGGCTGCCGCCGCCGCCGAGAAGTATCCGATCCGGCCGGTGCGCATCGTCATCCCGTTCGCCGCCGGAGGCACTTTCGATCCGATCGGGCGGGTCCTTGCACAGAAGCTGACCGAAGCCTGGGGGCAACAAGTGGTCGCGGATAACCGCCCCGGCGGCGCGACGATTCTCGCGACGGATATCGTCGCGAGGGCGGCGCCCGACGGGCACACGCTCTATCTGTCGCCGAACAGCCTCGCGGCCAATCCGGCGCTCCACAAGAAGCTGCCGTATGACTCCCGCCGCGACCTGCAACCCGTCGTGCTCGTCGCCGCGCAGCCGATGGCGCTCGGCGCGAACCCTTCGTTCCCCGCTTCGACCATCAAGGACTTGATCGCTCTCGCCAAGGCCAAGCCGGGCCAGCTCTCGTACGGCAGCGCGGGCATCGGCAGCGGCGGCCATCTCGCCGCCGAGATCTTCAAGGCCGCGGCCGGCCTGACGATCACTCACGTGAGCTACAAGGGCGGCAATGTCGCGATGCTCGAAGTGATCTCGAACCAGATCCCGCTGGTCATGACGGGGCTGCCGAATCTGCTGCCGCAGCAGGAGGCGGGAAAGATCAAGATCCTCGCGATCAGCTCGGCGAGGCGCTCGCCCGCCGCGCCGGACATTCCGTCGATCGGTGAGACGGTGCCCGGCTACGACTTCAAGAACTGGTTCGGCCTCATCGCACCGGCGGGCACGCCGAAATCGATCGTCGCGCGCATCAACGGCGACGTGAATGCGGTGCTGAAGAACGCGGAGGTGCGGCAGCGGCTGCTCAGCCAGGGCTTCGAAGTGATCGGCGGCTCGTCCGCGGAGTTCACGCAGCTCATCGAGACCGATACCGCGAAGTTCGCACGCGCGCTTCGCGCGGCCGGGATCACTGCGAACTGATGCGACGCAGCCTCGCGCTCGCAACGCGCGCGCCGCTCTACAAGGAGGTCGAGCGCGAGATCATGCAGCGGCTCGCGGCCGGCGAGTGGAAGCCGGGCGAGCAGTTGCCGACGGAGCCCGAGCTCGCGGAGCTTTTCGGCGTGGCCGTATTCACGATACGCGCCGGAATTCAGAAGCTCGTCGAATCCGGCGTGCTCCTGCGGCGGCAGGGCAAAGGCACGTTCGTAGCGCTGCACAGCGCGCGGCCGTTCCGCAATCAGTTTCTGCGGGTCTTCAGCAACGACGGCGAACAGGCGAACTGGGACCGCGAGTTCATATCGCTCGAAAAGAAGCGCGCGAGCGATGACGTGGCGGCGATACTGCGGCTCGGCGACAGCGCCGCCGAGCGCGCGATCTACGAGATGCTGTTCCTGCTCAAGAACGACGGCAAGACGATGGCTTTCGTCGAATCGAGCATGGCGGCGCGCTTTTTTCGCAACATGACCAGCGCGGCGCTGCGCGGCACCGCCGATAACTTCTACGCCGTGTTCCAGGAGCGCTTCGGCGTCAACGTGATCCGCATCGAAGAGCGCGTGCGGGCGGTGAAGGCCGGCCGCGCCGGCGCGAAATGGCTGCGCGTGGAGCCGCGCGAGCCGATGCTGCGGATCGAGCGCGTCGCTTACACCTACAACGACCAGCCGGTCGAGCTGCGCCACTACAACGTGCAGGCCGAGAGCTACTGCTACTTCGCGCCTTCCGGTACCTGACACGAGCTCTCGCCGGGCACCCGGCGCGTCGAGGCCGCGGTGTCTGCACTACACTCGGGCACGGAACCAACAGTGCCGAGCAAAGCGTTGCGCAGCCTTCCCAGCTCCGAAGCCGAGTACCGGAGCCTCATCGTCCTGCTGGTCGTGTCGGCGTTCCTCGTCGCGCCCGGCATTCACTACCAGACGCCGATGCTCGCGCAGATCTCGGCGGAGTTTCAGACCGACGCGGCGACGACCGGCTGGATCCCGACGGCGTCGTTCGGCGGACTGCTGCTCGGCATCGTGCTCTTCGTGCCGCTCGGCGATCGGGTCGACAAACGCACGCTGGTGCTGGTGAAAGTCGTCCTGATGCTGATCGCCCAGGCCGTGATGGCGGTGGCGCCGACGATCTGGATCCTCGTGCTCGGGAGCCTCGTCACCGGCATCACGTCGTCGCTGATGCAGCACTTCATCGCGCTCACCGCGGAGATCGCGCATCCGGAGCATCGCGGGCGCGCGCTCGGCACGCAGATGACGGCGATGTTCAGCGGGATCCTGTTCGGCCGCATCGTCGGCGGGCTCGTCGCCACGCACGTCGGCTGGCGGTATAGCTACGCGCTGTCCGCGGCGATGCTGCTGCCGCTGACGCTGGTGCTGTGGGCGCGGCTTCCGAACACGAAGCCCACTACCCAGGCATCCTATGCCGAGCTCTTGTGGTCGCTGTGGGGGCTGTGGCGCGGCCACGTCGCGGTGCGCCGCGCGACGACGGTGCAGTTTCTCTTCGGCATCTGTTACGGTGGGTTCTGGGCGGTCGCGGCGCCGATGCTGGCGGTGCTGCATCGCGTCGGTCCGACCGCGGCAGGCCTCATGGGCATTCCGGGCGCGGCGGGCATCACGGTCGCGCGGGCCGCGGGGCGCTGGACCGACCGCGCCGACACCGGACCGGTGGTGCTCGCGGGCATCTGCTCGATGCTCGCGGCGTGGGTTGCGATGGCCTTCGGGGTGTGGTGGATTGCAGCCATTGTGATCGGCACGGCACTCCTCGATATCGGGCTGCGGGCCGTGATGGTGTCGAACCAGACGCTGATCAATTCCGCCGCGCCGGAGTCGCGCTCGCGCGCGAACACGCTATTCGGCCTCCACATCTGGAGCGGGAACGCCGTGGGCGCGTATCTCACGAGCTGGTCGTTCGCGCACTACGGCTGGCTGGCCGTCTGCGCGCTCGCCATGACCGCGACGGTCCTCGCGCTGCTCGTGCACGTTAAGGCACGCTGATTGCCTCGCTGACCGTTTCTACAAAATGCCTCAGCCTGCAAAAAACGAACACGGCGGCACGGAGCCATTCCGGCTGCTCGTCGAGAGCGTCAAGGATTACGCGATCTTCATGCTCGATCCGCAAGGTTACGTGCGCACGTGGAATGCCGGCGCCGAGCGGATCAAGGGCTACGCGCCGGACGAGATCATCGGCCAGCACTTCTCGAAGTTCTATCCCGCCGCCGCGGTGCACGTCGGACATCCTCAGCACGAGCTCGAGGTCGCCGCCCGCGAAGGCCGCTTCGAGGAGGAAGGCTGGCGCGTGCGCAAGGACGGATCGCTCTTCTGGGCCAACGTCGTCATCACGGCGCTGCGCGACCCCTCCGGTACGCTCGTCGGATTCGGCAAGGTCACGCGCGATCTCACCCAGCGCCGAGAATACGAGGAATCGCTGCGCCACGGCGAAGAACGCTTTCGCCTGCTGGTGGAGGGCGTGCGCGATTACGCGATCTTCATGCTCGATCCAAACGGTTACATCATGACCTGGAACGCCGGCGCCCAGCGCATCAAGGGCTACTCGGCCGAAGAGATCATTGGCCAGCACTTTTCGAAGTTCTATCCGCAGGATGCGGTCGAAAGCGGCTGGCCGCAGCACGAGCTCCAGATCGCGACCGAGACCGGGCGCTACGAGGAGGAGGGCTGGCGTATCCGCAAGGACGGCTCGCGCTTCTGGGCGAACGTGGCGATTACCGCGCTGCGTGACGAGACCGGTCGCCTGCGCGGGTTCGCCAAGCTCACGCGCGATCTGACGGAGCGCCGCCGGGCGGAAGCGCTCGAAGCGCACGGCGCCCAGCGCGAGGAAATGCTGGAAGCCGAGCGCTCGGCGCGCATCGAGGCCCAGCGCACCGCGCGCATGAAGGACGAGTTCCTGGCGACGCTCTCGCACGAGCTGCGCACGCCGCTCAACGCGATTCTGGGGTGGACTCAGTTGATGCGCTCTCAGAAGGGTCAGGTGGACGTCGCGCACGGGCTCGAGGTGATCGAGCGCAACGCGCGCGCGCAGGTGCAGCTCGTCGACGACCTGCTCGATCTGAGCCGCATCCTTGCGGGGCAGGTTCGTCTGGACCTCCAACGCATCACGCTGCTCGACGTGATCGCGGGCGCGGTGGAATCCGCGGAGCCGGCCGCGCACGCGAAGGGCGTGCGCCTGGAGAAGGTTCTCGATCCGCGCGGCAGCATGGTCTCCGGCGATCCGGCGCGCCTGCAGCAGGTCGTGTGGAATCTCCTGAGCAACGCGATCAAGTTCACGCCGAAGGGCGGCCGGGTCCAGGTGCTGCTCGAGCGGGTGAATTCGCACGTCGAAATCAGCGTGAGCGATACGGGCGTCGGCATCCCGCTGTCGTTTCTCCCGCACGTGTTCGAGCGCTTTTCGCAGCGCGACGGCACGGCCAGCCGTCGCTACAGCGGGCTGGGGCTGGGGCTCGCGATCTCCAAGCAGCTCGTGGAGCTCCACGGCGGCACCATACACGCGAAGAGCGGCGGCGAAGGACAGGGTGCGACGTTCGTCGTCAGGCTGCCGGTGCTCGTGCTGAAGGAGGACGACGCCGGGGCGCGCCGCGTGCATCCCACGGCGCCCACGGATGCCGAGCAGCTCACGCTCCCGAGCCTGAAGAGCGTGCGGGTGCTGGTCGTCGACGATGAAGCCGATGCGCGCGAGCTCCTCGCCCGTATTCTGGAGAACCAGGGTGCGGCGGTCGCGGCGGTGGGCACGGCGGAGGAGGCGCTTCGTGAGTTCGACCTGCGGCAGCCCGACGTGATCGTGAGCGACATCGGCATGCCGGAGACCGATGGCTATCAGTTGATGCGCGCGATCCGGGCGAGCGAGCGCAAAGGCAGCCGCGTTCCCGCACTCGCGCTGACGGCGTTCGCGCGTGCCGAGGACCGCAAGCGTGCGATGCTGGCGGGCTATCAATCCCATCTCGCGAAGCCCTTCGATACCGCGGAGCTCGTGCTGCTCGTGGCCGGACTGGCGAATCGCACCTGACGCGCGTCAAGCGCGGCGCACGCGGTCTGGTGCGGGATCTCCACGCGGACCCCGCATTCCGTCGATAATCCTGCACCATCCGGTCCTGATTCCGGGCCCACCGCAGGAGACCGCCATGCCGTTCTACAACCTCGAAGAGCTGGAGAAGAAGGCGTCCGCCACCAACGCGAAAGTGGAGACCGGGAGCGTGCCCGGCGAATTCATGAAGTTTGGCGTCGTGACCAAGCCCGAGGGCGAGGGGCCGCCGCTGCACGAGCATCCGAACGAAGAGCAGTTCAGCCTCGTGATCTCCGGACACATGCATTTCGTGCTGGGCGACGAGGACCGCGTCGTCGGTCCCGGAACGCTGGTGCACATCCCGCGCAACACCCGCCATCGCTCGCGGCCGGTGAACGGGCCGGCGACGTTCGTCACGATCAAGAGCCCGTGCGGCAACGGCGAGCTCGCGCAGGACTACCGGATGCGCCCTGAAGCCGCGGACATCGAGAAGCTCTATCCGGGGAAGAAGTGACCGAGCTCAAGGAGAAGTTTTCGATTCCCGCACCGCCGGACGAGGTGTGGCCGCTCATGTCCGATCCGGCGGTCGTCGCGGCGTGCATTCCCGGCGCGGAGCTGAACGAGGTGACACCGGAGGGCGCCCATCGCGGGAAGGTCACGTTCAAGTTCGGGCCGACGGTGGCCGTGTTCCGCGGCGAGACGAAGCTCACGTACGATCATGCGGCGAAGAAGTGTGTGATCGAGTCGCGCGGCATCGACCAGAAGGGTGCGTCGCGCGCGCGGGCGAAGTTCGAGGTGTGCGCGAGCGGGGCCGACACGACCGAAGTCACGATGCAAGGCGGCTTCGAGGTGATGGGGCCGCTGGAGACGTTCGCGTCGGCGGGCGGCGTGCACGTTGCGCGGGCGCTTTTGTCCGAGTTCGCGAAGAACATCGCCAAAGTGATCGAGACGCGGCGCGAGCAAGGGGCCGACGCGGTGCTCGAGCAGGCGCCGGCGGCCTCGGGAACGAAGATCATCGGGCGGGCGCTGGTCGACGGCGCGCGCGAGCTGGTCAGAAGAAGCGACGACAAGAAGTGACGTAGGGTGCGCTGGTAGCGCACCGCAAATAACGAAGGCGATGAACAGATGAGCGAGATGAAAGGATACGAAGCGCTGTCGCAGGCGTTCGTTGCGGAGGGCTGCGACACGCTGTTCGCGCTGCTCGGCGACGCGAACATGTACTGGGGCGCGATCATGGCGCAGAAGTACAACGTGCGCGTGGTGCACGCGCGGCACGAGCACTGCGCGGTCGCGATGGCGGACGGCTACGCGCGTCACACCGGTAAGGTGGGTGTGGCGAGCGTCACCTGCGGGCCCGGCTTCACGCAGATCATGACGGCGCTCTCCACCGCGTCGCGCGGCAGCATCCCGCTGGTGGTATTCGCGGGCGATTCGCCGACGACCGCGGCGTGGTACGTGCAGCAGCTCGAGCTCGGTCCGCTCGCGGTAGCGACCGGCGCCCGCTATCTCGCGATCAAGAGCGTGGACCGCATGCTCGGCACGGTGCAGGAGGCTTTCTACACGGCGCGTCAGGAACGCGTGCCGGTCGTGCTCGGCGTGCCGATGGATCTGCAGAAGGCCGATTTTCCCTGGGGCGCGGAGTACACGCCGTCGACCGAGATCATGCCGACGACGCAGCGTCCGGCGCCCGATCCGGTGCTGGTAGAGCAGCTCGCGGATCTGATCGCGGAATCGAAGCATCCGATCATTCTGGGCGGGCGCGGCTGCATCCGCTCCGGTGCGGCGCCTGCGCTCGAAGCGCTGGCGGAGCGCTGCGGCGCGCTGCTCGCGACGTCCCTCTTCGCGAAGGGACTCTTCGATCACAACCGCTTCGGCATCGGCGTCGCGGGTGCGTACGCGAGCCCGCTCGCGCGCGAGCAGTTCGCCGAGTGCGATCTGCTGATCGGCGTGGGTGCGGGACTCGGGCACTACACCACCGAGGCGGGTTACCTGTATCCCAACGCGAAGACGGTGCAGATCGATCTCAACCCACGCGGCTTGTATCAGGGCCTGCGCATCGCCGATCTGCATATCAGGGCGGATGCGAAGGCGGCTGCGGACGCCGTGCTGGCGAAGCTCACCGAGCGCGGCATCTCATCGTCCGGCGCCCGCTCGCCGATGCTCGCGAAGCAGATTCAGGCGCAGGCGGCACGGCCGGATCCGAAAGAGTTTCTGGTGCAGTCCGGCGTCGTCGATCCGCGCCCGGCGATGATGGAGCTCGATGCGTCGGTTCCGAAGGACTGGACGGTCGTCAGCGGCGGGGCGCATTTCGCCGGTGTCGTCGCCACCCACTTCTACGGCCGGCGCGCGGAGAACGTGCACGTCATCAACGATTTCGGCGCGATCGGCTCGGCGTTTCCAACGGCGATCGGCATCGCGGCCACGCGCGGCGACGGCAAGGTGCTCCTGATAGAAGGCGACGGCAGCCTCATGATGCACGTCCAGGAGCTGGAAACGATCCGCCGCCATGGCATCAGGATGCTGATCTGCGCGGTAAACGATGGGGGATACGGCGCGGAGGTTCACAAATTTCGCGCGCAGGGTTACGACCCGCAGGAATCGATCCACGGCCGCGGCGACATCGCGGCGATCGCGCGCGGCTTCGGTCTGCGCGGCGAGAAGGTGAACACGCTCGGCCGCTTCGAGGACCTTTTTGCGGCGCATCAGAAAGCGGGCGAGGCCGAGCTGTGGGATCTGCACGTGGACGACAAGATCCCGTCGCTGCCATACCGCCGTATACACTTCGGGGAAGTCTGACCCAAGGGAGGGTACAACAATGACCAAAGCAATCATCGCAACAGCGATCGCCGCCGCATTCGCTATCGCGCCGCTCACGGCAGGCGCGCAGGCTCAGAAGCCGCCTTCGCTGCCTGAAGGCAAAGGCAAGCCGCTCGTCGAGGGGATGTGCGCGGGCTGCCACGCACTGCAACTCATCAGCAACAGCTCGGGCTATACGCGCGAGCATTGGACCGAGCTCGTCAATGCGATGGTCGATCTCTCGGGCAGTCGGGCGCAGCGCGACGAGGTCATCGACTATCTCGCGACGAATTTCCCGCCAACCTACAACAAGCGTCCGGCGAAACCGGTGCCCGGCAAGTTCCAGGTGACCTTCAAGGAATACGTCACGCCGCAGCGCGGTGTCCGTACGCGGGACCCGATCCTCGCATCCGACGGGTCGATCTGGTACGTGGGTCAGTACGGCAATGTCATCGGCCGGCTCGACCCGCGCACCGGCCAGGCGAAAGAGTTTCCGCTGCCGGAGAACGCGATGCCGCACACCGTGCAGCTCGATCCGAAAGGCCGGCCGTGGTTCTCGGGCAACAAGAACGCCACGATGGGCTGGGTCGATCCGGCGACAGGCAAGGCCACTGTGTTCAAGATGACCGATCCGGAAGCCAAGGACCCGCACACGATCGCGTTCGACAAGCGCGGCATCGCGTACTTCACGTTCCAGGCGTCGAACATGGTCGGTCGGCTGGACCCGGACACGGGCGACATCAAAGTCGTCAAAGTCGCCTCGGAACGCTCGCAGCCCTACGACATCAAATTCGACCGCGACGGCATGCTGTGGGTCTCGTGCAATGCGCGGCCATGCCTGCTGAAAGTGCATCCGGACACGCTCGCGGTGACCGAAGTGAAGCTGCCCACTCCGAAAACCACCGTACGCCGGTTCGACTTCGCTCCCGACGGCACGATCTGGTTCGTGAACTCGGGCGCCGGGCGGCTGGGGCGGCTCAATCCCAAAACCGGCGAGATCAAGGAATGGGATTCACCGTCCGGTCCGCGCTCGCATCCCTACGCGATCTCGGTGCTCGACAATGCCGTCTGGTACAACGAGTCCGGCGTGCGGCCCGACATGCTCGTGCGCTTCGACATCGCGACGGAGACGTTCCAGAGCTGGCCGATCAAGTCGGGCAATATCTACGCGGGCATCGTGCGCAAATCGACGGTCACGCCGCAGGGCACGCTGCTCATCCACCAGACCGCGACGAACCGCATCATCGAGGTGACGCCGCAGCGACGCTAGAGAAAGTTGCGCACGGCTTCGACGAAGCCGTGCGGATTGTCGAGCGTGATGTGATGATCGGACGCCGGCACCTCGGCGAGCTGTACCTGCGGCGCGCGGGCGCGCACTTCGGCGAACTGCGCCGGGGTAAAGCGCCTGCTGCGCTCGCCGCGGATCACCAGCGCGGGCACCTTCACCTTCTCCCATAGCGGAACGCCCGCGATCTGCCGGAAGTAGGCGGACACGCTGCGATCGGCCTTGTGCCGCCAGCGTCCGTCGGGCCCCTGCCGGCCGCTGTGCATCGCCATGCGGCGGATGACTTCGGGCGCGGCCATCTGCGATTCGGCGGGCTCGAGGCGATAGCGCGCGATGAGCTCTTCCTGCGTCGCGTACGCGCGCGCGGGCTTCCTGCCGAACTCGTTCATCCTCGTCACGCGCTCCATCGGCATCAGCATGATCGTGTCGACGATCACGAGGCGGGCGAGGCGTCCGGGGTGCATCGCGGCATAGACGAGCGAGATCATGCCGCCCATCGAATGGCCGATCAGCACGAAGTCGCGCAGATCGAGCTGTTCGACGAAGGCGTTCACGTCGTCCGCGAAGGTGTGCCACGAGTAGCTGCTCGGTTGCGCCCATGCGCTGTCGCCGTGGCCGCGCAGATCCAGCGACCGGACGTGGTGGTCGGCGGTGAAGCCCGGCGCGACGTAATCGAACCAGTGCGCGTGTGCCGCGCCGCCGTGAATGCACAGCATCGGCCGCTCGCCGGCGGTGCCGTAATCCAGATAGTGAAGTCGTACGCCGTTCGCTTCGACGAAATGGCTCGCGCCGTTTGCTGCCTGAAGTTTGCTCATGTCTCACCGGATTCTACGTAACAATGCCGGGAAGTCTGATAACTAGAGACCTGTCATTGCGGGGAGCGAGGTGACGAAGCAATCTCGAGGCGCTCGAAAAGCGGCCTGTCACGCGCGCCGCGAGATCGCCACGTCGCCTTTGCGGCTCGTCGCGATGACACTTATGCAGCACACTTCTTCCGCATAGCATGTTCCGGAAGCTGCCTTACATCGCGCTGCTGCTCCACGCTTACGTCGCGTGGCGGCTGCTGCCGGATCTTTCGCTCGTGCCGTACGCCTTCGGCGTCATGGCCTCGTGGCTGGTGGTCTCGGTGATCGCGACGCCGCTGTGGCCGATCGCGCGCGGCATCACGCGCCAGCCGCTGAAGGACCGGCTGACGATGGCGAGCATGGTCGCGCTGGGTGCGTTCTCGTCGCTTTTCGTGCTCACGCTGCTGCGGGACGTCGCGCTGCTCGCGAGCGCGCTCGCGGGCACGGTCATGGTGGAAGCCGCTGCCCGCACGCAGGGTGCGGTCGCAGTGCCGGCGCTCGCAGCGCTCGTGACGCTCGTCGGCTTCGTCAACGCACGTACGCGGGCGAGGATCCGCCGCGTGGACGTGCCGATCGAGGGTCTGCCCGCGGCGCTGCACGGCTTCACCATCGTGCAGATCAGCGACCTGCACGTCGGCGCGACCATCAAGCGCGATTACATCGAGCGCGTGGTCGACGCGGTGAACGAGCTGGGCGCAGACATGATCGCCGTCACCGGCGATCTCGTGGACGGCAGCGTGCGCGACCTCGCCCCGCACACCGCGCCGCTCGCGCGGCTCACGGCGCGCTACGGTGCATTCTTCGTGACCGGCAATCACGAGTACTACTCGGGCGCCGGCGCGTGGGTGCGCGAGCTTCGCCGCCTTGGGCTCGCCGTGCTCATCAACGAGCACGTCGTGCTGCGCCACGGCGGCGCGGCGGTAGTGGTCGCAGGCGTGACGGACCTCCATGGCGGCTATTTCGATCCCGCGCATCGCAGCGATCCCGTGGCGGCGATCACCGGCGCCCCGCAAGATGCCGGCGTGAGACTGCTGCTCGCGCACCAGCCGAAGTCCGCGTTCGCGGCGGCGCAGGCGGGTTTCGACGTCCAGCTCTCGGGCCACACGCACGGCGGCCAATTCTTCCCGTGGACGTACGTCGTGCGCTACTTCCACCCGTTCACGACGGGCCTCCATCGCGTGGGCCGACTCTGGGTCTACATCAGCCGCGGCACCGGGTACTGGGGACCGCCGAAGCGCCTCGGCGCGCCGTCCGAAATCACGTACCTGCGGCTTATCGCATCGTAAATTCCGGGTTTCCGCTTCAGCGCGCGCGCGACCTGGCCGGTCCTCCGTAGAATGCGCGCTTTACCGCGTTGAACCTGTTCGAGACCGTCTGAAAGGGACCGAAAAAATGACTGAACCGGGGATGCACAAGGGCGACGAGTTCGCCGGCAAAGTGGCGCTCGTCACGGGCGCCGCGCGCAACATCGGACGCGCGATCGCGCTTTCGCTCGCCGCCGGCGGGGCGAACGTGGCGGTGAACACGCGCTCGAACATCGGTGAAGCCCGCGGCGTCGTCGCCGAGATCAAAGCACTCGGCGCCGACGCCGACGCTTTTCTTGCGGATGTCGCCGAGCCCGCGCAGGTGCAGAAGATGGTCGACGAGGTGCTGAAGCGCTTCGGCCGTCTCGACATCCTCGTGCTCAATGCCGCGGTGCGCGAGCACGTGCACGTGGACGAGATCAGCTTCGAGGACTGGCGGCGCGTGCTGTCGACCAACCTCGACAGTGCGTTCGTATTCACCAAGGCATGCCTGCCGGCGCTCAAGAAAGCGGGCGACGGACGCATCGTGCTGTTCGCCGGCGTCACGGCGCTGCTGGGCCTCAAGGATCGCGTGCACGTCGCCGCGTCGAAGCACGGGATCGTGGGTATGACCAAGGCGCTGGCGGCGGACCTCGCGGAATTCGGCATTCGCGTGAACTGCATCTCGCCCGGCCAGATCGACACCTCGCGCGCACCGGGCCACGCGGTGAGCGATCGCTCGAAGCAGATCCCGCTCGGCCGCAAAGGCACGCCGTTCGAGATCGCCGGCATGGTGCGCAGCCTCGCCGGTCCGGCCGGCGCCTACATGACCGGCCAAACGCTGCACATCAACGGCGGCCTGTCCAACTCCGGCGTGTAGATCGGGGCGCTCGCGCTTCGCGCTCGGGCTGCCATTCGGCAGCCCGCCTCGGCCGGCAAACTATTCAGAGGAAAACCGACGTTTTCCTCCGAAACCTCCTTTCCTTAACGTTCTCGCATGCAAAAGCTCGCCGCGCTCCGCCACCGCGGCTTCCGGCTGCTGTGGATCGCCACGCTGCTGTCCTCCACCGGCCGCTGGGCCGACCTCGTCGTCCTCGGCTGGATCACGCTCGAGCTCACCGATTCGGCGCTGATGGTCGGCATCGTGTCGGGCGCGAAGATGGCCGGCTACATCGTCGCGCCGTTCACGGGCGTATTCGCCGATCGCATCGACCGGCGCCTGCTGCTGATCCTCGCCGCGGTCATCAATCTCGCGGTGTCGGTCGCGCTGCTCCTGCTGTTCGTCACGGGCCTGCTCGCGCTGTGGCATCTCATCACGCTCGCGCTCATCGGCAGCGTGACGTGGGCCATCGACAATCCGGCGCGCAACGCGTTCGTGCCCGACCTCGTGGACAAGGAGGACCTCACCAACGCGATCGCGCTCAACTCGCTCGCGCTCGAGATCACGGTCGTCGTGGGCCCGGCGCTCGGCGGACTGCTCCTGCCGGTGCTCGGCACCGCGGGCGCGTACGGCCTGATCGCGGCGATCTTCATCGCCGACGTCGTCGTGCTGCTGCGCGTGCCGCGCGGGCGCCAGACGTTCGCGCACGTCCACGAGTCGCCCGTGCGCAGCCTCATCGGCGGCATCGAATACGTCTGGCGCGACCGCACACTGCTCGTGCTGATGGTGACCGCGTTTCTGCTGAACATGCTGGCAGCGCCGTATCGATACACGTTCATGCCGCTGTTTGCCCGCAATATTCTCGACGCGGGTCCTGCCGGTTACGGGATGCTCACCGCGATGGCCGGTGTCGGGGCGCTGGTCGCGGGATTGTGGGTCGTCGCGCTCGGCAATCTGCAGCGCAAGGGGCATTGGCTGGTGTGGAGCGCGTTCGCCTGGCCCGCGGCGCTCGTGCTGTTCGCCGCGTCGACGTGGTACTACGTTTCGCTCGCGCTCGTGTTCCTCGCGGGGTTCGCGCAGGCGATCGCATGGACGATGATCGCGACGCTCATCCTGAGCATGACCGCACAGGGCATGCGCGGCCGCGTCATGGGTTTGCGCACCGGCGTGGTGGTCGGCCTGCCCTTCGGGAATTTCCTCGCGGGCGCGGTAGCGGAGAGCCTCGGCGCGCCGCTCGCGCAGGCCGTTTATGCGGTGGCTGCGATGTCGATCATGCTGTTGATCGTATTGAGAGCGCCCAACCTGCGGAGATTGGACTGAGCTCCACGGTGCGCCACCGGCGCACCCTACGATGCTGGACGCGGTGCGCCACCGGCGCACTCTACGATTCCCGCCGCAGCCGGCCGCCCGGCCCTACGTATACTCGCTACATGTCCTTCCCATCGAGAACGCCATGAGCATTCGATACATCACTGCCGTCATGTTCGCGCTGCTTGCCGCCTGCGCCGCGTCGGCGCAGGACTATCCCGTGAAACCGGTGCGCCTGGTCGTGCCGTATCCGGCGGGATCCAGCAGCAACGACATCATCGCGCGGCTGCTCGCGGAGCGGCTGAGCGGTCCGCTCGGGCAGCGCGTGATCGTAGAGAACCGGCCCGGCGCGGGCGGTAACGTGGGATCGGAATACGTCGCAAAGGCGGCGCCGGACGGCTACACGCTGCTCGTGGCCACGAACGGTCCGCAGGCGATCGCGCCGAACGTGTTCAAGCTGAACTACGACAACCAGAAGGACCTCACGCCCGTGGCGATGGTGGCGAACGTGCCATACATGCTGATGGTGCACCCCTCGGTGCCGGCGAAGAACGTGAAAGAGTTCATCACGCTTGCCAGGAAACGGCCGGGTCAGTTGCTGTTCGCGTCGTCCGGCAACGCCGGCACGCCGCACCTGTGCTGGGAGCTCTTCAAGTCGATGACCGGCATCGACATCGTGCACGTGCCGTACAAGGGCGGCGCGCCGGCGATGGTCGACACGATCGGCGGACAGACGCAGATGTACTGCTCGGGCCTGGTCGCAGGTGCGCCGCAGCTCAAGGCGGGCAAGCTCCGCGCGCTCGGCATGGGAACGCTGGAGCGCTCGCCGGCAATGCCGGACGTGCCGACGATTCACGAGCAGGGGCTCAAGGGCTTCAACGTGAGCTCGTGGTTCGGGATCATGGCCCCCGCCAACACACCCGGTCCCATCATCCAGAAGCTCCATGGCGAAATCGCGAAGGTCGTCGAATCCGCGGAGATGAAAAAGTTCCTGCTCTCGCAGGGTGCCGAGCCGATGCTCATGGATGCGCCGAAGTTCGGCGAGTTTCTCCGTGCCGAGACTGAGAAATGGGGCAAGGTGGTGAAAGCGGCCAAGCTCAAGCTCGACTAGCGGGCCGGCGCTCCAGCAGGCATGCCCGATGCACGGCTTCAGGCATGAGATACCGATACCTCACCATTGCAGGCGCGCTGGCCCTTTCCACGTATGTCTGGGGCCAGAGCGTCACGTTCGACCGGGACGGGGGCATGACCGTGGACGCCGGAGGCGGTGCACGCGTTCAGACCCGCCCCGACATGATCAACGCGCCGGGCGTCAGCGCCGGCCATGGCGTGAGCATCGCGCCGGGCGTGAGCGCCCGGCCGGGCCGAGCCACTGCGCCGGGTGTGCAAGCCGGACGCGGCTCGAGCACCGCACCTGAATTGCGCGGCTCGCCCGACGCGCTTACTTCCGGCATCGACTCGTCGACCTCGAGCAGCATGAGCAGCTCGGTCGATTCATCGAGCTCGACGAACATCACGAGCTCGACGAACATCACCAGCTCCGGAAGCACGACGACGCGCAGCACCAATGCGATCACGTCGTGCGTGACGAGCTACAACGGCACGCGCTGCGAGGTCAGCTGCCAGCCGCCGCAAGCGGCGCAGTGCACCCGCGGCTTCGAATCCTCCGAGCCGACCTGCTTCTGTCGGTAAGGCGCGCGCCACTCGACTCGATCCGCGCGACACGCGCGGTTATGCGAGCGCCTGTCGGGAATCCACCTACAACAAATATGTGACGAAGCATCTTGCGATTCCGCGCAGCGCAGGCAGAATGGCGGCAGTATTCGACGCGCGGAGACGCTCGATGGCGGAAACAGAAGACGCGTGGGATCCACTGGCGGATCCGGCCGGCGAGAACGCGCTCAAACCGGGGGAGCAGCTCACCGCGAACGAGCGCCGGAGCCTGCTGCAGTTGAGCAACGGCGGCAGGCTGCGAGACATCGAAATCGACCGGCTCGTCACGCTCGGGCTCGCGGAGCGCGACCGACACAACGGCGAGCCGACGCTCACGCAGCTGGGTCAGCAGGTCCTGAAGTCGGCTGCGTAAACAAACCGTCACCCCCGCGAAGGCGGGGGGCCAGTAGAACCACCCCCATCCTGCCTTCCCCCGAGGGGAACGGGATACCCGCCTACGCTCGGACGATAAACCGCTCGATCAGGCGATCTTCGGCAGGTTCAGGAACCCCGCATCCTCTTCGCTGATATCGGCGATGAAGACGTGATTCGGTTCGTTCGTGAGCACGTAATCGAGCTTCGCGTTCTCGATCGCGAGCGTCGCGGTGACGCCGCAGGACCAGAACACCGGCACTTCATCGGGCTTGATCGTCACGCGCTTTCCGAAATCCGGCTTGTCGAGGTCCGCGACGCCGATCGCCTGCGGGTCACCGATCCAGAGCGGGCTGCCGTGCGCGTTCGGAATTCGCGCGGTCATCTCGATCGCGCGCGGCAGCATCGCGCGCGGAATCGGGCGCATCGTGACCGCGATCGGTCCGTGGAAGGGTCCCGCCGGATTCGTCATGACGTTCGTGGCGAATATCGGACACGGCACGTTCTCTTCGTTGTGCCGCATCGGAATGCCGGCCTTAACGAGCGCGCGCTCGAAGGTGAAGCTGCCGCCCAGGAAAAACGTGACGATATCGTCGCGCCAGTACTCGACGATGTCTGTGGGATTCGCCGCGACCTTGCCGTTCTTCCACACGCGGTAGCGCGGGCAGTCGGTGCGGATGTCCGCGCCGGTGGCGAGCACTTTCGGTGCGTAGACGCCGGGCTCGAGCACTTCCAGCGCCGGCAGCGGCGCGGGATTGCGCTGGCAGTAGAGCAGGAAGTCGAACGCGTAACGCTGCGGAATCATCTTCACGCTCACCTGGAGATGGCCGTAGCTCATGCCCGAGGTCTGACGCACGAGCCCCTCGCGTATGAGCTGCCTCGCCTCCCGCGGAGAAAGCTGGCTGTAGTCCACGCTCGCTGCACCGTCCATCACGCCCGCTCCCGACCTATTGACCCTTGAGGTTTGCCGCCTTGATCACCTTCGCCCACTTCTGCACTTCGTTCTGCATGAACGCGGTGTAGTGCTCGGGCGTGCTGCCCACCGGGTCGACGCCCTGTGAGACCAGGCGCTGGCGGATGTCCGGCGCCTTGAGCGCGCGCACGATCTCGGAGTTGAGCCGCTCCACGATCGCTGGCGGCGTTTTCGCCGGCGCGGACACGCCGTACCACGCGGTCACGTTGTAG
>Ga0196978_1000328_pt1 | contig 24515 bp, 18 predicted proteins | sample S3v_2013CmetaG_FD_155491 | JGI IMG/M metagenome (GOLD analysis project Ga0196978, IMG submission 155491) | Soil microbial communities from Anza Borrego desert, Southern California, United States - S3+v_20-13C | ecosystem: Environmental > Terrestrial > Soil > Desert | place: USA: California... | reverse complement strand
GAGAGCTGCCCGCTTCCAACGTCTGCCACGCGCCGCCCGCCTGCAACATTACGCGCACGGCTGACCCGGTGGAAGGCGGCACGGTCACGTTCCATCCTCCTTATGACGGCGGCTACGCGACAACGTATCAATGGTCGTTCGAAGGCGGATCGCCCGCTGTTTCCACTGACGCTAACCCGGTCGTCCAGTATGCGCATTACGGCGTCTACGACGTGACGATCACGATCACCAACGCGAACGGTTCCTGCACCACCACGCATCACGACCTGGTGACCGTTTACCCGGTCTCGAACTGCGACACGCTCGCTTATCCGCCTGCAGGAACCCCGCACGTCTACACCCATTCAGCCGGCGGCTACGCCTGCGGATGGAACGTCGCCGCCGACGTCTCGAAAGCGGAATTTTTTTCCGACCCCTCGCCGTATACCGACATCAGCGGCGGCCTGATCGACGTATCGCATGTGAACGACAATGGGAACGGCGCGTTGCTCCGCTGCAGGATCTGGAAAAATGACGGCGCCGCCGGCTCGCCCGGAACGATCGCCGGTGAGGTGGTGCTGCCGCTGGCAGACCTGGAGACGGCTCTGCCGGCAGGTGGAAAGCTTGAAGTGCAGTTCCCGGTCTCCGTTCCCGTCACCGGCGATTTTTATTTCGGTTTCACGATGGAAAATTTCGGCGCGGGCGATACGCTCGGCGCCTGGTCGAGCACGCACGGCGATGCGAGCCCGTCGTCCGCCTGGGAGGAGCGCTCGGCGGCGGCCGGCGGCGGCTGGCACAGTTTCACCTCTTCGCGCAACCTCGACATCAGCATGTTCGCCCGCCCGTTCGTTACGAATGCCGCTGCACGCCCGGTGATCACCCTGCCGCCGCATGCCTGCCAGGGAACCCCTGTTCCTTTCGATGCCTCTTCGTCGCAGCGCTGCAGCGCTTTGCTGTGGACGTTCCCGGGCGGAAATCCGGCGACGTCCGCGGCCCCTGCTCCGCAGGTGGAATATGCCGCACCAGGCGAGTACGCCGTTTATCTCGATGGTGTCGGAACGGAATGCCATTCGCTCAACCGCGACAGCGCGCTGATCATGATCCACGGCAATCCTTCCCTCACGGTCGCCACGCAGGAGCCTTCGTGCTTCGGCGAAAGCGACGCGGAAGCCTTGTTCACCATCGCCCGGCAGGCCTTCGATTCGACGCCTCCGCCGACCAGCTTTGATTTTATCATGTACGTCGTCGACAGCATCGAGCTGCCGCTCTTTACCTACATCGGTGAAAACGTCACCCTGCCGATCGGCCAGGCCGTGCTTGGCCTCCCGGCGGGCGATTACAGCGCGATGGTGGTGGACGCTTACGGGTGCGCGGCCCAGCTGACCTTCGTGATCGGCCAGCCGGACGAGCTTTACGTGAATACAGGCTACGCGCCCTACACCTGCATGGCGCATCCGAACGGCTCGGCGACAGCTATTCCCGGCGGAGGCACACCGCCGTATAGTTACCTGTGGAACGATCGTCTTCAACAATCGACCGCCACCGCCGGCGAGCTGACGAACGGCGTCTACCAGGTTATTGTCACCGACGCGAACGGCTGCGCGACCATCCGCACGGTCAACGTTCCCGCAGGCCTGCCCTTCTGCCCGACGATCAGCACCACGAAGCTGATCAGTCCCGATGCCGACGGTGAGAACGACGTGTGGCTGATCAGCGGCCTGGAAAATCATCCCGGCGCGACCGTGAATGTTTACAACGCGCTCGGCCAGCTCGTATTCGCGTCGACGGGTTATGCGCAGCCCTGGAGCGGCGTCAGCCTTCACGGCGATCCGTTGCCGCCCGCAGTTTATTATTACCTGATCACGGAAGGCGGAGCCATCCTTTCTTCCGGCCCGGTGATGCTGGTGCGCGAGTAGAAGGGACGTTCAGCGGCAAAAAACGTTTTAACGCGGCGACGTTTTCGCTGTTTAACGGCTTCATTTCACTAAATTCGTTTCATGCGCACGCTTCTCTTCTGGTTGCTGCTCCTTTTCGCCCTGCCCGTTTACCACGGCTGCGTGAAGGATCCCGGCGTGACCGGCTACAAAACACGCAAGGTGCTGCTCGTCTCCGTCGACGGCCCGCGCTGGTCGGAGACCTGGGGCGACAGCACGCGGCAATACATTCCCTACCGTGATCAATTGCTGCTGCCGCAGGGCGTGCTGCTGACGAGCTTCACGAACGAGGGCCCCACTTACACGAACGCCGGGCATACGGCCATGCTCAGCGGTTTTTATCAAACCATCAGCAACAACGGCAGCGAAATTCCGCAGATGCCGAATATTTTTCAGCACTGGCTCAAGTCGACCGGGCTGCCGCAGGAAAAAGCCTGGTTCGTTTCTTCGAAAGACAAGGTCAACGTGCTCATCGATTGCCAGGATGTCAAGTGGGCGGGGAGATATTTGCCCAAAACGCTCTGCGGCGTGAACGGCCCCGGCAGCGGCTACTGCGACGACACCACCACGCTGCGCCGCGCGCTCGAGGTGATGCAGCAGCACCATCCCACGCTGATGATGGTGCATTTTAAAGAGCCGGATGCGGGCGGGCACAGCACGATCTGGAACAACTACATCACCGGCATCACCAGCACCGACCGGTATGTTGCGCAACTCTGGAATTACCTGCAGAGCGACCCCTACTACGCCGGCGTCACCACGATGTTCGTCACCAACGACCACGGGCGCCACCTCGACACCGTCGCGAACGGTTTTCCTTCCCACGGCGACAACTGCGCCGGCTGCCGCCACATCGAGCTGCTCGCGATCGGGCCCGATTTCAAGCAGAACAAAGAGCTCGCTGTTCCTTACCAATTGAAAGACGTGCCCGTCACTATCGGCGAGCTGCTCGGCTTCCGCATGAAGCACGCGGACGGCACCGTGATGCACGCGCTGTTCAAATAGAAAGCAGAATTTTTTTCGCAACCCCGCGCATGCCCGCCCGCTTTTTTTCCCTGCTCGCGCTTTGCGGATTTTTCGCCTGCCAGCCCGCGGATCAGCCTGCGCGCAAAAGTGAAAAAGATAGTTTTCACGAGCAGGATACGCTCACGCCCGCTGGGCAAACCGCTGCGCGAAGCGATACGCTTCTTCCGCAAAAAACGACGCGCCCCGGCTACGAGTGGAAGCTTTGGAAAGACGACACGCTCTGGCTCACCCGCACGCCGCTCGGTGAAGACGTGATCATCCGCGCATTTTTCCTGCGCGAGGGCAAGATGCGCAAGGTGCTGCAGGATACGGCCTGGGGCGAAGCCTACCGGGGCGACCGCCTGGAAGACGTGGATTTCGACGGCTTTCCCGATTACGTATTCCGCAGCTATTCGCCCAACGGCTGCTGCCCGCGCGACGTCTCGCACATCTGCCGCTACAACCCGCTGAAGCGCCGCTTTCAAAATCAAGCGTACGTGATGAACGCCGCCGTCGATCCGAAAACGAAAACGATCTACTCGATGGAATACGGCAGACCTGAAAGCCTTTCCGCCTTCCGCTGGCAGGGCGATTCGCTGTTCGCTTACGAAACGATCTATTGGGAAAACCAATTCCCCGATTCGGGCGAGACGCGCGGCAGAATGCTCCGCTCCCGCCATCCCTTCAGGCACGCCGAAGCCATCGACAGCCTGCCGGCAGGGTACAAGAAGATCTACATGATCGAATGGTTCTTGCACTAGGCCCTCGGAAGCCTGTATCTCCTTATTTCCCCATCCTTTTTTCTGAAAAAAAGTACTTGCCGAAGACACTGCGAGCACGCGCGTACGGCAGCTGCCGCTCCTGCACAATTTTTGCTCTATCTTCGTACAACCATTCGCGCGTACACAATGGACTTCCTGCGGCTTGCAGTCGTTTTTTTTGCTCTCCTGCTCTTTTCTTGCTCGAACGAAAAAGTTCCCGACAATCAAAAGCTCCTGCACGGCTTTGAAGCCCCGCTGCCCGAGCTGATGCGCAATGACGAAGGCATTTTCCGCGGCATTTCGTTGGGCATGACGATGGCGCAGGTGCGCGCGTCCACCGGGGATACGAATCTCACGCAGATGGAGCCGAACTACCTGCTCTTCGAAGATTCGCTGGGGAAAAAAGATCACTACACGTATGACTTCTCTTTCGATTCGCTGGGACTGAAAGAGATCAACATCGACGTGTACCAGCACGACAGCGCCGATGCGCAGGCCCTGTTCGATCTTTTCAAAGGTTACTTCACGAAAAAATACGGCGAGCCTTCCACGGTAAAAGACCTGCTCACCTGGGAGATCAAAGGACAGAAGCGCAGCACCGAGGTCGCCCTGCTGGATCAGAGCATCGACTACGGCTACGGCAAGCTCACGATCATCTTCTACGATAAGCATCTCGCGCACGATTTCCGCCCGCCTGTGGACAGTACCGGCACGGACTCGGTGAAGATCGTTTACGCCGGCCCCCGCACGCGAAGTATCCACGATTTTTAACGCAGCGGCTTCAGCCGCTGACAGCCCGCCCTCGCCGGGGCGCAGCCCGTGCGATAAATCCGGGACCGGCAGCTATCGTTCCGAAATCGCCAATCCGAAATTCATTTCGTATTTTTAGCTCCCTGTGCCAACCAGGCACGCGCATTTCATGAAAGACCTCACGCTGAACACTAGCCGTACGCTGCTGGAGATCCGGAACCTCGTCACCGAGTTCCGGACGGAGAACGAAACGGTCAAGGCGGTCAACGACATTTCGTTCACCATCAACAAAGGAGAAACCGTCGGCGTCGTCGGCGAGTCGGGCTCGGGCAAATCCGTGACCGCGCTCTCGGCCATGCGCCTCATTCCCAATCCCCCGGGCCGCATCGCTTCGGGTGAGATCCTTTTCCACACCAAGACCGGGCAGATCGTCGACCTCGCGCGCCTGCCGGAAAAAGAGATGCGCCAGTACCGCGGCAACGAGATCGCCATGATCTTCCAGGAGCCGATGACCTCGCTCAACCCGGTGTACACCTGCGGCGACCAGGTGATGGAAGCCATCCGCCTGCACCAGAAAGTAAGCGTGTCGCAGGCGAAATCGAAAACGATCGACCTCTTCCGCGAAGTGCTGCTGCCCGATCCCGAGCTCATCTTCCGCAAATACCCGCACCAGATCTCCGGCGGGCAAAAGCAGCGCGTGATGATCGCGATGGCCATGTCCTGCCATCCCTCCATCCTCATCGCCGACGAGCCTACCACCGCGCTCGACGTGACCGTGCAGAAGACGATCCTCGACCTGATGCTCAAGCTGCAGAGCGAGCACGACATGGGCATCATGTTCATCACGCACGACCTGGGCGTGATCGCCGAGCTGGCGGACAAAGTGGTCGTGATGTACAAAGGCAAGATCGTGGAGCAAGGCAGCGTGCTCGATATTTTTTCCAACCCGCAGCACCCTTACACCAAGGGCCTGCTCGCCTGCCGCCCGCCGCTGAACCGCCGCCTGCACTGGCTGCCCACCGTGTCCGATTTCATGATCGTGGACGAGTCCGGGGCCATGCGCGAGAGCGAGCGTACCGTGCTGCAGGTCACCGAGCAATTGACCGTGACGAGCGAAGAGCGCAAGCGACAGCACGAACTGCTGTACGCGAAAACGCCCGTGCTCGAGATCCGCAACGTGCGCACCTGGTTCACCAAGCGCAAGAGCATGCTCGGCAAATCGCTCGACTACACGAAAGCGGTGGACGACGTGAGCTTCGACGTGTATCCCGGCGAAACGCTTGGTCTTGTCGGCGAATCCGGCTGCGGGAAAACCACGCTGGGCCGCACCATCCTGCGCCTGATCGAGCCTACCGAAGGCAGCATCAAATACAAAGGCAAAGAGCTCACCGAGCTGCCCGAGTCCCAGATGCGCGTGCTGCGAAAAGAATTGCAGATCATCTTCCAGGATCCGTACTCCTCGCTCAATCCCCGCATCACCATCGGCGACGCCATCATGGAGCCGATGCGCGTGCACAAAATTCTCGGCAGCGACAAGCAGCGCAAAGAGCGCGTGATCGAATTGCTGCGGCGGGTGAACATGAACGAAACGCATTTCTACCGCTACCCGCACGAGTTCTCCGGCGGACAACGCCAGCGCATCTGCATCGCCCGCGCCCTCGCCCTCAACCCGCAGTTCATCATCTGCGACGAGTCGGTGTCCGCGCTCGACGTGTCGGTGCAGGCGCAGGTGCTCAACCTGCTCAACGAGCTGAAAAAGGAATTCGGCTTCACGTACATTTTCATCTCGCACGATCTTTCCGTAGTGAAATTCATGTGCGATCGCATGGTGGTGATGAACGCCGGCAAGGTGGAGGAGATGGGCGACGCGGATGAAATTTACATGAATCCGAAAACGGAATACACCCGCAAGCTGATCACCGCCATCCCGAAGGGCGAGCTCGAAGACATCCGCGCTTCGATCGCACGCAAGCGGATGAAACAGGAAGCAATTTAAAATCGCCTTCGGCGAAAGGTCGTGCCGGCGGCAGTTGGCAGTCCGCGCGGCCTTGCGCGCTTTGCAGCCAGGAACGTTTAACTGCTGCTGCAAACTGCCGCTTAGCCGGATAGCAGAAACAGAAGTTTAGCAAACCCGCATGCGCAGCTTCCTCATACTTCTACTCGGCGCGCTGATCCTGGGCTTCATGGCCCTGTACAACGGGTACCCGCTCACGTATCCCGACACCGGCACCTACATCCGCTCCGGCTTCACCGGTGAAGTGCCGCTCGACCGGCCGCTCACGTACGGGTTATTTCTCCGCCACAGCAGCCTGTCCGACACGCTCTGGCTCACCTTGTTTTTTCAATGCCTGCTCAGCGCCTGGTGCGTGCGATTTTTTATCCGCAGCTTCGTCACGCGCTTTCCGCAGGATCTTTTATTTCTGGGCAGCCTCGTCGTGCTCGCGCTGTTCACCTCCGCTTCGCAAAAAACGAGCACGCTGCTGCCCGATTTCATCACCGCGCCGCTCGGGTTGCTGCTGGTCGCCTGGCTGCTGAAGCCGCCTGCCGGCTGGCCCGACCGCATCATCAGCGGCATCATTCTCGTGTACGGTTTGACGATGCACACTTCGCATTTGTACATCGCGCTGCTGGCGATCGCGCTGATGCTCCTGCTGCGCCTGCGCAAAAGCAGCAGCCTGCGCGCGATCGAATGGAAGCGGGCGGGATGGGCGACGGCATTTATCGTCGTCGGATTTTTACTGTTGGGCCTGGTCAACCTCGGGCATACGGGGCGTTTTTTCACTTCGCAGAGCCGGCACATTTTTCTCATGCACCGTTTGGCCGACGCCGGCCTCGCGGAAGAATTCCTCGATCGCCATTGCGCGGAAAAAAATTATGTGCTCTGCCCGTACAAGGATTCGCTTTCGCAGATCGATTTCCTCTGGGACTACGGGCGCAGCGCGCTGTACAAGACCGGCGGCTGGGAGCAATCGCCCGCGGAATACGACCGCATCATCGGCGACATGCTGAAGGATCCGCACATGCTGAAGCGCATCGCGATGAAATCCGCCGAGTACAGCATCCGCCAGTTCTTCGATTTCCGCATGGACCTCGGCAGCGAAAATCCTGAACAAGGTCCGGGCTCGCCGAGCCAGCAGGAGGTGGACAAATACTTTCACCACGAGCTGCGCGCCATCGCTTCGTCGCTGCAGAACAACAATGCGCTCGACTACAGCTGGCTGAACCGCGCGCAGCAGCTGCTCGTCATTTTTTCCTGGTGCGTGCTCGGCCTGCTGTTCGGCTGGAAACGCTTGCGCGAAGCATACCCGCAGCTCTGCGCTTTAGCAGCCGCCGTGACGATTTTCTGTTTGGCGAACGCAATCATCTGCGGCACGCTCGCCACGTTCCTGCCCCGCTTCCAGACGCGCGTGATCTGGCTGTTCCCGCTGCTGCTGTTCGTCATTCTCGCGGAAACCGGCGTGCTCGGCAGGATCGCGGAGCGGGTGAAACGCTTGTTCACGATCTGAGATGAAGGTCAGTTCCCGTCTTGCGCATGTCTTGCTGGTTTTGCTGCTGCTGGTCTGCGGCGGAATCTTCTATACGATCCATTTGCTCTCCGACGGCGTGTTCGACGTGGGCGACGGCGTGCACCATTACCAGTTGTCGCGCTACTCCTGGCAGCACCCGGAACTGTTCCTGCACCATTGGGGAAAACCGTTCTTTATTTTACTGAGCAGCCCCTTCGCGCAATTCGGGTACGATGGCATTGTTTTGTTCAACGTGCTGTGCGCCGTGTGCACGGCCTGGGCGGCTGCGGCATGTGTTCGCCTGTTGAGCAGCCGCTTCCAGGCGACAGCCGGGCTGCTGGTTTTATTCACCCCGCTCTACCTCGCCGTTTCGATCAGCGGGTTGACGGAACCATTGTTCGGGCTGGTGCTGATGCTGTCGATCCTGCTCGTGCTGCGAAAAAAATTTTTAGCCGCGGCCCTCCTGATCTCCTTCCTGCCCTTCGTGCGCAGCGAAGGATTTTTGCTGCTGCCTTTGTTCGCCATTGTGCTGCTGATCCGCGGGCGCTGGAAACTGCTGCCGCTTCTTGCCGCGGGAACGGTCGCGTATTCGGTGATCGGCGGAATTTATTTCGAAGATTTCCTCTGGCTCATCCATCAAAACCCGTATCGCGGCGCTGAAGAAATTTACGGCAGCGGCCCGCTCTGGCATTTCGTGCCGCATTTCAAGTACCTGCTCGGATCGGCGGGCGCGCTCTGCTTTCTCGCGGCGGCGGCCTGGACGGCCTGGCCGTATTCCCGGAAGCGAAAAGAAAATGAATTCATCCACGAAGAATTCTGGCTGCTGCTCGGCTGCTTCTTCACGTACTTCATCGCGCATTCGCTCTTCTGGAAATTCGGCCTCTTCGGCTCGCTGGGCCTGCACCGCGTGATGGCTGCCATTTCTCCTTTGGCGGCGGTCGTGATCGCGGTGAATTTGCAGCGCGCGATCTCTTTTGTTCCGAAAAGATTTTCGTGGATTCCGATCGTGTTCGCCGCGCTCGTCGTGACGGCGAACATCGTGCAGACGTTCCGGCAGGATCGCATTCCTTTCAAAGTGACGGACGAGCAGCAGCCCCTGGTGGACGCGGCGAAAGCGATCAAAGATCAGAAGCTGGAGAACGAATTGCTCTATGCGCATCATCCGTACTTTACTTTTCTCCTCGATCGCGATCCGTATGATCCGGCGCGCACGCGTGATCTCTGGGCTTTAAAAGCGCAGAGAAATAATTTGCCGAAAGGTGCGATCATCGCCTGGGATGCGCATTTCTGGCAGGAGACCGGCGTGAGTCTTGAAAGCCTGCGCGCTGATCCAGCCCTCGAACAGGTAAAAGAATTCGGAAGCGGAATGGTTGTGTTCCGCGTGAAATAGAAAAGAGGCGGGTGGAATTTGTGACGAATGACGAAAGAGAAATAGGTGTGAAGACCATTCGTCACTGGTCACTCGTCACAAGCCGTACAGAATTTCACTTGGTCCGATAAGGGCTGCCTTCCTTGAAAGGCTGCGCCCACCATTTGTGATAGCGCATGATGCACCAGATGGCGCGGAACCCGTCTTTCCAGCCGATCTTTTTTCCTTCCTCGTAGGTGCGGCCGTAATACGAAATGCCCACTTCGTAAATGCGCACTTTGGGAATGCGCGCGATCTTCGCCGTCACTTCCGGCTCGAAGCCGAAACGTTTTTCGCGCAGGTACAGCGATTTTACCATGTGCGCGCTGAACAATTTGTAGCAGGTCTCCATGTCGCTCAGGTTGAGATTGGTCGACATGTTGGAGAGGAAGGTGAGGAACTTGTTGCCGATGGTGTGCCAGAAAAATAAAATGCGGTGCGGCCTTCCGCCCATGAAGCGCGAGCCGAAGACCACGTCGGCGAAACCGTCGGTGATGGGCCGGAGCAGGATGTTGTACTCGGCGGGATCGTACTCGAGGTCGGCGTCCTGGATGATGATGTACTCGCCGGTGGCTTCTTCGATGCCGCGGTGCAGGGCCGCGCCTTTGCCCATGTTCACGGGCTGGTTGAAGAGCTTGATGTCATGCCCCGCGTTCGCCGCGATGTAGCGCTCCACGGTGCCCAGCGTATCGTCCTTCGAGCAATCGTTCACGATGATGATCTCCTTTTGCATGCCCCCGATGAGCTGCACGGCGATCACCTTGTCGAGAATGAGATGGATCGTTCTGGCCTCGTTGTAGGCCGGGATGACGATGGAGAGTTTTTTGGGCTGCATGAAAAGAGGATCAAAAGTAATGTTTTCTGAAATAATGCGCGTACTGCCAATCGCCGCTGCCGACTGCCGCTAGTATTTACTCTTTTCGACAACTGTTCTCCCCGCAGGGCTCGCAGGATCGACATACAGTATGTTCCCCGTTCTGCAGCACGAATCCACCGCCACCCAGCTTTTCGTGTCGCGGAAGCGGCGCATGGCTTTTTCCACGAGGTAATAATCTGCCGGCGCGAACGATTTTTTTGCGTCCCATTCGGCCACGATGTCGAGCCAGAAGAATTTTTCTTTCTCGCGCAAATAGATCATCGTCGTCATCGAAGTGCCGTCGCCGCTGATGCGGATGCGCCCGGGCGGGCCGGGCAGGCGGGCGCGGTCGTTGATGATGCGCCCGGCAAAGCGATCGATGCCGCCGGAAGGTTTCCATTCTTCCACGTACACGAAGTTCATGCAGAAGAGCAGGTGAAAAACCACGGGCAGCGTGAGCAGCGCGATGGCGATCTTCGCCGGGCGCGGCGAGCGCAGGGGAAACGCAGCGAGGTTGGCGACGATCACCAGCATGAAGATGACGAAAACGAAAAGCCCCGTGCGGTACTGCGGGTACAGCGTGCCGAGCAATAAACGCTGAAGCGCCATGCCCGTGATGATGCCCGCCAGCAGCAGCACCGAAAATCCCGCCGGCGCGCGTTTCCAATTTTGAAAACCGTTTTTTCGGATCAGCCAACCTGCGCTGACCAGGCCGAACAGCACGAGCAGCTGCAGCGTGAGCTTCGAGGAGCAGAAGGGATTGTCGCCTGCGTACGGCGCATCGTACAGCAATCGCGTGCAGGCGCTGCCCACCGTGCCGTCCCAGAACCCGGGCGCGCCGTAGTACAGGCAGTTCGCTTCCTGCATGCGCAGCAGGTGCGGCACCGTGAAAGCCAGCAGCGCGAAGCTGAGCACGCACAGCAGCAGCGTTTGCTCGAGGCGGTTGATCGTTTCTCCCGCCTCCGCCTTTTTGCCGGGCCAGATCAGCCACAGCAGCAGCGCGCAGAGCACGAGGTAATAATTGATGAGCACGAAGTTCGACAGCATGGCCAACGCCGCCGCAAGAAGGCTGTAAAATAAATCACGTGTGCCTTGCCCGTTCCCGGCGAATCGCAGGGCGAAGAACAGGCTGGCCGCCATGCTGCCGATCGCCAGGCCGTAGCCGCGCGCCAGCGAAAAAAAATCGAGCAGGTAAGGATGCGCGTTCAGCAACAAGAAAGCGCAGAGCACGAACAGGAATTGCCGCCGCAGCAGCAACGCAATGCGAGCGGTGAAAAAAAGATACACGCCGTGCGCCAGCACGTTCGGCAGCCGCGATGCGAATTCATTTTCCCCGAAGAGCTGCCGCAGCAGCCACATCGCCCAGCTGTTCAGCCAGTGATGGTTCGCCGTCATCGAATCGTACACGTCGGGATACGCGGTGAATTTTCGCGCGAAGTGCCACATGGAAAATACTTCGTCGGGCGTGTAAACGACCGTCCAGGCGCGCACCAGGGTGTAGGTGAAAAGCAGGATGGAAATTCCGCCCAGCGTGAGCAGCAGCGGGCGGTTCTCCCGCTCGCGAAAGGAAAAAGGCGTAAAATATCCGGTCATACAGGAAGGGTTTACTGGCTCCTGTGACGGGAGAATCACATTGCAATAAAGTCGGGGGAGATGCGGTAAAACGCGGCAGGATTTTTTTTGGTATGCGCAGGGAGAAAAAATTTTACCCTGCTCTTTTTCGCCTGCGGATCTGCAGCTCCGAACGCTGCACGGTGCGGGGATTCTTCCCGGTGTACCAGAGTTCGAACACCAGCGAGTCGCGTGCCTGCGCTTTTGGAAAAAGGCTCATCCACACCGGCCCTTCTCCCGGCGCGTACAGGCGATCGACGGGTTCGTTCCACACGGCTTTGTATTGCTCGCCCTTGCGCCAATATTCCACGCAGAAAACAAACGACCAGGGCAACTGCTCTTCGCTTTCCGCGCGGAGCAGCGCTTCGATGCCGTCCTGCCCGGCTAAGCTGTCGGGCACGAGCCATGTTCCCGCTGTTTCTACGGCGAAGAGCTCTTCAGGGGCCTCGGCGGGACTTCCGGCAAACAGCTTTTCTTTCGTCGCTGCGTAAAGCGTGCGCGAAACAATCGTGTCGTCTCTTTTCCAGAGCGCTGTTTTCGCGTCCGGAAATGTTGCCGCTTTGCGCCAGCCCGGCGCGTGCTGAAGATCAGGATGCCCATCCAAGACCACGTTCGCATCCAGCAGCTCCGGCGCCGCGCCGTCTTTCCGCTGCACGATGCTCAGCCAGGCGGCGCGATGGCGAAGGCGATAATAATTGTAAGCCGGGGAGGCGAATTCATTCACGCCTAGCATCAGCGAATCGCGTCCGCGCAGCAGCTCACCTTTGTGCTGCACGATCCAGCCGATCAGCGCCTTCGCGTCGGAATCCTGCGCCCAGGTGTACGTGCTTCGCAAATTCATGCAGGCGCCGAAATGCAGCAGCAGTCCCGCAGCGCCCGGCAGCAGCGCGACGGCGGCCGGCCAGCTGACAAGCAAGCGATCCAGCGTGAGCGCCAGCAAGGCGGCAAACGTCACGAAGAGCCACAGCGCAGCCCTGTCCTGCGCATACGGCGTCGCGAACATGGCGTGCTGCAGCTCGGTCAATCCCCAGCCGCTGAGAAGAAGGAACAGCAGCAGCACCGGCGCAAGCTGCCCGGGAGAAAACTTGCCGCGCACCCAGCGAAAAGCAGCAAGCAACGCCAGCGCGCCGCCGCCGAAGATCAGCACGCGCAGCGCCGTCACGAGCAGTTCCGCATGCGATCGTTTGTACGCGAAAGCTTCCAGCAGCGAGCGCACGGAACCTTTCCAGATGCCTTCGTGCGTGCCGAGGAACAACGCGCCCGCATCTTTCAGCTGCAGCAGGATCGGGAACAGCAAAGCGCTCGTCGCCGCCGTGGTGACGATAACAGGAACGAGCAGCTTCAGCTTTTCGCGTTTTTCTTTTTTCGCAAGCAGCACGGCCAAACCCAATGCTGCCGCGTACGCGAGGAAAAAATTCAGGAAGGAGAAATTCGCGCAAACGCTCAGCGCCGCGCAGCCGATGCCGGCCGACGCCACTTTACGCGTCGCCTTTATATCCGTAAACCGGCAGAGGTAGAAGATCGCCGCCATCGCCGCGGCCATCGCCAGTCCATAGCCGCGCGCCAGCGAAAAAAAATCCGCCGCGAACGGATTGAGCAGCAAAATGCACAGGCCGAACAGCGCCGTGAAAAAATGCCTGAACTGCATCACCAGCCGCAGCGCGAAAAATACGTACACCGCGCAGGCCAGCAGGTTCGGCAGGCGCAGCGCCCATTCCGCATTGCCGAAAAGCTGCGTGCTCAGCCACATCAGCCAACTGTTCAGCAAATGGTGATTCGCCGACATCCATTCGTAGCGCTCGAGGACGAACGTATCGGTGCGTACGAAAACCAGGTAAGAATACGCTTCATCCCAGGTGAGGGAAAGCGCGAATGTGCGCAGAAGCGCGTACGTCCAGAACGCTGCGCCGATCAGCAGGAGCAGCAGGGAACGTTTCCGCTCGCGGAAGGAAAAATGCGTAAAGAAACCAGTCATACAGGCCGGGGTTACAGGTTCCTGTGACGGGAGAGATCACATTACAATAAAGTCAGGGGGAGATGCCGGTAAAACGCGGGAGAGAAATGAATAGTATACGTGCAGAAAAAAAATTACGCGTGAAACAGATCGTACTTGCATTGAAGCGAAATACGGATCGTTACGAATGCACGAATGAGGAATTCGTGTTTTTGGATTGCTCGTGCGTGGGAAAGTGTGATTCGTATATTCGGAGCGGTTCGTATTTCGCTTCCGGCCGGCCACTGGCTTACAGCGCCATTTCCGGCACTTCGCCTTCGATCACCAGCTTGCCTTGCGTCGCATTTTTCACCTGCTCCACGGAAATGCCGGGGGCGCGCTCCAGCAGCACGAAGCCTTTGCCGGGCACCACGTCGAGCACGGCCAGCTCGGTGACGATCTTTTTCACGCAGCGCACGCCGGTGAGCGGCAGCGAGCATTTCGGCAGCAGCTTGGATTCGCCGGCCTTGTTCACGTGCTGCATGGCTACGATGATGTTCTTCGCCGAGGCTACGAGATCCATCGCGCCGCCCATGCCTTTCACCATCTTGCCGGGGATTTTCCAGTTGGCGATGTCGCCGTCCTCGCTCACTTCCATCGCGCCGAGGATCGTGAGATCCACTTTCCCCGCGCGGATCATGCCGAAGCTCATCGCCGAATCGAAGAAAGCCGAGCCGGGCATGGTGGTGATCGTCTGCTTGCCCGCGTTGATCAGGTCGGGGTCTTCTTCGCCTTCGAAAGGAAAAGGCCCGATGCCCAGCAGCCCGTTCTCCGACTGCAGCACGACTTCCATGCCGTCAGGAATGTAGTTGGCCACCAGCGTGGGAATGCCGATGCCGAGGTTGACGTAATACCCGTCGCGCAATTCTCTTGCGATGCGTTTGGCGATGCCGTTCTTGTCTAACATTTTCTAGTACTCGTTTAAAAAAAGAACCGACTTTATTTCGGATATACGATTTCGAATTTCGGATTTATTTTGCCTTAACATAAGCGGGTCGGATGTGCGCATATCCGAAATCCGAGATCGTCAATCCGAAATCCTTTTCTCAAAGGCTTCCACCTTCAGATCGTCCACGAAAACGGCGCCTTTTCCCTGCAGCCAAAAATACACATTTAAGGCATCGCGGGTGCTGCGCACTTCGGGCGTGAGGTAATCCACCTGGAAGAAATGCCATTGTCCCGGCTTGGCGTCAGGCATTTTTTTTCCCGGCTCCGGCGCGAAATATTTGTACGCTTTTCCGCCGTGGTTGAAATGAACCGGCATCGAAAGCTTTTGCTTGTTGATCGAATCCGTCAGGTAGAACCAGAAGCTGCAGCGCAGCCAGGCGTGATCCTGCTCGGTGATGTTGCGGTAAGCCGTTTCCAGCGGCTGCGAAAAAATGCCGGTCGAGTCCAGGCGGTAGCTGTAGCTGCCGGAATGCGCGAGCGTGTCGGTGTAGTATTTTTCGCGGCCGGGTTTTTTCTCTTCGAACGATTCGAGGAAGAGAATGCGCGAAGAATACTCCTGCGGATTTTTAAACACTTCTTCCTCGCCCGTGCTGCGATCGATGAGCAGGAGCCTGCGGTCGTCTTCGGTGGGCGGGCTCGTTTTCCCGAAGACGCGGAAATAATACGCGGCCGTCATGCGGTTGTCGTTGATGATGCCTTCGGTGAACTGCCAGCTTTGGAACAGGTTCAGCGCGACGAAAAAAACCGCCAGCGCCGCGACGGAAAAGCGCAGGGGATTTTTTTTCGTCAGCACCTGCTGGAAGAAAAATCCCATCGGCACGAGCATCAGCGAATACGAATCCACCATCGCGCGGTGCCCGTAGCTGCCCGCGTACCACCAGCACGACCAGCTGGAGACGACCCACAAATTCAGAAGGAAGAACGCGAAGAAGGGCCAGAAGAGCTCGCGCTTCCTGCGCCACATCATCCACAAGCCGGCCAGCGCGAAGATCATCAGCGGCGTGTAGATCAGCCAGCCCTTGCGGAAGCTGAGCAGCACCTCCAGCACGTACGGCCTGAAAAATTCAAAACCTTCGCCCGGATTGTTGTTGTAGCTGAAGTGCAGCCAGGAGCCGCTCACGCTGCGCCAGTACAGCAATTGCGGAAAGCCCGCGACGAAGGCGCAGCCGGCGAGCACGAGCACGTGTTTGCGCTGCTCTTTGAATAACCAGCGCATTTTTTCTTTGAACGTTTTCCAGGACACGACGTTCCAGAGCAGCGGCAGCAAAATGATCACGCCGTCGGAAGGGCGCGTGAGCACGGAAAGGCCGATGAAAAATCCCAGCCATCCCGCGCGCCGCAGCGAGGGCGTTTCGTGCCAGCGGATCGTGAGCCAGAGGATGATCGCGAAGAGCGAGAACTCGAAGCTGTGCGTCATGCCCGGCGACACGATGACGATCATGCTGTAGTTCGTGCCCAGCACTACCAGCGCGAGCAAAAGCGCCGTGAGCTGGTCGCTGAACAGTTTCAGCAGCGCTTTCCGGAGGAAAATAAAACCGATGATGAGCCAGAAAAAATTCGCGGCGATCAGCGCGTACTGGTACGGCAACGAAAACCCGTCGGCGGGATAGCCCAGCGCGGGGGCCAGCGCGTGCGCGGCGAAAAAAAACGGCGAAGCCAGCACCGCCACGCCCATCGAATACTTGATCGCGAATTTTCCGTCTTCGGTGAACGAGCCCTGGTAGAACGTCGGCGTATTCTGATACGTGTCGTTCACCTGCTGCACCTTCGAAAAATCTTTCAGCGTGGGATCGTCCCAGATAAACGTGGCGGGCAGGTAGAGGTAATAACCGAACACGTCCCAGGAAAGCGCATTGCCGTACTTCCGCGTCAGCGGATAGATGCTGAACCAGGCGATGATGCCGGAAAGCATGAGCAGCGATAAATGCCTGCGGAGGTGTTGAAGCATGCGGGTTTTTCGTTAAAAACGTTTCCGCGTTTTTCGTTCTCACGTCGGCGACGGGGAAACGAAAAACGCGGACACGGGAAAACGTTCTTCCTGCTTATGCAGTTTTTTTACGCACGGTACGCTGCTCGATGCGTTTCTCGTAGTTCGCGCCCTGGAAGATGCGGTGCACGTAGATGCCGGGCGTGTGGATTTGATCCGGGTCGAGCTCGCCTTCGGGTACGAGCTCTTCTACTTCGGCGATGGTGATCTTGCCGGCCATGGCCATCATCGGGTTGAAATTGCGCGCCGTCATGCGGAAGATGAGATTGCCCGCTTCGTCGCCTTTCCAGGCTTTCACGATGGCGAAATCGGAATCGAAGGCGTATTCGAGCAGGTAATCTTTCCCGTTGAAGTTGCGCGTTTCTTTCCCCGCCGCGATCTCCGTTCCCACGCCTGCGGGCGTCCAGATGGCGGGCATCCCGTAACCCGAAGCGAGGCAGCGCGTGGCCAGCGTGCCCTGCGGGATGAGCTCCACTTCCAGCTCGCCGCTCAGCAGCTGCCGCTCGAATTCCGCGTTCTCGCCCACGTAAGAAGAGATCATTTTTTTCACCAGGCGCTTCTGCAGCATCAGGCCGATGCCGAAATCATCCACGCCCGCGTTGTTCGAGATGCAGGTGAGGTTTTTCACGCCCTTTTTCACGAGCGCCGCGATGCAGTTCTCTGGAATGCCGCAGAGGCCGAAGCCCCCGAGCAAAAGCGTCATGCCGTCCCGGATGTCTTTGATCGCCTCTTCGGCGTTGGCTACTACTTTGTTCATTTTGGTTATGCTGTTCAGGTGTGTGATGCGATGCGCATGCTAAAACGGCTCCTCTCCCTCGTCGAAAATATTATTGCTCGAGTCGAAAATATCGCCGGGATCGTCATCGTCGCTCGGCTTGCAGTTGAGGTCGACGAGGATTTTTTTCGAGGGCTTGGCGAAATCGCCTTTGGAAATTTTGATCGTTTTGTCCGCATACACTTTCTGCATGAACTTCGCCCAGATCGGCAGAGCCATGCTCGCGCCCTGGCCTTCGCTGGTGTTGTCGAAATGCACGCTCCGGTCTTCCGCGCCCACCCACGCGCCGCCCGCGAGATCGGGCGTCAGGCCGATGAACCAGCCGTCGGAGTTGTTCTGCGTGGTGCCCGTTTTTCCCGCGATCGGCGTCATCAGCTTGTAGCGCGAGCGCAGGCGTCCGCCCGTTCCGTAATCCACCACGCCTTTCATCAGGTTGGCCATCAGGTACGCTTTTTCCTCGCTGAGCGCTTCGTTGCTTTTCGGGATGAATTCCGCGAGCACCTTCCCGTTCTTATCCTCGATGCGCGTCACGAACGTGGGCTCGATCCAGGTGCCTTTGTTGGCGAAGGTGCTGTTGGCGCCCACCATTTCGTACAATGAAATATCCGCTGTTCCCAAACACAGCGAAGGCACGGGATCCAGCGGCGCGGTAATGCCGACCGACTTGGCGAAAGCGACCACGGCTTCCGGGCCGTATTGCTTCATCAGGTGCGCGGTGATGTAGTTCACCGAATTCGCCAGCGCTTTTTTCAGCGGCAGCATTTTCCCGTCGAGCTTGTGATCCGAATTGTCGGGGCACCAGTCGACGCCGGCGGGCGTGGGGATGCAGGTGCGCACGTTCGGAACCATGTCGCAGGGCGACCAGCCTTCCTGTATCGCGAGCGCGTAAACGAAAGGCTTGAACGTAGAGCCGACCTGCCGGCGGCTTTCTTTTACGTGATCGTATTTGAAATAGCGGAAGTCGATCCCGCCTACCCAGGCGCGGATGTAGCCGGTCTGCGGCTCCATCGCCATGAAGCCGCACTGCAAAAACGATTTGTAGTAGCGGATGCTGTCCATCGGCGTCATCGTCGTGTCGCGCGCGCCGTTCCAGGTGAACACGGTCATCTTCGTCGCCGTGTTGAAGTTCTTCTCGATGTCTGCGTCGGACATGTCGGCCTTCTTCATGCGCTTGTAGCGATCGCTGCGCTTCATGGCCTGCTTCATGATCTGGGCGATCTCGTCCTTGCTTACGCGCCAGCTGAAGGGGGCGTTCTTTTTATTTTTCAGGCGCTGGAAAAAAACGCCCTGCAATTCCTTCATGTGCTCGTTCGCCGCTTCCTCCGCGTACTGCTGCATCTTCGGATCGATGGTGGTGTAAATTTTCAGGCCGTCGCGGTACAGGTCGTACGGCTTTCCGTCGGGCTTCAAATGTTCCGAGCACCATTTCTTCAAAAAATTATCGCGCAGGTATTCGCGGAAGTACGTGCCCAATCCTTCGTTGTGATCTTCGGGCTGGTAGTGGATCACCAGCGGCAGCTGCTTCAGCGAATCGAACTGCTGCTGCGTGAGGTAGCCGTTCTTCAGCATCTGGCTCATCACCACGTTGCGGCGCTGCTTGGCCGTTTCGGGGCGGCCGACAGGATTCCAGCGAGAAGGGTTCTGGCACATGCCCACGAGCATCGCCGCTTCTTCCACCTTCAGCGAATCGGGGCGCGTGTTGAAATACACTTTCGCGGCGGATTTGATGCCGACGGCGGAGTGGATGAAATCGAATTTGTTGAGGTACATCGTCATGATCTCCTCTTTCGTGTAGAGGCGCTCGAGCTGCACGGCGATGATCCATTCTTTTAATTTCTGGTAAGCGCGCTCGAGCAGGCTGAGATCTTTCACGTCGTGGAACTGCATCTTGGCGAGCTGCTGGCTGATGGTGCTGCCGCCGCCCGCGCTCATGTCGCCGCCGATCACGGTTTTGAACAGCACGCGCGCGAGACCTTTCGCGTCGATCCCGGAGTGATTGTAATAACGTTCGTCCTCGGTGGCGACCAGCGCGTCGATGAGGTCCTTGTCGAGATCCTTGTACGCCACGTTCACGCGGTTCTCCGCATAAAAACGGCCGAGCTCCTTGCCGTCGGAAGTGTACACGACGGAAGCGAGATTGTTTTTGGGATTCTGCAGGTCTTCGATCTTCGGCAGGTCGGCGAACATGGCGATGCCGCCCACGATCAGCACCACGCCCAGCACGGGCAGCGCGACCATGATCCAGAAGATGCGGATGTAGCGGCGGTAGTTCGGCTTGCCGTCCTTGTCTTTGCCGGCTTTGGGATCTTTGTCCTTGCGTGTGTTCGTTGCGTTTGCCATGCGGAAAAAGCGGTTTAAAAGTACGACTTTTTGAATGACCAGTCCCGGCGAAGGAACGCAAACGCGGCGTCGGCTCGCATCTATTTTAGAAAATTTGGGAAAGCCGCGCCGGCAGCGGGTTTCAGAAGACCGATGATCGGGCACGCGGGATAAAAAATGTGCGGCACTTGTCCCCGGCGAACAGGAAAAAACAGAAAACGGAGGAGGAGAAAACAGGCGTTGCCCGAAAGGCGAAAGTGAAGCAGCGATATGCGGCTGCGTGCGCGCGGCGTATGTTATACGGCTCCATTTTTCGCAAACGACACCATATTCTCCGCGATCAGCGGCTCCCCGCGATAGCGGCGCAGCAGCTGCGCGACGGTGAGCACGTCCTTCTGGCAATACGTGACGATGCGCGCGAGGTCTTTTTCTTTCCAGTACGTGTGGTAGATCATACTGCCGTCGATGTCGTCTTTCGGTGTGGGGATGTCGAAGAGGGCGGCGAGGAGATTAAGCGAGGTGTAGCTTTTGAAATCGCCGAACTTCCACATCTCCATCGTGTCGAGCAGGTGCTCGGTCTCCCAGGGTTTTTTCCCGCACACGTCGAGCATTTTCGGCAGGCGGATGCCGTGCACGAGCATGCGGCGCGCGATGAAAGGGAAGTCGAATTCTTTGCCGTTGTGTCCGCAGAGCAAAAAACCTTTGGGATTGTCGCGGCGGCTGTAGCACTCGTTGTAGCGCGTGTTGAGCAGCCCGGCAAATTCCGTGAGCAGCAGTTTTTCGTCTTCGCCTGCGAACGATTTCAACCGGAAGCCGGGCTGCTCCGAGGTGCCGCTGATGAAACCGACAGAGATGCAGATGATCTTGCCGAACTCCGCGAAGATGCCGGCGCGGTCGTACACGCTGGAAGGCGTATCCTCTTCGCCGCGCCCGCGGAGGAATTGCGCTTTCAATTCCCAGAGGTGCTGCCATTTCTCCTCCAGCTCCTCGAATTGCGCGCGCGCCGAAACGGTTTCGATGTCGAGAAAAAGAATGTTTTCGGTGGGCAGGTGATGGAGCATGAGGCAGGATCTGTGCTAAAAATAAGCAAACGGAGTTATTCCGGATTTCGGATTTACGATTTCGAATTTCGGATATGCGCAGGAGCGGCGCGCAACCGGGCGGGTGGACCCGTGCGCATATCCGAAATTCGAAATCGTAAATCCGAAATTTTTCAAACGATCATGACGCCTTTTTTCCCGATCAGCGGAACCGAGGTCGCGTTATCTTCCTTGATGGTTTCGGGTAAAAAAACGTAGCGCTTGTCGTACATCACCTCGCCGAGCTGGAAGCTGACCCAGTATTCGTTGCTCAGGCCGAAGGTGAAATCCATGACCGGCTCGATCTTGAAAAAATCCAGCGCGCCGATCTCGTCGAAAAAATGGCGGAGCGTGGAGGTCTTGCGGGGCTTGCCTTCCAGCTCGCCATAGCCGGAGGAGGTGATGAGCACGTTGCGCAGCGGCTCCTCCTTGAGGTTGACGATGTAAGCCGTCCATGCGGCTTGCGCATCTTCCTCTTCTTTCACGATCGCAATGGCCACATCCTCCACGGGCGGCATGGGAATGTCCTTCTTCATGAGTGCTCGCTGGTTGAAAAAAATTACGAACCGGGCACAAATTTACGAATAAGGAAGCAACCGTTTTAGCTGTTCAGAGCAGTCCGGCCGAGGCTGCCGTCGAAACGATCTTGATCAGCGCTTCGACCACGGCCGTAGCTTTCCCGATCGCGTTCGCGGCAGCTTCCAGGTCTTTGGCCGAGGCTTTGATCTCTTCGCTCAGCGCCTTGAGTCCCGCCGAATCTGCGGTCAGCGCGGCCACGAGCTCCTCCTGCTTGGCGCGGATGATCGTGCGCTCCAGCTTCCGCAACCTGGCCGAGGCTTCTTCCAGCTGCCTGTTGCCGGGGGCGGCGGCGCGCGCGTCTTCCACGATGCTCAGCGCATCCTGGACCTGCTCCAGGGTTTTGATCTTTTCCGAATTCATTTGCCTGCTGTTTTATTGGTTTCGATCGAGCGGATGGTTTCCTTGATCTCCTTGACCTCTTCGTAAAGCGTTTGAATTTCTTTCACCGCTTCCTTGATCTTTTTTTTCTTTTCGATCTCCTGCTTCAACTTTTTATGCGCGAGCCGCAGGTCTTTCGTCGCCTGCATGGTTTGCTTCTGCAGCGCGCGAACGTTTTTCAGGCGAAGCTGCAGACGAACGTACGCGAGGCCGTGCTCGGGCGTGCTTTTCGAATGGCCCAGGAAAGTTTTGAAATCCGCCTTCAGGCCTTTTTCCTCATTGGCGATCAGCTCTTCGAGATGCTTCGACCCGAGATGCTCCAGCAAATTCATCGTCATGATGGCGATGAGCGTGTCCGCGGCCGCGACGTACTTTTTTATTTCTTTCGACTGCCTTGAGCGAACGTATTGTTTTCCCCCGAGCGCGATCAATTTTCCCGCCGCCTCGCCGATGCCCGCCGGGATGGCGCGCGCGCCCTGGATCGAGTTGTTCAGCGTGATCAGCGAGTCAAGCCCGACGCCGAAATTTTTCGCCTGCTCTTCGATGTCCGTTTCGAATTTATCCGACGAGAGCAGCAGCAGCGATTGCGCGTACTTGTCGATGATCTTGAATGTGACGTCTAACTTTTGCGAAACTTCCACGTCGTGCGTGTACTGCTCATGAATGCCGTCGAGGTTCTCCAGGTTCAGCCTGGCGTCGCTGAACGTGCTGCCGGCATACACGCTGCGCGAGAGGCGGATCTCCGCGAGCTCCGTCATGATCTTGCCCGGGTACGCCGAAAAATTACTGCTGGTCTGCGAGAACTGGTTGACGGCCCCGATCTGGCTTTTCGTCAGCGAAGCGCAGGACATCAGCATCACGCCCAGCCCGGAGGCGGCGAAGAAAAATTTGAATTTCATTGCTGCAGAATTCAACGGGGATAAAAAAATGGATAACGAACAGGATCAATAATACGATGCGTGCCGCCGCTTCCCAAAGGTTGTTTAAAACTTCCCGCAGGAAAAGAACCTGTCGCGCCGATGGCCGGCTTTTCGAATTGCGCTAAAAAAAGAAGGGAAAAAATTACTCCACGGTGACCATCACGGTCGCGTCGATATCACCTTTGCCGGATTGCCAGCGGGGCATGGCCTGCAGTACGCGCGCGATCTCCGCATCGACCTCTTTATTGATGCCGCGCATGATCTCCACTTTGGTGATCTCGCCTTTGGAGCTGACGGTGACGATGGCCATGGCCGTGTTGTTCTTCACCGTGTTGCGATCGATCTTCAACGGCTTGAAGCGCTCCATGACGAACTCGTTGATGTTCCAGTCGCCGCCGGGGAACTGGGGCATTTCGGCGAGCGTTTGCTCGTGCTTTTTCGGTTTGTTCTTGCGCGTGAACTGCCCGTTGCTGATGTTGCCGGAAGCGGGGCCGTCGTCGTTGCCGTTGGCGCTAAGCTTCATGGTGAGGCGGGCGGAGACGACCTCGAGGGGCTGGTTGCCGGGCGTGCGGGTATTGTCGCCGGGCGGCGTGACCTGCGCGGTGTTGTTGTTATTATTGGGGATGGGTGTTTGCACGGGAGGCGTGCTTACAGGCGTGCCTGCAGGATTGTTCGAAACGACGGGAGCAGGCTGCGCGTCAGGCTTGCGAGCTTCTGCGCCGGGTTTCTGCCCGGCAGTATTTTTTTTTGCGTTGGCCGCGATGGCGGGCGGCTGGAGATTTTCGGAAGGATTGTTTTGCGGAGCGGCGGCGACCGGGCTGGTCTCGGGCCGGCGCGTAGTGGCCGCATTATAAACAGGCATCGCCGGTGTGCTTGTTCCGGCGATCGCTGCCAGCGGGGCTTGGCGGTCGACGGAGTCGGCCTGGCGGTTTTCCGAGCTGTTCAGCCACCAGGCAACGCCTCCGCCGCCGATGAGCAGCAGGCCCGCGGCGGTGACGGCGAAGCCGAAGCGCTGGAAGAAACCCAGGCGCGGCGGGGTATTCATGTAGGTGGCAAGACGCTTATTCACGCGCGAGGCGACCTTATCCACCTCGGCCATACGGCGCATATCGAGCGAGTCGAACGCTTCCGCGCAGAGGCTGCAGGCCAGCAAATGCTTCTCCACCAGGTGGGCATTCAGCCGCGCCAGCTTCCCTTGCTTGTACAGCCGCATGGTGTCAAGCGAAAGGCAGTCGTTGCTTTGGAAGATTTGTCTCACTTTCTATGATTCTTATTTGCTCGTGGTCAGCAAACCTTTCAGGTTGCGCTTCCCGTTCTGCAAATAGCTTTTCACTTCATTGACCGAGTAGCCGGTTTGTTCCGACACCTCTTTGTAGCTCTTCTGCTTGAAGTAGAAGAGCTCGATGCATTGCTTCTGCTCTTCCGACAAGCGGGTGATCGCCGACTTGAGCTCCTCGAGCTGCTGCTCGAACTTGACGGCGTCGGCCGTCGAGCTTTCGTCTGCTTCCGCGTGGCGAAGCGCCTGCTCCACATCCAGCGATTCGGCGCTGTCTTTCCTGAGCTTTTTCAGGCAGTGGTGCTTGGTGACGCTGTACACCCAGGTTTTGAAATTATTCACCTGGTGGTGCCGCAAGTCGCGGAGAATGATCTCGAAGACTTCCATCACGGCGTCTTCCGTGTCTGCGCTGTTTTGCAGGTAGTTGTACGCTACAGCGGTGATCAGCTGG
>Ga0196978_1000326_pt1 | contig 24539 bp, 23 predicted proteins | sample S3v_2013CmetaG_FD_155491 | JGI IMG/M metagenome (GOLD analysis project Ga0196978, IMG submission 155491) | Soil microbial communities from Anza Borrego desert, Southern California, United States - S3+v_20-13C | ecosystem: Environmental > Terrestrial > Soil > Desert | place: USA: California... | reverse complement strand
AGCCTGCGCTCAAAGGAGGAGGCGCACGACTATCGCTATTTTCCCGATCCCGACCTGCTCCCGCTCGAGCTTTCCGACGCCTTCCTCGAGGAATGCCGCGCCAGCCTGCCGGAGCTTCCGGACGCCAAGCGCCGCCGCTACGAAGGCGCGCTCGGCCTCTCCGCCTACAATGCCGGCGTACTAACCGCCGACGTCACCACCGCGCGCTGGTTCGAAACTTTGCTCGAGGGGTTGGGCGTAAGCGGCTCCCCGGCGAAGGCCGGGGCCCAGTCGAGCGCGGAAGGCTGGGCCCCGGCCTCCGCCGGGGAACAGGATCTGGCGAAGCGGGCGAGCAACTGGGTCACGTCGGACCTGTTCGGAGCCCTCAACCGGCTCGGCAAGGGCATCGAGGAGAGCCCCGTCACCCCCGCCCAGGCCGCGGAGCTGCTCCGCCTCACCGCCGACGGCACCCTTTCCAGAACGCTCGCCAAGCAGGTGTTCGAGGTCATGCTCGAGACCGGCGAGGATCCGGGCGCGATCGTCGAGGCGCGGGGCCTGCGGCAGACCAGCGACACCGGCGCGATCGACTCGGCCATCGCCGGCGTGCTCGCCGCCAACCCGGACAAGGTGGCCGAATATCGCGGCGGCAAGGACAAATTGTTCGGCTTCTTCGTCGGCCAGACGATGAAGGCCATGGCGGGCAAGGCCAATCCGCAGGTCGTCAACGAGCTGCTTCGGAAAGCGCTCGGTTAGGCGGGTCCGACGCTAGCGCGGCCGCTCCTCGCGCCTCGCCTGGTCGACCGCTTCCTCGAAGGCGCGATCCGCGGCCTCGTCGGCCTCGACCTCGCCGATCTTCTCAGCTTCGCCTTCCTCCTCCTCGACGATCAGGCCGCCGGTGGCGGCCTCGATCGGCACCGGCGGCTCGGCGATCGGCCGGGTGACCGACCAGCTGCCGTCGCCATGAGCGATCATCGCCGAGTCGGCCGGCGAGGGGGGCCCGCTGGGCTCGCCGGCCGCGGCGTCGGCGCCGCCGGCGAGCGTGGCGAGAGCAAGAAAGGCGAAAGCTGGGCGGCGCATCGGGCTCTCCGGGAGGCTTCGCTCCTCCCATCCATCGCCCCGGCGGCGCCGGCAAGGGCCTGATCGCCGCCGTCCCGGCGCGGGACGGGGGCTCGGCAAAGTCTTCGAGATTCAGAGCAAGCGAAGCTGAGGCCCCTGCGGCGGCTCGAACAGGTCGCAGCGCAACGGCCGCCTCTCGCTATTGAAGCCGTGCTTCCTGACCGCGCGCTCGAAGCGCGCCTTGAGCAGCTCCGCCCACGGCCCGAAGCCCTGCATCCGGGTGAACCAATTGGGGTCGTTGTCGCGGCCGCCCCTCAGCTCGCGGATGATCGCCATCACCTTGCCGGCCCGCTCCTGGAAATGCTCGTCGAGCCAGGCCCGGAAGAGCGGCGCGACCTCGTGCGGGAGCCGCACCGGCAGGTAGAAGACTCCGTCGGCTCCGGCCTCCGCCGCCGCCTCGACGATCGCTTCGAGCTCATGGTCGGTGATCCCCGGCACGACGGGCGCGATCGCCACCGTCGTCGGCACGCCCGCTGCCGCGAGCCGCTTGACCGCCGCCAGCCGCTTCCTCGCCGCCGGCGCGCGAGGCTCAAGCGTGCGGGAGATTTGCGCGGTCAGCGAGGTGACCGACAACGCCACGCTCGCCAGCCTCTGCTTGGCCATGTCCTCGAGCAGGTCGAGGTCGCGCAGCACCCGGTCGGACTTCGTGGTGATCATCACCGGATGGCGAGTCTCGGCGAGCACCTCGAGCACGCCGCGGGTGATCCGCCATTTCGCCTCGATCGGCTGGTAGGGATCGGTGTTGGTCCCCATCGCCATCGGCCGGACCCGATAGCCGGGACGGCCGAGCTCGGCCCGAAGCAGCCGAGCCGCGTCGGGCTTGGCGAACAGCCGGGTCTCGAAGTCCAGCCCGGGCGAAAGATCGTGAAAGGCGTGGGTCGGCCGGGCGAAGCAATAGATGCAGCCATGCTCGCACCCGCGATAGGAATTGATCGAGCGGTCGAAGCCGACGTCCGGCGACCGGTTGTAGGCGATGATCGTCTTCGGCCGCTCGACGGTGACGCTGGTCCGGAGCGGCGGCGGCCCGCCATCCTGCTCGTCGCGCTCTTCGAGCCAGTCGCCGTCGGCCTCGCGGGCTGGCAGGTTGAAGCGGGTCGGCGTCCGGTTCTCGGGCGCGCCGCGGCCGTGCTGGGCACCGGGTCGGAGCATCGCGCAACCTTACGCCCGGATAGGGAACGGATCAAGAACATCGTGACCCGCGGAAAGCGGCTCAGTCCCGACCCATCGCCGTCTGCGGGCGGCGCGGCTCGATGCGAACCGCGCTGGGCCCGGAAAGGCCCGGGAAGCGCGGCCACAGGCCCGCCGCGAGCGCGCGCCGGCTCGGCGAGCGGTCCGCCGTGCGCTCCTCGTAGATCCAGTAATTCCTGAGCACGATCGGGACGTAGCCGCGAGTCTCCCAATAAGGGATGGTCTCGAGGAACAGGAGCGGATCGCTCTGGTCGAACCGGGTGTTCCACTCGGCGATCGGGGCGGGGCCGGCATTGTAGGAAGCGATCACGCGGGGCAGAAGCCCGCCGGTGCTGGGCAGGTCGCGAAGATATTCGAGATAGGACTGGCCGTATTCGATGTTGACGCTGGGCACGAGCAGCTGGGCAGGCGAGACGCTCTGGCCGGTGCGCCGGGCCATCTGGCTGCCGGTCCCGGGCATGACCTGCATCAGCCCGCGAGCGCCGGCCGGGCTCACCGCGTCGGGCCTGAAATTGGACTCCTGGAGCGCGTGCGCGAAGGCGAGGGCCGGCTCGACCCGCCAGCCGCGCGCCGGCCGCCAGCTCGGGCTCGGATAACGGTCGTGGGTATCGGTGCGGGTGCCGCGCGGGCCGTTATGGGCGAGCCACATCTGAGCCCCGGTCAGGTTGAGCCGTCCCGCGAGATGGAGCAGGGCCTCGTGCTGGCGCGGCTGGCCGATCCGCGCCTGGTGCCGGATCAGCTCGCTCGCCACGCTGGTCTCGCCGATCTCGGTCAGAGCGACCGCGGCGCGCACGTTCCTGAGGTCGGCCAGCGCCCGCCAGTCGTCGGCGGTGAAGGCGTTGAGCTCGGCGGCGCGCCGCCGGACTCCGAGCGCGCTCTGGGCGAGCAGGCCGTAGAAGGTCTCGCTGTGCCGAGCCGCCGCCTGGAGATGACCCTGGACGCGCTGCGGCCGCTCGCCCGCGGTCTCGGCTCGAGCCGCCCAATAATGGCCGGCGGCGGCGAGCTCGACGTCGCCGGAACGCCCCGCGACCGTACCGAAATGCTCGGCGGCCGAGGCATAGTCGCCCATCCGCCAGGCGGCGAGCCCGGCCACCCAATTGGCATGGAGCGCCCATTCGGTGACGCCCCGGCGGCCCTGCTCGGCAAGGCGCCGCGCGTCGCGGTCGTTGCCGTTCAGATAATAGACCCAGGCAATGCGCTGCTGGAAGGCGGTGCGCGCTTCCTCGCTGAGCTCGCCGCTCCGAGCGTTGAACAAGGTCTCCGCCTCGAACGGCTGGTCGGCGACGAGCAGCGGCTGGATCAGCGGCTCGAGCGAGTCGGCGACGGCGTCGCCGCGCACCGGCCGCGCGCGCTGCCGGCGCGGCTGGCCGGCGAGACCGGCGAGGCGTTGCGCCTGCGGCACATCGGGAAGCTCGGTCGCGCCCCTCGCCGTCGCCAGCCGGGCGAGATCGGCGGCCTGCGGCAGCTCCGGCGCGCGCCGGAGCAATTCCATCAGCGGCTCGAGCTCGACCCGGGGCGATCCCGGCATGGTGTAGAGGCTCGCCCGGGCGAGATCGTGGAGCGGCCCGGAGCGCATGCCGTCGAGTCGCCCCGCCGCGCCCGCCCAGTTCTGCGCCCGCAGGTCGGCGAAGACCGCCTGGTAGTTCTGCCGCTCGGAGGCGCTGAGCTGGCTCGGCACCGGCGCCGCGCGGGCCGCCGCGGGAGTCGTCGCCGAATCGTCGGCGACCGCCGGACTCGCCGACAGGACGAGGCCGGCGGCGAGCAAGGTCGGACGGAGCATCCTCATCCCTTCAATCCTTCCCTGAGCAGCTGGAGGTCTTCCCAGGCATGCTTCTTGAGATTCGGCTGTCCGATCAGCTTTTCGGGCCTGATCGTTGCCAAAGTCCTGACCGGGCCTGTCGGAGTCGCCAGTTCGTGCCACCTGGCGCGGGCCCGCGGCACGGTACAGCCGAGCAGCGCCTTGGCGCAGGCGTCGCCGAACAGGAGCAAGGCGGCCGGGGCGACGAGGCCGACATGGTGGCGGGCGATTTCGGCGAGCGTGGCGGTATCGTCGCCGTCCAGCTGCCCGGTCGGAAACCGGATCGGCGACAGCGAGGCCAGGTAGAGGGTGTCTCGGCCTCGGCCGATCGCGCCGAGCATCCGATCGAACAGCCGCCCGGGCTCGCCCGACAGCAGGGTGCCCGCGGCGACATCCTCGGCGGAAGGCATGTCGACCATTACCATCAGGCCAGCGGCGGGGTCGCCGGCCGGCCCGACGCGCGTTCCCCCGCCCGAGGCGCCGGGAAGGCCGTCGGAGCTGAGCAGCCAGGCCTGGAAGGCGGCGAGGTCGGCGGGCGGAGCCTCGCGGGGCGCGGCCTCCACTCGGGCGGGTGCCGCGGCGGGCCTCGGGTTGAGCCAGTCGCGCGGGGCTTCGTCGACGAGCGTGTCGACGCCCGCTTCGTGCCACCATGCCAGGGCGCTCGCCGCCCAATCCGAGGACATGTCGGTCCTACCCCCACGCTTGCCCGCCGCCCATTGAGTCAGCCGCGGGCGGGCTGGTCAATCGCCAAGCGGCTGTTTATCTGCCAGGCGTTGGCGGTTTGCGACGACAGGAGCGCGCGAGAGACGGAATGGCCGAACGGGAGTCGATGCCCTACGACGTCGTGATCGTCGGCGCCGGCCCCGCCGGTCTCGCCGCCGCCATCCGTCTCAAGCAGCTCGCCGCGACCGAGGGCCGCGAGCTTTCCGTCTGCATCCTCGAAAAGGGCTCCGAGGTCGGCGCCCACATCCTGTCCGGCGCCGTCGTCGATCCGCGCGCCCTCGACGAGCTGCTGCCCGACTGGCGCGAGCTCGGCAGCCCGCTCACCGTGCCGGTCACGCGCAACGAACATTGGCTGCTGACGGCGAAGAGGAAATATTCCTTTCCGCATGCCCTGATGCCGCCGTTCATGAGCAACAAGGGCACCTATACCCTGTCGCTCGGCAATCTCTGCCGCTGGCTCGCCGGCCAGGCCGAGGCGCTCGGCGTCGAGATCTTTCCGGGCTTCGCCGCGGCGGAAGTGCTGTTCAACGAGGACGGCTCGGTCAAGGGGGTCGCCACCGGCGACATGGGGGTCGCGCGCGACGGCACCCACCGCGCCGATTATCAGCCGGGCATGGAGCTTCACGGCCGCTACACCTTCTTCGCCGAAGGCGCGCGCGGCCATCTCACCAAGCAGCTCAAGCGGACCTTCGAGCTCGACAGGGACAGCCAGCCCCAGGTCTACGGCATCGGCCTCAAGGAATTGTGGGACGTCGATCCCGACAGGCACGAGCCCGGGCGAGTGGTCCACACCCAGGGCTGGCCGCTGGCCGACGCCTGGGGCGGCGGCTTCCTCTACCACCAGGAGAACAACCAGGTCGCGTTGGGCTTCGTCGTCGCCCTCAACTACCGCAACCCGCATCTTTCGCCGTTCGAGGAATTCCAGCGCTGGAAGCAGCATCCGGCGATCCGGCAGTTCCTCGAGGGCGGCCGCCGGGTCAGCTATGGGGCGCGGGCGATCAACGAGGGCGGCTGGCAGGCGGTGCCGAAGCTCGCTTTCCCCGGCGGAGCTCTGGTCGGCTGCGCCGCGGGCTTCGTCAACGTGCCGAGGATCAAGGGCAGCCACACCGCGATGAAGTCTGGCATGCTCGCGGCCGAGGCGGCTTTCGCGGCGATCGTCGCCGGCCGCGGCGGCGACCTGCTGGCGGACTATGATTCCGCGCTGCGCGACAGCTGGGTCGCCGACGAGCTCAAGACGGTGCGCAATGTCGAGCCTCTGGTGGCGAAATGGGGCGGCACGATCGGCACCCTGCTCGCCGGCGCCGACATGTGGATGCGCCAGCTCGGCATCGGACTGCCGTTCACGATGCGCCACCATCCCGACAACACGACCCTGTGGCGCAAGGACCTGGTGGCGCCGATCCCCTATCCCAAGCCCGACGGCCTGATCAGCTTCGATCGCCTCTCCTCGGTCTTCGTCTCCAACACCAATCACGAGGAGGACCAGCCGGTCCACCTGACGCTCAAGGATCCCTCGATCCCGATCCGGATCAACCTCGATCTCTACGACGGTCCCGAGCAGAGATATTGTCCGGCCGGGGTCTACGAATTCGTCGACGAGGGCGGCCGTCCGCGGCTGCAGATCAACGCCCAGAATTGCGTCCACTGCAAGACGTGCGACATCAAGGACCCCGCCCAGAACATCAACTGGGTGGTACCCGAAGGCGGAGGAGGGCCGAACTATCCCAACATGTAGGCATTTGGCGGCCGCCATGGCCGGCGCCGCGCTCGTCCTCGCCGGGGCCGCCCAGGCGCGGGTCGAGCCGACGACGCCGCTCGCCGGCTATGCCCAGGCCCGCGCCGCCGCTTCGGCCGGAGCGCTCGAGCAGGCCAGCGCGGGCTATGCCGCGGCTCTGGCCGCGCAGCCCGACAACGAGGTGGTCGCCTCCCAGGCGCTGACTCATGCCGTCGGCGCCGGCGATTGGCCGCTGGCGCTCCGCGCCGCCCATGCGCTCGAGCGGCGCAACGCCTTGCTTCCCGACGCTCGCTTCCTGCTCGTCGCCGAGGCCTTCCGCGCCGGTGACTGGCGGGCCGCCGGGCGGCAGGTCGACGCCGTCGAGCAGGAGCAGTTGTTCGCCTTCACGGTGCCGGTGCTGCGGGCCTGGCTGGCCTTCGGGTCGCGCGAGGGCGATCCCCTTTCCTTCCTCGCCGCGGCGAGCGGATCGGCCGCTTCCGAAGCCTATGCCGCCGAGCATCGTCCGCTGCTGCTGCTCGCCGCCGGCCGCGAGGGGATGAGCGCGCCGATTCGCGAAGCGATCGAGGCGGCCGGACCGCGCGCCTTGCGGTTGCGCCTGGCGGCGGCGGCGACCCTGGCCCAGCGCGGCGATCGCGACGAGGCGCTTGCCCTTCTCGCCGGCGACGATTCCTCGCTGGCCGCCGCTCGGCGGCTGGTCGAGGCCCGCCGGCCGGTCCCCGGCGCCGTCGCCGGCGCTGCGGCCGGCATGGCCGAGCTGATGGTCCGCCTCGCCCTCGACATGCACGCGCAGGATCTCGCCCCGGTCGCCGCGAGCTTCGCGCGCCTGTCGACCTACCTGGCGCCGGAGAGCGCCCAGACCTGGATGATCGCCGCCGAGCTGCTCGCCCAGCAGGAGCGCCACGAGGCCGCCGTCGCCCTGCTCGGCCGGGTCGCGGGAGACGATCCGCTGGCGGGCGCGGCGCGCGACCAGCGGATCCGGCTGCTGATGGAGGCGGACGAGGACCAGCGCGCCCTCGGCGAGGCCCGTTCCGCCGCCGAAGCCGAGGGCGCGAGCGTCGCCGATCTCGTCCGCTATGCCGAGGTGCTGATGGACCAGGACCGCCCGTCCGATGCCGCCCGAGCCTTCGCCCGCGCCCTCGAGCTGCGCAGCGACGAGGATGCGAGCTACTCGGAATGGGCGCTCTGGCTGTTCCGCGGCGGCGCCCATGACGAAGCGGACGATTGGCCGCAGGCGCGCGCCGCGCTCGAGCAGGCCTATCGCCTCGCTCCCGATCAGCCGCTGGTGCTCAACTATCTCGGCTATGCCCAACTCGAACGGCGCGAGAATCTGGTCGAGGCCGAGCGGCTGGTCCGCGAGGCGCATCGGCTCGCGCCCAACAACGGCGCGATCACCGATTCGCTCGGCTGGGCGCTGTTCCTCAAGGGCGACCTTCCGGAGGCGATCTCGCTGCTCGAACGGGCCGCCGAGAGCGAGCCGGCGGATGTCGAGATCAACGAGCATCTCGGCGACGCCTATTTCACCGCCGGCCGCCGGGTCGAGGCGCGCTTCGCCTGGGCCGCGGCGAGGGTCTATGCCGAGGGCGGGGATGCGGCGCGGCTCGACGCCAAGATCCGGACGGGGCTGACGCCGCAACTCGCCGCGCGCTAGGCCCGACCCGCGATGCGCGAGACGGCTTATGCCAAGATCAACCTGGCGCTTCACGTGCGCGGGCGGATGCCGGACGGCTATCATCGGATCGAGACGATCTTCGCCTTCGCCGAGGCGGGCGACGAGATCGAGGCGGCGCCGGCCGGGGCGCTGGAGCTGGCCGTCGGCGGCCCCTTCGCCGCGTCTCTCGCGGGCGAGGAGGACAATCTGGTAGCGCGTGCCGCCCGGGCGCTGAGCCGCCGCTTCGGGGTCGGCGCCGGGGTCCGGCTGACCCTCGACAAGCGGCTCCCGGTGGCCGCCGGGATCGGCGGCGGCTCGGCGGACGCCGCGGCGGCGCTGCGGCTGCTGTCGCGCTGGTGGCGGCTCGATGCCGAGGAAGCGGTGTTGCTCGAACTCGCCCGCGGCCTCGGCGCCGACATCGCCGCCTGCCTCGGCAGCCGTCCGGCGCGCGGGGAAGGGCGGGGGGACCTGCTGCGGCCTTTCGCCGATGATCGCCTCGCTGGCGCTCCGGTGCTTCTCGTCAACCCGGGCGTGCCGCTGTCGACGGCGGCCGTCTTCCGGGCCTGGGACGGGGTGGATCGAGGCGCCTTGGCCGGCTGGCGGGAGGGACGCAACGATCTCGAGCCTGTGGCGAGGCGCTTGGCGCCGGCGGTCGCCGACGTGCTCGACGCCCTTAAGGGCGCCTCCTTCGCGCGCATGTCGGGGTCCGGCGCGACCTGCTTCGGCCTCTACGCGAGCGCCGCCGATCGCGATTCCGCGGCCCGGTCGATCGCCGCGCTTCGCCCGCAATGGTGGATTCTGGCGACCCGGCTCCGCGCCTAGGCGGGGGAGGAGACCCCGGCCTGCCGCAATTGCTCGTAGAGCCGTTCGAGCGCCTGCTCCGCCTCGCGCGGGTAGGTGACGCGATTCTCGAAGACGAAGCGGTCGCTTGGCGCCGGTCGGCTGCGCTCGGCGAGATCCTCCCACAGCGTCAGCCAGACGTCATAATGCCCGACCAGCGCGGTCGCGCAGGGCTGGAGCGGGTCCGGCAGGAGGTAGCCCTTCGCCAGCAGCAGGGCGCGTACCGAAAGGTTGATGCGCCTTAGGCCGGCGGCGAACAGGAACGTCCGCCCGTTGTCGAGATACGCCTGGTAGGCGGACTTCGCGGCCAGGAAGTGCATGTGCAGCGGCCCCAGCAGTTCATCGAGCAAGACCCGGTCCATGGCATCCCCTAGCATATCGCGAGAGCCATGGCCGAGCCCGGTCGGGTCCGTCGCGGACGGCTGCCAGATCCCGTCCCCGCTGCCCCACCAATCCCATCGCGGCACAGCGTGGGGCGGGCATTAACCATCGGAAAGCGCAGGATTTCGTTGTGGCACGGCTCTTGCTCTCCTGAGCGGCGACGGGTCGAGGCGCGGTCGTTTTCGCGCCGACATCCGCCCGCGGTCCCCGCTCTCCACCGGACGGGCGCCGCGGAAAAGTTTGGCCGGGCCGCCGCGTATCGGGCGGCCCGGCCTTTTTTTCGTCGCGAGGGGCCCGATGGCTCGGTCAGCGCGAACGTCGCGCCGTCGCGACGGCGGTTCGGAAGCCGGGGTAGATGAAGGCCTGTCCGAACGGGGCGAGGTGGTTGGTGTCGAGGTAGAGCGCCTTGCCGCCGACGACGGCCGAGCAGGGATCGCGCGGGCAGAGGATCGGGAAGGGGTCCCAGATCGTCAGCCCCGGCACGGCTCGCGCGAGCGCGGTCATGCTCGCGAGCGCCGGCCGCCTCAGCCTCGTCAGCTCCTCGCGGTCGACGGCGATACCTCCGGCGCACACCGGATTGCGCCGGTTGAACCAGTCCGAGCAGCGAAAGGCGGGGCTTCGGAAGACGGGGCCGGGCGCCTGGATGACCAGCGAGGCCCCGGTCCCCGCCAGCCGCCTTAGCAAGGCCCTCGCTTCGACATAGGCGGCGCCGCGCCGGCTGCCGTCGGCACCGCCCTCCCAGTCCGCGTGCCTGATCCCCGCCTCGTCGATGCGCGGGACGTGCATCGAGGCGAGGAACAGCGTGTCGCCCTCGGACAGGCTTCGCGACAGCTCCGCGACGACGCTCCGGTAGAAATCCGCACAGGGGAGCTTGCTCGACGCCGGCACCGAAAGCGGGGGAAAGGCGCAGGCGGGTTTGACGTAGCTGTAGACCGGCACACCCGACTCGCCGGCATAGCGGCGAAGCGATGCTTCGTAGGTCAGCGCATGGGAATCCCCGACCGCGACGAGCCGCGGCGCGGCGCGCGCTCCCGGGCAGGAGGGAATCCAGGCATAAGCGAAGCCGCCGGCGAAGCGCCGCCGGCTCTCGCTCACCGGGCATCTCCCGGGCTCGGGCGCGGACTCGGCGGCGGCCTGGCGGGAGAAATCGCTCAGAGTGAGGTTCGGCGCCGCGCCGAACAGCAGCCAGACGGCGCCGGCGCCGGCGAGCAGGGCGCCGCCGCCGCCCGCCAGCACCGCGACTCCCGGGCGCGCCCGGGCCTTGCCCCAGCGCCTGACCGGCTGCTCGACCAGGCGGTAGGATGCGACGGCGAGGGCCAAGGCGAGCGCGACGGCGGCCACGGCCTCGATCGATCCTTCCAGCCCCACCGTCCAGCGGAACAGCACGAAGACGGGCCAGTGCCAGAGGTAGAGCGAGTAGGAGATCTTGCCGATGAACACCGGCGCCCGGCGGGACAGGGCGCGGGCCGGCGCCGCCTCGGGGCGGGCGCAGACGAGGGCGATCAGGCCGCCCGCCGCGCCCACCGTCAGCAGCGCCCGAAGCGGAACCAGGCTGCCGCCGGGGTAGAAGAAGGCAAGGCCCATCGCGAGCAGCAGGCCGGCGCCGCAGGCGGCGGCCGCCCGGTCGGAGATCCGCGCCAGCGTCGGCTGCCAGAGCTTGAAGGTGAGGCTCAGAATCATTCCGCAGCCCAGCTCCCAGAAGCGGGTGGGCATCAGGTAGAAACGGAGCTGCGGCTGGGACTGCATCAGCCAGGCGAGCAGCAGCGAGGCCAGCGACAAAGCGGCGATCACCGCCGCCGCGCGCAAGCTCTGGCGAGGGTCGGACAGGACCCGCTGGCAGAAAAAGAAGAAGAAAGGGAAGAGGAGATAGAATTGCTCCTCGACCCCGAGCGACCAGGTGTGGAGAAACGGATTGAGCTCCTGGCGGGGATCGAAATAGTCGTTGCCGAGGAGGGCGAGCAGAAGGTTGCTGGCCCCCAGCGAAGCCGCCGCGGCGGTCGCCTTGGCCTCGTGCAGGGGCGGGCTGTCCGGCACCAGCAGCACCGACGCCAGGGATGCCGCCGCGAGCATCGCGAGCAGCGCCGGCACGATCCGGACGATTCGCCGGCCGTAGAAATAGGCGAGCAGCCGGCCGAGCCGGTCGAATCGGAGATGGGCCAGCGAGGAGGTGACGACGAAGCCCGAGATGACGAAGAAGAGATCGACTCCGCCGAACCCGCCCGGAACGAGGTCGGGCCGCAGGTGGTAGAAGAGCACCGACAGGATCGCGAGCGCGCGAAGGCCGTCGACCGCCGCGACATAGCCGATCCCCGCTTCCTGCCTGCTCACCGAGCCTCCGCCGGCCGCCTGGAAGGGCGCCGCGGCCACGGATATCACGTTCGGCCCTTTTCGCGAGCGGGCGCCCGCGCCTCTTTTTTACAGACAAGCCGGCGAGGCCGGGGCAAGGGGCGGCGATGTTCCGGCTGAGCCAGGAAGGGGAGGTCGCACGGCTGGTGATCGACCGGCCGAAGGCGCGCAACGCCATCCCGCTCGACGGTTGGCGGGCGCTTGCCGCCCGGATCGGCGAGATCGAGCGCTCGCCGGCGCGGCTCCTCGTCCTCTCCGGTGCCGGCGGTGCCTTCTGTGCCGGCGCCGATCTCGACGACTTCGCGCTTTTGAACCGCGACGAGGCGGCCCGAAGCCGCTTCCGCGAGGAGATGCGCGACGCGCTCGACCGGCTACGCGGCCTGGCCGTTCCCGCCGTCGCCGCGATCGAGGGCCCCTGCTTCGGCGCCGGCGTGGCGCTGGCCATGGCCTGCGACCTTCGCCTCGCCGCGGCCGACGCGCGCTTCGCCATCACCCCGGCGAAGATCGGCATTTCCTATCCGCAGGAGGACGTGCACCGGCTGGTCCAGCTGGTCGGGCCGGGGCAGGCCGCGCGGCTGCTGTTCACCGCCGCCACCATCGGCGCCGACGAGGCGGTGCGGATCGGCCTGGTCGAGGCGCTGGAAGCGGAGGCCGGTCTCGGCGCCGTCATCGAAGCGATCCTCGCCAACGACCAGGACAGCCTCGCCGCGCTCAAGCGGGGCCTTCGCCTCACCGCCGGCGGCCGGTGGAGCGATGCCGACCAGGACCGGCGCTTCGACGCCCTGATCGGCGGCGAGGCGCTGGCCGGGCGGCTCGAAGCCTTGCGGCGGAAATGGTAGAAGGCGCGCCATGAGGATCGTCCCTCTGATCCCGCTCCTCCTCGCCGGCTGCGGCGGTGCCGAACCGGCCGATCAGGCGGCGCCCGCCGAAGGGCCGGAGCGCATCGACTGCCGGATCGGCAACAGCCGCGACTTCGAGCGCTTCTGCACGATCGAGCTGGGCTCGGCCGAGGGCGGGGCCGGCCGGACTCTGACCGTGCGCAAGCCGGACGGCGGCTTCCGCCGCCTGCTCCTCACCGGCGACGGGCGCGGAGTCGTCGCCGCCGACGGGGCCGAGCAGGCGCGGGTGACGATCATCGCCGACGACCGGATCGAAGTGGCGATCGGCGGCGACATCTTCCGCCTGCCCGCGACCGTGCGGCGGTGAGCTCGGACACCGTCCTCACCGCTGCCGAGATGCGCTCCGCCGAGGCCGCGGCGGTCGCCGCGGGCACCCCGGTCGAGACCCTGATGGAGCGCGCCGGCCTCGCCGCCGCCGAGGCGATCCGGCGCTTCGCCGGGCCGCTTCCGGCGCTCGTCCTGTGCGGCCCGGGCAATAATGGCGGCGACGGCTACGTCGTCGCCCGAGCGCTCGCCGCGCGCGGAGTCACGGTGCGGATCGCGGCTTCGGGGGAGCCAGGGAGCGCCGCCGCGAGAGTGGCGAGCGAGCTGTGGAGAGGCCCGGTCGAGCCGCTCGCCGAGGCTCGGCCGGCGCCGCTGCTGATCGACGCCCTGTTCGGCACCGGCCTCGCCCGGCCGCTCGGCGACGGCCTGGCGAGCGGTCTGCGCGCCCTGGCCGCCCGGGCGAGCGTCCGGGTCGCGATCGACCTGCCGAGCGGAGTCGCGACCGACGACGGAGCGATTCTATCGGCGGTTCCGGACTACGACCTCACCGTCGCCTTCCAGACCCTCAAGCCGTCGCACCTGCTCCAGCCCGCCGCCCGGCACATGGGACGGATCGTCGTCGCCGACATCGGCATCGAGGCCTCGAGCCGGCTGCATCGGATCGCGCGGCCCCGGCTTCGACCGCCGGGCGCCGACGACCATAAATATAGCCGCGGCTATGTCGCGATCCTGGCCGGGGAGATGCCCGGCGCCGCGGCCCTCGCCGCGGCCGCGGCGCTTCGCGCCGGCGCCGGCTATGTCCGCCTGTTCGCTTCCGAGATCGTTCCCGCCGTGCCGGCCGCGGTCGTTCAGGATCCGGCCGCGCCGTTCCGCGCCGATCCGCGCATCGGCGCGCTCGCTCTCGGTCCCGGCCTCGGCACCGGCGAACGGGGAAGGGCGACGCTCCGGTCGGCCCTCGCCTCCGGCCTGCCGCTGGTGCTCGACGCCGACGCCCTCAACCTGCTGCCCGGCCTTGCCGGTGCCGATCTCGAGGGCGCGATCCTGACGCCCCATGCCGGCGAGTTCGCGAGGCTGTTCGGCGCCGGTGCCGGGAGCAAGGTCGAGCAGGCGCGCGCCGCCGCCCGCGGCTTGGGCGCGGTGGTCGTCGCCAAGGGTGCCGACACCGTCGTCGCCGCCCCGGACGGGCGAGCCGCCATCGCCGCGCCGGCTTCGCCTTTCCTGGCCAGCGCCGGGACCGGCGACGTGCTGACCGGAATCGTCGCGGCGATGCGCGCCTCGGGCCTGGCGCCGTTCGAAGCGGCCTGCGCGGGCGTCTGGCTGCACGGCCGGGCGGCGGCGCTGTGCGGGCCGGCGCTGATCGCCGACGATCTGGTCGCTCAGCTCCCCGCCGCCGTCGCCGGCTGCCTGTGAGCGGCGGCGAGGAGATCGTCCGGCTCGCCGCGCGGGGTGACGGGATCAGCGAGACCGGCCGCTTCGTCCCGCTGACCGCGCCCGGCGACCGCATCGCCGAGGACGGCTCGGTGGCGCCGGGAGTCCATCGCTCGGTGCCGCCCTGCCGTCACTTTCCCGAGTGCGGCGGCTGCCAGCTCCAGCATGTCGACGACTCCGCTTATGCCGGCTTCCTCGCCGACCGGATCGCCGCGGCGCTCGCCGCCCAGGGCGTCGCTCGGCCGGACATCCTGCCCGCTCGTCTGTCGCCGCCCAACTCCCGCCGCCGGGCCGCGCTTCGGGCGGAACGGCGGGGCGGACAGGCGCTGCTCGGCTTCAACGCCGAGGCCAGCCATCGCATCGTCGACATGCGCGAATGCCACATCCTTCGCCCCGAGCTGTTCGCGCTGGTGGCGCCGCTTCGCGCCCTGCTCGCGGCGCTGTTGCCGGCGCGAGGCCGCGGCGAGGTCAGGCTCACCCTGTGCGACCAGGGCATCGACCTGCTGCTCGGCGGCATCGGAGTCGAAGGGCTGCAAGCGGCGGAGGCGGTCACCGCCTTCGCGAGCGAACATCGGCTGGCGCGGCTCGCCGTCGACGACGGCTTCGGCCCTCAGACGCTTTGGGAGCCGGAGCCCGCGACGATCAGCCTCGGCGGGGTGCCGGTTCCGCTTCCGCCCGGCGCCTTCCTCCAGGCGACCCGGGAAGGCGAGGCGGCGCTGCTCGAAGCGGTGCTGAGGGCGGTCGGGGAAGCGCGGGTGACCGCCGACCTCTTCGCCGGGCTCGGCACCTTCGCTTTGGCGCTGGGCGGCCGGGTCTACGCCGCCGAGGGGGCGAGGGACAGCGCGCTCGCCCTCAAGGCGGCGGCGAACCGCGCCGGCCGGCATCTGTTCGTCGAGCATCGCGACCTGTTCCGACGCCCCCTCGACGCCGCCGAGCTCGCCCGCTTCGACGCGGTCGTGCTCGATCCGCCGCGCGCCGGCGCCGGCGAGCAGACTGCAAGGCTGGCCGTCTCGCCGGTGCCCCTCGTCGCCTATGTCTCGTGCAACCCGAACACCTTCGCGCGCGACTCGAAGGCCCTCATCGCGGGCGGCTACCGCCTGTCCTGGGTCGAGCCGATCGGCCAGTTCCGCTGGTCGACTCACATCGAGTTGGCGGCATGCTTCAGCAGGGAGTAAGGGCGCGGCGATGACGCCCATGGTCCGTTTCTTCGCGCTGCTGCTGGCGCTGATCGCCTCCGGTTTCGCCGGCGGCGCGGCCGTCTTGTGGCTCCAGGACGGCGAAAGGGCGCCGGGGACGCTTCCGGCCTCGGTGCCGACCGACTCGGTTCCTCCCGCCCGGCTGACTCTGTCGCCGCTGGTCGAGCGGGTCGCCCCCGCGGTGGTCAACATCGCGGTCCTGCAGCCTTCGCCCTACGAGCAGAATCCGCTGCTCCGCGATCCCTATTTCCAGGACTTTTTCGGCGTTCCCGAAGAGGCTCTGGCGCCGCGGCTCTCGGCCGGCTCGGGCTTCATCGTCGACTCGCGCCGCGGGCTCGTGCTCACCAACCACCATGTCGTCCAGAATGCGCGGGCGATCGAGGTCACGGTCGGCGATCGCCGGCTCGGCGCGCGCTTCCTCGGCAGCGACCCTCAGTCCGACATCGCCCTTCTCCAGATCCCGGCCGAGGGCTTGACCCAGCTGCCGCTCGGCGATTCGAGCCGGCTCGCGGTCGGCGATTATGTCGTCGCCATCGGCAATCCCTTCGAGATCGGGCAGACGGTGACGGCGGGGATCGTCAGCGCGCTCGGCCAGGGACGCCGCGGCGGCGGGCCGAGCTACGTCCAGACCGACGCTCCGATCAATCCGGGGAATAGCGGCGGACCGCTCATCAACATGCGCGGGGAGGTGATCGGAATCAACACCGCCATCATCGGCCCGGGCAGGGGCAATGTCGGCATCGGCCTCGCCGTCCCGTCCAACGACGCCCGGCGGGTGATGGCGGCCATCGTCCGGCGCAGCGGCCTCTAGGCCAGGTCCCGGAACAAGGCCGCGGCGGCGTGGATCGTGAGGCCGAGCAGGCAGAGCGAGGCGGCGATGAAGAACAGGAATCGCCATCTGACGACGTTCACGGTCGCCTGGACAAGGCTGTGGGCGACGCGGAAGGCGACATAGCCCGAGGCCAGCCAGACGTTGATCCGGGCGTCGCCGCGGCCGATCAGCGCCAAGGTCAGGCAGACCGCGTAGAAAAGGGTCGGCTGCTCCATCAGGTGATTGTAATTGTGCGCCTTCCACTGCGCCTGCGGCTCGACGACGCCGTCGAGGTCCCCGCCCTTGCTGCCGATTCGGCCTTTGAGGGAGATGCCTTTGCGGGCGAGCGCCGGAAAGCGCACGGCGTAGAGCCAGATCATCATGACCAGCGACCAAGCGACCAGCGCCACGACCGGTGCGAGAATGGCGCTGTCGCTCATCGGAAAACACCTCCCCGCTTGCGGCGGGAAGGTGCTCCAGCCGGCCCGGACTGTCAAACGGACTAGTCGAACATCCTCGCGAAGGCCCGCTTCGCGCGGTCGCGCCAATGGCCGCGGTGCCAGGCGTCGCTGGCGAGCAGCGGCAGAACGCTGGTCGCCTCGGCGAACACCATCTGCTCGAGGGCGGTGGAGACCTTGCCCCAGCTCGCCGCCTCCTGGAGGGTGGAGGAGGAGCAGGCGCCGTCGCGAACGTCGGCGACGGTGATCTGGACCGCATATTTGTGCACCTCGACATCGTCATGGCCGAGGATCTCGGCGCAGACGACCGTGTCCTGGGTGAAGTTCTTCGGAACGCCCCCGCCGATCATCAGCAGGCCGGTCGTGCCGGCCCGGATCTTGATGTCGGTGAGCTCGCGGAAGTCGGCGATCGAATCCATCGTCAGATAGGGCTCGCCCGCTTTCATCCGGTCGACCTGGTGCTTGACCAGGCCGAAGCCGGCCGAGCTGTCGGTGAAGGCCGGGCAGAAGATCGGCACGTCATGTTCGTAGGCGAGCCTGACCAGGCTGTTCTCCTTCTTGCCGTGGTCGATCAGCCAGCGGCCCATCTCGCGGATGAAGGCGCGCGAAGAATAGGGCTTCGGCTCGAGCGAATCGGCGATGGCGCCGATCGTATGGTCGGTCTCCTGGAGCTTCTCCTCGTCGATATAGGTGTCGTAGATCCGGTCGATGTAGAGCGACCGCAAGGTGTCGTCGTCGGGGATTTCGAGCGCCTGGTAATGCTTGTGACCGAGCGCCTCGAAGAAATCCATGTCGACGATGGTGGCGCCGGTGGCGACGATCGCGTCGACCATGTTGTGCCTCACCAGGTCGGCATAGAGGTCCATGCAGCCGCCGGCCGAGGTCGACCCGGCGATCACCAGGATGATCGAGCAGTCCGGATCGGCGAGCATCTGGTTGTAGATGTCGGCGGCCCGGCCGAGATCGCGCGAGGTGAAGCTCATCTTCTTCATCGCCTCGACGATCGGGCGCGCGTCGAAGCTCTTGATGTCGATATGCTCGACCGGCTTGGCGAGCAGCTCCGCCTTGCGGGTGTCGTTGATCAGGGTCGGGTCGTTCATCTTCGAAGAGTCTCCATGTCCTCCGTCACCCCGGGCTTGCCCGGGGCCCACCTTCTTTTCCGAAAGCGAGGTGGATGCCGGATCGGGTCCGGCATGACCATTGCTGACTAAGTCTGGCGCCTACAGCTTCACGACTTTGGAACGTGCCACTTCGCGCTCCGCTCCGCCGTACAGGGTCGCCATCGGTTCGTCGGCGGCGATCACCTTGAGATCGGCGCCGAAGCCGTTGAAGCCGGTGCGCATCGCGCAGCCATAGGCGCCGAGCATGCCGATCTCGATATAGTCGCCGGCGCCGACATCCGCGGGAAGCAGGAACGGCCCTGCCATATGGTCGAGATCGTCGCAGGTCGGCCCGTAGAAGCTGAACGCCATCGGCCGGGCTTCGGAACGGCCGGCACGGACCAGCTCCACCGGGAAGCGCCAGCCGATGTGGGCGGCGTCGAACAACGCTCCGTAAGCGCCGTCGTTGATGTAGAGCTGGTCGCCGCGCCTCTTCTCGACCCGGACGAGGACGCTGGCATATTCGGCGCACAACGCCCGACCGGGCTCGCACCACAATTCCGCCGAGTAGGAAATCGGCAGGCTTTCGAAGGCGTTGTGGATCACTTCGAAATAGGTTTCGAGGGGCGGCGGCTCCATGCCCGGATAGACCGACGGAAATCCGCCGCCGACGTCGACGATGTCGACGGTGACCGCGGCCTCGACGATGGCCGCCCGGACCCGCTCCATGGCGTCGCCGAAGGCGGCCGGAGTCATCGCCTGGCTGCCGACGTGAAAGCAGATGCCGAGCGCATCCGCCGCCTGGCGCGCGGCGAACAGCAGCGCCCGCATTTCGTGCGGCTCGGCTCCGAACTTGGCGGCGAGGCTGAGCTTGGCGTGTTCGGACGAGACCCGGATCCGAACAAGGAGGTTGAGGTCGCTCGCGCCGCCGGTGGCGCGGACGATCTTGTCGAGCTCCTCCATCGTGTCGAGCGAGAAGGTGCGCACTCCGAGCGCATAGGCTTCGGCGATCGCCTCCTCGGCCTTCACCGGATGCATGAAGCATTGCACCGCCCCGGGCAGGGTGGCCGCGACCAGCCGCACCTCGGCGATCGAGGCGACGTCGTAATGGCTGACGCCGGCGTCCCAAAGCACCTTGAGCAGTTCGGGAGCCGGATTGGCCTTGACCGCATAGAGCGACCGCCCGGGAAACCTCTCCACGAAGAATCGGGCGGCACGGCTTGCGGCGTGCGGACGAAGGAGCGTGACCGGTTCGACCGGGCGCTGCTTCGCGAGATCGGCAGCGCAGGCGACGCCGGCAGGGGCGGTCGCTAGCCCCAGCGCGCGAGGATGGATGTGCAACTCAAGGGACCTCCAACAGGTAGTTGACGACGAAGCAGCCTTGCGGTTGGAAGTCCCCATGGGGCTGCGCGGCGCGATATATGGACGTCGCACCCCCATGTAAAGACTTGGGGTTCTCCCCGTTTCTCCAGAGGGTTCATGCCACAGAGCAAGCCGACGACAGGGGGTGTCCGGGCTGCGGCGGGTCGCGTCGCCGGCCACGTCACCCGAACGCCCTTGCTCCCGCTCGACTGGGAAGGGCGGCGGCTCTGGGTGAAGGCCGAATGCCTGCAGCTGGGCGGCAGCTTCAAGCTGCGCGGCGCGACGAACCGGCTGGCGCTGCTGTCTGCGGCCGAGCGCGCGCTCGGCGTCGTCGCCTTCTCCTCGGGCAACCACGCCCAGGGCGTCGCTCTCGCCGCCCGCCGCCTGGGAATCGCCGCCACCATCGTCATGCCAACCGACGCGCCCGCCGTGAAGACCGAGGCGACTCGGGCCGCCGGCGCCGAGATCGTCTTCTACGACCGAGCGACCGGGAGCCGCGAGGAGATCGCGGCCCGGCTCGCCGGCGAGCGCGGCTCGACCCTGGTCCCCTCGTTCGACGACCGCGACATCATCGAAGGGCAGGGCAGCCTCGGAGTCGAGCTCGAGGACCAGCTCGGCGGCGTTCCGCCGATGGTGATCGTGCCGTGCGGCGGCGGCGGCCTCGCCGCCGGCATCGCCCTCGCTCTTCCCGAGTCCCGGATCCTCCTCGCGGAGCCGGAAGGCTGGGACGATATGTGCCGCTCGCTGGCGCTCGGCGAGATCGTTCCGGTCGTCGAGCCGGCGCCGCCCACCTTATGCGATGCGCTGCAGACCAAGCGGGTCTCGCCGCTCACCTTCGGCGCGTTGAGCGAGGCCGGGGCGACCGGAGTCGCGGTCGGGGAGGAGGAGGTGGCGGCGGCCATCGCCTTCGCCTTCCGCCACCTTCGCCTGGTCGCCGAGCCCGGCGGCGCCGTCGCCCTGGCGGCGCTGCTGGCGGGAAAGGCCGGGGACGTCCCCGACGGCGCCGTGCTGGTCATCTCGGGCGGCAATGTCGACGCCGGGCTCTATGCCGGCCTGCTGGCATGACCGGGCCCGGCGCGACCCTGCTGTCGGTGCTGATGGTCGCCGTCTTCCTGCTGACCGCCGGCGGACTCTATCTGATTGCCGGCCGCGGCGAGCGCCGCAAGGGCGGGCTGATGCTCGTCGCCGCCCTGGTCATGCTCGGCAACGTCCTGGTCTGGACGCTGTGAGCGTCTTCGATTTCGATTCGGCCATCGTTCGAGCGCCGGCGGCGAGCGTCGTCGACGGCCTTCGCGCCGGCGGGGAGGCCGGGCCCAGCCATGAAGGGGTGCTTGCCGAGCACCGCGCTTATGTCGCCGCGCTTGAGCAAGCGGGCCTCAACGTCCAGGCGCTGCCGCCGCTGCCCCTCTTTCCCGATTCGCTGTTCGTCGAGGACCCGGCCTTCGTCCTCGCCGAAGGCGCGATCGTCCTTCGCCCCGGGGCGCCAAGCCGGCGCGGCGAGGCCGCCACCCTCGCCCCCATCCTGAAGCGGCGGTTCGAGCGCGTGCTCGCGGTCGCGACCGGGTCCGTCGACGGCGGGGACATCCTGGTCCTGCCGGACGAAATACTGGTCGGGCTCTCGGCCCGCACCGACCGCGCCGGCGCGGCGGAGTTCGTCCGCCTCGCCGCGACGCTGGCCCGCCGAGCCCGGATCGTCGCGACCCCGCCGGGCGTTCTCCACCTCAAGTCGGCCTGCGCCCTGCTCGACGAGGGGACCGTCCTCGCCACTCCCGCCCTCGCTGAGGCCGGAATATTCGGCGGCCTCGCAGTGCTGACGACACCGCCCGGCGAGGAGGCCGGAGCCAATCTGCTGCGCCTCGGACGACGGGTGCTCGTCGGCGCGGGCTTCGTCAGGACGATCGAGCTCGTCGCGGGCCGCGGCCTCGAAGCGGTGCCGCTGCCGGTGGACGAGATCGGCCTGATCGACGCCGGCCTGTCGTGCATGTCGCTGCGCTGGCTGGCGGGCGGGAAGTGACCGGTCGGAGGTGCTCCCCGGCGAAGGCCGGGGTCCAGCGGCAATGACGCAAGACTGGGTCCCGGCCTTCGCCGGGAAACATCATTTCACCTGATCGGGCAGCTCGGGTCGAGCCGGAAGTCCAGATAATCGTCCACCGCCTTCATCAGCTGGGGCATCTCGTTGACGAAGAAGTGGTTCGCGCCCGGCACCGTCTTGTGCTCGATGGTGATGTGGCGCTGGGTCCTGAGCTTGTCGACCAGCTTCTGGGTCGCGATCGGAGTGACCACCTCGTCGGCCTCGCCCTGGATGATGATTCCGGAGGCGGGGCAGGGGGCGAGGAAGGAGAAATCGTACATGTTCGCCGGCGGCGCGATCGAGATGAAGCCGCGCGCCTCGGGACGGCGCATCAGCAATTGCATTCCGATCCAGGCGCCGAAGCTGAAGCCGGCGATCCAGGTCGTCTCGGCCTCGGCATGGACCTGCTGCACCCAGTCGAGCGCGCTGGCGGCGTCGCTGAGTTCGCCGATGCCGTTGTCGAACAGGCCCTGGCTCTTGCCGACTCCGCGGAAATTGAAGCGCAGGGTGGCGAAGCCGCGGCGGACGAAGGTCTTGTAGAGCGCCAGCACGATCGCGTTGTTCATCGTCCCGCCGCCCTGCGGATGCGGGTGGAGGATCAGCGCGACCGGGGCGCGCGGGCGCGGGCCGGGGCTGAAGCGTCCTTCGAGACGGCCCTCGGGCCCTGGAAAGATGACTTCGGGCATTGCACCTGTGCTTGGATGCCGACAAAGGAATGCGCGCGGATGAACCGCACGCGGCGGCGCTCTATATAGGGAGGCGCGGCTTTTCTGCAATTGAAAGGACGGGAGCGCTGGCCGGCCGAATCTATCTCGACCATGCCGCGACGACGCCGATCCTGCCCGAGGCGGCGGCGGCGATCGCCGAGGGCTGCGCCGCCTGGGCCAATCCCTCCTCGGCCCATGCCGAGGGCCGCTCGGCCCGGGCGGCGATGGAGGAAGCGAGGCGGCGGATCGCCGCGGCGCTCGGCTGGAGCGGCCTCGTCGTCTTCACCTCGGGAGCGACCGAGGCGATCGAGATCGCGCTCCGCCGAGCCAGGGCCGGCGCCGCGATCGTCTCGGCGATCGAGCATCCGGCGGTTCTCCGAGCGGCGTCCGAGGCGCGCCAAGTCGCGGTCGGCCGGGACGGCAGGCTCGACCTTGACGACCTCGATGCCGCGCTCGCCGAGACCGAGCGGCCCCTGGTCGCGGTCCAGTCGGTCAACAACGAGACCGGGGTCGTCCACCCGATCGGCGAGGTCGCCCGGCGGGTGGCGGCGGCCGGCGGCCTGCTCCTCGTCGACTGCGCGCAGAGCGCCGCCAAGCTGCCGCTCCCCGACGCCGACTTCATCGCCGTCGCCGCCCACAAGTTCGGCGGCCCGCCGGGAATCGGCGCCCTGCTGGTGCGCGACGCCGCCGCCCTCGAGGCGGTGGGCGGGCAGGAGGGCGGCTACCGCCCCGGAACGGCGGCGGTGCCGATGATCATGGGCTTTGCCGCGGCCGCGGAGGCCGACCATGGCTGGTTCGAGCAGGCGCGGCGGCTGCGCAACGGTCTCGACCGGGCCATCCTCGAAGCGGGCGGCGAGATCGTCGCCTCGGCGGCGCCGCGAATCGCGACCATCGCCGCCTATCGCCTGCCCGGCGTCGCCGCGGCCGCTCAGATGATGCAGCTCGACCTGGCCGGGATCGCCGTCTCGGCCGGCAGCGCCTGCTCGTCGGGCAGCCTCAAGACCAGTCACGTCCTGCTGGCGATGGGGATGAGCGAGGAGGCGGCGCGCGAGGTCATCCGGGTCAGCTTCGGCCCCGGCACGACTCGGGGCGACGTCGAGGCCTTTCTCGGCGAATGGCGCAAGCTGCTCGAGCGCCGCCGGGCGGCATGAGCTGCATCTATCTGGACTATCAGGCGACGACTCCCCTCGCGCCGGAAGCGGCGGCGGCGATGCGGCCCTGGCTCGAGGCCGGCTTCGGCAACCCGCACAGCCCCCACCGGCTCGGCCGCGAGGCCGCCGCCGCGATCGAGGTCGCCCGCGACCGGGTGACGGCGGCGCTCGGCGGCGGCGAGGAGGGCCGGCTCTACTTCACGTCCGGGGCGACCGAGGCGGTCAACTGGGCTCTGAAGGGGGTCGCCGCGCGCCTGCCCGAGGGGCGGCGGCGGATCGTCACCCTTGCCACCGAGCATGCCTGCGTTCTCGACACGGTCGAATGGCTGGGCGGCCAGGGCTTCGAGGTCGACGTCCTTCCGGTCCAGGCCGACGGCCTCGTTTCGATGGACCTGCTCGCCGAGCGGGTCACGGACCGCACCGGGCTGGTCGCGGCGATGCTGGTCAACAACGAGATCGGGAGCGTCCAGCCGGTCGCCGAGATCGGCGGTCTCGCCCGCGGCCGCGGCGCCCTGTTCCTCTGCGACGCCGTCCAGGGGTTCGGCCGGGTGCCGCTGGCGGTGGCGAGCTGCGACATGGTCGCGCTGTCCGCTCACAAGGTCCACGGCCCCAAGGGCATCGGCGCCCTCTGGGTGCGCGAGGGCGTCGGTCTCGACCCGCTTCTCCATGGCGGCGGCCAGGAGGGCGGAATCCGTTCCGGAACGCTCTCGCCGGCCTTGTGCGCGGGCTTCGGCGAGGCCGCTCGCCTGCTCGTCGAGCGGGCCCAGGCGGACTCGGCTCATGTCGAGAGACTGTCGTCGCTGGCGCTGTCGCTGCTCCCGGCCTGGAGCCTGAACGGGCCTGCCGGGCACCGCTACAAGGGCAATCTCAACCTCCGCCGGCCCGGAGTCGACGCCGCCCGACTGATCTCCGAGGTCCGCCAGGTCGCCTTCTCCGCCGGCTCGGCCTGCGCGAGCGGCTCGGGCCGCCCCAGCCACGTCCTCGCCGCTCTCGCCCTGAGCGACCGGGAGATACGGTCCTCGATCCGGCTCGGCTTCGGCCGCTACACTACGGAATCGGAGCTGGTCGAGGCGCTGAGGCTCATCGACTCGGCCGCCGGCCGCCAGCTGGACCTCGCCTCATGACCCTGGTCCGCTTCGTCTCGGCCGACGGCAACCACGTCCAGGAGGTGCGCGCTCCGGCGGGGGAAAGGCTGCTCGACGTCGCCCAGTCGGCCGGCCAGCCGCTCGAAGGCACGTGCGAGGGGCAGATGGCCTGCTCGACCTGCCATGTCATCGTCGACGCCGCCGACTTCCCTCTTCTGCCCCCCGCCAGCGAGGAGGAGGAGGACATGCTCGA
>Ga0196978_1000324_pt1 | contig 24630 bp, 23 predicted proteins | sample S3v_2013CmetaG_FD_155491 | JGI IMG/M metagenome (GOLD analysis project Ga0196978, IMG submission 155491) | Soil microbial communities from Anza Borrego desert, Southern California, United States - S3+v_20-13C | ecosystem: Environmental > Terrestrial > Soil > Desert | place: USA: California... | reverse complement strand
CTCCGTGTCGGGCGTCACCGCATACAAGCCGGCGATGGGCCGTGCGGTCATTCGTTGCGCGGGTCGTCCGTGGCGCCTTCGTCCTGAGCGGCGCGTTCAGTGGCCGAATCGTCCTCGCGCGCCCAGAACAGGCGGTCGGGAATGTGCTGTCCCATGCCGGGCCGGAATGCGGCCTTCAGCGTCTGCCACGTGTATTCCTGCGCGTCCTTGACCGCATCGCCGATCGGGAGCCCGTTCGCGATCGTCGCGGCAATGGCGGAGGCGAGCGTGCAGCCGGACCCGTGGTAGGAGCCCGGCAGCCGCTGCCAGCTGTCGGAGCGCACTACGCCTTCCTGCCCGTAGAGCGTGTTCACCACCTGCGGCGTGTTCTCGTGCGTGCCGGTGACGAGCACGTACTCGCAGCCGCTCGCGATCAGCCTGCGCGCGCATTCCGCGAGGTCGGGATCGTCCTCGTCGTTGTTTTCGTCGATCGCGAGCCGTCGCGCCTCGAGACTGTTGGGCGTGATGATCGTGGTCTGCGGCACGAGCAGCTCGCGCAGCGCGACCACCATCTCCTCGGACGCGAGCTCGTCGCCGCGGCCGGAGGCGAGAACCGGATCGAGCACGAGCGGGATCTCGGGATAGTCGGAGACGACTTCCGCGATCGCGGCGATCGTCTCGACGCTGCCCAGCACGCCGATCTTGAAAGCCGATACCGGCATGTCTTCGAGCACGCAGCGCGCCTGGTCCGCCACCCACTCCGCATCGATCGCGCTCACGTCGTCGACACCGGTCGTATCCTGGATCGTCACCGCCGTGACGACGGACAATGGATGACACCCCATGCTCGAGAGCGTCATGATGTCCGCCTGCAGTCCTGCGCCTCCGCTTGGGTCGGATGCAGCGAAGACGAGAACGATGGGAGGAAGATCGGGCATCAGGGGATTTTGGCGCCGGCGGAGTCACGCGGAGGCGGCGCAAGGGATCGTTTAGAATCGAAGTTTAACCCGATTCCCTCCAGCATCTCCCGAACGACGCATGAGCAGCGCGGACACCGAAGTATTCAAAACCTACATGTGCCTCATCTGCGGATTCATCTACGACGAAGCCGCCGGCATCCCGGAGGAAGGCATCGCGCCGGGCACCAAATGGGAGGACGTGCCGATGAACTGGACGTGCCCGGAGTGCGGCGCGCGCAAGGAAGATTTCGAGATGGTGCAGATATGAGAATCCTGCACACCATGATCCGCGTCGGCGATCTCCAGCGCTCGCTCGACTTCTACACGCAGGTGCTCGGGATGCGGCTCTTACGCAGGACCGACTACGAGAGCGGCCGTTTCACGAACGCATTCGTCGGCTACGAAGACGAGTCCAGGGCCGCGGTGCTCGAGCTCACCCACAACTGGGACACCAAATCGTACGATCTCGGCAGCGGTTACGGTCACGTCGCGATCGAGGTCGAGGATGCGTACAAGGCGTGCGACGAAGTGCGCAAGCGCGGCGGCAAGGTCACGCGCGAAGCGGGTCCGATGAAGCACGGCACGACTGTCATCGCATTCGTCGAAGATCCGGACGGCTACAAGATCGAATTCGTTCAGCGCAAGCGCTGAACCGAATTTCGATCTGCGCCGTCCGACGCGCGGAAAACGAACAGAGGGGAACCTAGCATGGGCAACCCGCCGGGTGCCCGTGTTCCCTCGTTACCTCCCTTTCTTCGGCTCGCTGCCGCTCGCTCCGCCGCCAGCGTCTGCGCGAAAGTTGGCGATTCGGACGAAGTCGTCGACCGAAAGCGTCTGAGCGCGCGCCTGCGGGTCGATTTCCAGCGTCGCGAAATCGGTTGCCGATAACACGCGGCCAAGGGTATTCCTGAGGGTCTTGCGTCGCTGTGAGAACGCTCGTGCGACCGTGTCGGCGAAGAGCTTCTCGTCGGCCGCGGCCGGCGCGCGTTCCCGCAACGGCATCAGTCTGACGACCGCCGAGTCGACTTTCGGCGCGGGCTTGAAAGCCGACGGCGGCACCTCCAGCACGCGTTCCAGCGCGAACCGGTACTGCAGCATCACCGAGAGCCGGCCGTACTCCGAATCGCCGGGCGCCGCGACCACGCGGTCCACGACTTCGGCCTGCAGCATCACGTGAATGTCCGCGATCGCCGCAGCGCCGTGCGCGAGATGGAAGAGCAGCGGCGAGGAGATGTGGTACGGCAGATTGCCCACTACGCGCAGCTGCGGTCCCAGCGCCGCGAAGTCGAATTCAAGCGCATCGCCTTCGTGAATCACGAGCGTATCCGGCATGAACGCGCTGCGCAGCCGGGCGACGATATCGCGATCGATCTCGACGACGTGCAGTGGTCTCACGATCCGCGCGAGCGGGCGCGTGAGCGCGCCCAGACCCGGGCCGATCTCGACCATGCGGTCGCCCGCGCGCGGTGCGATCGCACCCACGATCGCGCCGATCGCCGCTTCGTCGACCAGGAAATTCTGACTGAACCGCTTGCGTGCGCGGTGCGGCGCGCTCACCGGGCGAGATCGTGAGCGAGCTCGATCGCGGCGAGGAGGCTCCCGACGTCCGCGCGCCCGGTGCCGGCGAGGTCGAGCGCGGTGCCGTGATCGACGGAAGTACGCACGATCGGCAGCCCGAGCGTCACGTTGACGCCGCTGCCGAAGCTCGCGTGCTTGAGCACCGGCAGCCCCTGATCGTGGTACATCGCGAGCACCGCGTCGGCCTGCTCCAGGCGTTCCGGATGGAACAGCGTGTCGGCCGGCAGCGGCCCCGCGATTTCCATGCCCTCGGCGCGCAGCGCTTCCAGGACCGGCGAGATCACCTCGATCTCTTCGCGACCGAGATGACCCGATTCGCCGGCGTGCGGATTCAGGCCCGCGACGAGGATACGCGGCTTTGCGATCCCGAAGCGGCGGACCAGATCGTCGTGCACGATCGCGAGCGTCGCCGCGAGTCCCTCGCGCGTGATCGCGTTCGCGACCTCGCGCAACGCGAGGTGCGTCGTCGCGAGCGCAACGCGCATGCCGCCGCCGACCAGCATCATGACGACGGCGCGGGTCCCGGTGCGCTCCGCGAGAAACTCCGTATGACCCGTGAACGGGATGCCGGCGTCGTTGATCACACCTTTGTGCACCGGCGCCGTGACCATTGCGCTGAAGATGCCGTCCTTGCAGCCGTCGGCGGCGACTTCCAGCGTTTTCAGCACATAACGGCTGTTCGCGGGGTCGAGCCGTCCGGCGGCGGCCGGCGCGTCCAGCGCGACGTGACGCACGACGAGAGCGCCGCGCGCGGCGCCGCGACTGACCGTCTCATCGAAATCCAGGAGCTCGACGCGCGCCCCGAGCGCGAGCACGCGCTGAGCGAGGAGATCGCGGTCGGCGACGATGACGACCGGCGATGGCAGTGTGTGCCCGGCGAGTGCTATGCAGAGATCCGGGCCGATGCCGGCGGGCTCGCCGGCAGTGACCGCTATCGGCAGCACTGGCGAACGCCCGGTCAGCGCTCGTCGAGCCGCACCTCGACGTAGGCGCGGTCGCGCAGCTGTCGCACCCACTCCTGGTACGCCTCGTCCGATTTTCGCGCGCGCAGCGTCTGCCGCGCCTGAAGCCGCTGCCGGTTCTTCGAAACGTCTTGCGTCCCGCGCTCGATCACCTGGATCAGATGCCAGCCGAACTGCGAGCGCACCGGCTCGCTGATCTCGCCGATCTTGAGTGCGTTCATCGCGCGCTCGAACTCGGGCACCGTGTCGCCCGGCAGAATCCAGCCCAGATCCCCGCCGCGCGAGGCGCTCGCGTCCTCCGAGTGGACGCGCGCGAGCTCCGCGAAATCGGCCTTGTTCTCCAGCCGCTCCTTGAGCGCGCGCAGACGATTGCGCGCTTCGTTCTCGCTGACGAGCTCGTTCGTCTTCAGCAGAATGTGGCGCACGTGCGTCCTCTGCACGTTGCTGGGACCGGCGACCGGCGTCGCCTGGCCGCCGCGGCGGTCGTTCAGGCGCACGATATGGAAGCCGTTGCCACTGCGCAGAATATCGCTCACGTCACCCGGCTTCATCTTGCGCAGCGCATCGTAGAAGATCGTGGGCAGCCGCTCGCCGGGGCGCCAGCCCATGAGGCCGCCCTGGAGCGCGTCGGGCGCTTCGGAAAAGGTCGCGGCGACCTGCTTGAAATCGACGCCCTTGCGAACCTGAGCGAGCGCTTCTTCCGCCCGCGCGCGGCGCGCCTGGACCTGCTCGGGGCTCGCGTTCTCCGGCACGACGACGAGTATGTGCGAGAGGTTCACCTCGTCCGAGCGCATTTCTTCGTTGGCCGATGCCGAGAGCAGCGCGTCGATCTCGCTCTCGGTCACGACGATCTTGTTCTCGACCTCACGCTCGCGCAACCGCGTCATGATGATCTCGTTGCGGATGTCTTCGCGGAACTTCGCGTACGGCACGCCGTCGCGTTCCAGCGTGGCGCGCAGATTCTGCACGCTGATCTTGTTCTGCTCGGCGATGCGCTGGATCGCCCGTTCGAGGTCCTGGTCGTCCACCTTCAGCCCGCTCTCGCGCGCGTACTGGAGCTGGACGCGATCCGAGATGAGCCGGTCGAGCAATTGACGCTGGATCACGCTGCGCGGCGGGGGCGTCGTGCCCTGCTTGTTCAGTTGCTGGATCGCGAAATTCGTGCGGTCTTCCAGCTCGCGGGCGGTGATCGCCTCCTCGTTGACCACCGCGACGATGCGGTCGATGACGATCGGCTGACGCGGCTTCTGCGCGGCGGCGGCAGCAGCGCTCAGGACGGCGGCGAGCAGCAGGGCCGCGATTGCGCGGCACGCGCTCAGAAGTGAAGTTCTCATGGGAGGTTTGCGGACGACCGCTTCAGGCGCTCTATCGCTCCGGCACGTAACTGTCGTCGACGCGGGGCACGCGCGGGTCGTAGCGAGTATACCCGCCGATGTTGCGCCGGAGAACATCCAGCGGATTAGAGCCGATGCGCGAGACCCCGTTCAGCTCAAGCTGGAAAAAGACCGACGTGTTGGTGGCATTGAGCGCCGTCACGAAGCGGTGCCCGACCGCGCGAAAAATCCAGCAGCCGCCGTCGTATTCGAAACCGGCCAGCGCCTCCAGCGTCCGATCGTCGCGCGCGGACCAGTTCCAGCGCCCCACGACGGTCCAGCCCGATGCGACAGGCCACTGAAAGGAGAGGTCCGTCTGGCTGATCAGGTCCGCCGTGCTGCGGTAGGCGAGGTTGAGCACCTTGCGCGGCGCCGGCTGGTAGCGCGTGGCGATGTTGAACTTGCGCGTCTCGCTGCGATCGGTGTCGAACTGCCAGCCCGCTTCGGCCGTCCAGTTGGCGGTGACGTTCCCGGACAACGCGGCCAGCAGGTCCGAGCTTCCCGTGTGGTCCGGTCGCGGCGGCACGCCCGGAACCGTCACCCGTTGCTCGGAGAAGTAATAGCGTTGGGCGAGCGCGACCCTCAGCCGCTCGATACCGCTGTCGGGATGGATGAGGCGCGATGTGACGCCGACGGTCACCTGGTTCGCGTCGTTTATGCGATCGTGGCCGCTGAACTGATTCTCGGTGAACATCGTGGCGAAGCTGATGTCCTGGACGCCGCTTTCGAAATTCGGCAGCCGGTTCTGGTCGCGGTACGGGATGTAGACGTAGAACACCTTCGGCTCGAGCGTCTGTATGAACGGCAGCCCGGTGAACACCGTCTCGCGCTCGAACACGAGCCCCGCATCGGCGGTCACGATCGGCAGGGTACGCGTCTGGTTCTCGAGCCCGACTGCATTGGGATCGACGATGTAGCGTGTCGCGTGCAGCCCCGCTTTGGGTACGAGATAGGCGTACGAGGTCTGGACCGGCATTGAATAGCTCGGATAGGCGAGCGCCCTCTTGCCGCTCACGAGCGTCGGATGCTGGAAATTCACGTAGCTCGAAAGGACGTCGAGATCGCCGCCCAGCACCGTGTTCTGTCGTAGCCCGGTGAGCGTCACCTGCGGCATCCGGTCGTACGGCGGCGTGACCGGCGCGAGCGGATCGGTCTGCAGCGTCTGCCAGCGCTGACCGAGCACCGAAAAGGTGAAGCTGCCCTCGTCGCCCCACGCGCCGGTTTTCGACAGCAGCCCCTCCGTGGGCAGCGTCGTGCGCGAGGTCACCGCGACCAGCGTGGACAGATCCGTGAAATATCGGTCGTCCGACACGCGGTTCGCGTTGAGCGCCGCGCTCCAGTCGTTGCGGAACGTGTGCGTGTGCGTGACGAAGTAACCGTACCGGTCCTGGCCGTTCTGGCGGTCTTCCGGCAGATACTCGAGGCGCGCGGTGCCGCCGTAGCTCGGGTTCAGATATCGAAATTCGCCCGAGAGCTGCATGCCGCGCTTGGACATGAGCCGCGGATAGAACGTCGCGTCGTACTGTGGGGCGATGTTCCAGTAATACGGCACCGTGATCTCGGCTCCGGTGCTGCTCGCGCTGCCGTAGTGCGGGGTCAGAATGCCGGACTTGCGCTGCTGCTGCAGCGGGAAAGAAATGTACGGGGTGTAGAAGATCGTCTGATCGAGGAACACGATGCTCGCGCCGAGCGCCACGCCGACATCGCGATTGCGGTCGATGTCGAGCTCTCGTGCGCGGATGAACCAGTCGTCGTTTTCAGGACCGCAGGTCGTGTAGCTCGCCTGCTCCGCGCGATAGAAGCCCGGCCCCTGAAACAGCAGCCGCTCGGCGCTGCCGCGGCCCGGCAGCTCGGAGGCGCGGGGCGGATCCTGCGCGCTCGTGCCGAGCAACGATGGCGGTACCGGCACGCCCGGTACGATGGCCGGTGGCTCCTTCGGAATCGGGGTCAACCGGAACCGCGGCTTCTCCATGAACCCGCGCTCGGTCGCGAGGTTGAACTGCAGCGCTTCGCCTTCGATGAAATCGCCGCCGTACTCGAATCTCACGTTGCCGCTGGCTTCGAGCTGCTCGCGCTCCGCATCGAAGCGCGCGCGGTCGGCGCTGAAGGTCTGACCCCGGCGGCGCACGTGCACGTTGCCTTCGGCCGCGGTCTCCTTGTCGCCGCGGCCGCTGATCTTGTCCGCTTCCATGAAAAGCGGCGCCGCATCGTCACGCGCCGGCGGCAGCGTGAGCAGTGAGCGCTGGGGCTTCAACTTGATGCCTTCTTCCGCGGCCGCGGCGAAGAGCGGCATTGCGCAGAGAAGAACCAATGTGATGCGCGTGAACATCTCTGGGGATCTACAGGGCGGTGTAAAATCTCACAATCCACTGATGATGGCAATTTGAGCCACGCGCGGCCGTACGTGTCAGTAACGACAGATTCGCGACTCGACGCGTTGAGCGAATGGGCGCGCACCGCGCTCCATCGTGACGACCTCGCTTTCGAGCGCGCGTCCGAGGACGCGAGCTTCAGGCGCTACTTCAGGATTCGCGCGGGCGCTCGCACGTGGATCGCCATGGACGCGCCGCCGGAGCGCGAGGACTGCAATCCCTTCGTGAAAGTCGCGCGTCTCATGCGCGAGGCCGGCGTGCATGTGCCGGAGGTGCTCGCTCAGGATCTCGGCCGCGGCTTTCTCCTGCTCTCCGACCTCGGCACGACCACGTACTTGCGCGCGCTCGACGAGCGCAACGCCGACGCGCTCTTTGCCGATGCGATGGACGCGCTGGTGAAATGGCAGCTCGCGAGCGCACCCGGCGTGCTGCCGCCGTACGACGAGGCGCTGCTTCGCCGCGAGCTCGAGCTCTTTCCGGAGTGGTACGTCGCGCGCCATCTCGGCGTCGAGCTCGATGCCGCGCAGCGCGGAGCGCTGCAGTCCGTCTTCGCGAAGCTGATCGGCGCCGCGGCTGCGCAGCCGCAGGTGTACGTGCATCGCGACTACATGCCTCGCAACCTCATGCTGAGCGAGCCCAACCCCGGCGTGCTCGACTTCCAGGACGCGGTGTATGGCCCGATCACGTACGACATCGTCTCGCTCTATCGCGACGCGTTCCTGTCGTGGCCGGAGGAGCGCGTGCTCGACTGGAGCGCGCGCTACTGGGAGCGCGCGCGTAAAGCGCGGCTGCCCGTGCACGGCGATTTCGGCGCGTTCTATCGCGATTTCGAGTGGATGGGCCTGCAGCGCCATCTCAAGGTGCTCGGGATTTTCGCGCGCATTCACTACCGGGACGGCAAGCCGGGCTATCTCGAGGACACACCGCGCTTCCTGACCTACGCGCGCGCGGTCGCCGAACGCTATCCCGAGCTCTCGCCGCTCGTGAAGCTGCTCGACGCGCTCGGGCAGCGCACGCGCGGCATGGCGTACACCTTCTGATGCGCGCGATGATTCTTGCCGCGGGTCGCGGCGAACGGATGCGCCCGCTCACCGATGGAACGCCGAAGCCGCTGCTCGAAGTGGCGGGCAAGCCGCTCATCGGGCGTCTGCTCGAAGCGCTGGCGCGGGCGCACCTCACCGACGTCGTGATCAACGTGTCGCACCTCGGCGAGCGCATCGAGGCGGCGCTCGGAGACGGTCGGCGCTGGGACGTGCGCATCCGCTACTCGCGGGAAACCGAGCCGCTCGAGACCGCGGGCGGCATCGCCAAGGCGCTGCCGCTGCTGGGCGACGAGCCGTTCGTGGTGGTGAACGGCGACATCCTCACCGATTTCGATTTCGCGAAGCTCGCGCAGGCGCGCGCCCCCGGCGCGCTCGCACACCTCGTGCTGGTGGACAATCCGCCGCATCATCCGCGCGGTGATTTCGGCCTCGACGGGGGCCGGGTGCGCAATGCGGGCGATGCGCTGCTCACCTTCAGCGGTATCGGGTATTACGATCCGGCGCTCTTCGCGCCGATCGCGCGCGGCAGCAAGTATCAGCTCGCGGCCGTGCTGCGGCCGCAGATCGACGCGGGCCGTGTGAGCGGCGAGCACTACCGCGGCCGCTGGCACGACGTCGGCACGCCCGAGCGTCTGACCGAGCTCGACCAGGCGCTGCGGACAGGGTCATGACAGCGGCCCCGATCGACGTCGCGGCTTACGTGAGGCGCCGCGAGGCGCTGGCCTCGCGCATGAAACACGGCGTCGCGGTAATCCCGACGGCGCCGGAGCGCACGCGCAACCGGGACGCGCACTACCCGTACCGCTTCGACAGCTATTTCTATTACCTCACCGGCTTTCGCGAACCCGACGCCGTGCTGGTGCTGATCGCCGGCGATAAGCCGCGAAGCATCCTGTTCTGCCGCGCGAAAGACGAGGAGCGGGAGATCTGGGACGGCTTTCGGTATGGGCCAGACGCGGCGCGCGAAGCGTTCGCGATGGACGAAGCGCACACCACCGCGAAGCTCGACGACCTCGTGCCGGAGCTGCTGGCCAATCAACCCGTGCTGCACTGTCATCTCGGCGGAGACCCTTCATGGGACGCGCGTGTCATGCGCTGGATGAACGACGTGCGCGCGCGCGTGCGCGCGGGCGTCACGGCGCCGCAGACGATCTCGGACGTGCACGTGCTCCTGGATGAAATGCGTCTGGTGAAAGACGCGGACGAGATCGCGACGATGCGGCGCGCGGCGCAAATCTCGACAGCGGCGCACCGCCGGGCGATGCAGATCGCGCGTCCGGGCGTGGGCGAGAACGCGATCGAGGCCGAGCTCGTGCACGCGTTCAGGGCGAACGGCGCGCAGGCGCCGGCGTACACACCGATCGTTGCCGCCGGCTCGCACGCCTGTGTGCTGCACTACGTCGAGAACTCGGGCGTGCTGGGCGATGGCGAGCTCCTGCTGATCGACGCGGGCTGCGAGCTCGATGGCTACGCCTCGGACATCACCCGCACGTTCCCGGTGAACGGCGTCTTCAGCGGCGCCCAGCGCGACCTCTACGATGTCGTCCTCGCGGCGCAGGCCGCCGCCATCGTGGAGACGAGACCGGGCACCCGCTGGATCGCGCCGCACGACGCGGCGGTGAAAGTCCTGGCGCAGGGCTTCATCGATCTCGGTCTGCTGGAGGGCAGCCTCGAGCAGGCGCTGGAGACCGAGAGCTACAAGAAGTACTACATGCACCGCACCGGACACTGGCTCGGACTCGACGTACACGATGCCGGCGACTACAAGCAGGACGGCGAATGGCGCGAGCTCGTGCCGGGGATGGTGCTCACGGTCGAGCCCGGATGCTACGTGAGGCCGGGGCCCGGCGTGCCGGCGCACTACGCCGGGATCGGCATCCGCATCGAGGACGACGCGCTGGTCACGGCCGGCGGCTGCGAGATCCTCACGATCGATGCGCCGAAGACCCGCGCCGATATAGAGAACCTGATGCGCTCACGCGCGTGACCGAACCGCTCGAACTGTACGACGTCGTCGTCACGGGCGGCGGGCCGGTGGGCGCGGCCGCGGCGCTCGAGCTTCATGCGCGCGGGGCTCGCGTGCTGCTGCTCGAGGCACGGGAGCCCGCCAGCGAAGCCTCGCCGGACGGGCGGCCGCTGGCGCTCTCCTATGGCAGCCGACTCATACTGGAGCGCCTCGCGGTATGGCCCTCGCTGGCGACGGGCGCAAGCGCTATCCAGCGCATCCATGTCTCGCAGCAGGGACGGTTCGGCCGCACGGTGCTGAGCGCGGCGGACGCCGGGCTCCCGGCGCTGGGCTACGTCGTCGATTACGGCAGTGTGCTCGCTGCCCTGGAGCAGCGCGTTTTCGCGAGCGGCGTCAGCACCTTGCGTGGCGCCCGCGTCACCTCGGTCGCGCATGATGCGACCACCGCGCGCGTCAATTACGAAACGGCCGGCGCCGAAGGCGCGTGTCTGGCGCCGCTCGTGGCCGTGGCGGACGGCAGCGCCGAGTCGCTCGGTGCGGAAGTGCGCGTTATCGATTACGGCCAGAGCGCGATCACGGCGCGTGTTTCGACGGCGATCGCTCACGGGCACACGGCGTACGAACGCTTCACGCCCGAAGGCCCGCTCGCGTTGCTGCCGGCCGGCGGCGGCTTTTCGATCGTGTGGACGACCCGGCCAGCGCGCGGGGAATGGCTGTGTGCGGCGCAGCCCGGCGTATTCCTGCGTGAGCTCCAACGGACGTTCGGCGATCGTGCGGGTCGATTCACCGCCGTGTCGGCGCGCACGCTGCATCGCGTCAGCCTGCGTGTAGCGAAGCACGCATCTCTTGGACACGCCGTGATGCTCGGCAACGCGTCGCAGTCGCTGCATCCCGTAGCGGGACAGGGTTTCAATCTGGGCTTGCGCGATGCGTGGGAGCTCGCCGAAGAGGTTAGCCGGCGCGGCGCGCGCGATCCGGCGCTGCCGCAGGCGTACCGCGCGAGGAGACGCATCGATCGCGGCGGCGGCATCGCGCTCACGCACACGCTCGTCAAGGTATTCTCCAACGATAGCGCGCTCATCGGCGTCGCGCGCGGCGCCGGCCTCACGCTGCTCGATTCACTCCCGCCGGCGAAGAATTTTTTCATGCGCCGCATGGAGTTCGGCGCGCGCGGCTGACCCGCGACGCGTGAGTTGCTAAGGCGTTTTTCGAACGCGCGCAAGCGATCGCGCTTTGCGCTTGTTCCATGCGCGCGGCGTACGATTACAATGACGCCCTTTCCCTGAACGCGAAGCGCGCTTTACTCTTTTTTCATGCAGATCGGCCGGTTCGAGCTCCGCAACAATCTGATCGTGGCGCCCATGGCGGGTGTCACGGATCGGCCGTTTCGCCAACTCTGCAAGCAGATGGGCGCGGGCATGGCGGTGTCCGAGATGGTCGCGAGCAATTCGCTGCTGTGGGGCTCGGAAAAGACCAAGCGACGCGCGAATCACGACGGCGAAGTCGATCCGATATCGGTGCAGATCGCGGGCGCCGACCCGCAGATGCTCGCCGATGCAGCGCGCTACAACGTCGACGAAGGCGCCCAGATCATCGACATCAACATGGGCTGCCCCGCGAAGAAGGTGTGCAACGTGATGGCGGGCTCGGCGCTGCTCAAGGACGAGCCGCTGGTCGCGCGCATTCTGCAAGCGGTGGTGGGCGCCGTCGACGTTCCGGTGACGCTGAAAATCCGCACCGGCTGGGACAGGAGCAACCGCAACGCGCTCAAAGTAGCGAGGATTGCCGAGGCGAGCGGCATCCAGGCCCTCGCGATCCACGGCCGCACGCGCGCCTGCGGTTTCTCGGGAGAAGCCGAATACGACACGATCGCGGAAGTGAAATCAGCGGTCGGCATCCCCGTGATCGCGAACGGCGACATCGACACGCCGCAGCGGGTGAAGCAGGTGCTCGAGCGCACCGGCGCCGACGCGGTGATGATCGGGCGCGCCGCGCAGGGCCGGCCGTGGATGTTCCGCGAGATCAGTCATTACCTCGCTACCGGCGAGGAGCTGCCGCCGCCGGAGGTCGAGGAGATCCACCGCGTGCTGGTCGCGCACCTGAACGACCTCTACGCCTTCTATGGCGAGCACACGGGCGTGCGCGTCGCGCGCAAGCACATCTCCTGGTACACCAAGGGCCTTGCCGGGTCCGCGGCCTTCCGGCACGCGATGAACCAGTTACAAACCTGCGCCGAGCAGCTTGCCGCGGTGAACGAGTTCTTCGCGGAGCTCGCCGCGCGCGGCCGGCGTCTGCAGTACATCGAGGAACTCGCTGCATGATGAACGATAACGAGATGGCGCGGTACGTCCGCAAAGCCATAGACGGGTACTTCAAGGATCTCGACGGTGAGCGCGCGCGCGGCGTCTACGACATGGTGATCAACTGCGTCGAGAAGCCGCTGCTCGAATCAGTGCTGCACCGGGTGCGCGGCAACCAGACTCATGCCGCGGAGATGCTCGGCATCAACCGCAATACCCTGCGCAAGAAGATGAAGGCGCACGGCATCAAGTTTTAGGCTCCCGCGCTTTCGCGGGAGGTCCTCATGATCAAACGCGCGCTGCTCAGCGTCTCCGACAAGGCGGGCCTCGTGGATTTCGGCCGCGGGCTGGCAGCGCACGGCGTCGAGCTCATTTCGACCGGCGGCACCGCGAAGCTCCTGCGCGAGGCCGGGCTCGAAGTGAAGGACGTCGCCGATCACACCGGCTTCCCGGAAATGCTGGATGGCCGCGTGAAGACGCTGCACCCGAAGGTCCACGGCGGCATTCTCGCGCGCCGCGATCTGCGCGAGCACATGGACGCCGTGAACGAGGCTGGCATCGCGACGATCGATCTCGTCGTCGTGAACCTGTACCCTTTCGCGCAGACGATCGCGCGCGAAGACGCGACGCTCGCCGATGCGATCGAGAACATCGACATCGGCGGACCGGCGATGGTGCGCAGCGCCGCCAAGAACTACGGCCATGTCGCGGTCGTCACCGATCCGGCCGATTACGAGCCGATCCTGAAGGAGATGGCCGCCACCCGCGGCGCGATCGCGGCGGAAACGCGCTTTCGCCTCGCGCAGAAGGCGTTCTCGCACACCGCGGCCTACGACGGCGCGATCAGCAATTACCTGACGTCGATCGACGCGCAGGGCGCGCGGCGTGAAGGCTTTCCGGAGCGGCTCAACCTGCAGGTCGAGCTCGCGCAGGAGCTGCGCTATGGCGAGAACCCGCACCAGCGTGCGGCGTTCTACCGCGACGCGCAGGCCGCGCCGGGGAGCCTCGCGCGCTGCGCGCAGATCCAGGGCAAGGAGCTCTCGTACAACAACATCGCCGACGCCGATGCGGCGTGGGAATGCGTGAAGACGTTCGACGATGCCGCATGCGTCATCGTGAAGCATGCGAACCCGTGCGGCGTCGCGATCGGAGAGACGCTCGAGATCGCCTACCGCAAGGCGTTCGCGACCGATCCCACCTCCGCGTTCGGCGGCATCATCGCGTTCAACCGCCCGCTCGACGAGGCGGCGGCGCGCGCGGTCTGCGAGCAGTTCGTCGAAGTCGTCATCGCACCCGAGGTTTCCACGGCGGCGGCGGCGCAACTCGCCCGCAAGACGAACGTGCGCGTGCTGGCCGTGCCCGCCGGCGCCGGAGCGAACGCGCTCGATTTCAAGCGCGTGGGCGGCGGCGTGCTCGTGCAGAGTCCGGACGTGCTGAACGTCGCCTCTTCGAGCCTCAAGGTCGTCACGCAGCGCCCGCCGACCGAGAACGAGCTCGCCGATCTCGTGTTCGCGTGGCGCGTCGCGAAGTTCGTGAAGTCGAACGCGATCGTCTTCTGCGGGAGCGGCCGCACGCTCGGCGTCGGCGCAGGCCAGATGAGCCGCGTCGATTCGGCGCGCATCGCTTCGATCAAGGCCGGTAACGCCGGCCTTTCGCTCGACGGCTCGGTCGTCGCCTCCGACGCGTTCTTTCCGTTCCGCGACGGTGTCGACGTCGTCGCCCACGCCGGCGCGAAAGCGATCATCCAGCCCGGCGGCAGCCTGCGTGACGCCGAGGTGATCGAGGCCGCGAACGAGCAGGGCATCGCGATGGTGTTCACCGGCGTGCGCCACTTCCGGCATTGAAGATCCTCGTCATCGGCGCGGGCGGCCGCGAGCATGCACTCGCGTGGAAGCTCGCCGCGTCGCCCCGCGTGTTCAAGGTCTTCGTCGCGCCGGGCAACGCCGGCACCGCGACCGAGGAAGGCGTGAGCAACGTTCCGCACACGAGCATCGAGGCGCTGGTCGATTTCGCGAAAGCCGAAGGCATCAACCTTACCGTCGTCGGCCCGGAAGCGCCGCTCGCGGCCGGCGTGGTGGACGCGTTCCAGGCCGCGGGCCTGCGCATCTTCGGTCCGACGAAGCAGGCGGCGATGCTCGAATCGTCGAAGGATTTCGCGAAGAGCTTCATGGTGCGCCATCGCATACCGACCGCGGGCTATGCGACGTTCACGGAGCCGGCGGCCGCCCATGCCTATATCGACAAGCAGGGCGCGCCGATCGTCGTCAAGGCCGACGGCCTGGCAGCGGGCAAGGGCGTGGTCGTGGCGGCGAGCGCCGCGGAAGCGCACGCCGCCGTGGACATGATGCTCGTCGATAACCGGATGGGGAGCGCCGGTGCACGCGTGGTGATCGAGGAGTGTCTCGAGGGCGAAGAAGCGAGCTTCATCGTGCTGGCCGACGGGCGCCATGCGCTGCCGCTCGCGAGCAGCCAGGACCACAAACGTTTGCTCGATGCGGACCAGGGGCCGAATACCGGCGGCATGGGCGCCTATTCGCCCGCGCCGGTAATCTCGCCGGCCATCCACGCACGTGTGATGCGTGAAGTGATCGACCCGACGATCGCAGGCATGCGCGCTGACGGCACGCCGTACACGGGCTTTCTGTACGCGGGCCTCATGATCGGCGCCAGCGGCGAGCTGAAAGTGCTCGAGTTCAACTGCCGCATGGGTGACCCCGAGACGCAGCCGATTCTGATTCGACTCAAGACCGACCTCGTGGCGCTGATCGAGCACGCGCTCGACGGCACGCTGGACCGCGCCGAGGCCGAATGGGATCCGCGCGTCGCGCTCGGGGTGGTGCTGGCTGCGCACGGCTATCCCGACGCGCCGCGCAAGGGCGACGTGATCGAGGGCTTGCCCGAGCCCGGCGAGGATTACCGCGTCTTTCACGCCGGCACGACGCTCCAGGACGGCCGCGTCGCGGTGAGCGGCGGTCGCGTGCTGTGCGTGACGGCGCTCGGTCACAACGTGCGCACCGCGCAGAAGCGCGCCTACGAGATCGTGAGCCGCATCCGCTACGACGGCATGCAGTACCGGCGCGATATCGGCCACCGCGCGCTCGGTGCGCGCGGCGCGTCCGCCGCCGCCGCGAAGAAGTAGCGCGCTTTTCTCGTGGACCTCGCCGCCGTCGAGCGGTTTTTCACCGGGCTGCAGGGAAGCATCGTCGCGCGCCTTTGCGCGCTCGACGGGCGGCCGTTCCGACGCGACGCCTGGCGGCGCCCGCAGGGCGGCGGGGGGCTCACCTGCATTCTCGAAGGCGGCGCCGTTTTCGAGCGCGCGGGTGTCGGGTTCTCTCACGTGCACGGCAAAGACCTGCCGCCGTCGGCTTCGGCGGCGCGCCCGGAGCTCGCCGGGCGCGGCTACCAGGCGATGGGTGTCTCGGTCGTCGTGCACCCGCGCAACCCGCACGTGCCGACGGTGCACATGAACGTCCGCTGCTTCGCCGCCGAAAAAGCCGGTGCGGCGCCGGTCTGGTGGTTCGGCGGCGGCATGGATCTCACGCCGTTTTACGCGCGTGAGGAGGACGCGCGGCATTTCCACCGCACCTGCCGCGCGGCGCTGGCGGCCTTCGGCGCGGAGCGCTATCCGCGCTACAAGCGGTGGTGCGACGAATATTTCGTTCTACGCCACCGTAACGAGCCGCGCGGCATCGGCGGTATTTTTTTCGACGACGTGAACGAGCCCGATTTCGACACGTGCTTCGCGCTCGTGAGGAGCGTCGGCGAGCACTTTGTGCCGGCCTATGTGCCGATCGTGGAGCGCTGCTCCGAGGAGCCGTACGGCGAGCGCGAGCGCGATTTCCAGGCGTATCGGCGCGGCCGGTACATCGAGTTCAACCTCGTGTACGACCGCGGCACGCTGTTCGGCCTGCAGTCCGGCGGCCGCACCGAATCGATACTCATGTCGATGCCGCCGCTCGCCGCGTGGCGTTACGACTGGACGCCGGAGCCGGGCACGCCGGAAGCGCGCCTCTATACCGATTTCCTGCGGCCGCGCGACTGGTTGACCGAGTAGCTGCGGCTCGGCGCGGTCCCGGGCAAGGCGCTACGGCTCGCGAAGGCCCCGTTCCCGCGCGGCGCGACTCTAGAGTGTCCGGCGCTCTTCGTTGACGACGCGCGCGTCTTCTTCCCCAGGCGCCGCGCGCGTCTCGCGCGCGGGGCGCTCGTAGGCCGAAAGCCGGCGCAGCGTTTTCGCGAGCTGGCGTGTCTGACGGGTGTACAGCACTTCGAGATCGTGGAAGCGCGCGATCGCGCGCACGACGAGCCACGCGATCAGCAGGAGAAGCGCGATCGTGTAGGCGATCAGCACCGCGCGGTAGCGCTCGCGCCGTACGATCGACTCGGCGAGCTCGCGCTCGAAGACATCGGCCAGCTCATCGAGCCTGCGCGCGGTGTCGAGCGCGCGGAGGCGCTCGCTCAGCATCTGCTCGAGCGGCGCGAGCAGCAGCAGCCGGTGCACGTCGGCTTCGAGCCGTGCGAGGCCGCTCTGGATCGGCTTCGGCAGCGCGTGCGGGCGCGACAGGTCCGCGGCATGCGCCTCGACGATGGCGCGGTTTACGGCACTCGGCGCATCGTGGTACTGCTGCGCCGCGCTGAGCACGCGCAGCACGAGATTCTCGGCGGCGACCAGGCGCTCGCGTTGGGGGAAATCCCGCCACGCCTCGCGCACCGCCGCCGTAATCGCCGCATCCGAGCGTACCGCGGCCGTGAGCGCCGCGCGCGAATCGATGCTCGCCCGCTCGAAACGCGCGACGACGTCGGCTTTTTCGACGTACGCCTTCTTGAGCTCGGCGGCCGCAGTGCGCAGCGCTTCGCTCGCAGCGTACGACACGGCGAGGTCGAGTGGGCGCTGAATGCGCGCGACGTCGCTGTCGTGCACCGCGCCGGGTGTCGTCGACGCGCCGGTCCGCGCATGTGCGACGGCCGCATCCCAGCGCGCCTCGATCGACTTCACCCCCGCGAGCTGCGCCGTGAGATCGATCAAGCGCCTGACGCCGCTGTCGGAACCCTGCACGTGCAGGAGCACGAGCACCGCGAGCAGCACGCACGCGATCGCCGCGATGCCCCGGCGCGTGAAGGCGTGGCGCCGCACGAACGGCGCGAGCAGTCTCGGGTCGACGAGCGCGCGCGGCAGCCGGATCGCCAGCTTGAGCGCCAGCCACTCACTCACCGAGATACGCACGACGCACCTCCGGATTGTCGAGCAGCGCCGCTGCCGAATCGGCGAGCGCGATCGAGCCGGTTTCCATGACGTAGGCGCGGCTCGAGACCTGCAGCGCGAGCTTCGCGTTCTGCTCCACCAGCAGCAGCGTCACGCCTTCGGCGGCGACCGTCTTGATCGTTTCGAAGATCTTCTGAACCATCAGCGGCGCGAGTCCCATGCTCGGCTCGTCCAGCAGAAGGAGCTTCGGCCGGCTCATGAGCGCGCGCGCAATCGCAAGCATCTGCTGCTCTCCTCCCGACAGCGTTCCGGCGGGCTGGCGGCGCCGCTCGGCGAGGCGCGGAAACAGCCCGTACACGCGATCGTAGTCGCCGGCGATGGCGCTGTCGCGGCGGGTATACGCCCCCATCGCGAGGTTTTCCGCGACGGTGAGACGCGCGAACACGCCGCGGCCCTCCGGCACCAGCGCGAGGCCCATCGCGACGAGCTCGTGAGCCCGCATGCCGGTGACGTCGCGACTATTGTATTCAACGCGTCCCCGTCTCGGGGCGATCAGGCCTGCGAGTGCTTTCAGCGTCGTCGTCTTGCCGGCGCCGTTCGCGCCGATCAGCGTGACGAGCTCGCGCTCGCGCACTTCGAGATCGATGCCTTTCACGGCGCGGATACCGCCGTAGGACACCTCGAGGCCGGTCACCCTAAGCAAGGGAGCCCCCGAGGTACGCTTCGATCACCGCCGGATCGCGCTGGACCTCGGCGGGCGCGCCTTCCGCGATCTTGCGGCCGTAGTCGAGGACCGCGACGCGGTCGCACAGGCCCATCACGAGCTTCACGTCGTGCTCGATCAGGAGGAGCGTCGTGCCGTCGGCGCGTATGCGGCCGATGAGCTGCGCCAGCGTCGCGCGCTCGGTCGGGTTCATGCCGGCCGCCGGCTCGTCGAGCGCGAGCAGCTTCGGCTCCGTCGCGAGCGCGCGGGCGATCTCGAGCCGCCGCTGGTCGCCGTATGGCAGCGCACGCGCGAGATCGTTGGCATGCGAGGCGATGCCGCAGTAGTCGAGCAGCGCGTGTGCGCGCGCCTGGATCTCGGCTTCTTCGGCCCGCGTGTGCGCGCCGCGCAGCACCGCGCCGATCACGCCGGCACGCGTGCGCAGATGCCGCCCGACCATCACGTTTTCCAGCGCCGTCATGTTCGCGAACAGCCGGATGTTCTGGAACGTGCGCGCGATCCCGCGTTCGGCGATCGAATGCGGTTTGAGCCCGCTCACTACCGCGGAGCCAAAGCGCACCGCGCCGGCGTCCGGCGCATAAACGCCGGTGACGACGTTGAACAGCGTCGTCTTGCCCGCGCCGTTCGGACCGATCAGCCCGAAGATCTCGCCGCGTCGCACGTCCAGCGACACCTGTTCGAGCGCGGCAAGGCCGCCGAAGCGCTTGCTGACGGCGTCGACCTGCAGCAGCGCTTCAGCGCCGGACCCTTCGGCGCGAGAGTTAACGTCGGACGCTTCGCCGCGAAGGTTACCGGCGGACACTTCGGCGCGAGAGTTAATGCCCGACCCTTCGGCGCGAGAGTTAACGCCGGACCCTTCGGCGCGAAGATTACCGGCGGACATCGGCGCCCTCCGCACCCGCGCTCAGTCGCTCGCCCGCGAGCTCACGCCGCCGGATCGAGGACGGCCACAGGCCGGCGGGCCTGAACAGCATCATGAGCACGAGCGCCAGGCCGAACATCAGCATCCGCAGGTCGGAGGGATCGACGTAGACCGTGCCGAACCACGACTGCTGCAGCGGCCCGGCGTGGCGCAGCGCTTCTGGCAGCGCCGTCAGCAGGACGGCGCCGAGCACTACGCCGGCGACGTTGCCCATGCCGCCGAGCACGACCATGCAGAGCACCATGATGGAATCGAGCAGCGTGAAGCTTTCCGGGCTGATGAAGCCCTGGAAGGAGGCGAAGAGCGCGCCGGCCACGCCGCCGAAGGTCGCGCCCATCGCAAAGGCGAGGAGCTTCACGTTGCGCGTGTGGATCCCCATCGCGGCGGCGGCGAGCTCGTCCTCCCGGATGGCGATCCACGCGCGGCCGATGCGCGAATCCTCGAGCCGCATCGAGATGAAGATTGAGACGACGGCGCAGGCGAGGAACACGTAGTAATAGCTGTGCACCGGCGCGATGGTCAACCCGGCGAACGTCTGCGTCTTCGCGAGGCTCATGCCGCCGACCTGCAGCGGATCGATCAGCGTGATGCCCTGCGGGCCGTTGGTGATGTTGTAGGGACGGTTCAGATTGTTGAGGCAGATGCGGATGATCTCGCCGAAGCCGAGCGTCACGATCGCGAGATAATCGCCGCGCAGCCGCAGGGTCGGCGCACCGAGGAGCACGCCGAAGAACGCCGCTACCACGGCCGCGAGCGGCAGCAATGCGAGAAACGACCAGTGCACGTCGAACTGCGGTGACGCGAGCAGCGCGTAGGCGTACGCGCCGACCGCGAAGAACGCGATGTAACCCAAGTCGAGCAGCCCTGCGTAGCCGACGACGACGTTGAGCCCCAGCGCGAGCATGATGAACAGCAGCGCCACGTCGATGATCCGCACCCACGTGCGGCCCAGCGTCGCGTCGATCAGAAACGGCGCCGCGACGAGCAGCGCCGCGGCGGCGATATAAAGCGCGAGCCGCGCTGCCTGCCGCCCGCTCACGCCCTCTCGCTCACGTGCTGGCCCATCAGGCCCGACGGCTTGAGCACCAGCACGCCGATCAGCACGAGGAATGCGAAGATGTCCCGGTAGTTGCTGCCGAGGAGCCCGCCGGTCAGGTCGCCGATGTAGCCGGAGGCGAGACTTTCGATGAGGCCGAGCAGCAGTCCGCCGAGCATCGCGCCCGCGATGTTGCCGATCCCGCCGAGGACGGCCGCCGTGAAGGCCTTCAGGCCCAGCATGAACCCCATGAAATAGTGCCCGATGCCGTAATAGAGCACCACCATCACGCCGGCGAGCGCTCCGATCGCCGAGCCCAACAGGAACGTGAACGCGATGATGCGGTTCGTATCGACGCCCATGAGCGCGGCGATGTCCGGATTCTGCTCGGTCGCGCGCATCGCGCGGCCGACGCGGCTCGACTTGACGAACCACAGCAGTGCCGCCATCACGCCGCACGCGAGCAGGAAGATGTAACCCTGGATGTCGGTGAACTGCGCGCCGCCCACCACGATCGTGGAGGGCGTGAAGAGGTTCGGCGTCGAGATGTACTGCTTGCCCCAGACGAGCGCGGCGCTGTACTGAAGGAGGATCGACACGCCGATCGCCGTGATGAGCGGCGCAAGCCGCGGCGCGCGGCGTAATGGCCGGTAGGCCAGGCGCTCGATCGTGAGCCCGAGCGGGACGCAGACGAGCGCCGCGGCGAGCAGCGCGAGCAGCAGGACCAGCAGCGGCGGCAGGCCGCTGCCGGCGAGGAGCGCCGTCACCGTCAGCGCCGTGAGCGCGCCGATCATGACGATATCGCCGTGCGCGAAGTTGATGAGCCCGAGGATGCCGTAGACCATCGTGTAGCCGAGCGCGACCAGCGCGTAGATGCTGCCGAGCACGAGGCCGTTGATGATCTGCTGGAGAAAGATGTCCATCCGTTGCCGTTCAAGCGCGCAAGCGAAAACGGCACCGCAAGCTGCGGTGCCGTTCGGAAGATTACACGTGCGACGCTGCCGCCGCCGTGTGCGTCACTTCATTTCTTGCCGGGGGTCGTTGCCGTCGCGCTCGCCGCGGCGCCCGGCGTAACCGTCTCGAGCGGCTCCCACTTGGCGTTTTTCACGACGTAGATGGTGATCGGCCCATTGCGAAGGTCGCCCTTTTCATCGAACTGGATCGGTCCGATGACGCCCTGATAGTTGGTCTTCGGCAGCTCGGCAAGAAAAACCTTGGGATCGGTCGAGCCCGCGCGTTTCATCGCGTCGATGAACACCATCACGGCGTCGTAGCCCATCGGCGCGAAAAGCTCGACCTCCTGGTTGAACTTGGCCTTGTACTTCTTGAGGAACTCAGTGCCGCCGGGCATCTTTTCCTTCGGCAGGCCCGGAATCGAGGCCATCACGCCTTCGGCGGCAGGTCCGGCGAGCTTGATGAAGTTCGGCGTCTGCATGCCGTCGCCGCCCATGAACTTCGCCTTGATCCCGAGCTCGGCCATCTGCTTGACCATCGGGCCGGCCTGCGGATCGATGCCGCCGAACATGATGAGATCGGGGTTGACACCTTTGATCTTGGTGAGGATCGCCTTGAAGTCGGTGTCCTTGTCGGTGGTGTGCTCGCGCGCCAGCACTTTGACGCCGGCCTCCTTCACGGTGCGCTCGAAGGCGTCCGCGAGACCCTGCCCGTACGCCGTGCTGTCGTCGATCACCGCGACCGTCTTCACCTTGAGGTTATCGATCGCGTAGCGCCCGAGCGTCGGGCCCTGCTGGTCGTCGTGGGCGACCACGCGGAAGGTCGTCTTGAAGCCCTGCTGCGTGTACTTCGGGTTGGTCGAGGACGGCGAGATCTGCGGGATGCCGGCGTCGGAGTAGATCTTGGAGGCGGGAATCGAGGCGCCGGAGTTGAAGTGCCCGACCACCGCGACCACCTTGGAATCGACGAGCTTCTGGGCGACCGTCGTCGCCTTGGTGGGATTGGCCTCGTCGTCCTCGGCCACCATCTCGAACTTCACTTTTTTCCCGCCGATCTCGACCCCGGTGGCATTCGCATCCTCGATCGCAAGCTGGACGCCGTTACGGATGTCGATGCCGATGTGCGCCTGCGGCCCCGTGAGCGGTGAAGCGGAGCCGATGCGCACCGCCGCAGCCTCTATGGGTCGTGGTGCTTCGGCCTTGGATGCCGCGGGCTCCTCTTTCTTGCAGCCCGCCAGCATCGCAGCAATGGCCATCGTTACGGCTGCTCCCAAGACGACTCTGCGCTTCATGGCTTTTCCTTCTAAGAACTACGACGCGGCTCACGCCGCAAAAAGTAGCTTAGCGCGGCAGTCGCCGCGCCCTCCAAAAAAACCAACGACGCGGCTTGCGCCGCAGAAAGTAGCTTATCGCGGCAGTCGCCGCGTCCTCCAAAAAAACCAACGACGCGGCTTGCGCCGCAGAAAGTAGCTTATCGCGGCAGTCGCCGCGTCCTTTCAATTACTTCGTCGTCAGTATCCAGTTGACGAGGGTCTTGATGTCCTCGTCCTTCACGTGCGCGTTGGGCGGCATCGGCACCTCGCCCCAGACACCCTTGCCGCCGGCTTTCACTTTTTTCACGAGCGCGGCCTCGGCGCCCTTGTTGCCGCGATATTTCTGCGCGATCTCCTTGTATGCCGGACCGATCACTTTCTTGTCGGGCGCGTGACAGGTGTTGCAGCCGCTCGCCTGCGCGAGCTTTTCATTCGCCTGCGCGGCTGCCGCGGCGGCCATTGCGGCAGCGACGCAGAGCGCGGTCATCCACGGTTTCATTTATGGTGTTCCTCGGAATTCACGAGCCCGCGCATTTTAACCAGATTCGCTTCCATCCCGGCCACCTCGAACACGGGCGGCAGGCATGTAACGCCTTCGCACAGCCACGCGCTGACGCCGTGTGGCGCGGGCGGCGCCGGTTTGTCGAGCGCCGGTGGAACGCCGGTCGCCTCGGACGCGATTGCAATGACCATGGTATCCGGTCTGTACGTGGCGGCGAGCTGCGCATGCCATGCTCGCAGGAGCGCCGCAGCGCCGCGCAGCACCACGAGCCGCGGCGGAGTCAGCGTTTCCTCGAGCGCGGTCGCGAGCGTGGTATGGCCGCTCGCGTTGCGCTGCAGGCTTTCGTAGAACGCCTTCAGCGTGCGCTCGGCCGCGGCGAGATAGCGCGGCTCGCCGAGGACATGACCAAGGCGTTGCAGCGCGTACGCGGCCACCCCGTTGCCCGATGGTGTCGCGCCGTCGTGCCCGGTCTTCGGCCGATGAATGAGCTTTTCGTGGTCGTGACTGGTGAAGTAGAAGCCTCCGCGGTCCGGGTCCTCGAATCGCTGGAGCAGCGCGTCGGCGACAGCGCGCGCGAACGCGAGATCGTCGCTCCTGAATTCGGTCTGCAGGAGCTCCAGCAGCGCATCGAGCAGGAAAGCGTAATCGTCGAGGTACGCGTTGAGGTGCGCGCGGCCGTCCTTGTACGTCGCGAGGAGTCTTCCGTCGACCCACAGCGTCGCACGAATGAAGCCGACCGCCCGCTGCGCCGAGTCGGTCCAGTCGGCGCGGCCGAACACGCGCCCGGCGCGCGCCATCCCTTTGGCCATGAGCGCGTTCCAGCTCGTCAGCACCTTTTCGTCGCGCCCGGGGTGCACCCGCCGCTCGCGCGCTTCATAGAGCTTTGCGCGCGCCGACTCGCGCAGTTGCTCGGCCGCGTCGAGCGAGATACTCAACGCCGATGCCACCGCGGGCAGGGGTTGCGCGATCCGCAGATGCCAGTAGCGGTTCTCGAAGTTCGGCGCGGCATCGAGGCCGTAGTGCGCGGCAGCCACCGCGTACTCGGGGGGCGTGAGAAGCGCCGCGGCCTCTTCGGGGGTCCAGACGTAGAACTTGCCTTCCTCGCCTTCGGAGTCGGCGTCGAGCGAAGAGTAGTAACCGCCTTCCTGGGCGTGCATCTCCCGCATCACCCACTCGGCCGTGCCGCGCGCGGCGCGCTCGTACAGCGGCTCGCGCGTATGCAGCCACGCATCGGCGTACAGCGCCAGCAGCGGACCGTTGTCGTACAGCATCTTCTCGAAATGCGGTATCGCCCAGAAACGGTCGGTGCTGTACCGGCAGAAGCCGCCGCCCAGGTGATCATAGAGGCCGCCTTCGGCCATTTTGGTGAGCGTGAGCGTGGCGATCGCGCCCGAGAGCGCCCCGCCATCGAGCGCGTGGCGCCGGAGGCAGAAGGCGAGCTCGTAGGG
>Ga0196978_1000323_pt1 | contig 24646 bp, 23 predicted proteins | sample S3v_2013CmetaG_FD_155491 | JGI IMG/M metagenome (GOLD analysis project Ga0196978, IMG submission 155491) | Soil microbial communities from Anza Borrego desert, Southern California, United States - S3+v_20-13C | ecosystem: Environmental > Terrestrial > Soil > Desert | place: USA: California... | reverse complement strand
CGCGCTGCCGGGGTCGCGCAAGGTGCGCGCGCTGTTCGGCTATCTCGCGCTCGCGCCGCACGCGGTGTCCCGAACCCAGCTCTGCGAGCTCTTCTGGGATGGGCCGAGTGACCCGCGCGGCGAGTTGCGCTGGTGCCTGAGCAAGATCAGGGGCATCGTCGATGAGCCCGCGCGGCGCAGGGTCGTAACGCGCGACGACGCGATCGCGTTCGATCTCGCCGACTGTTCGGTCGACGCGCTCGAGATCGCGCGCGCGATCGGCGCGGGCGTCGCGACGCTCGGGCCGGAACGCCTGCGCGCGCTGCACGGGCTATATAGCGGCGATCTGCTGCAGGGGCTGGAGATCGACGGCAACGCCGTCTTCGGCAACTGGCTCGTCGCGCAGCGCCGGCGTTTTCGAGGCTACCGCGCCGCGCTGCTGGAGCGGCTCGTGAACACCGTCGAGGACGACGCGATCTTCGCTTACCTCGACGAGTGGCTGGAGCTCGCGCCGTTCGATATGAGGGTGCACGAGGCGCTGCTCGATGCGCTCGCCCGCCGCGCGCGCATGCCTGAAGGTGAAGAGCATCTGGCGGCCACCGCGCGGCTGTTCGAGGCCGAAGGTCTCGATCACACGCCGCTGCGCGAGATCTGGCGCGCGGCCAGAGCGCGCGCGGAGGGCGCGGCGCAGATCCGCGTCGAAACGCGCGATGCGGCCGCTGTCGAGCGCGCAGGCGCCGCGAGCGCTGCAAGCGCATCGCGCCGTGCATCGATCGCGGTGATGCCGTTCGTCGACCAGAGCATCGGAGCAAGCGTTCCCGGTGGACTCGCCGACGGTCTCGTTCACGACATCATCACACGGCTGGCGAAGCTGCGGAGTCTCTTCGTGATCGCGCAGGGCAGCGTGTTCGCGTTGCGCGAGCGACGCATCTCGCCGGAGGAGGCCGGCCGCACGCTCAACGTCGATTACGTGGCGAGCGGATCGGTGCGGCGACAGGACAAGCGCCTCACGGTATCGGTCGAGCTCGCCGAAGCGCGCACTGCCCGGATCGTCTGGGCCGAGACCTTCAATCAGAAAGTCGATGACACGTTCGCCGTCCTCGACGACATCGGCAACCGCATCGTCGCGTCCATCGAGCACGAGATCGAAAGCATCGAGCGCAATCGCGCGATGCTGCGCCCGCCGAGCTCCCTCGACGCATGGGAGGCGTACCACCGCGGCCTCTGGCATATGTACCGGTTCAGCAGGCCCGACAACGAGCGCGCGCGTCATTTCTTCGACACCGCGGTGCGCCTCGATCCGACGTTCGCGCGCGCGCACGCGGGCCTGTCATTCACGCATTTCCAGAACGCCTTTCAGGGCTGGGCCGAGCGCGCACCCGAAATCGATCGCGCCTACGCAACCGCCGCCCAGAGCCTGATGGTCGACGATCGCGATCCCGCCGCGCACTGGGCAATGGGCCGCGCGCAGTGGCTGCGCGGGCACCAGGAGCAGGCCATCGTCGAGCTCGAGAGCGCCATCGATCTCAGCCCGAACTTCGCGCTCGGTCATTACACGCTCGCGTTCGTGCAGTCGCAGGCCGGCGATGCGCGCGCCGCGATCAGGGCGTCCGATCACTCGCGGCATCTCAGCCCGTTCGATCCGCTGCTGTTCGGCATGCTGGGCGCGCGCGCGATGGCGCTCGTGCGTCTCGGCCGGTTCGATGAAGCCGCCGAGTGGGCGGTCAAGGCCGCGGCGCGACCGAACGCTCACGCGCATATCGCCGCGATCGCCGCTTACAGCCTCGCGCTCGGCGGCCGCCTCGAAGAAGCGCGCGCTTACTCGAACCGCATCCGCGCGTCGCTACCGCGATACGGCGTCGAGGATTTCCTCACCGCGATGCGCTTCGATCCGCCTGGCGCGGCGCTGTTCCGCGAAGCCGCCAGGCGCATCCGCGGTAGCTAGTCCGACGCCGCCCCCCGGGCGGCCGCAACGGGCATAGTTCCGTTGTCGCCATACGGCAACGCTTTGATTTTACGGGCATAAAACCTGCACCTCCTCCGGTGCAACACTTTGAAAGAGGAGATGCACATGATCAGGAAAGTTTCCATCATCGCTGCGGCGGTGTGCGCGGCGCTGAGCACGGCGGCCGTGGCTCAAACCAGCCGTCAATCCACCGACGCCAGCCAGGCGTCGCAAACCAACCCGCTTCAATCGGTGAACCCGAGTGCGGCGACCGGCGTGGAGTCCAGCGCCAACTTCCGTGGGAACCACAATGCGATCTTCATGGATTCGCAGGCGACCACGAACCAGTCGACTTCGGCTTCGCAGAACACCGGCAGCACGCAGGGCCTGAATGCAGCGCCGAGCCAGGGCGCGACTTCGGGTAGCGGCAGCGGCACGGCGCGCCAGTCGACGGGCGCCAGCCAGGCTTCGCAAACCAACCCCGAGCAACACGTGAACCCGAGCGCGGCGACAGGCGTGGACTCCAGCGCGAACTTCCGCGGGAACCATAACGCCATCTTCATGGATTCGCAGGCGACTACGAACCAGTCGACGAGCGCGAGCCAGAACACCGGCAGCACGCAGGGCATGAACGTCTCGCCGAGCCAGAATCGGTCGGCGGCCGGCGTGCCGGGCATGGACGCGGTGCCGGGTATGTCGAGTAACGTCTCCGGCGGCGCGGCCGCGGCGGCGGGCGGTACTTCGGCGAAGGCCGGCGGTTCAGTCGGTGCTGACCTGAACGCCGACGGTCCGGGCAAACGCGGCAAGGGCTGGGCGAAAGGCCACAAGCATGCGCCGGGTCAAAACAAGTAACACGCAGTAGCTCGAGGGCAGGGGTCGGTTCGCCGGCCCGTGCTCAAAAAAGGAACCCGCCATCCGGCGGGTTCTTTTTGGGCTGCGTGCGTCGAGGGGATCAGCGCACGGAGGGTTATTTGCAGAAGCAGCTCGGCTCGCTGGCGCTTGCGCTCTGACGGCATTGCGCCGCCTGCGGCAGGCGGCACGATATCTCGCAGCGCTTGCCGTTCACTTCGGTGCTGCACGAGCTCGTCGAGTTGTTCGACGAAGATGATTGCGTGGTCGTGCTCCCGACGTTGTTGGAGCTCGTCGAGCTGCCGGAGGTGACCGAGCTCGATACATTGCTCGAGCTGTTCGAATTCACCGCGCTCGTCACGGTCGGCGACTCCGCGTTCGCAGAGCTCATCGCGCGGTCGGTCACGTTCTCGCCGCACGCATAGAGCGCAAGGGCGATGGCGGCAGCGAGGTACCTCATTGGTAGACCTGCTGCTGCGACATCGGCTCGGGCGGAAGCGCCTGGGGCTGAGGCTGAGGCTGTTGCCGCGCCAGCGACTGCTGGATCGCCTGCTGCTGCTGGAGTATCTGCTGTTGCTGCTGGAGGATGCGCTGCTGCGCGGCGACCTCCTGCTTCTCTTTCTCCTCCTCTTCCTTTCTCGCCTGCTCCTGCTGTTGCGCTCTTTCGCGCGCTTCGCGCTCCTGTTTCTTGCGGTCTTTGCGCGTCACGGCGCGCTCGGTCAGCACGCCGCCCGTTCCGGCACCGGCCCCGCCGCCGATCGCGGCACCTACGGCGGTACCCGCAGGGCCCCCGACCGCGGTGCCGATCGCTGCGCCCGCCGCAGCGCCACCCAACCCGCCGATACCCGCCCCGGCGCCCTGCGCTGCCGCGCCCTTGGTTTCCTTGCGTGTGTCGGAGGCACAACCCGCAACGCCCGCCACGGCAATGCATACGGCGAGCGCTATTCCATGTTTGGTCAACATCACTTTTGTCTCCTCAGAGTACTAGCGACTGGTGCGACTAGCACTATTGCGCGAGCAGGGCGCGTGCCCGCAAGCGGGCACAAAGTCCCTACGCGCGAGCGCGGTCAGCGCCAGCCGACGCGGCGCGGGCGCCAGTGATGAGAGGTGTGACTGGCCAGACGATCGGGCCGCTCGAACAGCTTGATCAGCACGACGCCGACGATAAAGCCGCCGAGGTGCGCCCAGAACGCGACGCCGCCGCCCTGTTCGCCGACGACGCTGGTGAGGCCGCCGAAGAACTGGAGCACCGCCCAGTAGACGAGCATGAGCCACGCCGGCAGCGCGAGGTTGGTGATGAAGAACCCGAGCGGCACCAGCGTGAAGACCCGCACGCGCGGGAAGAGCACGAGGTAGGCGCCCATCACCCCGCTGATGGCGCCCGAAGCACCGACCATCGGGATGCCGGATGCGGGCTCGGCGAGGACCTGCGCGAGCGCCGCGCCGAGCCCGGCGAGCAGGTAGAACGCGATGAAGCGCGGCCGGGTCATCGAATCCTCGATGTTGTTTCCGAAGAGCCACAGGAACCACATGTTGCCGAGGAGATGCATCCACGATCCGTGGAGGAACATCGACGTGATGACGTTGTGAATCTGCCGTCCCGGATCGGTGAGGCATACCAGGCCTTCACCCATCGGAAAGCGCGTGCCGGCCGGCACCGATGCCGTCAGCTCGCCCGGAATGAGCCCGAGATTGCACACCGAAGCCGCGAGCGGAACCGCGGAGCCCGCGCCCTGCACCAGCACCCACGCGAGCACGTTCAGCGCGATCAGGACGTAGGTGACGTAGGGCGTGCGCTGCGTTGCGTTTTCGTCGTGATACGGAAACATCGGACCTCCGGGCCGCCGCTCGCAATAATCGGGCCGCGCCTGCGGCATACATGCGCGGCGCTCATGACGCGCATGAGAAATGACCGTTTGTCATACGCGCGCTGCGGACCTAACGTCGCGTCCACGTACTGCGTAGCCGGTCTCTGACACAGGTCAGCGGCGGCTAGCCGGGTCCCAATTCCGCAGACACCCGGTCCTCAAGGACGATTCGTCCCAAGTGCTGCTCCAGCCTCGAAAGAGAGGAGCGTACTGTGAATGCAATCGTCTCGTTCTGTCGTTCGGCGATGCTCGCCGCCGTGTTGATCTCCGCGAGCGGCTGTGGAGACCGCGAAAGCCCGCTCGCCGAGGGAAGAAAGACCACCGTTCGCGATCAGCCCGCGTCCGTGCTCGGCACCTACGGCGAGCTGGAAGGTGTCGCGCTGCGGGTCAGGACGGATGTCATGCGCGGCAGGGTATGGGTGCTCGATGACGGCCAGGTCCGGGTGTACAACCGCGCGAACCGCAAGCTCATTCGTCAGATATCGCTGCCCGGCTGGTCCTTGAGCATGGGGGCGTGCGAACCGGATCTGGTTCTCGACCGCTCCGGGTCCGCATTCATCTCCAGTAACGTGGTGACCACGCTGTGGCAGGTGGACGCCGATACGCTGCGCGTCGCGCAGCACGACATCAGTCTGGACAACGAACGCCGGCAATGGGACACGGGCTTCGGCGCGCTCGCGTTCGGTCCCGACGGGACGCTTTACGCACTGACCGCCTCATGGGGTGCCGTATGGAAGGTGGACGTTCCCGCTGGAGTCGCTCGCGCGGTCCAGGTAAACGACCCTCCGGGACCGGACTGCGCGTTCAGTGTCCGCTTTCTGCACGACTTCGAGGCGGCGCACAAGCCCTGGACGCGCGATGCCCTCTCGAGCCGCCGCACGGACCTGCTCGTATACTCCCCGTAAAAGCCAGGGGGATAGGGGATGTACTCGAATGACCATGCGGCGCCGCGCGTACTCACGTGCGTGCGAGCCGCTGCAACAGCCGTGCTGGTCAGCGCGGCGGCCTGTGTTTTCACCGAACCGATCGGTCTTCATCCCGCGCACGCCGGCACCATCACGGCAGACGGGCGTGCGAGATCGATCAAGATGCAGCAAGCAGCTGCGGACGCGGACGCCAAGCTCCGCGTGCCGCCGTCGGCGTGGATCGAGGCGGACAAGGGCAGGCATTTCGAGATCATCCGCTCCGCATCTCTGGACGTGCTCGTGCTGCCCTTCGTCATGTCCGGAACCGACATTCGTACGGGTATCGATGTCTCCGCACGTACGGTGATGGCGTACACGACAGCCCAGAAACTCGCCCATGGCGGGTTGCGGGTCGTCGATGTCGCGCATGCGGCGCGCGCAGCCGGCGAGCCTCGGCGTATTTCGCAGGAGGAGGCGCTTCGAATAGCCACGTCAGCTGCCAGAAATCTCGTTCTCGGGGAGGTAGCGCAGAGCGGTGATGGCCGCATGAGTGTCACGCTCACCCATATGTCGACGCTGCCGGGCAGCACGAGCCGCAGTGCGACGCGCCGCGACATTCCGATTTCGGATGCGATCACGCCGGAACTCGCCTATGCCGCTGTAGCCGACGCGCTGCTGAAAGAGCTCGGTTTGCCGGTCGGGGCGGCTGCGGACTCAGCCGCACGCGAGCGCTCGTCAGCTCTGGAAGCACAGCCGCTGTCGGAGATTGCTGCCGCCTCGTCCGATGTGCTTCGCGGCCTGTGGGTGCAACAGCTCCTCGGCGCGCTGCAGCCACACTCGGTTCGCAGGGCGCGGCAGTCCGCGTTCGAGCGCACGCTCGCGGCGGCCGAGGACGTGCCCGAATCAGCGGACAAGCGATTGCTCAAGGCGCGCGCGCTCGCGCAGCTGGGACGCAGGCCTGCGGCGGTAGCTGTCATGCGCGGCCACACCAGAACGCCCGAAGAGCGCGCAATGATGGCCTATCTCGACGGCAATTTGACTGCGCTCCAGCGTGCCGTTGCCGAAATCGAGCGTCCGATTCCACGCCTCATCGCCGAGCTGGAGCTGGTCGGCACGCAGGTGCGCTACGGCCTGTCGGTGCCGGAGATCGAGAAAACCGCGCAGCGCCTCGCCGCTCACGTGCCGGTGGACTGGCAGCCGCTGATCGTGTGGTTCGTGCAGGGCCTGAGCGAATGGAACGTGCGCGATACGCTCGAGGTGAAGGTCGTGCTCGACGCGCACTTTCCCGTGAAGGGCTATAGCCTCGCCGAGGCCGTTCGCAGCAAGGCTCTGAGCGACGCACGCGACGAACGCGGACAGATGACGCTGCAGGGCCTTGCGTTCGAGCACGTCCACCGCGTCCTTGCAGCGTCGCGCAAGGCATGGGCCGAACAGCAGCCGCTCCACGTTCCGCGGCCTTATGACTACCTCAGTCTGCTTGCGGCACGTGCCGAAGCCACGCTCCTCGATCTGGTGGATTTCGTGTGTTGCGTTCAGGGTCGGCGTGACGATGCCTTGCGGTTGCTGGATGCGATGGATGAGATCGTGTTCCATCGCGGCAGCCCGCGCCTGCACTACCGAAAAGCCGAGCTCATGTACCAGCAGATGATGAAGTTGCGCGAAAGCCCCGAGAGACTGGGGCTGGCGCAGCAGGTCTATGAGCACGCGCGGCGCGCACGCCAGTGGAATACGACAGATCCGGACCTGGCCGCACGCGCGATGCGCATGGAGAGGTTCAGCGGACCCGCACGCCTGCCGGTGGATCGACCCGGGACGCGCACGGCGCATCCCGATGTAAACGACTTGAGATTCGACGAGCCGCCGACCCTCGCCTCCCTGCACTGGCGCGATATTTTCTTTCCCGATGTGGTGGACGCATATCCGGCGCGCATCGAACGCGCGTGTGCGTACTCGCGGACGCAGGCCGGGCCTTGCGACGGATGGCGACGTCACCTGGAACGTGCTGGAGACGCGCAGGCCGCCCGGCGCGTCGAGAAACAGCACCTGGTGGATAGATTCGAGGGCAGTCCGCGCCGATTGACGCTTCTGATAAACGCGGCCAAGGAGCGGGGAGATCTCTCATCCGCAGTAGCGTTCGCGCGAGAGAGCCTACGGGCGAACCGCGACGACTGGGCAGGGTATGAAGCGCTCGGATCGCTGTATCGCGACGCGGGTGACTACGAGGCCGCTGCACGCGAGTATCGATCGTGGCCGCGGTTCCGCGAGACCGAGGGCAACACCGTCGATATCAGCAATTTCGCGCAGGGGGTCGCCGAGCAGTTCGCCAGACGCGGTGCGTTGAAGCAGGCACGCGAGTTCTACGAGCTCGCGGCAGCCCATCCGAATGGATCGAATTCGTCGCTCGCCGCCGCGATCTGGCTCGCGCTGGCGGAGCATCGGTTCGGTGAAGCAGCGCAAATTTCGGAAAGCCGCGTCAGGAGATATCCCCAGCCGGCAGCGTTCGAGCGACATCTCGCGCTTCTGTTTGCGCTCGGAGAGTCCGACAGAAGCTGGGCTGTTCTGCGCGAGAAGACCGCTCGCGAGGAGACGTTCGCACCCTGGCGTGCTGCCGCGATCGGATTGAGAGCCCAAGCGGCAGACCACGAAAAGCTGGCGGAGTGGGCGAAGCAGAACGGCACGGACGGCAGGCCGGTGGGCATTCCGCATCCGCGCTCGATCAATGCATTCACCATTGCGGCGCAGGTGCTCGCGACGGATCGACCCGCGGAATCCGTGGACGCCATCGCTGTGATCAGCTCCGCGATGTACTTCAAGATGAAGCCGATCGACTGGAGCAAGGTGCCGCCGGAGCATGTCGCTCGGATGAAAGCCGACCTCGAGCGGGGTCGTCCGACTTACGCGAACGGCAAGATGTACATCGAGCGCTTCGGCGACGGCTATTCAGCGCTCAAGCGTGGTGATCTACAAACCGCGTACCAGGCGCTGCAGGAGTGGGCCGAGCCACCGCCGCCTTACAGTCCAGCCGACGCGCTCTATGCCATGCTGCCCTACCACGCGTACGCCGCAGCCAAGACGGGGCACCGGGCACCGTTCCTCGAGTACCTGGAACGCTATGGGAAACCAGGCCTGCCGGACCGCTTGGGGAACATCAGACCGGCATGGCCGGAGTTCGATGCGCAACTCGCGCGCGCTGTGCTCGCAGCGCTCGATGGAAATCACGACACCGCGCGCGCTCACCTCGTGCTGGCGCGGGCCGCCATGCCGGCCGCCGGGGCGAGACCTCTCGATCCCCAATACGTCTTTGCCGAAATCTGCGAAATCCTCGGCACCGTCGAGCGGCTGCCCGGCTACGTTGCGATGGGACTCGACCTCGCGAAAGCACACCAGGCGTACGAGCCCTGGGCCGCCTGGGCGTACGCGTACGAGGCGCGGCATTCCACGCGCGAGGACGAACGCGTGCGAGCGCTCGCTATGGCCATGTATCTGGATCGCAACTCCTGGCGCGCAAGCGAGGCCGACGCGTCTCTCAAGCGCAAGGCGCAGGCGTGGCTCGACGCGCACAAGCCGTTTCAGCGCGAGACGGTCACGCGGCGGCGGGCTCTCTAACGAAAGGAGGCAGGGCATGGCGACGGACGCGGTCTGCGGTAGCTGTCTGTGCGGATCGGTGAAGTTCGAAGTGACGCCGCCGTTTGCGGCATTCCGTTACTGCCACTGCAGCCGCTGCCAGAAGGCGAGCGGCAGCGCACACGCGGCGAACGCGTTCGTGCCGGAGCAACAATTCAGGTGGATTGCCGGCGAGTCAACGGTGAAACGGTTCGACCTGCCGGGGGCGAAGCGCTTCGCGGTGTCGTTCTGTCAGACCTGCGGCACGCGCGTGCCGCACAAGGTCGGCGGGACGCAGAACATGCTCGTGCCCGCGGGCTTGCTGGAAGCCGATCCCGGAACGCGCCCCGACAACAGCATTTTCTGGGCATCCAAAGCGGCATGGTACGTTTCTCCGGACGCGCATCCGCGGTTCGACACCTACGGCTGAGGCGGAAGGGCTATACTCGCGGCCCCCCGACCCAGTATCACTCCGCCACGAATGCCAACGCTCGCGAGTACCGTACGCTCCGAATCGCACGCCGAGATCGGCGCCCTCATCGAAAGCAGTGCCGATCTGGTGCTGGACCAATGGTGCAGGCGCGCGTTGGATGCACAGCCCGCTGCACGCATCGCCCAGGTCTCGGTGCTTCGCGATCATTTCGGCAAACTGCTGCGCGCGATCGGCTGCGGCCTGTGCGATGCCTACGACAGCGGGGTACATCGGGCGCCGGCGGTGCAGCACGGCGAGCAGCGCTGGGAAAGCGGCTGGTCGCTGACGGAGCTCGTGCGTGACTATCAGCTCATGCGCCTCGTGCTGCTCGAGCACCTCGAAGCGATGCTGGCGAGGCCCCTGCGCCATCGTGAGATCATGGCGATCGGCGTGTTCATCGACGATGCGATCTCGGGCAGCGTCGCGGCATACGTGCAGAATCGCGACGCGGAGCTCGTCCGCAGCCAGCAGCAGCATGCGGGCCTGCTGGAGGAAACGAACCGCCGCAAGGATGAGTTTCTCGCGGTGCTCGGGCACGAGCTGCGCAACCCGCTGGCGCCGATCATGACGTCCATCCGGGTGATCCGCGGCCGCATCGGTGCCGTCCACGAGGCGGTGACGCAGTCGATCGAGGTGATCGAGCGCCAGACTTCGCAGCTTGCGCGGCTGGTGGACGACATGCTCGATCTCGCGCGCATCGGTCAGGGCCGCTTCGAGCTGCGGAAGTCGCGGCTTGCGCTGGCGAAAATGATCGATGAGGCCGCGCTGGCGGCCGCGCCGGTCATGAAGGAGCACGGACATCGGCTGCACGTGGCGCCGGTCGACACTTCGATCGAGATCGACGCCGATCCCGACCGCTTTCTGCAGGTCGTCGCGAACCTGCTGACGAACGCGGCAAAGTACACCGACGCCGGGGGTGATGTGTACCTTACGGCCGAGCGCGACGGCTCCGATGCGCTCGTGCGGGTGCGCGACACCGGTATCGGCATCCCGGCCGAGATGATCCCGCGAGTGTTCGAGCTCTTCATGCAGGTGGACGAAGCGCAGCGCTACGCGCAGGGCGGCCTCGGCATCGGCCTTGCGCTCTGCCGGCGACTGGTGGAGCAACACGGCGGCTCGATCGCCTGCCGCAGCGACGGCGCCGGCCACGGTAGCGAATTCATCGTGCGCCTGCCGCTCGCAGGACGACAAGAGGCGGACGGCGCCGAAGCCGAACGCGCGATTCGCATCGTGACCCGTCGCGTCGAAACGGATCCGAGCGCGCGCTGAAGCAGTGTTGTCGGGGCGCGAAAGCGGCCGTCTACGGTAGAACCAGCTCGCCTTCCGGCCGCTCGCGCTGCAGCGGCCGCGCGCGCATCGAGCCGAGCAGGCGCTGCTGATCGAGGTAGAAACGCTGGCGCTGGTTTTCGGCTTCCTGCCGGTAGAGCCGGTCGACCGTGCGGTGGCGCTCGGCGTCGTGAGCGAAGCGCTGTGACTGCACGAGGTGCTCGTCATGGAGCATCTGCTGCTGCATGCGCTGGCGGGCTTCGAGGCGATCGAGCTCGACGCGCTCGCGCGTTGACAGGCCCTGCACGCGGCCGAGGCTCTGCTGGAGCTGCAGGTCGAGCGTGTCCTGGAGCTGCTGTTGATGGAGCCTGTGGCGGGGCACACGGTCGGCGGCGCCGGCTGTTCCCAAGAACATGAAGAGGGCGAGGAACGTTAGATACCGTGCGCCACGGGATTGCTTCGTCACTATCGTTCCTCGCAATGACACGATTGGCGGTGCGCCAGGGGGTTGCTTCGTCACTATCGTTGCTTGCAATGGCAGACCGTAGGGTGCGCTGGTAGCGCACCGCACGGTGCGTCGCCGACGCACCCTGCGTGACCTTTAGTCACGTTGCGAGAGCAACTGGTTCCAGCTTTTCGGGAGTTGGATCTTCTTCGCCGTGGGATAGCCCAGAAACCCGTTGTGCGCGAAGACGTAGGCGTTGTTGCGCAGCGGATCGCCGCTGACCGCGATCATGTAGTCGTCGGGCTTCCACACGATCGGCACCATGCGGTTGGGATCGTCCGATTCGTAGAACGCATTCGGGATGCGGCCGCCCGTGACGTCGTCTTTCAGGTCCCACACGCCGCGGATGTTCCAGTCGCGAAGCTGCCGCTGGAAGTCGTATGCCGGACGACGCGCGTGGTCGTAGACGTAGCGTTTCACGTCGCCTTTCGACCAGCCGGCTTTCGCGAGCGTCTCGGCGATGATCGGGCTCACGACGATCAGCGGCCGCAGCGTGCCCATGCCGTGGCTGGTGGTGAACGTGATCTGCCAGTTGTTGAAGCGCTGCACGCTGTCGGCGAGATAGGGCAGCATCTCCTCCGGCGTGCTGCCGGAGACCGACGAGAGCGACCCGCCGCCGGTGTAGCGCGCGATCGTCACGGTGTTGTCGCCGGCGGTGAAGCCCATGTCGGCGCTCACCGGGTCCCAGCCGATTTTCGCGAGCACGTCCTCGTTCTCCGCGAGCACGACGCGCCAGGTGTTGCCGTAAGTCGCCTTGTCGGTCTTGTGCAGGAGGAAGCCGGCGACGTTGCGCAGGTACAGCCGCCAGAAGCGGCCGATGGAAGTATTCGGGAGAAAGCCGTCGCGCAGCGCGCCCTGCGTGTAGTTGAAGCCGAGCGCCTTCACGATCGGGCCGTTCAGGATGATCAGCGTGTCGGCGCCCGGCGTGTTGCCGCTGTGCTCGACGCCGTAATTCGGATCGCACATCGCTTCGATCAGCGCGACGAGGATCGGCATGTATTCGGGACGGCAGCCCGCCATCACGCCGTTCACGGCGATGCTCCAGATCGTCGCGGCGCGCTTGTCCGGCAGCAGCGTGCCGAGGCTTTCGTCGGGAGCGCGGTCGGTGAAGCGCAGGAACGATTCGATCTCCTCGCGCGTCGGCGGCACGATCGGCAGCCCGTCCGAATACTCGTGCTCGACGAAGTAGCGGTTCACCGCCTTGAAGCCGCCTCTCACGACGATGTCGCGCGCGCGGGGCTCGGCCGCTTCGCCCTGCGCGTCGGGCGTCACGGTGAGGTTGCGCACCACGTCGTCGATCGTGACGTTCAGGACGTCGTCGCGCAGCTCCTGCGCCGTCTTGGTGCCGATGTGGCCCGGGACCACCGCAATCGGGATGTTCGGCATGCCGATCCCGACGGAGGTGACGGCCGCCTGGCGCACGAACCCTTCACACGTGAGCGACGAGGTGGGGAACCCGGCCGCTTCGCACACCGCGCTCGCCCGCAACACGGCGGGCGTGCAGCTTCCTCAACACGCCATCCCGGACACGACGGCGTCCACCCCGAGCGCTTTCAGGCGCCCCGGCAGCGCCGCGAGCACCTCGCGCTCCTTGCCGCCGTGCGTGCTGCCGAAGACGCGCCAGCTCACGAAGTTCACGCCGGGATAGCGCTGCTTCAGTCCCTCTTCGAGCAGGTCGAAGACGACGTCGCCCTTGAAGAGCTCGTCCCAGAGCTGCGCGACCGTCTTGCCTTCGAGCGTGTCGAGTCGCGGCGCGAGCTCGCGCATGAGCTGCTGCCGCGGCGAGCGCGGCCAGTAGGCTTCGTAATAGCCGTCGTTGTTCATAATCGGTGGAGAGAGCCCGGAGTGGTGGTGGATTATAGTGAGGTGCCTCAGAGGAGAATCGAGATGATCGCCTTCAAACCGCCGAAGATGGAAATCAGGTCGCTCACGCCGGCCGAGATGCAGAAGCGCGTCGCGCGCTACAAGTCGCTCGAGTATCCGCCTGACCGCTATCCCGACAGCCAGCTTCCCGGACATGCGCGCCGCAACTATCTCGTCGTGGGACGCGGGCTCGTGGTGGACGGCGGCAACGACCCCCGGTCCGCGATTCCGATCGACGAGGGCTTCCAGATGTCCTACGTCGAGGCGCCGCCCGGCAACGGACCGATCCTGCACAACCACGACACGAACGAAACCTTCGTCGCGATCCGCGGGCGCTGGCGCGTGATCTGGGGCCGCAAGGAGGAGCATCACGTGGATCTCGATCCGCTCGACGTGTGCTCCGTGCCGCCGTTCGTGCCGCGGCGGTTCATCAATCTGGAGCGCGGCGCCGACGGTCAGGAAGGACTGCTGCTCACGGTGCAGCCGGGCAACGCGCCGAACGTCGAGTTCCTGAACCCGGAGTAGGCGCCGGCGGCCTTACGCGGCCGCGGCGTGCGCGGCAAATCTGCGCGCGCTGAACGGCGCGTATTGATCCGCCGGAAGCGCGCCCGCGGCGATGTGCGGCGCGAGCGTGAGCGCATGCACCGCCGCGAGCGTGACGCCGCTGTGGCACGCGGCGGAGAACGCGCCCGCGTGCGTCTGCGACTGGTCGTAAACCGGAAAGCCGTCGCGCGTCATGACGCGCAGCGCCGCCCACGTGCGCACGATGTTCAAGCTCGCGAGCTGCGGAAACATGCGCACGGCGCGATTCGCAAGCACGGTGATGACCGACGTCGTCACGGTCGGATCGGGGCCGGCCTCTTCCTGGGAATCGCCCATCATGACGCCGCCTTCGTCGGTCTGACGCACCGTCTGCACCGGGTACTGCAGAAAGGGCGCGGTCTTTTCGGTGACGATGAGCTGACCGCGCTGCGGGCGCACGGGAATGTCGAGGCCGACCTGCGGTCCCAATCGCGCGTTGTCGATGCCCGCCGCCAGCACGATTTTCTGCGCGCGCACTTCACCGTGCGCCGTGCTCAGCCGGAATTCACCGCTCGAGTGCTCGATCGTGCTCACGCGATGCGACCCGAGATACGTTGCGCCGAGCTGTTGCATGCCGGTGTGGAGCCCACGCAGTAGCCGCAGTGAATTGCAGTGGCCGTCGAAGCGGCTGTAGCTCGCGCCCACGACCTCGGGACCGATCTGCGGGATGTGGCGCCGGACTTCGTCCGCGCCCAGCATCTGGTATTCGAAGCGCTGCATGCCGGGCTGGGACTGCAGCCGCTCGAGCAGCGCCGCGCGCGCCTCGAATTCGCGCTGCGAGAGCGAAAGGTTGAAGCCGCCGGGCCGCTGGAACGCGACGTCGATGCCGGTCTGCTCCTTTAGCATCCCGGCGAAGCCGGCCCACTTGTTCGACGATTCCATGGTCCACGCCGAGTAGCGCGGCATGCCGAGGCCCTTGCTCTGCACCCACACCAGCGCGAAGTTACCGCGCGCGGCGCGAAATGCGACATCGCCTTCGTCGAGCACCGCGACGCGCTGCCCGATTTTCGCGAGACCCCACGCGATCGCCGAGCCCATGAGGCCGCCGCCGATCACCGCCACGTCGAAGTCGCGCCGCTGCGTGTCCATGCCGCCGATGGTGCCCAGCGCGGGTCCGAGCGTCAATTCACACGAGCGGCCGGCCGCAGCCGCCGCGCCACGTCGAACACGGCGCCGATGAACGCGGCGGTCCACGCAGCCATCGCGACGTAGAAGAAAATCGGCGGGACCGCCGCCAGGAACTTCAGATCGAGCGCGTCGTTCATGTAGAACGTCCCTGCCGCGTACATGCCCAGCGGAAACACGGCGCCCCAGTAGAGCGGATCGTACTTGAGCGGGAAGCGCTTGTAGCCGTAGCGCCACGCCGCGAGCACCAGCAGCATCGGGATCCACCACGTGCCGGTGGCCCAGTAGAGAATGGTGAAGCCCTTGAGGAACGGCAGCAGTGAAACGAGCAGGGGCGCATCGGCCGCGTTGAGGATCAGCAGCGAACCGGCCAGGGTCGAGATCGCCATCGCGCCCATGTTGATCCAGTAGGGCGGAGCGAGATCGCCCGGCGCGAAGCGGAAGAAGGTGTAGCGGTAGAAGATGAGCGACATCATCCAGATGTAGAGCATGCCGCCCCACAGCCACATCGAGAGCGCGATGAAGTTGAGCGCGAGCCGGTGCGGCTGCGCGAGATGCGGCGCGACGAGCGCGCTCAGGACCGCGATCGATTGCGTGCCGACCACGGCCAGCAGCCACCCGCCGTTCAAGCCGCGGTCGAGCGACGGTTTGTCTTCCTTGACGGTGAGCGCGGCGAAGATCGCGTAAGTCAGTACGAGCCACAGCACTGCCGCGATCACCCACAGCGCCGCGGCCGCGCGGTGGCTCTGCGTGAGCACGACGAGCTGGCTGCCGAGCACACCGGTGGCGGCGACGCTCGTGAAAAAACCGGGTCCGCGCAGGTGATCGAACATGTCGTCGAAAAACGCGCGGCGGTAGCGCACCAGACGAACGAGATTGAGCGTCCAGAGCAGCGCGTAGAGGACGACGTTGAGCGCGAGCAGCGCCTGCCCCAGCGTCGTGAGTCCCAGCACGTAGGCATCGATGCCGACGATGCCGGTCGCCATCGCCATGCCGAAGTACGCGGGAGAGAGATTCTGCATCGCGGGGCATTATGCCCCGCGCTTCGGCGGCAGGCGCTCTCGGACGCGGGTCAGCGGTTGACGCGGATGCGGTTCTCGACGTCCTGGACGCCGCCGCAGTGCGCCGCGATGTCCTCGATCGCGTGCTTCATGCGGCGGTCGGTGACCTGTCCTTCGAGCGTGACGACGCCGTCCTTCACGTCCACCGAGACATCGCCGACGTCGAGGCGCTCGTCGCGCCACAGCCGCTCGCACACGTCCTCGCGGATGCGCTCGTCCGATCGCTCGTAATTCCACGGTCCCGGCCGCTTGAACCCGAGCTCTTCGGCGAGCTGCCGCAGCACGCCGCCGCGCGCCGCGTGCGCATCGCTGCCGAACCACCGGGCCGATTCAGGATCGGTCTGGCGGCCGGCATGGCCGTAATCGCGATGCTGCTTCGATGTCCAGCGTTCCCCGGCGCCTTCCTGCCAGCCGCGCGTGCCGCCGTAGGTGTCGCGTTCGGTCTGTCGTTGAGGCATGGCACCCTCCATCGAAATGAATCATGAAGGGGTGCAACGCGCATGCCGTCAGCGTGAAAGCTGGGACCGCCAGCGGCGCAGGTGCTCGTTGAGCGCCGTGGACTCCGCGATCTGCGGCAGCGAGTACTGCGCTTCGGTCGCGGCCGCCCCTTTCGTTTCGGCGGTTTCCCATTCCCGCACGAGCTTCTCGGCTTTGCGAAAAGCGTCGGTGAACGAGCCGCTGCCGTTCAGGGATTCCTTGAAGAACGCGCGGCCGAAATAGGTGAAGTCGTTGTCGTCGGAGCAGCCGAACGAGCGGCGATCCTGGCGCGCAGCGGTGATGACGAGCGTGTCCTCGTCTTTAACCGCGTCGATGAAGCCGCCGCTGTAGCAGGCCGAGACGACTACGACCTTCCAGCGGATCTTCGTTTCGGCCAGCAACCCGGCGAGCTCCGCGGCTTTGAGCCCGCGCAGTTGCATGTTGTTCTGCGCGAGCGTGAGCTCGTGGCTCTCCGAGCCATGGCTTGTCACGAAGAGGAAGAGGATGTCGTTGTCGCGGTCCATGCGCGCGGCGATCGCCTGCAGCGCTTCGCGGATGCCGGTCACCGTGGCCATCGGCGCGCTCGCCACGGTGTTGCGGCTGTTGATGAGCGCCACCGAGCGGCCCGCGGTCTGGAAATCGCGGTCGAACTGCTCGCGCACGAACTGCACCTCGCGCCTGAATACTTCCTGCGAGCCGTCGCCCGCGACCGCGAGCAGATACATGTTGATCTTCGAAGGATCGCGCGGTTTGAGCGCCGCGAGCGCCTGATCGAGCAGCTTGCGCTGGTTGTACAGCGCAGTCTCTACATTGAGCGCGGCGAGGCGCTCCTGCGCTTCGTCGCGCAAACGCCCGTAGCGCCACGTGCCTTTGTCTTGCGTGCGGCCGTCGGCCTGCGGCTTCGCGTAGGTGAGCACGCCTTCGCCTTCGTACAACCCGCGCGCGAACGAGCCCTGGTATACGTCGCCGTTCGGGAGCCTGAGGGTGCCGGTGCCGTGCGGCCGCGACGCCTTGAACGCCCCCTCGTAGGACACGCCCACGGTCGAGGTGAGCCGGCCAGGGCCGTTCAGCTCGCCGTCGTCGAAGTGCCCTTCCATCGCCATACCGTTGGCCTCGGCTACCCGGCCATGCCCCTGCAGCCGCCATTTCACGAATGCGCCTTCGGAGCGCCTGCCGTCCTTCGTCGTATGGACGCCGCGCTTGAAGTCGCCGTCTTCGAAGTCGCCCTCGTAGACGTCGCCGTCCGGATGCTCGTAGCGACCTTTACCGTGGAAGCGGCTCCGCACGAACTCGCCGACGTACTTGCGTCCGTCGCCGTACATCGCCTCGCCGTGGCCCCAGAATTCCCACTGCTTGAAGCCGCCGCGATACGAGACGTCGCTTGCCTCGAGCGTCCCCGGACCATCGAGACTGCCGTTGCGGAACACGCCTTCGTAGGTGTCGCCGCGCAGGTTGCGATACCAGCCGGTGCCGGAGAAAAGCCCCCGCTCGAACCCGCCTTCGTAATAGGCGCCGTTCGGCCACTCGAGGCGCCCGCGCCCGTGCATGACGCCGTCGACGAGCGTGCCGTAATACGTGGCACCGTCGGGTGTGCGCGCATCAAGCGTACGCGTGGCAGACAGCGCCACGCCGGCGCACAGCAGCGAAACGAGCAGGACGATTCGCAGCAGCGGCGCCATCGGTGCGTCAGTCGGCCTTGATCTTCGCCAGCTTCACGACCTCCCCCCATTTCTTGAGCTCGGCGCGGATGTACGCGGTGAATTCCTCCGGCGAGGAGGGCGTGGGCACCGTGCCCTCCGAGAGCCTGCGGTCGGTGACGTCTTTCTGCTTCAGGATCTCCACGATCTCGCGGTTGAGCCGCTGAACGACCGGCGCCGGCATGTTGGCGGGCCCGATCATGCCGCCCCACGCGTACGCTTCGTAGCCGGGCAGGCCGGCTTCGGCGATCGTCGGGAACTCCGGCAGCGAGGGCACGCGCTTCGCGTTGCCGACGCCGAGCGCGCGCACGCGGCCGGAGCGCACGTGCGGGAGTATCGTCGGGATGCTGCTGTAGGTGAGATGGGCTTCACCGGAGAGCACTGCGACGACCGCCGGCGCGGTGCCCTTGTACGGAATCGCGAGCGTTTTCACTTTCGCGAACGAGTTGAAAAGCTCCCCCGCAAGATGGCCCGAGTTTCCGGCGCCCGGATGCGAGTACGTGACCTGGTTCGGCTGCGCGCGCGCGAGCGCGACCAGCTCCTTCACGGTCTTCACCGGCAGCGACGGATGCGCGACCAGCAGCAGCGGAAAGTTCACCATGTTCGCGATGTGCGTGAAGTCGCGCAGCGTGTCGTACGGCAGCTTCGAGTAAATGAAAGGATTCACCGTGAGCGGGCCGGCCGATGCCGCGGCGATGGTGTAGCCGTCCGGCGGCGAAGACTTCAGCACCTCGAGGCCGACGATGCCGTTCGCCCCGGCGCGATTGTCGATCGCGACCTGCTGTCCCAGGCGCTGCGCGAGCCGCTCGCCGACGATGCGGCCGATGAAATCCACGCCCCCGCCAGCCGGAAACGGCACGATCAGTCTTATCGGTTTCGCGGGATAGGTTTGTGCGAGTGCTGGGCCCGCCAGGGCCGAAGACACTGCCACTGCGATGGCTGCGAGCTTCTTCATTTTCATCTTCAATCCTCCCTGTCCGAACATTGCCATAATCGCTTCATGTTGAAAATCGGCATCCTGCTCGGCGACGACATCGGAGTCGAAGTCGTGCCCGAGGCAGTGAAGGTGATGAAAGCCGCGGCCGCGCGCACGCATCTCGAGCTCGAATGGCAGGCGCTGCCCATCGGCCGCGCGGGTCACGAGCAGCACGGGCATACGATGCCCGAGTACACCGTCAGCCGGCTTGCCGCCATGGACGGCTGGCTGTGCGGCCCGATCGGCCACGGCGCGTATCCGCGCAACGACCCCACGTGGATCATGCCGCCGCTCAGGAAGCGCTTCGAGCTCTATGCGAGCGTGAAGCCGGTGAAGTCGTACGCGAACATCGAATCGCTGCACAAGGATGTGGACATCGTTTTTCTGCGTGAAGTGACCGAGGGCATGCAGTCCTCGGATACGGTCGTGGCGGGAACGGGTGAATTCCGTCCCAACGACGAGATCACGATCGCGCACCGGATCATCACGCGCACGGGCTCGAACCGCGTTGCGCGCGCGGCGTTCGAGATCGCGCGCACGCGCAGGCGCAGGAAAGTCACGGCCGTGCACAAGGAGCCGGTGTATCGCCTGGCGTGCGGCATGTTTGCCGAAGAATGCCGCAAGGTCGCGAACGACTACCCCGACGTGGAATACGACGAAGCGCTGGTCGACGGCTTCTCGATGAAGCTCATGATGGATCCGTGGCGCTACGACGTCGTCGTCACGACGAACCAGTTCGGCGACATCCTCACCGATCAGGGCGCGGGCCTCGTCGGCGGGCTCGGACTGGCGCCGGGACTTTGCATCGGTGAGACGCAGGCGATGGCGCAGGCGACGCACGGGTCCGCGCCGGACATCGCCGGAAAGAACATCGCCAACCCTTACGCGCTGATCATGTCGGGCGCGATGCTGCTGGAGTGGCTGGGGCGCCGGCGCCGCGACGAGCGTGCGCTGGAGGCGGCGCGGCGCATCGATGCCGCCGTCGATCGCGTGATCGCGGAGGCGAAGTCGCTCACGCCGGATCTCGGCGGCAGCGCGAGCACGACGCAGATGGGCGACGCGGTGGCGGCTGCGGTTTAGTCGTCATTCTCGCGAGACGGGCGCCCGGTGTGACGGTCATTCCCGCGTAGGCGGCGCCGGGTGTGATCGTCATTCCCGCGTAGGCGGGAATCCGGAACCTCGTTACTTCCCGGGATTTCCACCTTCGCGGGGATGACGCGTTTTGCGTAGCGAGTACATCGCGAGCGCGATCGCCGCAGCCGGCAGCCACACCCACTTCAGCTCCGAATAGAGCACATAGGTGCCGCGCAGCGAGAAGAACCGCAGGATGCCGATCGGCGAGACCTCGACCCGCTGCACCGGCAGGAAGTAGCGCTCGGCGGAGAACGGCCAGAAGAACTGGATGCCGGGCCCGCCGTTGGTGAACGCGTCGAGCAGGCCGTGCGAAGCGGTGCAGACGGAGATGAAGAAAAATGCCGCGAGCGGCGTCGCACGCAGCCACCGTGCGGCAGGCAGTGCAGCGAGCCCGCAGATGAACGCGAACGGGAGCGAATGCGTGAAGCCGCGGTGGGCGAGCGCCGAGCCGGATGCGACCGTCGAGCCGAAATAGACATCGAGGTCCGGGGCGATCGAGCACGCGATACCGGCGACGAGGAGCCGTCGCGAGATGACCCCGGAGCCGAGCCCGGCCGCGATCGCGAGCGGCACCGCCGGGTGCGAGAGGATCGTCGGCACGCCGGGCTAGGCGTTGGCGACCTCGACGATGACGCCGGTGTCCAGCGCTTTGACCACGGCTTCGAACGCCGCCACGGTCGCGAGCATGTCCGCGTCGGACACCGGGAACGCCGCGTCGCCGTTCACCGCGTCGGCGAAGACCTCGAGCTCCTGCTTGAGCGCGTCCACCGGCTCGTACGTGCGCCGCTCCGGCGCGGCGTTCGGTTTGTGCAGGAGCAGCTCGTGCTCGCCGATCGATTCCGCGGAGCCCCTGTCGCCGAAGACGTGCACGCGCCAGTAAAAGGGTGAGGCGCGCACGGTCGCCATCATGCCGCTGACGCCGTTCGCGAACTCGCACAGCACGCACGCGGTGTCGCGCGGCACCGGCGGCGGCTTTTTGACGATGAGCTGTCCGCGCACGCGCTTCACCGGACCGACGACGTTGAGGAACGCGTCGAGAATGTGCAGGCCGGCACCGGTCATGCCGCCGCCCGGGGACTCCGCGGGGGAATCGCGCCACGTTCCGGCGGTGTTGTCCGAATGCTGATTGCTGAAATGGCCCTCGATATGCAGGATCTCGCCCAGCTCACCGCAAGCCGCGATGCGCTTCAGCGCCTGCATCGAAGGCCACAGCCGGCGGCTGTGCCCGACGCCGAGCACCACACCCGCGCGGCGGCACGCCTCGATCATCGCTTTCGCGTCGGCGGCGTTGAGCGCCAGCGGCTTCTCGCAGAACACCTGCTTGCCGGCGCGTGCGGCCGCTTCCACCATCGGGCGGTGCAGCGAATGCGGCGTCGTCAGCACCACGGCCCGGATCGCGGCGTCCGCGAGCACGTCCTCGTAGCTCGACGTGAGCGGCAGATCGAACCGCCGCGCGAACGCGCTCACCTTGTCGGGCGACGCATCGACGCCGCGTGCGAAACGGATGCGCTCGCTCCTGCCGTGCAGCGCCTCGACGAAGTTCTTGCCCCAGCGGCCGATGCCGACGATCGCAGCGTCTATCATATGCCTCTCCATGCGTCCCCTCGAATGCGGGTCAAGGGTAACATTCGAGCCGCTGCGGTAATATTCAATCACTGGATCGCTCGGAGGCGCTGGAGGGGGGTATGCAGATAGAGATCAACGACATCGGCGATAACCTGCGCAGAGTCACGCTCACCGGCCGTCTCGACACGCCCGGCGTGCTCGGCGTCGAGCCCCGCTTCGTCACGGGCCTGGTCTCCGGCGGCAAGAACGCGATCGTCGATCTGTCCAACGTCGATTTCATCTCGTCGATGGGGATACGCATGTTCATCTCGGTCGCGCGGAACATGAAAGACCGTCAGACGAAGCTCGCGCTGTACGCGCCGCAGCCGCGGGTGGACGAGGTGCTGGAAAGCGCGGCGTTCCGCCAGCTCGTTCCGGTCTGCAAGGACGCGGCGGAAGCGACCGCGCTCGTCCAGCGCTGATCGCGCCGCGCGCGCGCGAGCCGTGCCCGACTGCGTCCTGCGGTTTCCGGCGACGTTCGACGCGTATCCGCGCGCGGCCGAGCAGCTCCGCGAGGCGCTGGACCGCCGCACCCTCGACGAGCGCCCGCGCTATCGCGTGGAGCTCGTGTTCGAGGAGGTCGTCACCAACGTCATCCGCCACAGCTCCTCGCGCCATCTGAGCTGCTCGATCGAGGTGGACATCCGGTTCGAGAAGGACCAGGTCGTCCTGAGCTTCGAGGACGACGGCCGGCCGTTCGATCCGCGCCAGTACGAGCTTCCGCCGTTGCCGCAGTCGCTGGAGGAAGCGGGCGTCGGCGGCCTCGGCATCATGCTCGTGCGCGGCGCGTCCACTCACATCGATTACGAGCGCACGCGCGAGAACCGCAACCACCTGACGGTGCGCATCGCCGCCTGAGGCTTCAGCGTTTCGCGCGGATCGCTTCGATGACGGCGCTGCTGTCGCGCTCGCCGCCGCCGAGCTCGACCGTGGCGCTCAGCAGTGCGGTGTTGATCTCCATCAGCGGCAGCGGCTGCCCGGCGCGGCGCGCTTCCTCGAGTATCAGGTGTGCGTCCCTGAGCGTCTGCGCGATGTGCGACGCGGGCGTGTAGTCGCCCTGGATCATCTTCTGTCCTTTCGCCTCCATCACGTTGGAGTGCGCGGGCGAGGCGGCGAGGACCCTCAGGAACGCGTTCAAGTCGAGGCCCATGCGGGCGGCGAACACCAGGCCCTCGGCGAGCGCGCAGCGGTTCAACTGGAGCACGAGCGTCATCGCGAGCTTCGCGCGCGCCGCGTCGCCCGCGCCGCCGATCTCGAAGCGCGCCGGGCAGAGCGCGTCCAGCACCGGCTTCGCGTCCGCGATCGCCTGCGGCTCCCCGGCGACGAGAGCCAGCGCCTCGCCGAGCCGCACCTGCGCGCTGTTGCCGGTCAGCGGAAACTCGATCAGCGAGATGCCGACCTTGGACGCGCGCCGCGCGAGCAGCGCGACAGGCTCCGGCTCGCAGGTGGTTGCACACACGACAATGAGACGGTCGCCCTCCGCCGCCTCGACCAGCCCATGCGGACCCTCCACGACCTCGACGACCTGAGGCGTGTCATAGACGGCGACCACGACCGGATTGCAAGCGCGGCCGATCTCGAGTGCGGAGCGCGCCGGCTTGAGTCCATTGCGCGTCAGTGCGTCGACGCGCGAGGCATCGACGTCGAAGCCATGCACCTCGTAGCCCGCATTCATCAGGCGTTCGGCCAGTGCCGCGCCGATGAATCCCAACCCGACGACCCCGACCGCCTGCTTGCGCTCTCCGCTTGCCATGCGCGAATGATATACATTCGGGAGCGCAATCGCGTGGAGGGCGCTCATGCAGCACTTCGATCTGATCGTACGAAACGCAACGGTCATCGACGGCACGAAAGCGCCGCGTTTTGGCGGCGACATCGGCGTGCGCGGCGGTCTCGTCGCCGAAATCGGGCGGCTCGACGGTGCCAGCGCGGACCGCGAGATCGACGCGTCGGGCCGCGTCGCCGCGCCGGGCTTCATCGACGTGCACACGCACGATGACCGGCTGCTCCTGTCCGACCGCGATGTGACACCCAAGGTGAGCCAGGGCGTGACGACGGTCATCACCGGCAACTGCGGGATCAGCCTCGCGCATTCGCCGTCCCCGCGCGGCGCGCCGACGCCGCCCCTCGACCTCCTCGACGCGGAAGGCGGCTGGTTCAGGTTCCCGAGCTTCCGCGCTTATCGCGAGACGCTGGAAGGCGAGCCGGCGGCCGTGAACGCGGCGTGTCTCGTCGGACATACGACTTTTCGAGTCGCGACGATGGACCGGCTGGATCGCCCGGCGAGCACCGCCGAGATCGCACGCATGCGCGACATGGCGCGCGAATCGCTCGCCTCCGGCGCGATCGGCATCTCGACCGGCACCGCCTATGCGCCGGCGGCGTGCGCGACGACCGAGGAGATCGTCGAAGTGTGCCGGCCGCTTGGCGAGCTCGGCGGTCTCTACGTCACGCACATGCGCAACGAAGACGACACGATCATCGATTCGATGGAGGAAACCTTCTCGATCGGGCGCGCGCTCGATGCGGGCGTCGTCATCTCGCATCACAAGTGCGTGGGCACGCGCAACCACGGCCGCTCGCCCGAGACGCTGGCGCTGATCGCGAAGCGCAGCCGCGAGCAGCGCGTCGGGCTCGACTGCTATCCCTATATCGCGTCGTCCACGGTGCTGCGCTACGACCGGCTCCAGCAGTCGACGAAGATCATCGTCACGTGGTCGAAGCCGCACCCGGA
>Ga0196978_1000322_pt1 | contig 24671 bp, 11 predicted proteins | sample S3v_2013CmetaG_FD_155491 | JGI IMG/M metagenome (GOLD analysis project Ga0196978, IMG submission 155491) | Soil microbial communities from Anza Borrego desert, Southern California, United States - S3+v_20-13C | ecosystem: Environmental > Terrestrial > Soil > Desert | place: USA: California... | reverse complement strand
CGGCACGCCGGCTGAGTACTGCATGCCTTCAGGCGTATTCGTTTCGCTCACGACGCGGTAGATGCGATCCTTGTTCGCGTGAAAATCATCGAAGCTCGTTTCGTAACGGATGACGAGGTACACGAGCAGGCAGGCCGCGATGCCGACGCCGAGCCCGGCAATGTTGATCAGCGCATACACCTTGTTGCGCACCAGGCTGCGGAAAGCGACTTTGAAATAGTTCTTGAACATTTTCTTCGTTTTAAAATCCCAATCATGCAATCCAATTCCAAGCGTTCCTTAATGAAGGAGGCAACCGGTCTCAATTGGAAACCGATAGCCATCGGTTTGGAATTTCATTTTTCGATTTTTTAAATGTTATTCCGTTCGCAAGCTTTTGACAGGATTCGCCACGGCCGCGCGGATCGCCTGGAAGCTGACGGTGAGCACGGCGATGAGCATCGCGCCGATCCCGGCGGCAACGAACATCCACACGCTCATGTCGATGCGGTACGCATAGCCTTGCAGCCATTCGTGCATGAAGTAGCCGGCCAGCGGCGCAGCAAGCAGTATAGCAATCAGCACCAGCAGCAGGAAATCTTTCGAGAGCAGCGCCACGAGATTGACGACGCGTGCGCCCAGCACTTTCCGGATGCCGATCTCTTTCGTGCGGCGCTCGGCCGTGTAGGCGGCGAGACCGAAAAGCCCCACGCAGGAAATGATGATCGTCAGCGCCGCGAAGAGGCGCGACAATTTCCCGATCAGCATTTCGCTTTTGAAAAGCCGCGCGAATTCCTGGTCGACGAAACGGTACTCGAACGGGTATTCCGGCGCGTACTTCGCGTACACGGTCTTCGCCTGCGCGAGCTGCTCATCCAAATTTTCGCCGCCTTTCAGGCGCACGAACAAACGGTTCGTCGAGGCCGGGTTGCAGTAGAAGAGCACGGGATCGGGCGAGCGGTACATGTCGTTGAAAATAAAATCCTTCACCAGTCCGACGATCGTCACGTCGCGATCGCCGTGGCGGATGACGGAGCCGACGGGCTCCTTCATGCCCATCAGGCGCGCAAAGGTTTCGTTGATGACCACGCTGGAGCTGTCGTTCGCGGTGACCGGTCCGAAATCCCTGCCCGCTTTCATCGTCATGCCGGCAGTAGCGAAAAAGCCGGGGGACACGTTCGTCACCGTGATCAGCACTTCTTTCGATTCGTCTTTGCCGGGCCAGGTGAAATCGCCGCTGCTGCTGCCCATATTATAAATATCCTGGTCGGCCAATGCGATGTGCGTGACTGCGCCGGTGGCGAGCATGTCGCTGCGCAGCGCGTCCAAATGCTCACGCGCTTTTTTCGTCGAGCTGGTGGTAACGAGATTGTCGAGCCGGTAGCCGAGGTGACGGTTCTTCACGTGCTCGATCTGCTGGTAAATGATCACCGCGGAAACGATGAGCGAGATGGACACGACGAATTGCGTCACGACCAAGCCTTTTCGGATGAACAGGGCGCGGGAGAATTTGCCGCTGCGGAAACCGCGGAACACCGAGAGCGGGCTGAACGAGGAGAGGTACAGCGAAGGATAGCTTCCTGCCAGCAGCCCGCACACCAGCGCGATGCCGCCCAGCAGGGCCCAGTCGGAGGCCCGCGCAAAATTCAGCGAGAGCTCCTGCTCCACCAGCTTGTTGAACAGCGGCAAGGTCAGCAGCACGATGCCGCAGGCCAGCAGCATCGCGATGAAGGACATGAGCGTCGATTCGCCGATGAACTGCAGCACGAGCATGCGCCGGTTCGCGCCCAATGTTTTTCTCACGCCGACTTCTTTCGCGCGCTGCTCTGAGCGTGCGGTGGCGAGGTTCATAAAATTGATGCAGGCGACGATGATGATCAGCAGCGCAATGGTGCCGAACAGGTTGACGTACTCGATGCGCCCGCCCGCCTGCTTGCCTTCCTCGAATTTGCCGCGCAGGCGCCAGTCGTTGGCGGAGAACAGGAAGATGCGTGCGGCCGCGTCGCTCTCTTTCGTCTGGATGAAGCCGTACATTTTTTTGTTCACCGCCGCCGGGTCCGCATCGGGATGCAGCTCCACGAACGTCTGCATGCCGTTGGAGCCCCACTGCGTGTACCAGGGATTTTCTTTCTCGAAGTTGGCGAAGGACACCAGCCAGTCGAACTTGATGCTGCTGTTCTCAGGCACGTCGCGCAGCACGCCGCTGACGGTGAATTCCTGCTTGTTGTTCACTTTTAACGTTTTCCCGACAGGATTCTCATTGCCGAAAAATTTCTTCGCCATGCGCTCGGTGATGAGAATGGAATTCGGATCGGAGAGCGCGGTGTTGGGGTTGCCGGAGCTCAGCGGGAAGGTGAACATCTTCAGGAAATCCGGGTCGACCTCCAGGCCGGTTTCGAGGATGCGCTTGTCGTCTTTCGCGAACAGCCACCAGTCGCCCCAGCCGGCGCGCGCGGCGTATTTGATCTCGGGCATCTCTGCTTTCAGCGCGCCGGCCAGCAAGCCGGGCACAGCGGTGAAGGTGTAGGTTTTTCCTTCGTACGTCTGGTTGTCCATCACCTGGTACAAGCGATCGCGATGCTCGTGGAATTTGTTGTAGCTGACCTCGTTCTGTATCCAGAGAAAAATGAGGATGGAGCAGGACATGCCCAGCGCGAGGCCGAAGGTGTTCAGCAAAGAAAAATTCTTGTTCTTCCGGAAGTGGCGAAGCGCGGATAGAAAGTAATTCTTCAGCATGCTGCGTGTTTTGAATGTGTTTTATTTTCAGGTGATTTGCCGCCGGGACTGGTGATCCGTGAAAAGCTTTGCACGAAGAACCCGGAGCACCGTGGATGTTCCCGGCGGCTGACCAACCAAGTTTCTAAACAGAAATGTTCTCGATCACGGCCTGCCCGTCGAGCATGCGGATGATGCGGTGGCTGTAGCGCGCATCGTGCTCGGAGTGCGTGACCATGATGATCGTTGTTCCCTGCTCGTTCAGCGTGGCGAGCAGCTGCATCACTTCGGCGCCGTTGCTGGAGTCGAGGTTGCCGGTGGGCTCGTCGGCGAGGATGAGGCGGGGCTTGTTGATGACCGCGCGCGCCACGGCCACGCGCTGCTGCTGCCCGCCCGAAAGCTGCTGCGGGTAATGGTTGCGGCGGTGCATGATCTGCATCTTGTCCAGCACCTCCTCTACTCTTTTCTTCCGCTCGGCGGCCGGCACTTTCGTGTAGATCAGCGGCAGTTCCACGTTCTCGTACACCGTCAGCTCGTCGATCAGGTTGAAGCTCTGGAACACGAAACCGATGTTCTCCTTGCGGATGTCGGCGCGCTTGCGCTCGCTGAGCTTCGCCACTTCGGTGCCGTTGAACAAAAAGCTGCCTTCGTCGGGATTGTCGAGCAGGCCGAGGATGTTCAGCAGCGTGGACTTGCCGCAGCCCGAGGGACCCATCACGGCGACGAACTCGCCTTCCTTCACTTCCATGGACAGCTTGTTCAGCGCGACGGTTTCGACTTCTTCCGTGCGGTAAATTTTTTCGAGGTCGGATATTTTGATCATGTGAGCGTTGTTCGTTAATCGTTATTGGTTAACCGGTATTGATCGGGTTATTTTTTTAAGACCAGTTCCTGGACGTTGCCGTATTGCTCGTAGTTCGAGGTGATCACGCGGTCGCCGGGCTTCAGGCCTTCGATCACTTCGTAGTAATCGGGATTCTGGCGGCCGAGCTGGATGTCGACGCGGTAGGCGGTTTTCCCGTCTTCGTCCAGCTTGAAGATCCAGTTGCCGCCGGTGTGCTGGTAGAAGCCGCCTTTGGGCAGCAGCACGGCCTGCGTTTCATCGCTCAGCGCCAGGCGCACCTGCATCGTTTGCCCGCGGCGCAGGTCTTTCGGTACGTCTTTCACGAACGCCATGTCTACCTGGAACTGCCCGTTGTTGACCTGCGTGTGCACTTTTTTGATCACGAGCTGGTACGTTTTGCCGTTGAAGATGAATTCGCCCTGCAGCCCGGTGAATACGCGCGCGATGTAATGCTCATCGATGCCCGCGCGAATTTTAAAACCGCTGAGCACGTCGACCTGCCCCAAACGATCGCCTTTGTTTTTCGACTGGCCGATCTCCGCATCCAGCGAAGTGAGCTGCCCGTCGACCGGCGCGCAAACGGTGAGGCCTTCCACTTTGCGCTTCATCAATTCCAGCGTGCGGTTCATGTGCTGGTACGTTTGCTGCATCTGCGTCACCTGCTGCTGCACGGAGATCGAATCCTGCGCGAGAATGCGGTCCGTCAATTTTTTGCGGCTGAGCTGGTACTCGTACTGGTTCTTCGACGATTCCAATTCCTGCGAGCCGATCGCGCCCGAGTCGAACAAGGTTTTGTTCAGCTTGTATACGCGTTCCGCTTCTTTCAGCGCCGTGGCCACGTCCGCCTGCTGGTTGAGCTGGCTGATCGTGTTCTGCTGCCCGTTGTTGCGCGCGATCTGCATTTGCGTGAGCACGTTGAACACGGCCGTTTCTTCGTTCGCGAGGCTGAGCTCGAGGTCGGTGTTCGCGAGCTTCAGGATCGGCTGGCCTTTGGTAACGATGGCGCCGTCTTCCACGTACCGCTCTTCCACCAGCCCGCCTTCCTGCGCGTCGAGATAGATCGTCGTGATCGGCATCACTACGCCGTTCACCGGGATGAATTCGCGGAAGGCCCCGCGGCTCACGTCGCCGATGCTGATGCGTTCCATCTCCACGTTCAGGCGCGAGCGGCCCGAGCCGTAATAAAATGCGGTGATGATGAGCAGCAGCAGGAAGAGGCCGCCGCCGTACAGCAGCACCTTCCTCGCGGTCCATCTTTTCTTGGGGATAACTCTGTCCATGATCGTTTTTGGTGTACGGCGTAATTTAATGCGGCCTTTATCCTAATGCTGTGCCGTTGCGCTTAATTATTGAGACACAGGAATTTATTGTTTTGACGCGCGTGCCGGCTGTCCGGATGCGGACAAAAACTGTCCGCTTTTGATACACTTCCCGGATCGCTCAGCGTAATGGTTTTCCCTGGTAATGCTCCAGCATTTTCAGCCGGAAATAATGATCGTATTTCGCCTGCAGGAAATTCGACTGCGCGGCGGCGAAGCGGTTTTTCGCGTTGGCATAATCGTACACGTTGCCCGAGCCCGCGTTGAATTTTTCTTCTGCGTAACCAAAAGCAGTTTCGGCGGCTTCCAACGCCTGCTGCTGCGCCTGCAGTTTTTCCAGCGCGGCTTTCGCGTCGGCCTGCGCCTGGTCGATGCGCTTTTTTAATTCCTGCTCCTGCAATTCGATGGCGAGCTCCGCTTTTTCGCGTTCGATCTTCGCGCGGGTGATGCTGCTGCTGGTTTGAAGACGGTTGAAGATCGGCACGCTCACCTGCACGCCGAAGCTGCGGTTGAGGTTGTTGCTGAACTGCTGCGCGTAGGGCGTGGTGACGTACGTGTAATCGTAAGCGGGACTCAGCACGTACGCGCCGGCGGTGGTGTAGCCGATCGTGTCCTCGCCGCTGTAGCTGGTGCTTTGCAAAGTTTTCGCCGCGCCGGAATAACCCGTGCCGATGGAGCCGACGAGCGCCACGCTGGGACTGAGCGCGCCCCATGCCACCGCCACGCCTTTCTGCGCGCTGCGCAGATCGAACTCCGCTTTTTTGATCGCGGGCTGGTTGAGCAACGCTTCACGGTAAACCTGTTCCGCGTTGAGCGCGAGCGATCCGTTCATGTCCGTTTGCGGGCGGCGGATCGTGAAGCCTGCCGTCGAATCGAGGTTCATCAATTGCGCGAGGGCGAGCTGCGCCAGCTCCAGGTTATTTTGCGCGGCAACGGCTACGGCATTTTCCTGCGCGAGCTGCGCTTTCAGATCGAACAGCGCGCCTTGCGCGACGGCGCCGGCATCGGCCAATACTTTCGTGCGCTTCACCTGCACCTGCGTCACTTCCGCCTGCCGCCGCGCGATGCCGGCCTGCTCGTCGGCGAACAGCAGGTTGAGATACGCAGCAGCAACCGCCAGCGCGAGATCGTTTTTCACCTGCTGCGTCTGCATGCGTCCCGCTTCCAGCTGGTAACGGCTTTGCGCGAGCTGGTTGAGGTTCTGCAGGCCGCTGAACAGCGTCAGGCTTCCCGCGAGGTACAGGTTCTGGGAAACGACCTGCGAGTTCGCAAACGTATTCGTGAAGCGATCGACGGTCAGGCCATATTGGTACGTGTGCGAAGCGTAGCCGTTGACCGAAGGCAGAAAATTTCCGCGGCTCTGCCGCAGGTCCGCTTTCGCGCTTTGCTCGTCAAGCGCCTGCTGCTGCACGGGAAGATTGTGCTCCTGCGCATAAGCGATGCATTGCTCCAGCGACCAGCCCGAGGAATCGCTGACGATCTGCGCCGGGGCGGCGGCGGCAAACGAAGCGGATACAAAAAGAAGAAGGATTTTTTTCATGGGCTACAGCGCTGTTTTTTCCGGGAGCGCGACCCTCGCGCAGGTAAAACAACGTGCCAGCTTTTCCGGCAAATGGAAATCAGCGGTTTAGCGAAAACGTGCAGGCCGCGCTGTATCATATCGCGACACACGGTGTCCGGTTTTGATACACTTTCGATTTTCAATGCGCCGGCCTGCTGATGAGCTCTCGTGTTGATGCGCTTGAACGGTCCGCAAATGTGCTCGTGTGAATCAGCGCATTAGCGCATCTCGCCTCGTGAAAAGATCATAAATTTTCATCGCGGAACTTTTTTTGCCGTGTTCCGCAAGCCCTTGTTCTATATTTGTCCGGGTAAAAATCCTTTGCGCAGGTGATCCTGAAAAACGCTTCGATACTGATCGTCGACGACGACGCGGACGTGCTCACGGCCGTGCAGCTGCTGCTGAAAAAAGAAGCGAAAGAGATCGTCACCGAAAGAAGCCCTGACCATTTGCCGCGCCTGTTATCCGCGCAAGCCTTCGATCTCATCCTGCTCGACATGAACTTCAGCGCTTCGATTAACACGGGCAACGAAGGCTTTTTCTGGCTGAAGGAAATTCACCGCATGCGCCCCGGCACGCCGGTGGTGATGATCACCGCCTACGGCGACATCGACCTCGCCATCCGTTCGCTGAAAGAAGGCGCTGCGGATTTCATCGTCAAGCCCTGGCACAACGAAAAACTCGTGGCCACGCTGCGCGAAGCCTTGAAAGGAAAACCGCAGGGCGCTGTTCCGAAAAAGCAGGAAACAGCGAACGGCGAAGAATTGATCGGGCAATCGGAGCCGATGCGCCTGCTGCTTTATAAAGCGGAGAAAGTGGCGCCGACGGAAGCGAACATTTTACTGCTCGGCGAGAACGGAACGGGAAAAGACCTGCTCGCGAAAACCATTCACCGCCTTTCCGCGCGCGCCGGCAAGCCGTTCGTCAAAGTGGACGTGGGCGCGCTGACCGAATCGCTGTTCGAAAGCGAATTGTTCGGCCACAGGAAAGGCGCCTTCACCGACGCGCGCGAGGACCGTATGGGTCGTTTCGAAGCGGCGAACGGCGGCACCTTATTTCTCGACGAGATCGGGAATATTTCTTTGCAGCAGCAGGCGAAACTGCTGAGCGTGCTGCAGAACCGCCAGGTCACGCGCCTGGGCAGCAACACGCCGGTGCCGATCGACATCCGTTTGATCTGCGCGACGAATCTCCCGCTGAGCGAGCTGGCGAATGAGAACCGTTTCCGGAAAGATTTAATTTACCGCATCAATACGGTCGATCTCACCGTGCCGCCGCTGCGCAACCGGGGAGAAGATATCTTGCTGCTCGCGCAGCACTTTTGTAAAGTGTACAGCAACAAATACCTGAAGCCCGTGCTGGAGTTCGATGCGAAGGCGAAAGAGAAGCTGCTGCGGCATCCTTATCCCGGCAACGTGCGCGAGCTGCAGTACACCATCGAGCGCGCGGTGATCATGACGGAAGGCGGCGTGCTGCAGGCGGACGACCTGCTCTTCTCCCCGATCGAGCCTTCGGCGGCGGAAGCGGGCGACGACGACCTGAAGCTGAGCGCCGTGGAGAAAAGCACGATCCTGCGCGTGATCGAAAAGAACAACGGCAACATTTCCAAAGCCGCGAAAGAGCTCGGCATCACCCGAACGGCGCTGTATCGCCGCCTGAGCAAATATGGCATCTGAAAAGATCACGCTGAAGATCTTCGTGCAGGTCGCGCTGCTGGGCCTGGCGATCGGGGCGGGCTGCTGGTGCTTCCTGCAGGGCTGGCTGCTCAGCCTGTTCTTCATCGTGCCGCTGATCGCTTTTTTGCTTTACAGCCTCTACCGTTTTCTCATGCGCATCAACAAGGAACTGCAGCAGTTCGCCGAAGCCGCGCGCTACCGCGATTTTTCCCAGCACTTCGACATCAGGCGCGCGCCGCTGGAAGTGCGGCAGCTGCGAAAAAATTTCAACGAGATCACCGGCGTGTTCCGCGCGATCAGCAGGGAAAGAGAGATCCAGCACCAGTACCTGCAAAAGATCATGGAGCTGATCGATACCGGCATCCTGCTTTATGAAGAGGAGCAGGGCGAAGTGTCGTGGATGAACGAATCGCTGAAGCAAATGCTGAAGCTGCCGTACCTGCGCACGATCCATTCCCTGTCGAAGCATTACGAAGCGCTGTACAATGAGATCCTCCTGCTGAAGCCCGGCGAAGGAAAAGTCTCCACCCTCCACGCGAAAGACGCCACGCTGCGCATCCTGCTTTCCTCGACGCAGTTTAAAACCGACGGCAAGATGTTCAAGCTCGTCGCTTTCCGCAACGTGAACGAGGCGCTGGACGAAACGGAAGCGAAAGCCTGGCAGAAGCTGCTGAGCGTGATGACGCACGAGATCATGAACTCCGTCGCGCCCATCGCCTCGCTCGCCGGAACGCTGAAGGACGGTTTGAACGAGCCGCCGCAAGACGCCGCCGCGCTGGAGGATTTGCGCCTGGGCATCGACACGATCAAGCGCCGCAGCGAAGGTTTGCTGAAGTTCGCGGAGACGTACCGCAACCTGAATAAAATCCAGAAGCTGAACCTCTCGAAGGTTTTAGTGCGCGACCTTTTCGAAAATCTTTTCCAGCTCATGCAGCCCACGCTCGTGCAGAAGCAGATCGAGCTGGAGATCGTGCTGAAAGATCCCGGCGTTTCGCTCGAAGCGGACGTGTACCTCGCCGAGCAATTGCTCATCAACCTGCTGGTAAACGCCATGGAAGCGCTGAAAGGGAAAGCGAACGCGCGCATTGTTTTGTCAGCGGAACATGCGGCGGGAAAAACGACGCTCAAGGTGATGGACAACGGGCCGGGCATGTCGGCCGAGCTGATCGAGAAAATTTTTATCCCTTTCTTCAGCACGAAGAAAAGCGGTTCCGGCATCGGCCTCAGCCTGTGCAAGCAGATCATGCTGATGCACAAGGGCAGCATTCACGTGCAGTCGGTCGAAGGACAGGGGACGATCTTTTATTGCGTGTTCAACGGGTAAGGTGGCGTGACGGGTGACAGGCGCCGTATTTTTATCCCCCGTCACCAACGCTGCACGTTCCCTTCCTGACAATTCTTCGACACTCTCCCCCCGCGAAACCCGTATCTTTGCAGCGATACAGCGAATGTGTGCAGCATGAGAACCGAGATCAAAACGGAAGCCGACATCAAAAGACTGGTCGATACGTTTTACGCCAAAGTGAACCGCGACCCGCTCCTCTCCCCCGTTTTCAACGACGTTGCGAAAGTCGACTGGGAAAAACATTTGCCCACCATGTATAATTTCTGGGGCTCGCTTTTGCTCGGCAAAGGAAATTACAGCGGCCGTCCTTTTCCCCCGCACGCCGTTCTCCCGATCGGCAATACGCATTTCGAGCGCTGGCTGCAATTGTTTTCCGAAACGGTGGATGAATTGTTCTCCGGACTGAGCGCAGAGATGGCGAAGCAGCGCGCGCGGAATATTGCAGGCGTATTCCGCCACAAGCTGGGACTGACGGAATAATCTTCAGAAAGCGAAACTATTTTTTCGCAGCTTTGAAAGCAATGCAATCACCCGGCTTCGACGCTTCCCTCCTGCCCCAGCTCGTCACGATGAAAATGCCGTTCGGCAAATACAAAGGCACGCTGCTCTGCAATCTGCCGACTTTTTACCTCGAGTACTTCGCGCGCAAGGGATTTCCTGCGGGCAAGCTGGGCATGCTGCTGTCGACGATGCACGAGATCAGGCAGAACGGGCTGGATCATTTGCTGGAGCCGCTGAAGAGAATACAGCTGCCGGGAAAAACAGGCCGGCCGTAAACAAGCCGGATTGCTCGCTTACGGCCGGGGCATTCATGCGCCTTAGTTTTCATATTTGATCTGGTACACAAACAGAACGCCATCCGGGCAAAGCAGGCTGAACACGTTTGCCGAAACGGTGTAAATGCGCTCGGGTGCGGTCAGCATCAGTCCGCCTTGCCCGTTGACGAACGTCACGCTTCCCGAAGCGGAAAGAATATCCTGCGTATAAATGCCGCCGGAATTATCCTCCACTGTTATGGTTGTTTTATCGTAGACGTCGCCTGCCGGCAGGTGCCCGGACGCGAGATCCGCAAAGGTCATATTGCCGGGATGATCATGCGGCGCAACGCCTCCGCTCATGGGGTTCTGCGTAAACCCGTTCTGGTCGGTGAAGGTGATGATGGAAGTTTCCGCGGCCAGCTCAACGTATGGATCGTACGTATAGGTGAGGATGTACGAAAACTCGACACCCTGCGGAACAAGATCGGTGATCACCCGCAGCGTGATGCCGTACGCCTGGTTGGGATTCGAGGGATCGAGCGTCAGGCCTCCGTCACCATGGGCAAAGCTGACCGATCCGCCGGGCGTGGAAATGATCTTGGTGGAAAGTCCGCTGATGGTATCGCCTACCGTCACCTGCATTTCCACGAAAGTATCGCCGGGCAGCAGGTGTGACGAGACCAGGTCGGTGATCGTGAAACCGCCCGGATGATTGAAGCCGTTGTTCACGTCGCCGCTGGTGAGCGGGCTGCGCGTTTCTCCGTTCGCATCCGACAACGCGGCTACCTGCGTTTCTTTTGACAGCTCGACAGCCGGGGTGTACACGTATTTCAGCTCGTACGTATAGCTCGTTCCCTGCGTGCAGAGATTCGTGTACAGTACGGCCGTGACCGTATAGACCAGGTTCGGGTCCGAATTGTCGAACACCAGGCCGTCGCCGTCGCCGTGCGCGAAAGAAACGTTTCCGCCCGCGCTGGTAATTGTTTTCAGCGCGGAGTGCCCGCGGTTATCGGCCACGGTGATCTCCATGTGGTCGAAGATTTGCGCCGGGCTGAGCGACGAGGGCGCGGAAATGTCCGTGAAGGTCATGGCGTCCGGCTGCGCAAATCCTTCATCGATCTCCGCGTTTTCCACGCTGCTCATCACGAAACCGTTGCCGTCGGCGAAGCTGAGAATATCCGCCAGCGACAGCAGCGAATGACAAGGCCCTGCAACGTAACGGAGCTCGTAGCGGTGCTCCACGCCCGCCGTCGACAGATCGGTATAAGTGAAGGTGCTGATCGTGTATGTGCGGTTCGGGTTGCCGGCATCCATCTGCAGGTTGCCGTCGCCGTGCATGAAGGTGACGGAGGTGGCGGGCGGCAGGATCGTTTTCGTATGCGTATTGCCCAGGTCGTCGCTCAGCTCGATGTCGATCTTCGTCAGCGCGTTGTGGCCTGCCGGCAGCTCGCTCATCAGGCTGGTGAATGTAGCGCTGATCGGATGGCTGAGGCCGTCATCGACGTCACCGCTGCTCAGCGGATCGATCACATGCGTGCTGTCCGAGTAGCTGACAGTGGCCGGCAGCTCCTGCAGATCGAGATCGCCTTTCGCGAGGATCAGCTCTTTGTGAACGAGGTTCAGCAATCCTGATGAGTTGATCACCATCACGCGGTAACGGTGAAAAAGCGGGGCGCCATCTTCTGCGAAGCGCTCGAGCACGGCCGTTTCCGGGTAGTTCACGAAATTGGGCAGCCCGCCGGTGTCGAGCGGGGGATACTGCATCGCCGCATTCGACTTGACGCGGTACAGTTCCGTCCATGTTCCGCCGGCGTTCTGCTTTTGCAGCACATAAGTGGAGTTGTAAGCGGTCGGCGACCACCTGAGCTGCACATTCAGCAGCTGCGTTGCGGTTGTCGTGCCGTTCACCGAGCGAAGCTGCGGCGCCTGCGGATTGACGACGTCGATCACGTTGCTCAGGCCCAGCTCTGAAGGCTTCGACGGGATCAGTTCCTCCTGCCCTTCTTCATTCAGAATGGAGCGGTAAGCCACGATGCGGTAAAACAGCGCTTCACCGAAGAGCGCGAATCCCGGGTTGGAGAAATCATCGATCAGGTCATCGCCCACGTTCACCATGTTCACGAAATCCATGGTGCGGACGCTCAGCGCCTCGGCTGCATTGATCGCGCGGAAGATGCCGAACCTGGTAATGCCTTCGCTGTTGTTGAAGGGATTCAGCTTGAAGCGCACGGCTGCAGGCTGGTTCAGCGCAGGGTCGGCGATCTGCGCGGTGATCGCGCGGATGCCCGGCTGCTCGGCCGGCGCCGCGTTCACCAGCAGCACCGGGCCTTTCACCGGGCTCCGGTCGCTTACCTGCAGCTTGTTCGTCATCTCTACAGCGAAGTAGAAATAGATCGCGGTGGATGCGCCGTCAAGACGGTAATCGGTGAAGCGCACGAAAAAGTCATTGCTGTTGCTGCTGTAGCCGGGATCTCCGGGGAAAAGCACCGTTCCCGAGGCGCCTTTCGCATACTGAACGGCCATCGGGAAAGGATCATACACGTTGGGATCGTATGCCGCTTCTGTCGGCAGGACGGGCGGAACCAGGTCGCCGTTGGCGTTACGAAACACAGGCGTTTTGGAGGACGTTTGCAGACCGCCTTTCAGGAAGCTGTAGATCAGGGGCTGCTCGGTGAGCGCGATGAACGCGCCGTCGATCGCGTTCTTCACTACGTCTTTCATGCTCTGCCCGCCGGTGTTCGGGATCACTGCCGGGTCGCCCGGAGGAGTGATGCCGTTGAAAGGCTGCACGAGAATTGACGCATCACGGTTCGGAACAACATAGAAAGAGTTATCCGGAACGGGAAAGCGGTACGAGCCATACAGCGGGAACAGGTCGGAACCATCCGTCACGGCACGCGCAAGATCACGCCAGCGCTGGTAATAGAACGGGTCGCCCGCGGCGCGCAACAGCTCGAGATCGTCGAGAACCGCCTGCACCGTCGAAGGGACATAAAGCGTATCCAGGATTTTTCGCTCGTCGCAGCGGTAGAACACCAGCGCGAACGGTCTTCTTCCGCTCGCGGTGTCCGTCAGCTTCACGTCGAACGTGTAAGTGGATTTGCCGTAGAAATCGGGACGCGTAGCGAAGTCGGGGCCGCTGGGCTCTTCCGGCGGCGAAGGCTGAACGATCTCCTGCGCGAGCAGCGGAACGGGCGGAACGATGCGCGAAAAATTATTGAAAGCCGTATCCGCCGCGCGAATACCCATGTACGTGATCTTCGATCCGGCGCCCTGCGCCGGCAACGTCGTTCCCTCGCTGAAGTCGATGTTGTTCGGGAGATCGATGTCCGCCGCGAGATACAGGCGATACGACGGATGAAAATTCACAGTGACGAGCCCGGTGGTCTGGATCGGGTAAATGCCTGCGGCCGCATCGGTGAACGGCGTGGAATCGAAAGCCACGAGCTGCAGCGGGCTGAGAATGTTGCCGGAAGTATCGCGGGCGATGTTCCAGATCTGCAGCTCTTTCATGCGCTGCTCCGCGGTGACCGGGTTGGTGTCGGGCACACGCAGGATGCCTTTGTACCAATCGATCTCCGGGTCGACGTGCGAAGGCAGCGTGTAAGCGCTGAACACGACGTTGTACGCTCCGGTGGGAACGCTGGGCGTCACCGGGTCGGTGATCGGCGTAATGCTTGCGGGCGCTGCGATGCCGCCGATCGTCAGGCGCGTGGTGGTGCCGTCGCTGTTGTTGCGCGTTTCCTTGTACGGCGCATCGATCTCCGCAATGACGTTGCCCGCCAGCAGGAAGCTTTGCTGCAGCTGGTTCACGCCGATCACCGGCAGCGTTTTCACGTAGGAGAGATAGCCGTGATGGTTCACCGCATCAGGGATCGTCTCGACAACGTCGATCACGGTATCGGTCATGTTGAACACCGCCGAGCTGATCGTATAAACGCCGTCGTTCGCCTTCGAAGCGAAAATACGCAGGGTGCTGAGCGCCGCCAGGTCGGCGGTGCGGTCGCCGGGAACCAGGAACGCGTTGCCGCTGATGCTGCTGATGCGGAACGCGCGTTCGAAACGGAACACGCCGTCGGCCACGCTGCCGGGTACGGGCTCTTCGGCAAACACTTCCGTGTTCGATCCGCTCAGCTGAACAGCGTCGATCGTGTAATCGCCGTCGTTGCTCGTCGAGTTGATGATGCTGAAAAATCCGTTCGTGAAAAATTTCTCGAGATAGATGCTCTTGTGCAGCTGGAAGTCCCAAGCCGCAGGCTCCGCCGTATTCTCCAGCACCATGAAGCGCTCGGCCACGCCCGGGCTGAGCCAGGTCTCGGTAGTGATGAACGTATTGGTATTGGACGGATCAAGGGATTGCGTCTGGCGAACCTGGTCGAGTATGAACACCGGGTTTTGCCCGGTGACGTTGGCGATCACGTTCGCGATCAGGAATTGCTGGTCCCCGGCACTGAACAATCCGCCGGTGTAGCGCGGCACGTCCGCAGGGAAAATTTCAGGAACGATGAGCTGCGCAGGGCTCGTGCTGAGGATGAGGTAAGACGTGCAGGTCACCTGCACCTGGTGATTCGGCAGCTGCGTCACCGACGTGATCTCGCCGCGCACGCTTTGGTGCTCCGCCTCGCGGAAGAACAGCTCCGCCTTGTCGCCGAACTGGTAAGCGTTGTTGTGAAAATGATTCCAGTCGAAGGTCGCGCGCACCAACGTCTTGTCGCCCGGGGGAAGAGCGGCGAGTTTATTCTGCTCGGTCTGCGTGGTGAAGATCAGCGGCGTCTCCTCCTGGATCAGCTGCACGGCGAAATTCATCGGCGGCGGCAACGTATTGCGCTTCGGGAAATCGGTAAGATCCGTTTGCACCAACGGACTGACCGGCGACACGCGGGAGAACCAGTTGATGCTGTAAAGGCCGTACGCGTGAATGCCTTCCTCACGCTCGTGGTGAACGAACAACGGGTCGATGCCCTGCTCGGGGATGCCGACCGTTTCGGGCAACGCGGCAAAATCGAGATACGAAGGATCATTCAATATTTCCGGGCGGCGGAAACCGGCCTCGGTGTCCTTGCGGTACTCAAGCCCGTACTGCACGGGCAGCGATTCGCTGCAGATGCAGTATTCCGTCGATTCGTAAAAGAACGGGCCGAACGGTTTTTCAAAATTGAAGTCCTCGCGATGCAGGTTGACGAAACGCAGATCGTCGAACAGCGCATAACCTTGCGCATCGCTGAGCGGGAACGGCTGGCCGGTGCCATTGTCAACGGTTTGCCCGTAGGTCACAGGCTTCAGCACGGGCGCGGGCGGCAGCCTGTAATCCTGCCGGGTCGTGGGCGGCGTCATGTACAGGTGCGTGAGCGGAAAAACGGAAGGCTGCCCGTTCTCGAGCGGCGCCTGCGTGAAATACTGAAGGCAATAAACGAATTCCGCTTTATCGCCGCCTTCGCCTTTCGTGCGGTCGATGTGCCCGAGACCCAGCATGCGCGCAACGTGGAAGTCAAGCGCGACGAGACGCAGCATGTCGAGGTAGCTGATGTCGAGCTTCGACTGATCGGTCGGGAACTGGCTGTTCTGCAGCGATGCGTTCGCCTGCGTATCCGTTTTGCTCAGCAGCAGGTATTGATTCACGGCTTCCTTCAAGCCGTTCAGCGGATCGACGGCGGGCAGCCAGCGGTCTTTGTAATTGTTCACCTTCACTTTGAACGCGCCGCTGATGTTGTCGCTCTCGTTGTACTTCGGCCAGCGCTTGTCGATCGGGTAGTTCAGCGGATCTTCGAGGCGCAGGTAGGCGACGCTGTCCGTCAGCGTGAGGCTGAAATCGCCGACGATCTCCCATTTGCCGTCATTGCCGAGGTTGTTGATGGCCACGATGTAATCGTTGTAGGTCTCCAGCCTGAGCTCTTTCGGCGCGCCGCTGTTGTAGTCGAAGCGGAACTGCCAGATGTTCTCGCAGACGGTGCGGTAGGTGTTTTCACCGTTCCCCGTCAATCGCTTGCGGCAGCTGATCAGGCGGCTGGCGGTGTCGGAGCTGTCGGGCTGCGAGATGACCTCTATGCGCAGCTCGTGCGGGCGGGACGCGCCTTTCTCCTTATGATCCATAATGATATCGCCGGCGAACATGAAGCGGCCGGGCGTCTCCACTTCCACTACGCCGGTGTATTGCCGCAGGAAATCTTCCGGCTTCAGCGTCGTCATCGTGGCGCGGATCGCATTGTACTGCGTCACGTCGGCGAAGCGAATGGTCACGTCCGAGCTGTAGCCGGCGCCGGTGTAGCGCCATTCGCGCACGGGGCCGGAATTGATCTCGGTCGTCGGCAGGATCGCATTCTTCAGCTTTACGATGACGGGCGCCGGCCGGTAATCGGAGCGGAAGATGCGCACGAAATCATTCGCCCGGTTGTAAGCGATCGTCGTGTTGTATGGTGCAGTGACGGAGAAATTCCCTTTGGGAAGATGATGATCACCCAAGCTCTTCAGCAGGTCCCAGCGCAGGTGCGTGCCTGCGGCCGTTCCGTCCGACTGGTCGGAGCCGGCAGCCTGCAGGTAAGCATAAGGTGACTGGTGAACCGGGTTATTGAGCAAATCGACTTTTGACATGGTGATAAAGTTTGGGGTTCGGGATTAGCTGAGTGTGATGATGACGTCGACGGAGCTGACGACTGCGTATGCCGTTCCGTTGTAGAGGTGATACCTGAACCGGAACTTCAGATCGCCTGACGGTACGTCTAGGCTGTTGTCGGCATTGGTCACGAACGCTTTCGAGCGATCCTTCGACCAGAGCACTTTGTATAGCGCAGGGCTTCCATAACCGCTGCCGGTGTCGACAGCCAGCTGCAGCGCAGGCGTGAGCGCGTCGAGCAGCACGGTTTCCGGCATCTTGGGATCGGCGAAAGGTTCCGGGTTACGCACGAGGATGCCGAGCACGTTGCCGGTGTTCGCGTCGCGCAGCAAATTGAATTCCGTCGTCAGCGCAGGCATCAGCGAGCCCAGGCCGAATACGCGGTCGACGAGACGGTCGAAAGGCAGCGCGGCTTCCGTCATCAGCGGATCGGTCCCCGGCAGCGTGCCGGCAAGGATCGATTGTGCTTTGCCGATATCGGCCGGGATGAAGGCGGTGCTGATGTCGAACACGGCGGCTTTCAGCAGGTTGTTCGCAGCGTCTTCCAGCAACCTGTAGCTGTTCAGCTGCGCAGTGAAATCCGCGTAGCGCGAAGTCTGGAAGCCGTAGCGATGCACTTCGCGCGAAACTTCCGGACCGGTTCCGACTTTGAAGCGCGCGTTGAAGATCGCCGTGTAGAGCTTCAGCGGCTCGAGCGGCTGCGTGCTGAAGACCGTATTCACGCCGGTGGGCGTCAGCGGGCTGGTGTCGGCGGGCAGGCAGTCTTCGCCTTCGCTCAGGCCGTTCTGGATCATGTTGTTCAGCGCTGCGATATCGGCGCTGATCACCGGCACGTCGTTCGGCGCCCAGGCCGTGTCCGCTTTGTCGGCGATCGTCGGCTGGCCGAACGCATCCGCCGGCGGCTCGATCGGGTCCTTGATGACCGCTTCCAGCGAAGCCGTCATCGCGCTCCCGCCGTTGTACACCGACCAGTCCTGGAAAAATTCGTACACGTAGCTGAACCGGTAGAAGAGCAGCAGCTCGGGATCGCCGTAGAACAGCGGCTTCGCATTGATGAGGTTGCCGTCGGCATTCGGATACGATTTCGAGTAATCGATGTAATGGCGCAGCGTGGACAGCTTGTACTGGTCTTCCTGGTCCTTATCGAGCAGCAGCTGGTAATCGGCGCGCGTCACGTCGGTCGTGCTGCCGGAAACGTACTGGTGGAAATGCCCGACAGGGCCGGCAGTGCGGAAGCCGAAGACCACCGCTCTCCGGTACTCGGTGAGCGAAGAAGTTTCGCGGTAGAGCTTGTCGTTCGTCTCGATGCGGATGGCGTAATGCGTGTGCGGGCGCCAGATCGGGATCAGGCTGCTCTGGATGCCCAGCAGCATGGCATCGTTGTCGGCCGACACTGCGCTCTGTGAAGGGATCGTCTGGTTGAACAGGTAATCATCCACCGGGAGATAGCAGAACTGGTAGATGTAAGTGCTGCATCGGTCATAACAGTTGGTGATCGTGTAGCAGCTCGTTTCTCCGCGCATCTCCACGACGAACGGCGCCTGGCCGGGGATCTGCACGATCGCGTCGATGAGGAAAACGCGGTTGGCCCCGACGCCGAGCGAGGCCGGATCGGGACGCAGGTTCTGGAACGCGATGATCGTGCGGAAATCGAATTTCGGATCGGGCTTGACGAGCTTCAGCGTGAAGATGCAGTTATAACCCAGCGTGTCGCGGATGTTGAACGAGAGCGTGCCCGGCTCGGTCTGCACCAGGTTGTAGAAGATCTGCACATCCTTCTGCTTGATCTCCGGGTAAAGCGGCGAGTTCATGAAGACCCTGTCGTACTCGCGCTGGAAATCCGGGTAAATGCGGAAGAAATTAAGCGTGAGGTGGCGCAGCTTCACCAGCATGTTCAGGAAATTTTCGAGCGCTTTCGCTTCGGCGGTGATGTCTGCGTCGCACACGAACGGCGGGGCCGGCGGCGGCGGGACAGGACACACACCCGATTCGATGATGACGTGATCCACCGGCGCGTTGATATCGTCGTACACCACGGGCACAGACAGCTCTGCCGGCGTTTTCACCTTCGTTTCCACCAGCACGTACTCGTACTGCGGCATGTTGCTGCTGTCGGGCGTGGACATGAGCTCGCGGCGGAAATATTTGATCGTCACGTCGTGCGCGATCGTCTGCAGCTCCATCGTCACGCAGGCCATCGGCTCCTGGAAATACACTTCCACGCTTTGATCGTCCACCAGCGCCAGCGCATTGATGTGCCCGTTCCAGGGGCGGTACACGATGCTGGCGTCCTCGCCCACGATGCGGAAGAGAATGCCGAGGAAGAAGCGCAGCTCGTTGGCGGGAACCGCCATCGAGAATCCCGGCCTGGAACGGAAACCGTCGAAGTTGATGCAGGTCTTTTCGATCGGCTCGTCGCCGCAGAAGATCGTTCCGTTCGTGATGCCCAGCTCTTCGGGGATCACTCCGCCGGGCGAGCCCTGCGTCATGAACGACAGCACATCCTGCGCCAGCACGCGCAGCTTGTTGAACTTGTTCGCTTCCTCAAGCTGCCAGTACCCGTACTTCTGGTTCGTCAGCGTGCCGGGCGGAATGAACGGCGCCAGCTGCAGGGGCGTGAGGGCGGCGTACACATCGTACGGCGCCCATTTGCCCAGCAGCGGATCCCAGCTGAAAATTTCGATTTTGTTCAGCAGGAAATCATGCCGCACGCGGTCCGATTTTCCGCGCTGGGGCGGAACGTACGTAATGTAGTTCGCGCCTGCCGTGACGCCGCCGAATTTCGAGAGCGACGGATCGCCGGAAGGATTAACGCCTTTCTTGAACTCGATATCGATGTACGAATCGAGCGGGATAATGTAATCGTCGATCGCGCTCCAGGCGCCGCTGCCGAGAGCGGGGATTGTATCCGCCGTGGTGCCGCCGCTGGGCGGGTTGACGGCGATGCCCGTGATCGCCAGCACCGGGAAGGGCTCGCGCGATTGCACGTTGAGCGCTTTCGCGGCTTGCGAAGCATCGAGGATCGGGATCTCGCTCTGATCGAGGTTCGAATCGAAGGACCAGGTGAATTCGAATTTCGCGCAGCGGTCTTTCTTGAGCACCCGCACGCACACTTCGAGCGAGCCGGTCACGATGAACGGCTTCGGCGCTTCTGCAGCGAGCGAAGCGGCGACGGAGATGCGGAAACCGAATTTGAAAATATACAGCCCGACCGCGCCGCCCAGCTGGATGGAGCCGCCGATCTGCTTGGGGCGGAAAGCGATGCGGCCCGCCACGTCGAGGTAAGCGCTGAGCTCGGCGCGCAGCGGCCCGAATTTTTTATTCACGCCGAACGAAACGCCCGCGCCCGCTTTAATGCCCCCGGAAGAAAGCATGAAATAAGCGTACGCGTCGAACAGCGTGAAAAGTCTTGCGGTGACGCGCCTGTCTGCCGGCAGATCGCGGCCGATGTTGAGGTACCAGGCCGTGGAATTCCCGAAGAAGAATCCCAGCTCAATGAGCGCGTTGATGTCGGCGATCTTGCCGGGGTTCGAATCGTCGGGCAGCTTGTACGTTACGCCGAACGCAGCTTCCACCGAGGTTTTCGAGATGGCGATGAGCGCGAAGAAAGGCGGGTCGCTCGTCGTGTCGAGACCGATCCGCTCCTTGAGCAGCTGCGCCTGTCCCTGCAGCAGGAATACTTCAGGCAGCGAAAGCAGGAAAAATATCTTGCTTGAAAACGCTTTCCCGCTGTCGGCCGCCGTGGCCAGGCTGACGCCTGCGCCCAGCGAGAAACCGTCCTGGTTCGACATTTTCGAAACGGTGACGCCTTCCTTGTTGTCGGGCGCGACCTTCTTCTTGTAGTACTGCCACCATTCGGCATCTTCCGCGAGACCAATGCCTGTTTTGGAAGCGACGTATTTCTGACCGAGCAGCCCGCGGAAACCATAAATGCCGAGGCCGGTGGAGCCCAGCAGGATCGGCGTCGACAGCTCGAGCCCGATGTCGATCACGAAAGCGGGGATCTTCGGCTTCAGCCGCATCGCCGCGCTGCCGCCCATCTTCAGCTTCGGCAGCGAGAATTCGATGCCGCCGATATACTCGGTATCTTTTTCAGGGTTCGGGTTGCCGGGCGAAGGCTCTTTCATCGCGAGATAGCCTTTCAGCAGCACGGCGGCGTCTTCCGGCTTCGCGCTGCCGGGAATGATGATATCGATGGCGATGCCGCGGATGCGCACGAATACGTGCGGCTGCTTGCCGAGCGAATTGTTGTTGTCGACCGTAAAGTAGAACTGCACGCCGTCGCCGCGCGCATCCACGCCGCCGGGATTCACGCTCACGCCGCCGCTGAACTCGAAGTATTTGTACTTGCGCAGCAAACCCTCGTGCATCTGCTCATGCGAGCCGAAGCCGATGGCTGTAATGCTGAGCGCAACCGGGCCGAGCTTTAATGTGATCGGCTTGGCAAGCACGATCTCTCCCCCATCCAGCTCGATCTCCCCGTCGTCCCAGATGACCAGCTTCTGCACGGTGATGTCTTTGGGAAGATTGTCTCCGATGAAGCTGCTTTCGCCGGACTGATCCTGAAAATCGATCACGCCGGAGGCGCCGAGAAAGAAGCGCCCGTCCTCGCGGCCGATGGTCACGCTCTTCAGCACGATATCGGCGATATTGCCCAGCGGGATGGGAATGCCGTCTTCCTCCACGGCGGTCACGTAGAACTCACCGTTCTGGCCGATGTGAATGAGGATGTCGATGAGCGCGGGATCGCCGTTCGCATCTTTCACCGGAACTTCGAGCGTGCCGAGGATCTCGGAAGCGATGATGGCGTTCTGCTGGAAAGTAAGGTTGAATGCGGTGAGCGAAACTTTGAAGTCGCTGCCTAACCGCGCGCTGATCAGCGGGGCGGGATTGCCATTCGTCTTCGCTTCGAGCCCGATGGTGCCGGAGATGCCGCCGGTACCCACCAGCAGGTTGCGCCCGACCAAAACACCGGTGGAATTTTCATCGTCGTGATTCCAGAACGAAGGGAAAACGATCTCCGCTTCGCCGATGTATGCGCCGATGAAATCTTCAGGACGGCCGTCCGCATTCGCTTCGGGAATATTGCGCTTGCGGCTCAGGTCGAGCTTCATGTTGCTGAACTTGATGAAGAAGCCGGTGCGCAGGATCTCGGAGAAAGGGAAGCTGAAGCTGGATTCATTCTCGAACTCAAATCCCTTTTCCGTGCTGAACGACATCCTCCCGGCAGTGAAGAGCAGCGTGGAAGGCACGTCGCCGCCCATCCCGTCATCCAGCGGCTGCAGCGTCATCTCGTCGGCCTGCCGGAAGATGGAGGTCGGGAAACGCAGGCCCAGGCTGAGGTTGTCGAGCGCGATCGAGAATTTAGGAATGAAAATATCCTTGATGTCCTCCAGGTCGATCGCGCCCAGCCATTTCTGGAAGAGCTTCTTCAGGTTTTCCATCGCTTCTTCCAGCACGGAAGAGAAGACGAAATCATTGAACAGCGTTTCGAAAATGTCGAGCCCGGGAATATTGCCGAGCTGGTCGATGATGTCCTCGATGATCTCGAAGCGGCTGTCGCTCGCGAGCAGCGTGAGCGGCGTCGAAGGATGCAGCGCATTGAACTTGTTCTTGAACTCTTCGAGCGGATCAGCGGCATCGATGAAAACGTCGATCACCTCGGAGATCATCTGGTACGCATCCAGGTTCAGGATGTTCAGGATGATGTTGAAGTACTGGAGCGGATCGCCTGAAAAATCGGCGGCGCTGAACTCGCGCAGGTAGCGCAGTATTCTCCAGCGGTAGCTCAGCGAGATCGGGAAAACGGACATTCCCGAGGTGATGCCCGGGTTGAGCACCAGCGCGAGGCCGTTCGTTCCCGGCACTTCAAGGCTCACCTCGTCGTAGGAAACCACGTCGAGGCGATAGAAGCCTGCGTCGCCGTAGGCACTTTGCTCCCTGTGCAGGTTGCTGTAATAAAGATCATTCAGCAGGACCTGGATGTCTTGCTGAAAATTTCCGAGCTCAGCGGGAAGCTTGTCGATGGGCAGAATATCGATCAGCTTGGGGTAAAACGGGGTTACTGACATGAGTGTTTTTTTTTGCCTGGTGCGCGGCGCGCCGGAGCATTGGCAGGGTTATTTTTTTGTGCAGTTCGTGCGCGTTTTGAATTCGGCGGCTCACGGCCGCGGCTTATTTTTTTGGTACCTGTATTGTTTTAACGACCAGCTTTGTTTCGGGCAGGCGTTTTCGCAGCCGGGCGATCAGCCCGGGGTCGTCGTCGCCGGTCAGCGCAAGGCTTTGCAGCCGCTTCAACCGGCGGAGATTTTTTTCCAGCTTTTTCGCCATGTGAGTATCCATGACCAGGTTCAGGTGCGCGCCGTCGTTCAGCGTGCGCATCATCCGTTTCCATTGCCGCGGCGAAGTATTCACCTCAAGAAAAAAATCATGCTCCAGCTTGTTGAGCGCGCTGATATCGCGCAGCGCGGAAGCGCCGTGCAGGTACAGCGGCAGCTTCAGCTCAGCAATGCCCGCGGGAAAGGCGGTGAGCAGGGAGCAGTTTCGCAGGATGAGGTAGCCCTTAGCGGCGGCGCCGCCTGTTTTGCCGACGGCATCGGGCAGCGTTCTGAAACGCGAAGCGTCGAGCTCCAGCTGGCACAAGCTGCCTTTCCATTGCGCAAGCACGACAGGAAAAGAGTCCAGCGGCGCGTTGATCAGCGAGAGGCGCGCAAGCGAAGGCAAGCCCGTCAACGCTGCCGGTAATCGTTCCAGGCTTTGCCCTTCGATCGCTACCGTTTCCAGCGACTTCAATTCGCCGAACGCTGCCGGCAGCTCGCTCAGCCCCTCTCCCGCCCTGCCGCGCGCTTCGAAATTTTTCAGGCGGCTCAGCCTGCCCACCTCTTCCGGGAGACGGCGCAGCGTGTTGCAGTTGATCAGCGTGAGGATCTCGAGATTCGTCATGCCGCCGATGGTCGCCGGCAGCGCAAACACCGAATCGCAATAGATGTTCAGCGAACGGATCACCGCAAGACTGTCGCGGAAAGCGGCGGGAAACACGGATCGCTCGTCACAATACCCCCTGATGCTCCAATGTCCCTGCGACAGGCGATCGCGCTCCAGCGCGATCGCGCGCTGGGCGCTGCAGGCGATCGAAGCGAAAAGAAAGGTGACGGCGATGAAATATCTCATGAGCTTTTTTCTTCAAGGTAGAAAATGCACGCGGCTTTAATCGTAATTGCCGGCCAGGGTGCATCCTCCCCCGAGACAGGCGTTCTCGATAAGATCGAAGATCAGCTTGCGGTTCGGGTAAAAATGATAGTTGAGGAAAAATGTTCCTACAGTGCCGCCGCCGGCATCCCGCATCTGCGTGCTGGCGTAATTCCCGTTACCGCGTTCAAGCAAAGCACCTCCATTCACATAAAGCGGATCGTTTGGATCTGCATGGCCCGGTGCATTTTCGATCGCGTAGTTCCAGACCAGGCGCCCGCATGCGGCTACTTCATAGGGTCCCGAATCATTGTCCTTGCCGACCTTGCGGTAAGGATCGAGCGCGTTGTTCGGATTATCCTTGCTCAGGCTGAAATGCCTGAACGAGTGAGAAATGTTAGGGCCGCCTGGATTGCCAAAAAGACCGAGCAAAGTCCTTTCATAGGCATTTTGATTCGCCCGGGCCGTCCGGTTAGCCCACCACACCGCGTTGACGAAAATCTTGGCGGCATTCAGCCCGAGACGCTGGTTGTTCTGGTTGCCGGCGTTCAGCCAATTGGTCAGCGTATTGGTATTGGGCATTCCCGGATCGATCGGTACAGCCATCATCGGCGGTGCAGCCTGGATGAGCAGCTGCTGAGGCATGTTCGGGAAGTTCAGCCAATTCAGGCAAGCT
>Ga0196978_1000321_pt1 | contig 24705 bp, 18 predicted proteins | sample S3v_2013CmetaG_FD_155491 | JGI IMG/M metagenome (GOLD analysis project Ga0196978, IMG submission 155491) | Soil microbial communities from Anza Borrego desert, Southern California, United States - S3+v_20-13C | ecosystem: Environmental > Terrestrial > Soil > Desert | place: USA: California... | reverse complement strand
GCTTCGAGGAAGTCTTGCTGCGCGGCGGGCGGCACGTGGTGCAGCACGTCGACCAAAAAAAGCAGGTCGTATTCTTTAAGCCGGTCGGGAAATGTTTTCCCGTCGTACACTTCGAAACGGTGCGGCTTGCTGTCCTTCTCGGCGGCGAACAGCTGCTGCGCGTTGTTCACCAAACGCTCGCTGATCTCCAGGCCGAGAATTTCTTTTACCGGCGTGAACCGGTTCAGCAGCAGCGCGAATTGTCCCGAGCCGCAGCCGATGTCGCATACCCGGTCGCCGGGCTGCACGAATTCGAAGAGGGGGCCGAAGGGACAGATGAGCGGGCGGTACCTGATCTTCAGCGTGTCGATGAAACCGGCGCCGGCGCTTTTGCTTTTCAGGAACGCGACGATCTCCTTATTTGATACCATTCCTGATGTAAATGATGAACGCGAAGAACGCGAGCCAGCCGGCGAGCGTGAGCTGCATGAAAAGATCGCGGAGGAAGACGCGCGTGGGCGATCCGCTTTTCTTTTCCACCAGCGTGATCTGCAGGTAACGCAGCAGGCCGACGATGACGAAAGCCACGGAAATATAAAGGTGCTTCCCCAGGCGCGCCGTGATCTCCGGCGAAGTGACGTAAAGAATGTAGCTGACCACGATCACCGCCGACATCATGCCCATGGCCACGTTCACGAAATCCATGTTGTAGCCGCGGATCGCGCGGCGCATTTCCGCGCCCGTCGTTTCCAGCAGCAGCAGGTCGTCGCGGCGCTTGGCGATGGCGAGGAAAAGCGCGAGCAAAAAAGTCATGATGTACAGCCAGTGCGAGATCGTCACCGCCACCAGCAACCCGCCCGCCAGCACGCGGAAAATAAACCCGGAAGAAACGAGCACGACGTCGAGGATGGCGATGCGCTTCAGCCCCAGCGAGTAGCCGATGTTCACCGCGGCGTACAGCAGGATCACGCCCAGCACTTCTTTGCCGATGAACCAGGCGCCGAGGAATGCCGCCCCGGCCAGCGCAGCCATCAGTCCCGCCGCCAGTCCCGTGGAGATCGCGCCGGAAGCGATGGGGCGCTTGCTTTTCACGGGATGCTGGCGATCGTTCTTCACGTCGCAGAGATCGTTGAGGATGTAGATGGCGCTGGAGATGCAGCAGAAGCAGAGAAAACCGGCGAGCAGCCGCTGGATGTAACCGTCGAACAGCAGGACGCCTCCGAAAAACGCAGGTGCGAAAATGAGCAGGTTCTTCACCCACTGGTTGATGCGCAGCAGGTCGAAAGCGGTTTTCATAGGCGAGGTAAAAATACGGTTTTAGCGCGAAGCGCAGGTCCTGGAATAAAAGGCAAAACGGATCGGCCTTGTTCCGCTGAAGCTGCGCAGGGCGGGCAAAGTCAAACAAAAAATAAAAACTTACGGTTACAGATTTTTTTTCACCGCTTCGCAGACTTGCGCAGCTTCTTCTTTGCCGAGGCCGTAATACAGCGGCAGGCGCAGGAGGCTTTCGCTCCAGCTCTCGGCGCGCGGCAGGCTTTGCGCGGGATTGTTTTGCAGGTAGAAGGGGCTTTGATGCAAGGGCAGGTAATGAAATGCGGAAGCGATCTTTTCTTTCCGCAGCGCTTCGATCAGCGCGTCGCGTTGCGTGCGGCTGCTGCACGCGAGGTAGAAAAGGCTGGCGTTGTGCGTGCGCCCGGGCGGGACGTGCGGGAGGCGGATCTTTCCCTGCTGCTCCAGCGGGCTCAATTGCTTGTGGTAAAAATTCCAGGTGTCCATTCTCCCCTGCTGGATCTCTTCCACGTGCGGCAGCTGCGCGGCGAGCACGGCGGCGGTGATGTCGGAAGGCAAATACGACGAGCCTATATCGACCCAGGTGTAGCGGGCCGTTTCGCCGCGGAGGAATTGCGAGCGGTTGGTGCCTTTCTCGCGGATGATCTCGGCGCGCTCGGCGAAATGCGTATCGTTGATCACGAGCAGCCCGCCTTCGCCGGAGCTGATGTTCTTCGTGTCGTGGAAAGAAAATGCGGCGAACGTTCCGAAGCTGCCGAGCGGGCGGCCGCCGAGCGTGGCTTCGAGGCCGAGGGCCGCGTCTTCCACGAGCGCGATACCGTGCTGTTTTGCCAGGGCGGATAATTCATCCATCGCGCAGGCCACACCCGCGTAGTGCACGACCACGATCGCTTTCGTGCGCGGCGTGATCAGTTTTTCCACGTGCGCGGGATCGATGTTGGGCGTGGCGGCTTCGCTGTCGGCGAGCACGATCTTCGCGCCGCGCAGCAGGAAGGCGTTGGCGGTGGAGACGAAGGTGAACGAAGGCACGATCACTTCGTCGCCTGGAGCAATGTCGAGCAGCAGGGCGGCCATTTCGAGGGCGGCCGTGCAGGAATGCGTGAACAGAACTTTCGGAAAACCGTAACGCTCCTCGAAGTACCGGTGGCAGCTTTGCGTGTACGGACCGTCGCCGGATGTTTTTCCCGAGACCAGGGCTTTGTACACGTAGCCTGCCGTGTCGGGCGCGTACCAGGGGCGGTTGAAAGGAATGGTCACGAGTGCGTCTGCTGAAAAATTGCTTGCCTGTGTTCTTTTTGTTAGCCGTTATTCAGTTATTCGTTCCTGATTATTTGCCGTTCCGATGACGGATAACCATTAGCGAATAACCAATAGCTTCATCTCATTTCTGGAAAAAATTCTGCGCGCTCAGATCCTTGAGCAGCATGCGCCTGCCCTGGTACATGGCGGTGACGAAGGCGTCGTTGTTGCCTTTGGCGTGGATCATCTGACGGATCTTTTCGGCATCGTTCAGCGTGTAGAATTTCCCGATGACGAAACGCGTGACGCCGTCGCCCAGCTCTTGTTTATTGACCGAGCCGACGGATTCGAGGTGGCTGTAGCGGAAATTCCCGGCGTTGCGATACGCGGCCACCTGCACGGTAAATTCCAATCCTTCCAGGCGCACGGTTCCGTATTTCGACAGCGTGGAATTGTAATCGTCCGCGCTCATGCCGCCCAGCATCGTGGTCGTGCTCGTCGTCGTTACGGTTTCTGTTTGCGCCAGGTTGTTGCGTTTCGGGTTGACGGCGGCGAGGGCGAGGGAATCGGCGCGGCGGGTGGAATCGCGGAGGAAATTTTCGCGGGCGGCTTTGGCGGCTTTGAAACCATCGCTGTAAAAGCGGATGTCGAAATTTTCATTCAGCATCCCGAGCGTGGTGCGCATGGCGTCGAGCGTGCGCATTTCGCGCTGCCCGTTCAATTCGAAGATCATGTCGTACACCTTGCCCACGCTGAGGTTGACGAGGAACTTGCCGGTGCTGGCGTTCGACTGCGTGGCGTACGCGTCGAGAATTTTCCCGTCGCTGCGCAGGTAGATCTTCGCCTGCGCGGGCTGCTCGTCGTAAAAGATCGCGCCGCTGACCATGATCACGTTCGCCTCCTTGAGGTCGATGTTGACTTCCGCCAGGTAGAGGTCCTGCTGGCCCAGGCCGCCCGCTTTTCCCGAGGAATAATAACCGCGCTTACCGTCGGTACTGAGCACGAAATATTTGTCATCGCCGGGCGTGTTGATCGGGTAGCCGATGTTCACGGGCGTCGACCACATGTTGTTGATGTCGAGATCGGTGCGGAAGATGTCGTAGCCGCCCATGCTTTTGTGGCCCTGCGAGCTGAAGATGAGCGTGACGCCGTTGGGGTGAATGAAGGGCGCGTCGTCGTCGTACGGCGTGTTGATGATGTCGCCCAGGTTTTTCACGTCGCCCCAGCGTCCGTCGGGCATGCGCCGCGCGGTGTAGATGTCGCGGCCGCCGTAGCCGCCCTCGCGCTCGCTGGCGAAATACATGATCTCTTCGTCGGCCGTGAGCGAAGCGCTGCCTTCCCAGGCGGGCGTGTTCACCTCTCCTTCGATGCGCACGGGAGTGCTCCAGCGCTCGCCGTCCAGCTTGCTGAAATAAATATCGCCGAGGTCCTCTTCGCTGTTCTTGAACACGATCAGCGTCTGCCCGTCGTTGGAGATGGCGATGCAGGCGTCGTGGCCGATGCTGTTGATCGTGGTGTCGAGCGCGATGGGGCGCAGCCATTGACCGCTTCGCTTCTGCGTAAAATAAATGTCTTCATAATACGACCCGGCCGGGTCGGGCTCGCCGGGCAGGCGCTGCAGCCCGCCCCGCGATTCCGGTCCCACGTAGGTGAACAGCATCGTCGATTCGTCGGAAGTGATCACGGGCACGTACTCGGAAGCTTCGGAATTGAGCGGCGTGCCGAGGTTGGAAATTTTTACGTCGATAGGAACCTGCACCAGCTCTTTCGCGTTTGTGCAATACGTCGCGTAGCGCGGAGCCAGTTGTTTGTTCGAAGGCGTGGCTTTTTTATTCTTCTCGTACAGCGCCAGGCTGGCCAGGGCTTCGTCGTAACGCTCATTGAGGTGATACGCGCGCGCCAGGTAAAAATCGATGTCGGCGGCTTTGGCATTTTTCTCCTTCACCTTCAGCAGGTAGTCCAGCGCCTGGTCGATCTCGTCGCTTTTGTACAGGAGACAAACGCCGATCTTGTATTTCAGGTAGGCGCTTTCGCCGTACTGCTGCTCGAGCGGCCGGTAATGATCCAGCGCGAACAGGTAGCTGCCCTCTTCGAAGAGCTGATCGGCCAGCGCCAACTCCTCCTGGCTTTTTTTGTCCTTGCTGAAGCCTTTGCCCAGGTCCAGGTTCTGCGCGGAAAGGCCAAGAGCCAGGAAAATAGCGGATACGAAAGCTAAGGTGCGGTTCATAGGTGTGCAGGACCAAGATAAAAAAATTTAGGAAGTGGAGTTGATGTTGCACCCTCGGCCGAAAGCTGCACAACCGCTTCAAACGGGTACGTAAGTCCGCAGTACTTCTCGACTCCGCCCGAATTGACGTTAGAAGGAAAAATGCTTGAAGTACCTACTTCCGCAGGAACGAATACGTGAGCCCGAATCCCAAATTCAGATTCTGCGTGCCGCCGACGAGATCGGTGTCGAGATACGCTTTGTGCTGGTTGAGGCAGATGGCGTAGGGATCGAAAACGTAATCGTAAGCGGAATAGCTGAGCTGCACGCCGATGGCGAAATTTCCTTCCACGTAGAACATGATGCCGGCCTCAGGCTCGAGATAGGTGCTGCTGTACAGCGTTTGCAAAGGTTCGGAAGGATTCTGGCAGGACAGGCCGAAGTAATGGATGTTGGCGCGGCCGCCCGTGATGCCGGCGAAGAGCACGTTGTTTTCCGAGATGTAATGGTAATACGCGAGCCGCAGCCCGCCGCCGTAGATCTGCCCGTAAGTGTTCAGCCCGGGGATTTTATTGTCCGGCGTCTTGAACTCTGCGAAACGCCCGGCGATGCCTGCGGAAAAACCGCTGAAGAGGCGCACGTTGAACGAAGCGGTGATGTCGTAGATGCCCGTGAAGCTGCGCTTGAACGCTTTATTGTTCATCGCGTGCGGGATGGCGCCGTTGGCGTGCGTGGTGAAGCGGAAGCGCTTGATGTTGTCGTCCTGCGCGGAGACGGCAAACGGCAGCAGCACAACGGTGAGCAGCGATATGAAGCGGGAGAAATTCACGGGTGCATCTCAAAGATAGGAAAGAAAAAAGGAAAGGGACGCGTGTACCAGGATCGATGTCGTCGAAGGGTTGCGCTTCGACGATCAAATCTCTTTTCCCTTTCCTTTTTTCGATCCTACTTCCCGAAGGAATTCATGATCTCCGTGCTCACGCCGGTGTTCGAGTAGCCGCCGTCGTGGTAAAGATTCTGCATCGTCACCATTTTCGTCAGGTCGCTGAAGAGGGTGATGCAGAAATCGGCGCAGGAGCCGGCGCTGGCGTTGCCGAGGGGCGACATGGCTTCGGCGTAGTTGAAGAAGTCTTCGAAGCCTTTGATGCCGCTGCCGGCGGTGGTTTTCGTGGGCGACTGCGAGACGGTGTTCACGCGCACTTTTTTCGCTTTGCCGTAATGGTAGCCGAAGCTGCGCGCGATGCTTTCGAGCATGGCCTTGGCTTCCGCCATATCGTTGTAGAAGGGATACGCGCGCTGGGCGGCGATGTAGGAGAGGCCGACGATGCTGCCCCACTCGTTCATCGCGTCGAGCTTCCAGGCGGCGCTCATCATTTTGTGGAAGGACATGGCGGACACGTCCACGCTCTTCATGTAGAAATCATAGTTGAGCTCGGTGTACGGAATGTTCTTGCGCACGTTCGGCGACATGCCGATGGAATGCAGCACGAAGTCGATCTTGCCGCCGAGGATCTCGGTGGATTTGCTGAAGAGGTTCGTCAGCTCGTCCATGTTCGTGGCGTCGGCGGGGATGATCTGCGCGCCGGTTTTTTCCGCGAGTTTGTTGATCTCGCCCATGCGCATGGCGATGGGGGCGTTGGTGAGCGTGATGTGCGCGCCTTCTTCGTGCGCGCGTTCCGCCACTTTCCAGGCGATGGAATTGCTATCGAGCGCGCCCGAGATGATGCCGCGCTTGCCTTTGAGGAGATTGTTGGCCATAGTGTGTTTTGGTTCTGGAGAGAGGCAAAGTTAGTACGTTTTGGAAAAGGCGCTAACGCGCAATGCCGGACGCACAGTACGTTCTGAAAAGGCAACGCTGCGCTTGCAAAAAACAAACGCGCAGTACTGCGCGCAAATGTCTTGGAAAGCAAAAACGCCCGGCAAAAATTTGCCGGGCGTTTTTGCTGCTGATTGTTTCACGCAGCGTTGTTTATTTTTTTGCCTTGTTGCCTTATTGGCGCGAAGCGCTTTGCCTATTTCCCGTCGTACTCAATAAAGCGGCCGGGCGTATACGGCGTCTTCATCACTTCGAGCTTGTTCTCGAGCGCTTCTACCCTGCCCTTGAGCTGCTTCACTTCGGCGTGCAGCGGGGCGAACTGTTTCTTGGCGTCGGTGAGCTTGGCTTCGTAGGTGCCGGTTTGCTGCGCGGAGGTGATCCAGAGGTTGAAGACGATGTTCTCCACCACGCCGTTCATGCCGGGCAGCGTTTCGAACTCGCGCTTGGCTGCGCTGCCGTCTCCGTTGAATTTCTGGTCGAGCGAAGCGATGGCGAGATCGATCTCGCGGATATCTTTCAGCAGGGCGGCGTTGTCGGCGGGCGACTGCATGGCGGCCTGGCGAAGGTATTTCATGCGGCCTTTCAATTCGCCGAGGTAGCTGCCGGTGCCGAGCACGACGCGGCGGAACGCAGCCAGATCCTTGTTGAACGCATCGAGGCGCTTGCGATCGACTTCGAGCGTGGTGTTGTTGAGGTATTTGAAATTGAAGGTGACGGCTTCGCCGAGGGGCTCGGAAATGCCGTTCTCCACTTTCACCAGGCTGCACGTGTAGCGGCCGGGGATCGCGAGCGGGCCTTCATCGGCGCTTTCGTACGGGTTGTCGGGATCGGGCGTGTAGAAGCTCACGGGGCTGGTCACGTCGAGGCGGCCGTTCCAGTGCGCGCGGTGCATTCCTTTTTTGGCGGACTGCTTCATGCGGCGCACGATGCTGCCGCTCTCGTCGCTGATGACGAGCAGGAGGTACGGCGCTTCTTCACGGTCTTCGATGCGCATCGTATCGAGGGAAGGATAGTTCACGGCGGCGTTGGCTTTCGCGAGCTCCTTCTCTTTTTCTTTGCGTTTTTCTTTCAGCGTTTTGTAATCGTCCTTCACCCAGTACGTGATCGTCGCGCCGGGGCCGAGGTTCTCGCCGGTGTAGAAGGATTCGCCCTGGAAGGATTTGCCTTTATGGCCGTAGGGCGTGGACTGGATGTACGCGAGGCCGTCTTTCACCGGGAAAATTTTCGCTTTGTTGTCGAGGTCTTCCTTCTTCAGGTTCTGCAGCACCGAATAATCGTCGAGAATGTAGAAGCCGCGGCCGAAAGTGGCGATGACGAGATCGTTCTCGCGCTGCTGGATGGCCATGTCGGGCACACACACGGCCGCGGGCAGGCCGCCGTTGAGCTGCGTCCAGGTCTTGCCGCCGTCGATGGTGAAGTGCACGCCGAATTCGGTGCCGGCGAAAAGCAGGCCGGCGTTCTTGTGATCTTCCGCGAGGCTGTACACCGAGCCGCGCGCGGGCAGGTTGGCGCTGATGCTCGTCCAGGTTTTTCCTTTGTCGCTGCTCTTCAGCAGGTAGGGCTTGAAGTCGCCGCTGCGGTGGTTGTTGAGGCAGGCGTAGAGCACGTTCTCATCGTGCTGCGACCAGTACAGGTTCTGCACGCGGGTGCGATCGGGGATGCCGGCGAAGCTCGCGGTTTTGTTCCAGCTCGCGCCGCCGTCGGTGCTGACCTGGATGAGGCCGTCATCGGTGCCGGCTGCAATGAAATTCTGGTTCTTCGGCGATTCGCTGAGCGCGGTGATGTTGCCGTAGATGGAGGTCGATCCGTTCTTGGCGACGGCGTCCATGCTCCAAACTTTTCCCATTACGGGAAGCTTGTTGCGGTCGAGGCCGCGGGAAAGATCGGGGCTGATCACTTTCCAGGAATTGCCGCGGTCGTCGCTGCGGAACACTTTGTTCGCCGCGAAATACAGGCGCGTGTTCTGGTGCGAGCTGACGACGAGCGGGGCGTCCCAGTTCCAGCGGTAGGCCGCTTCGCCGGCTGCTTCCTGCGGCTTGATGTCGAGGAACTCGCCGCTGCGCTTGTCGTAGCGGATGAGCCCGCCGTACTGCCACTGCGAGTAAACGATGTTCGGATCTTTCGGATCGATCGCAGGCTCGAAGCCGTCGCCGCCCACGGTGACGAACCAGTCGGCGTTGGTAATGCCCGTGCCGCTGATCACGCGCGAAGGGCCGCCGAGGGTGTTGTTGTCCTGCGTGCCGCCGTACACGTTGTAGAACGGCTCGGCGTTGTCGACAGCGACGCGGTAGAACTGGGTGACGGGCAGGTTGGATTTGTAGTGCCAGTACTGCGCGTTGTCCCAGGTCTCGTACAATCCGCCGTCGCAGCCCATGAGCATGTGCGCGGTGTTGGCCGGATCGATCCAGAGCGCGTGGTTGTCGACGTGCTTGTGCTTCTCGCCCATGCCTTTGAACGTTTTGCCGCCGTCGAGCGTGACCTGCGCCCAGGTGTCGAGCGAATAGACTTTGTCCACGTTCTTCGGATCGGCGACGATCTCCTGGTAGTAGTTGCCGGAGGTGGCCCAGTCGCTGCGCTTTTCCCAGCTGGCGCCGCGGTTCGTGCTGCGGTAAAATCCTTTTCCTTCGGCGGCTTCGATGATCGCGTAGATGTAATCCGGGTTTGCGGGCGAGATGGCGAGGCCGATGCGGCCGACGTCGCCTTTCGGCAGGCCGCTTTCGAGCTTGTTCCAGGTGGCGCCGGCGTCGGTGCTTTTGTAGATCGCCGATTCAGGACCGCCGCCGATGTAGGTCCACTCGTGGCGGCGGCGCTGGTGCGCGCAGGCGTAGAGCACTTTGCTGTCGTGGGGATCCATGTGGATCTCGTTGAAGCCGGTGTTCTCGCTCACGTTGAAAATCTGTTTCCAGTTCTTTCCGCCGTCGGTGCTCTTGTAGATGCCGCGCTCGCCGCCCGCGCTCCACACGGGACCGTAAGCGGCCGCGTAGATCACGTCGCTGTTCGAGGGATCGATGGTGATCATGCCGATGTGCTCGGAATTTTTCAGGCCCATGTTCTTCCAGCTCTTGCCGCCGTCGTCGCTGCGGTAGAGGCCGTCGCCGTAGCCGACGGAGCGCTGGTTGTTGTTCTCGCCGCTGCCGACCCACACCACGTGCGCGTTGTTGGGATCGAGCGTGATGCAGCCGATGGAGTACGAGGCTTCACCGTCGAAGACGGGCTCGAAGGTGGTGCCGGCGTTGGTGGTTTTCCAGACACCGCCTGCGGCGGCGGCCACGTACCATTCGGATTTGTTGTTCGGGTTCACCGCCAGGTCGGCGATGCGGCCGGAAGTGACGGCGGGACCGATGCTGCGGAACTTCAGCGCGCTGTAGGTCGAAGCGTCGGCGATGGCCGGCTTTTTCGGCTCGGCGGGCTTTTTATCGTCCGCCTTTTTTTGTGCGCAAAGCGCGGAAGCAGCGACCAGCGCGAGGGCCGTGAGGAGATGAGAAGATCGTTTCATGGTGGGAGTGAATGAGAATTGCGGATGCAAAGCTAATAGAATTGGAGGATTGGGGGGCAGGGGCTGGATGAGCGGTGTGCTGGATCGATGTACGGTCTTCCCCAGCGCGGCAGCTACTGCTCCGTCCCCGCCAGCGTCACGAATCCCGTCCTGCTGTAATCGGCGAAAGGTGAAACCGCTTTCAGGATGTAGAAGTACGTGCCGGGATCGCAGGCGTCCCAGTTTTTGCGGCGGCCGTTCCATTGCACCTCCGGCCCGATGGAAGAAAAGACGAGCGTGCCCCAGCGGTCGAAAATGTCGATGCGGTATTCGAGCAGGCCGCTGCTGGAGATGAAAAAGTAATCGTTGATGTGATCGCCGTCGGGACTGAAGACGTTGGGGACTAAGATGCTGTCGACGAGCAGCTCGGCGGTTGCTGTATCGGTACAGCCTTCGGGGCTGGTGACGATGAGCGTGACGGTGTAAAGGCCGTTCTCGCCGTAGGTGTACGTCACGTTGTCGCTCGAAGTGATCACGTCGCTCGTGTCGCCGAAGAACCAGTGAAAGCTTACGGCGTTGAAGCTCGTGCTTTCGAATCCCGCGGTCAGCAGCACGGGACCGTTGACCAGGATTTCGGAAGCGAACGAAGCCACGGGCCAGCCGGCGAATTTCGGGCCGACGCCTACGGCGTGCCAGGCGTCGGTAACGGTGATGACCTCGGGCGAGCAGGGGCCGAAGAGATCTTTCGCGGCGAGGATGGAGAAAAAGCGCGCGTCGCCGTAGCCTGCGCTGGGAATGAGATAATACGTCAGCGTGCGGTAGGCCAGCGCGGCGGCGTTGCTCATGCCGATCGCGGGAATGCTGTACGCTTCGTTGTTGTCGTTGATGCCGCTGCCGCCCTGCGCGAGGAGGTAGAACCAATAATTCTGCACGCCGCAGTTGATGTGAACGCCGCCGTTATCGGCGATACCGGTGTACCAGAAGTTGCCGAGGTACGTGTCGGGATGGCCGGCGAGGTTGGGATCGTGCATGTAGCGCAGGGCCGTTCCGGGGGGGAAACCGTCTTCGGCGATCATGAAATCCGCCGCGCTGGGATTGGCGAAAAACTCCACCATCGTGCCGAAGATGTCGCAGAAGGATTCGTTCAGCGCGCCGCTTTCGCCCTGGCTGAGCAGGTTGGCGGTGTGATCGACGAGGCCGTGCGCAAGCTCGTGCCCGCAGATGTCGATGCCCACGTAAGGACTGTTGCCGAATACGCCGTCGCCGTAGTTGGCGGTGTAGCCGTCCCAGAAAGCGCCGTCGTAATTCACCCCGTAGTGCACATACGAGACCAGCGGCATTCCGAAATCGTCGATGCTGTTGCGGTTGTGCGCGCCCTGCAGGTAATCGTAAAATTTTTCAGCGGCCCAGTGCGCATCGTAGGCCACGTGATCGTCGTTGCTGTTGTTCAGCCAGGTGGTCGTCGCATTGAACAGGTCGACGGCGTCGAGGTGATCGGTCGAATCGTTCATGTTGAACGTGCGGATGCCGAAGCCGCGTCCCGTTTCGCGCAGGCGGTACTGCCCGGGCGCCATGCTGTCGCAGGTGACGGGCTGCGTGCCGCTGTAACGCGTGGCGGCAGTGGCGGGCACGTCGATATGACGGATCAAATTTTCTGCCTGCAGCACTTCGCCGTTCTGCGCGTCGACGTAAACGAGCAGTCGTGCGAGCGGGTGCAGCGCGTAGATGTCGAACAGCCAGGCCGGCTTCGCGGCGCGGCCGGTTTGCGGCGGGAGGATCACGAGCTCGCCCTGCGGGATCTCATTTTTGTAGCGCGCGGCGGCAACGAATGCATAAGCTTTTTGCAAAGCTTCCTGCTCGCTGAGTTTCGGCTGCACATCCAGGGTGATGCCCTCGAAAAATTGCCCGTTGACAGAGCGCACTTTTCCATCTTTCTCGTGCACGATGTATTCTCCGCGGGTCACGCGCAGGCCTTTGTACAATTGGCGGAAGCGCGTGTGCGTGAAGCCGAGACGGTCGTTCTCTTTTTTGAGCAGCTGCCAGCCGTCGTGCGGACCGCTGTGAAATGTTTTCGCGAGGTGCTGAAAAATAGCGGAAGACGGAACGGAAAAATTTTCTTTGAACGCGATAAACGAAGGCGCAGCCGACCCGGGATGAATGCGAATGAGCGAAGCTTGCGGGCAGATCTTTTCCGCAGCGGCGCCGGTAAACTCCTGCTGGGCGTGCAGCGACGGCAAGAGCGTGCAAGCGGACAGCCAGCAGATGAAAAACCTTCTCATTGGCTAAGAAAATTTAGCAGGGGGATGCTAAGCACAAGGTACGAAAAAAGCAGGCTTACAATTTGATCCGGCCGGTGCGCGTGATCAGAGCTCAGGATACGTTTCCAAAATCGTCTCCTGCGCTTTTTTCGATTGCTCGAATTCCCATTCGGCGGAGAGCTTGCTGCCGCGCTCCAGGTGGACCAGCCCGAGATAATAGTGGATCAATTCGGTGCGGGCCTGCAGCTGCTGGGCTTTGACGAGCATGCCGTAGGCTTCGTTGTATTCTTTGCGCTCGAAATGCCACAGGCCGAGGTTGCGCCAGGGCAGGCTGTTCTTCGGATCGAACTGCAGCGCAGCGTCGAGGTCTTTTTTCGCGGCATCGGTTCTTCCCAGGCGGAGGAGGCAGTGCGCGCGGCGGCTGAGGGTTTCCGCGTCGCGGGGAGCGAGGCGCAGGGCGCGCTCGAGATCGGAAAGCGCTTGCTGAAATTCATCCATGCGCAGGAAGCAGTACCCCCTGCCCTTCCAGCCTTCCGCATTTTCAGGATGCGTTTTGATCAGCTCGTCGAACAACGCTTTTCGCGCGTGCAGGTCGCGGCTGTTGCGCTGGGCGTAGATGCGCCGCTGCAATTGCTCCTGCGAGCCGGACTGCTGCAAGCGCTTTTTGTCGAGCGCAGTCTCCCCGCCTTTCTCGAGGTAATTCAAAGCCTCGCGAAAAAATCCAAGGTGCGAGCCGCGCGATACATGGTGCTCCACCAGCTGCGCATCTTTTCCCGCGAGCCAGCAGTTGAGCGCCAGCGCGTAGCCCAGCAGCTCGGGCGTGAGGTAACCGACGTTGCCGGCTTTCAGTTCGTTCACCACTACTCCTGCGTTCGCCTGCAGCATGCCGAAGCCGAAGAAAACGAGCGCAAGGTCGTTTTTCATCTCGTGCCAGGGATCGGAATGATCCAGGTAGCCTTTGCCCAGCAGGTGCGCGTGCATGAGCTCGTGCGCAAGCACGACGATGAGCGTTGGCTTGTGCCCGAACGAAGAGCGGGAAAGGCGCACGAGGTAGCGTTCGCCGGACGAATATTCCTGGTAAGTGCCGAGCGGCTCTTCGTCGCTGCCCTGCCAGTTGCGGTAAGCGGTATCATCGAAAACTTCCACGTTGATCTGCGCGCGCTGCAGGTGGATATGCGTGCAGAGCTGCTGCACGAGGGCTTCGAGCTGCTGCGGATCATGAAGATCGCTGTAAGGAAATTGCGCCTGCGTGGGCTGCAGGTGGGGCGTTTCCATCAGCCGCGCGAGGCCGAAATTTTCGATGAGCCAGGCGTAGGTGCGCTCGGCGAAGGCGCGCTGGGGGGCGGGGAGCGTGAGTCGGGGCGGGCGGCGGAAAAGACGGAACACTGCTGCAAACTTAAGTAACGTTGAGTCACCAGGCACAGTCATGAAGCTGCACCGCGATGCCTTTACGCCGTGGCTTTATCACGCTACTTTCTTGGCCTTCTTCACCGGCACCGGCCGCGCCTCGGGCTTCAGCTCGAATTTTTCGATGAGCCATTGGTGCACCGGGATCATTTCCGGCGACTGCGGCTGCCAGCTCCAGGACTTGCCTTTCTCGCCGAGCTGCACGAGCAGGTTATCGATCTCGGGCGTGCTGAGGTGGCGGCGGAAACCTTCTTTGTCGCAAAGCAGGAGAAGGCGCAGGATGAGGCGGTCGCGCTCGTGCACCTCGCCTTTGCGGGCATGGCGCTCCATGTGCTTCTGCAGGCTGACGATCTGCTGCTGGGCCTCGTCGTATTTTCCCATCTCGACAAGGGTCATGATGCGCAGCACGCGGATGGCGATCTCCCAGCCGAGCTTGTCTTTGGAAAGCTCGAATTTCATGGACAGGATGCGCAGGGCTTCGCGCATGTTGCCGAGCTTGAACTGGACGCAGCCGTTGAAGTAGTTGTATTTGGCGACGCGGAAATCGCCCTGGCGCGCGGCGGTGCTGCCGAGAAGCACCTGGCAGGCTTCGTTGGCTTTGTCAATTTTATCTGCATAAAAAAGCGCAAGAAATTCTGTGCCCTTGCTGATATAATAACTCGATGATTTTTGTGCAAAATATGATTGTGACGCCCTGGCGTTTGTTATAGCCTCTTCATACTGGCGCAGATAAATATCGCACTCTGCCAACGTATCATAACAAGCGCCTAGTCGTGACTTTCGATAAACCGACGGGTTCTTACGGATAAGAGCAAGCATCGATTCGCAAGCTTGTTTTGCTGCAGAAAAATCTTTTTCATTCTGGTAAAAGGCGATTTCAATCCAACGCAGGTAATATCCAACGACCGCGGATTTGGTGTAGGCGTAATCCGTGTTCATCTCAGCAATGCATTCCTGCAGGAAGCCCTGGACTTTTTTCTCATCCTGCTTCCCTTCAAAGTTGGCATGCATAAGGGTTTTGTAATAGTTATCAATAGCTTTATTTACAGCAGAGTTGCAATGCTCGTAAAAAGCGATTTCATTATTGATCTTATTAAAGGCGCTCATTCCTTGCGCCCAGCCTTTTGCCCATTTTTTATGCTTCAGATTATCAACGATTACTCCGTACATCTCATACTTCTTAGCTATGGAGATGATCTCGTCCAAAACATGATTGACGACCTCCTTATGCTTTGAAGACAAACGAAGCGTTTGAAAAAGCGCTGTTTTCTTTACCACCCTGATGATCATATAATCCAGCTCATCGAAAGTTCCTTTGCGGTCGATGTTGATATCGATCATCAAGGAATCGAAGATTTTGTTTTGGAGGCGTGATTTAAGCTTTTCTATCTTGCTATCCTTAGGACAGTGATAGAGTTTTCTAGAGCATTCATCGAGTGTTGGGACATTTTTTTCGGAACGCAAAAGCATTTCCGCCAGGTCCCAGGTCTTCGATTCGCTCTCGTTGCGGGTGGAAAAGCTGGTCAGGTATTTTTTCAGTACCTTAATCTGCTGTCTGCCAAGCGAATGCAGTAAAAGATGTAACTCTTCCATAGTTCTTTGGGTTTAAAGAGTATTGTCAAGGGCAGGTTTTGATCAAAAGAACTTTTTACTAAAATCGAAAGTCATTTTGAACGCAAATTGCGCCTGAATTTGCCAAGTAGGCCCCGTTACTTTGCAGCGTCAAACAGAAAACGCCAACGCCAACAAAACAAATAACGGAGGACCAACTCATGACCAAATCGTACACCAAAGCACTTTTCTTGGGCTTCGCCCTGCTCTTCAGCACTGCAACCGTCAACGCTACCGATAAAACCAACGAAACGTCTACTGAAGTTTCCAAGAGCTTCTGCGGCGTAAGTGAAGGACAGGTTGTGGAATACATGATGGATTACGGCTATCAGGTAGTACGCATGTACCAGATTCCTGGCAGCTGCAATATCATGGTAGATACTCAGCACGCCTACGACACTATTGTGTTTACTAACGGCGAATGCATTACCGGGCACGAAGACGTTCAATAACCCCCCATCTCCCTGATCAGATTTTCGAATGTCCGACGTTTTTCTCATATCAATAAAAATTACATCGGTCTAAACATTAGAAAACATCACCAATTCAAGGATTTGTTGCTAAGGTAGGAATTAATAAAATAATTCCCAACTGGAAACGAATGTCCGAAATCGCCCCCTTAAGGCTAGTTTATGGGGTGATTTCGGATTTCCTTTGTTATGCGGTGTTGAACCATTAGCCCCGCACCCCGGTATGAACCCAGAAATGAAAGAATTACGGCCGATGACTATTGTAGCGAACGCACTGGTCATCGATGATGTGGAATCAGACGCCTTCCAGGCGGTGCAGATCCTGCGCAACGCAGGCATCAGCACCCGCTCGGAGATCTGCCCCACGGCGCGCTTCGCCATTCACCGCCTCGAGCGCGAGGAAGTGATGCCCGAACTGATCCTGATCGACCTGTCTATCCCTCACCTGGGCGGACTGGCTTTTCTGGAATGGTTCGACCGGCTGCCGGCGGGCAAAACGGAGAACACGCGCATTGTGCTGCTGACCGGCATGCTGAAAGAGCGGCCCTTCCTGCTGCGCAAAGCGATGGAATTCCGCCGCGTGATCGGCTGCATCGAGAAACCCCTCGAAGCAGAGCTGTTGATGGAACTGATGGAACAGGGACTGCCCTGTGCCATGGCTTCCAACTTCTGAATTGAGCAGCAGAGGTTGGGTCGAAATGTGAATGCAGGTTTTCGTGCGGAAGGCAGGACGCTTTTAGCATGCCATACCGGGAAGCGTCCGGACTAATCATGTATGGCCTTTAACGCACAAGCCATTTCGAATACCGACAACCTCTCAAAAAGCTCACTCTTCATCCCACAACCCCATGCGTTACCTGCGCCATGTGAATGTTCGCCTTTTCTGGGAAGGCACCTGGGAAATTACCGGACGCCGCCTCCCTGAATCCATCCCCAATACTGCAGGAATCTACCTGGTCGTCGCCGAACGCATCGCTACCGGGCAAAGCAGCTTCCTCGAAACCGGCGGCGCCAGCCGTCTCCTCTACATCGGCGAGTCGGAGCACTTGCGCAAATCATTGATGGAGTCCAAGCGCTGGGGCGACTGGGAACATTTCAGTCCCGGCCATCGCCTGCTGCTTAAATTGGCGAAGACCGACCGCCTCGAATGCCGCAAGAAGATCGCCTCCCTTCTCACCTTCCAGAACAAGCCGCTCTGCAATACGCGCTACAACAACGTGGCGCTCGTCACCTGCCTGCAGCTCAAGCTCAGCCACACCGGCAGCTGGCACCCGCTCCGCAATTTCGACGGCAGCCAGCAGCCGCTGCAGACGGATGTGATGGAGATCGCGTGAGCAGGTACGTTCAAGCAAATAACATTTTACTCAGCGGCGGGAGGCAGGCGCAGGAGGAAGTTGCCCTACCTTCCTCCTATCGCCATTTTTCCGAAGAATAATCTTCACTCACCTTTCTTCCCGCAACCCTGGCTAACGGAACGCTGCGCAAGCACCTGCGCCGATTTTCTATTTTAGAATATCTTCGTTCCCCTATGGCCTGGTACCTCATTCAACTGCATCCCCCGCGCGAACGCTTCGCCGAAACCATCACGCCCGATGAGCAAGCCGTGGTCGGGCGGCATTTTCAATACCTGCAGCATTTGCAGCAGCAGGGAAAGCTTTTTCTGGCGGGGCGCTGCGAGGATGCCAGCCTGGGCATCGCGCTGGTGCAGGCGGAAGATGATGCGGAGGCCGAGACCCTGCTGCGCGAAGATCCCGCCGTGAGCGGAGGAGTTTTTGCGGCCACGATCCGCCCCTGGCGGCTGGCGCTGTACCAATCGTTTCCTGAAACTTATAACGCGAACTGATGAGCATAAAACGCCGACGCGCCACGCTGCGCGACAAGCTGCGCTACCGTTTCGAAAACACGCTTTCGGCGGGCCCGATCGCCATCATCGCCTGGCTGGCGGGCATCTCGGCGGTGATCGTGCTGCTGTCGACGCTGATCATTACGCTCACGGGCACGGGGCCGGGCTACGATGCGGCTGAAGCCTTCTGGCAATCGCTGATGCGCACGATGGATACAGGCACGGTGGCCGGCGATGCGGGCTGGAAATTCCGCGCGCTGATGCTCTGCGTTACCATCGGCGGCATCTTCATCATCAGCACGCTCATCGGCACGATCACCTCGGGCCTCGAAGCGGCGATCGACCGCCTGCGCAAAGGGCGCTCGCGCGTGATCGAAAAAGAGCATACGCTCATCCTCGGCTGGTCGCCGAAAATTTTTTCCATCCTGCACGAGCTCGTGATCGCCAATGAGAACCGCCGCCGCGCGCGCATCGTGATCCTGGCGGACAAGGACAAGGTGGAGATGGAAGACGAGATCCGCGCCAAGCTGCCGCACACGAAGAACACGCGCATCATCTGCCGCACCGGCAGCCCGCTCGACCTCGACGATCTCGAAGTGGTGAGCCCGCACGAAGCCCGCGCCGTCATCATCCTCGCCCCCGACGCGGAGCATCCCGATACGCACGTGATCAAATCCATCCTCGCGCTGACGAACAACCCGCATCGCAGGAAAGAGCCGTATCACATCGTGGCCGAGCTGCGCGAATCGCACAACATGGAAGCGGCGGAGCTGGTGAGCAACAAGGAAGCGGTGCTCGTGCTCGCCGACGATCTCATCGCGCGCGTGACGGCGCAAACCTGCCGCCAGTCGGGACTGAGCGTGGTGTACACGGAGCTGCTCGATTTCGAAGGCGCGGAAATTTATTTCAAGACGGAACCTGCGCTCGTGGGAAAAACGTTCCGCTACTCGCTTTCCTCGTTCCAGAATTCCGCGCTCATCGGCGTGATGACGAAAGACGAGAACGTGCTGCTGAACCCTTCGATGGAGCACGTGATCGCGGAAGGCGAGCAGCTCATCTTCATCGCGGAGGACGACGACACGATCGTGCTCGACAAGCACGTGGACGCGCCCGACATGGATGCGATCCGCCACGAGAAAAGCGCGGCGCCCGGCAAGGAGCGCACGCTGATCATCGGCTGGAACGAGAAGGGCGCCAACATCGTGCGCGAGCTCGACGGCTACGTGGGAGATGGCTCGGTAGTGACCGTGCTCAGCAGCGAAGAAGCAGCCGCCGAGCTGGACACGCTGCGCCGCCGGTTGAAAAAACAAGACCTGCGTTTCGTCCCCGGCGACACCACCGACCGCGCCACGCTGGAAAACATCGACGCGCCTTCGTACGATCACATCATCCTGCTTTGCTACAAGGGCATGGACGTGCAGGAGGCCGACGCGAAAACGCTGATCGCGCTGCTGCACCTGCGCAACATTTCCGAAAAAGCGGGACGCGATTTCAGCATCGTCAGCGAGATGCGCGACATCCGCAACCGCGCCCTGGCCGAGGTCGCGCGCGCCGACGATTTCATCGTCAGCGACAAGCTCGTGAGCCTGCTGCTCTCGCAGATCTCCGAGAACAAGCACCTCGATAAGGTGTTCAAGGACCTGTTCAGCGCGGAAGGCTGCGAGATCTACCTGAAGCCCGCGAAGGACTATGTCGCGCTGGGCCGCAAGCTGAATTTTTACACGCTGATCGAAGCGGCGGCGGATCGCGGGGAAACGGCCATCGGCTACCGCATCCAGGCGGAAAGCGGCAATCCGAAAAAAGCGTACGGCGTAGTGGTGAACCCGGACAAGAACGATCGCTTCGTGCTGGGCGAGCACGACAAGATCATCGTGCTGGCAGAAAGTTGAAAAAGAGTTCCGCCGCTCAACAAAACAAAAGCCCACGCACAATTGCATGGGCTTTTTTGTGGAATATGCTCTACAGTTTGTAGAATACGGCAGCGCTTTGTTTAAGCGCTCTAGGCCGCCAGCTTTTGCTTCTGTTCTCTTTCTTTCTTCGGGTCGTCCTTGGGCGGCATCGTGCGGAAGACGTAATCCCACAGCGGCGAAGACACGCCGAACGCCTTATCCGGGTAGCGGTAATGGTGCAGCGCGTGATGCTGCCAGAGCTTGCGCAGCGGCGGGTAAGGCGGCTTGTTGTGCACGCTGTAATGAATGAACGTGTACGCGAGGTACCCGCTGATGAGCCCAGACATGAAGAAGAAGCTGCTGTCGAGCCCCATGATCAGCCAGCTGATGCCGAAGAGCACGGCCGACATGATCGTGCCCGGCACAGGCGGCATGAACACGCGGCTTTCGTCGCGCGGGTGATCGTGGTGCACGCCGTGCACCATGTACTGGAAACGCTCCGCGGCTTTGCCGTGCACGTGCTCGGTGATGTGGAACAGATAACGGTGCGCGATGTATTCGAACAAAGTCCAGAAAAGCACTCCGCCCACGTACGTCGCGATCATGCGCCATGCTGGAAATTCCGCGTACCATGCGCCGGCTGCGAACAGCAGCACGATGATGGAACCGTAATGAACAATGGTGATCGTGGGTGTGGTGTGCGTCAATGCTTCGAGAAACGCGTTCTGGAACAAACGCGGCGAAGCTTCTTTATCCGCGGCTTTCATACGCTCAGAATTTATTGGTTCATCAAGAGAGGAGGCAGAAACCATGCCAGCGCCCGGGCATTTTTTTGCCCGCTGACGCGTTGACAGTTGAAAAAAAGCAGTCCTGACCGTTGACGGAAAAAATGTCGCTGCGCACGTACTTTTTTCATGTTCGCCCGCGATCCTGCGCCAGATTCGGGATGTTATTTCTTTGACGCTATAAATAATTAGCGTTCCAAAAGTGCGAGCGATAAAACATGCTGAAAGAAATGAATAGCAAAAGCAGCATTCTCACAAGGTTTCTCAATCCGGCAACTATCGCATTTCAATTCTCATCTCATATCTGAGCAACACACTACTTTTACCCCGTGCAAAAATTCCGCTACTTCATTCTTCACAAACCTTGCGGCATGCTCTCGCAGTTCAAATCCGAGGGCGGGCACCCGGGGCTGGGCGAGCTGTTCGAATTTCCGCGCGATGTGTATCCTGTCGGCCGGCTCGATCATGACAGCGAAGGCTTATTGTTGCTGACGAACGACAAACAACTAACTCCGCTCCTGCTCCACCCGAAGCAAAAGCACAAGCGCACGTACTGGGTGCAGGTCGAAGGCATCGTCTCGGAAAAAGCGCTGGAGCTGCTCACGCAAGGTCTGCCCATCAGCATCGACGGCGAGCCGTATTTCACGCTGCCCGCAAAAGCCCGCCGCCTCGCGGAGCCGGATATTCCCGAACGCGTGCCGCCGATCCGCTACCGGAAAAACGTGCCCTGCTCCTGGATCGAGCTCACGCTGCGCGAAGGAAAAAACCGCCAGATCCGCCGCATGACCGCCGCCGCCGGATTTCCCACGCTGCGCCTGCTGCGCGTGGCGATCGAAGATTTGAAACTGAATGACATGAAAGCGGGAGAGGTGAAAGAGCTGGATGGCGCGTTCGTTTACAAAAAGCTCAAGATCAGGTAGCGGTTTCGATCCGGCATTCACATTCAAAATTGGGGCATTCGCGCTGGCTTCCGAGCGCATGATTCAAATGTGCGCGGGTCCGTGCGAATTTTGAATCCGGGCCGCGGTGCGCGTGGAGAATTTCGTTTATCTTTCTTCTCGTGAAACCAAACCCAACTACATGAAACACTACTACACTTTCCTCTTCGCATTGCTTTTGTCCATCACCGCCGGCGCGCAGCCGCCGTTCTGGGTGGAAGAATTCGGCACCGGCTGCAACCGCGGACAGCAGGCCGGCGCGTACACGGGCATGAACGGAAGCTGGGCGGTTTCCAGCACCGGGCAGAACGACACGTACGCCGATGTCTTTTACGTCAGCGCCACGGCTTCGGGCAGCGCCCGCAACAACTGCTCGGACAACTGCATCTTCAGCAACACGACCAACCAAAGCCTGCACATCGGCAACAGCGAGATCAGCATGTTCGTCATCGGCGGCGACACCGGCTCCACCTACCTCACCGGCGTGACCTGCGGCTTCGGCATCTGCTCGATGACGCACAAACGCGCGGAGTCGCCCCTGATCAACTGCAGCGGGCATACCAACGTGACCATCGAATTCCTGTATTATGAAGGCGGAGAAGGAAGCGACGACAATGCCACGCTCGAATATTCACCCGACGGCGGCGCGACGTGGACGGTGATCGATCAGCTCGCGAAAACGCTGAACAACTGTCCCGCTCCCTCCGGCCTGTGGACGCACTTCACCGCGACGCTGCCCGGCACGGCCGACAACAACGCATCGGTCAAGATCGGCTTCCAATGGACGAACGACAACGACGGGCAGGGCGGCGATCCGTCCTTCGCAGTCGACAGCATTGCGCTTTACGACGGCGGGCTGGGCAACGTCACGCTGCCCGTGCGCCCGATGAGCGTGTACGCTGCCGGCAGCACGATCGTGATCGAGCCGGGAACGGATGATTACCGCGTGCTGAGCGTGAACGACGTGCTCGGCCGCACGATCAACGCTCCTGAAGTGAACAATCGCATCAGCGTGCCGAATGGCCGGGGCGTATATTTCGTGACGCTGGAGGTGAACGGGAAACGCGTGGTGAAGAAGCTGCTGTTGAATGAGTAGAAGAAATTTCTTTTGAACAGGTAAAAAAACGTCGGAGCCTATACGCTCCGGCGATCAGAGAAACAACGAGGCCCGGAACTTTATTCCGGGCTCGTTGTTTGAGCCGCCATCCACCTGCGCTTTTGAACCCACGACGAGTTACTTTTTTAAAACAAAAAACCCGGAAGAAAATCTTCCGGGTTTTGAGCCACCCATGGGATTTGAACCCACGACCTGCTGATTACGAATCAGCTGCTCTACCCCTGAGCTAAGGTGGCCTGAATGATCAGGGCGCAAAAATAAACATTCCTGCAGAAGTGCAAAAGCAATGCCTAAGACTTCACCGCCACGGGAAACAATTCTTTCAGCTTCGTCACCGTGTAATCGATCTCTTCTTTCGTGTTGAAGCGGCTGAAAGAGAAGCGCACCGAAGGACGGCTCATGTCGGCGCCGAGGGCGCGGAGCACGTGCGAGCCCACGTTGCTGCCCGACGTGCAGGCGCTTCCGCCCGAGGCGGCGATGCCGCTGATGTCGAGGTTGAAGAGCAGCATCTCTGCGTTTTCTGTCGGCGGCAGGCAAACGTTCAGCACGGTGTAGAGCGAGCTGCCTTTCGCATCGCCGTTGAAGGCGACGCCGGGGATCTCGCGCTCGAGCTGCTCGATCATGTACGTTTTCAACCCCTGGATGTGCTCCTGGTGCGCGTGCAGATCGCGGAAGGCGATCTCCATGGCTTTCGCCAGGCCGACGATGCCGTAAAGATTTTCCGTGCCGCCGCGCATGTTGCGCTCCTGCGCGCCGCCGAAAATGAGCGGGTCGATGTTCACCTCGCTGCTGATGTAGATGAAGCCCACACCTTTCGGGCCGTGGAATTTGTGCGCGGCGCCGTTGACGAAATGCACTTTCAGTTCTTTCAGATCCATCGCGTAATGCGCCATGGTCTGCACCGTATCGGAATGGAAGATCGCGCTGTATTTTTCGCAGAGCTCGCTCACTTTTTTCAGCGGCAGCAAATTGCCGATCTCGTTGTTGGCGTGCATGAGCGAAACCAGCGAGCGCTCGTTGTTCGCCAGCAATTCTTCGAGGTGCGCAAGGTCGATGTGCCCGTTGGGCTTCAGGTTGACGAAGCTCAGCTTGATCAGGCCTTTTTCTTCCATCATCTCCAGCGTGTGCAGCACGGCATGGTGCTCGAGCTGCGAGGTGATGGCATGCTTGAGGCCCATGTTGTCGATAGCGCAGCGGATGGCCATGTTGTCCGCCTCGGTGCCGCCGGAAGTGAAGAAAATTTCCGCGGGGGAAACGTTCAGGCATTTCGCCACCGTCTTGCGCGCCTGCTCGATGGCTGCGCGCGTGCGTCGCCCGTAGCCGTGGATGGACGAAGGATTGCCGAAATGCTCCGTCATGTACGGCAGCATCGCGTCAAGCACTTCTTTGTCGAGGGGCGTGGTGGCGGCGTTGTCGAGATAAACGTTCATAGCCTTGGACGATTTTCCTGCAAAGATAGCAGTTTCAGGGGCTTCGGAGGCAAACGGAATCGGAGATATGTTGTAGTTGTACTTCCCGACTTCGCTCGAGTTGACTTTACTAATCTACATACATAATGTAACGTCAATTCGAGCGAAGTCGGGAAGGAACGGGTAGAAAATTCTCGCTGCTACAACTGCTGCAGCTTGATCAGCTCGCGGATATCGAGCATGATCTTCTTCGCCAGGTTGTCCGCCGTCGTCTCCGATTCGCTCTCGGAATAAATGCGGATGATCGGCTCGGTGTTCGAGCGGCGCAGGTGCACCCATTCTTTGTCGAACTCGATCTTCACGCCGTCGACGGTGTTCACCGGCTGCTTTTTGTATTTCGTTTGAATGCCTTCGAGGATCTTGTCCACGTTGATCTCCGGCGTGAGCTCGATCTTATTTTTCGAGATGTGATAATCGGGATACGTGGAGCGCAGCATCGAGCAGGTCTTCCCGAAACGCGCGAGGTGGCTGAGGAAAAGCGCGATGCCGGCCAGCGCGTCGCGACCGTAATGCAATTCGGGGTAAATGACACCGCCGTTGCCTTCGCCGCCGATGACGGCATTTTTTTCCTTCATCAATTCAACCACGTTCACCTCGCCCACGGCGGAAGCGAAATATTGCCCGCCCGTTTTTTCGGTGACGTCGCGAAGCGCGCGCGTGGAAGAAAGATTCGAGACGGTATTTCCTTTTTTGTGATGCTTGAGCACGTAATCGGCCACGGCCACCAGCGTGTACTCTTCACCGAACATTTCCCCGTCCTCGCACACGATCGCCAGGCGGTCCACGTCGGGATCGACCACGATGCCGAGGCTGGCGTTGTGCTTTTTCACGGCCTTGGCGATGTCGCGCAGGTTCTCGGGCAGGGGCTCGGGGTTGTGCGGGAAATCGCCGGTGGGCTCGCAATACAGCTCGA
>Ga0196978_1000319_pt1 | contig 24780 bp, 16 predicted proteins | sample S3v_2013CmetaG_FD_155491 | JGI IMG/M metagenome (GOLD analysis project Ga0196978, IMG submission 155491) | Soil microbial communities from Anza Borrego desert, Southern California, United States - S3+v_20-13C | ecosystem: Environmental > Terrestrial > Soil > Desert | place: USA: California... | reverse complement strand
TCCATCGCGGCCTGCGAAGAGCGGTTCCGCTTGCTCTCGCAGGCCGCGATGGAAGGAATTATTTTCATCCGCCAGGGCCGCATCGTCGACGCAAATGAACAGTTCCTGAACATCTTCGGCTACAGCACGCGCGAAGAGATCACCGGCCTGACCATCGACCGCATCATCACGCCCCAGCAGATCGGCGCGCTGCAGGATCAGAAATACGCCACCGACGTTTCCACCTACGAGATCAAATGCCGGCGCAAGGACGGGAAAGAGATTTTCGTTGAAGCCCGCGGACAGGACATTCCCCTCGGGGGCGACATGGTGCGCATCCTCACGATCAACGACATCACCGAGCGCAAGCTGGCGGAAAACGCATTGCGCGAAAGCGAGCGCACCTTGGCCACGCTCATGGCCAACATGCCCGGCATGGCTTATCGCGGGTTGTACGACGAGCACTGGACGATGCTCTTCGTCAGCCAAGGCTGCCAGGAGCTCACCGGTTATCTGCCCGCCGATCTCACGCACAACCGGAACATCACCTTCGCCTCCATCGTGCATCCCGACGACCGCAGAGTGGGACGCGAAGAAATTGAAACGGCCATCCGCACGCGCTCCGCATTCGAGATCCAGTACCGCATTATCTCCAGCGAAGGCAAGGAGCGCTGGGTCTGGGAAAAAGGCCAGGGCGTTTACTCTCCGAAAGGCGAGCTGCTCTTCATCGAAGGCTTCATCACCGACGTCACCGAGCGCAAGCATTACGAGATGGAAGTGCTGGCCAGCCGCGAGAACTACAAAAATCTCATCGAGAAATCGCCCGACGGCATCATCGTGATGACGCCGGCCGGCGAAGCTATCTACGCCAACCCCACCATCCTGCGCATGATGGGCGCCGACGCGATCGAAGAAATGTCCTCGCGCCAGGTCTTCGATTTCGTGCTGCCGGAATATTTGCCGCGCGTAAAAGAGCGGCAGCTGCAAGTGCTCGCGGGGCAGGAAGTGCCTTTTGAAAGCATCCGCGCGCGCCGCGCCAACGGCGAGATCCTGGAGATCGAGACGAAGCCCGTGCTGTACGATTACCAGGGCGATCCCACGCTGCTCATCATCATCCGCGACATCACCGTGCAGCGCCAGCTCGAGAAAGAGCATTTGCGCGCGCAGATCGCCGAGGAGACGAACCGCCGCCTGCAGGCCGAGATCGAAGAGCGCATCCGCGCGGAGCGCCTGCTCGAGGCCAACCAGAAATACGTGCGCATGCTCATCGACAGCTCGCTGGACATGATCTGCGCTTCGGACAAGGAAGGCATCATCACCGAGTTCAACCAGGCTGCGCAGCGCACCTTCGGCTACAAAGCGGAAGAGGTGATCGGCAAGCACGTGTCGTTCCTGTACAAAGATCCGAAGCAGCGCGTGGACGTGATGCAGGAATTGATCGAAGGCCGCGGGCAGTATTCGGGCGAGGTGGTGAACAAGAAAAAGAACGGCGATATCTTCACCGCGTACCTTTCCGCCAGCGTGCTTCGCAACGACAAGGGCGAGCTGATCGGCGCGATGGGCGTTTCGCGCGACATCACCGAATTGAAAAAAGCGGAGCGCGAGCTGCGCGAGAGCGAAGAACGGTACCGCGCCATTTACGACCAGGCTTACGTGGGCATCGCGCGCGTGGGCCTCGACGGGCAATTCCTGCAGGTGAACGACCAGCTTTGCCTGATGATGGGCTACACGCAGGACGAAATGCTCGCCAAGACGTTCATGGACATCACGCAGGAAGATCACGCCGAGCAGAGCCAGGAATTCCAGCGCGCGCTCATCGCCGGCGAGATCGAGAAGTTCCGCACGGAAAAACGCTACATCCACAAGAACGGTTCGCTCATCTACGCCAACCTCACCTCGTCCATCGTGCGCGACAGCGCGGGCAACCCCGAATACTTCGTCTCCGTTTTCCAGGACATCACCGAAAAGAAAAAGGCCGACGAACAAATCCGCATGCAGGCCGCCAAGATGAACGCCGTGTTCGAAACCAGCACGCACCACATCTGGACGGTCGACCGGGAATTCCGTCTCACCTCCTGCAACCGCAACCAGGCCGAGTGGATCAGGAAAAATTACGGCGTGGAGCCGCACGTCGGCCTTTCGATGGTGACGGGAGAAATGATCTCCACCGAAGAGATGAATAACTTCTGGCACCAGAAGCTGGAAAGCACTTTCAAAGGCCAGCGCCAGCACTTCGAAACATTTTTCACCGACAAAAGCGGCGAGACCACCTGGCGCGAAGTGTACCTCAACCCGATCTACGACGAGACCGGCCAGGCCGTGGAGGTGTCCTGCATCGCGCACGACGTCACCGACAAAAAGCAGAGCGAGGAAAAGCTCAAGCTCTCGCTGAAAGAAAAAGAAGTGCTGCTGAAGGAAGTGCACCACCGCGTGAAGAACAACCTGCAGGTGATCTCCAGCATTCTGAACCTGCAGTCGTCGTATGTGCGCGACCGCAAAACGCTCGAGCTGCTGCGTGAAAGCCAGAACCGCATCAAGTCGATGGCGTTCATCCACGAAAGCCTTTACCAGACGAAAGACTTTTCGAACATCAACTTCTCCGAGTACGTGCACAACATCAGCAAGAACCTCGTGCATTCGTACTCGGGTCCCGACAACGTGCCCGAATTGCACCTGGAGACCGGCAGCATTTTCCTCAACCTCGACACGGCGATTCCCTGCGGCCTGGTCATCAACGAGCTGCTCTCGAATGCGCTGAAGTACGCATTCCCCAATGGCAGGAAAGGGAACATCACCGTGCAGCTGGAGCAGAACGACGGCGCGATCCGCATCACAATCGCCGATGACGGGGTAGGATTACCGGAAGACGTGGATTACCGCAACACCGAATCGCTGGGCCTGCAACTGGTCGTTACGCTGGTGGAACAAATCAACGGCAAAATTCGGCTGGAGAATAAAAAAGGCACTAAATTCGTCATCGATTTCAAATACCATACATCCAATCCGTAAAACGACCATGTCCAAGACCAATATCCTGATCGTTGAGGACGAGAGCATTGTAGCGAAAGACATCCAGATGAGCCTGAAAAAGCTCGGCTACAATGTGGTGGCGATTTGTTCCAACGGCGAAGACGCGATCAACGCGGCCGAGGAGCACATGCCCGAGCTCGTGCTCATGGACATCATGCTGAAGGGCGACATGAGCGGCATCGAAGCCGCCGAGCAGATACGCAACCGCTTCAATATTCCGATCATCTACCTGACGGCTTACGCCGACGAAAGCACGCTCAGCAAAGCCAAGATCACCGAACCCTACGGCTACATCATCAAGCCCTTCAAAGAGATCGACCTGCGGACTTCCATCGAGATGGCGCTGTACAAGCACCAGAAAGAAACCGACATCCGCAAGGAGCGCGATTTCCTCTACTCGATCGTGGAGAACAAGGACAGCAAAGACATCATCTTCGTCAAATCCAACTCGCGCCTCGTCAAAGTGCGCACGAAGGATATTTTCTTCATCGAAGCGCTGAAAGATTACGTCGTGATCAACACCTCCAACGCGCGCTACACGATCCACTCCACGATGAAAGACATCGAGCGCAAGCTCTCGCCGAACGAGTTCGTGCGCGTGCACCGCTCCTTCATCGTCCGCATCGATAAGATCGTAGCGATCGAGCCGCCGAACCTGCTGCTCGAAGACGAGAAAAAGCCGATCCCGATCGGCGGCTCGTACAAGGACGAGCTCTCGAAAAAAATCAACCAGGTATAAAAATCAGAACGGCAGCTAAAAGCTGCCGTTCTGATTTTATTCTGTTCGCTGCGACCCGCTGCGACGCGAACGCCCTTATGATTATCTAACAACAATCCTTCGTGTAGCCCGTACTTCCCCTAATACGATCTCCCCCACATACACGCCCGCCGCAAGCTTCTCCACATCCATCACCACGCTCTCCCCCGGCGCCACGCGCCGCTCCATCTTCATCACGTCCTGCCCGAGCAAATTCCGCAGCACGATCTTCGCCTCGCCCTCCGCCGGGTACGGGAAAACAAAATTCAATTTCTCTTCCGCAGGATTCGGGTAGATCCGCAAACCCTGCAGCACGCCCTCCTCCGCGATCGACACCGGGCTGCTCAGCGAGCCGCCTTCCAGGAACAAGCCCGAATCGTCAAACGGCGGACCGGCATCCGCGATGGCAAATTTCAAATGATACGAGGAGGTCGGCGCCACGTTGATCACCGGTGTAATCTTTACCGTCAGCCCGTCGTACTGCACGAGCTGGTTGCCGTTGTTGTTGATGTAAAAACTGTTGTTCGACGAACTGTTCACGTTATCGATGCTCACCGGCGTTGTGTTCGGCAGGATGGCGATGTTCTGGTTATTGTAAAATCCGCCCGCAGGATTCGGCCCGCTGAGAAAAACGCCGAACACGTCGTTCGGATCCGGCCCCACGTTCTCGATGTATTCTTCCGAGCCGAAAACAAAGCTGAATTGCAGCGTATTGTTCTGCGGCACGCAATCGAACTCGATGCGGCAGAGGTCATTCGTAGCCGTCGGCTCCAGCGCCGTGAGCTGCGGATCGGCGCTGGAACTGCCCACCGAGTATCCTGCGACCGGGGAGTTATTCGGACCGACCGCGATCGAATGCTTGCCCGTGGTCATGATCACGCCCGACGGCAATTGCACCGGCGTGCTGTTCGAAGTGAAATACCCGTACGCGCCCGAATCGCAATTCACGGTGATATTGCTGATCGTAACGCCGGAGCCGACGATCGTCGAAACGGTCGTCGCGTTCGTGCCCGGCGGGCTGGTCGTCAGCTGCGCATGCAGGGCGGGGCAGAGGAGAAGCCCGGGAACTAAGAGGTAAAAAGCGCTCATCGAGATACGTTGTTTTAGCCAAGATAATAAAACGGCTTTCTGATCGTCGCAAGCCCGGGGCTTCGATGCGCCGGTACGACGTAAAAAAAGGCAGCGAAGCTGCCTCTCAAAAACGCTCTTACCAGCGCGTTTTCCCTTTTCCTCCCTTTTTTCCTCCCTTGCTGTGCCCGCTTCCTTTGCTCCTGCCGCGGTTATTCTTCTTACCGTCGCTCCCGCGCCCCCGCTCTTCCTTCCTGCGAAACTCCGGCCGCTCGATCTTCCCGCGCCGCCCGCCCGGGGAACGCGAATCGCCGCGCGAAAAAGCATCTTTTTTTGAACCGCGGCGATCATCGCCTTCTTCCGCCACTTCAAAATCCACCTGCTTGCGAATGATGTCCGCGTTCTTCACGCGCACCGAAACCGTATCGCCCAGCTGGAACACGCGTCCCGTGCGCGATCCCACGATGCGGTGCCGCTCCTGCTCGAACAAATAATAATCGTCGCTCAGCTCGCGCATGCGCACCAGGCCCTCGCACTTGTTCTCCTTCAGCTCCACGAAGAAACCGTATTCCTGCACGCCGGAAATGATGCCTTCGAACACCTGCCCGATGCGCGCTTCCAGGAACTGCACCTGCTTGAACTTGATCGAGGCGCGTTCGGCTTCCGCCGCTTTTTTCTCCTGCTCCGAGCTGTGCTTGCACTGGCTTTCGAGCAGGCGTTCCTGTGGGGCGTCTTCGCGGGATCGTTTTCCCGTCTCTGCGTCGAGATAGAATTGCAGCAGGCGGTGCGCCAGCACGTCGGGGTAGCGGCGGATGGGCGAAGTGAAGTGCGTGTAATGCCCGAAGCCGAGGCCGTAATGCCCGATATTTTTCGTCGTGTAATAAGCTTTCGCCATCGTGCGCACCGCCAGCGTCTCGATCATGTTCGCTTCCGGTTTGCCTTTCACTTCCTGCAGCAGCTTGTTGTACGAAGCCGCCAGCGATTTCTCGCTGCCCACGTCCATGCGGTAGCCGAAGCCGCGCACGAAGAGGCTGAACTCCTCCACGCGTCCCATGTCGGGCGGACTGTGCACGCGGTACACGAACGGGCGGCGCAGATCCTGCTGCTTCGCGGGTTTTTCGCCGGCACGCCGCTGCAGCGCCACGTATTCCGCCACGCGCTTGTTCGCCAGCAGCATGAAGTCCTCGATGAGCTGGTTGGAATCTTTCATCACCTTGAAGAAAACGCCCATCGGGTTGCCGTTCTCGTCGAGGTGGAATTTCACTTCTTCTTTCTCGAAGGTGATCGAGCCTTTGCGGAAACGCTCCGCGCGCAATTTTTTCGCCAGCGTGTTCAGCACGTGCAGCTCATGCGCGAAATCGCCGGGTTTTCCTTCGAGGATTTCCTGCACCTCTTCGTACGTGAAACGCCGGTCGGAGTGGATGATGGTGCGGCCGAACCACTCGCGCACGATCTGAGCCTCCGCGTTCAGCTCGAACACCGCCGAAAAACAAAGCTTGTCCTCGTGCGGGCGCAGCGAGCAAACGTAGTTCGACAAAATTTCCGGCAGCATCGGCACCACGCGATCGACGAGATACACCGAGGTGGCGCGGTTCAGCGCTTCCTTGTCGAGCATCGTTCCCGGCGCCATGTAATGCGATACGTCCGCGATGTGCACGCCCACCTCCCAGTTCCCGTTCTCCAGCTGCAGCACCGAAAGCGCATCGTCGAAATCCTTCGCATCCACCGGGTCGATGGTGAAGGTCGTGATCGCGCGAAAATCCACCCGCCTCGAAATTTCCTGCGGCGTGATCGTGATGTCGATCTGCGCGGCGGCGTCTTCCACGCTTTTCGGGAAGCGCGGCGGCAGTCCGTATTCCACCATGATGGCGTTCATCTCGGTAGCGTGCATGCCGGGCATGCCGAGTACGGACACGATCTCGCCCGTCGGGCTTTCTGAAAATTCTTCCCAGCCGGTGAGCCGCACGACAACCTTCTGCCCGTCCTTGGCATTGCCGATGCCATCCTTCGGAATGAAAAAATCCGGATGCCGCGCATTGTCCGGCCGCACAAAAGCCGTGCGCCCCTGGATGCTGATGGTGCCCACGAACTCCGTGCGCGCCCGCTCCAGCACCTCGAGCACTTCGCCTTCCTCGCGTCCGTCGCTGCGCCGGCGGGGATATACTTTCACCTTTACCGAGTCGCCATGCAAAGCCCCGTTCGTGTTGCGGGCGGCGATGTAAACGTCCTCTTCCTTGTCGACGCTGACGAAATAGGCGGCCCCGGAGCTGGTAAAGTCCAGGGTACCGGTTAAAACCTGCTGATTATGCTTCAGGCGGAACTTGCCCCGTTCGGGCTCCTCCACCATGTCTTTTTCCAGGAGATCGGCCAGGATGGCTTGGACGGCCTCCCGGTCGGTAGTCGTGCCCAGGCTCAGGGCCGAGGCCAACTGCTTGTAATTCATTGGCTTGTGTGAATTTCCACGCAGCGCCTCGAGCACTTCTTCGAAAAGGTATCTTTTCTTTCTTTTTTCTTTTTTCGCCATAAAAATCAAACGGACGGCTAAACCGGTTTTGTGATCCGGAGGCCGCCCGAATGGTAAAATTAACTCAATCTTACGGGATGCTCATTATCAGATGAAAAAATATTGCTTTCGGGCTGAACTTTTTTTACTTTTGGCGTTATCTCCGGAAATAAGAAGGCAAACACTTTTTCGAGAAACACACACCTGTCAAATTAGTCTCCTCCGCACATGAAACACAAGTACCTGCTTTCGTTTCGCTTTGGCCTGAAATTATGCATGATTTTATCTCTGCTTCTTTCGGCCAAATCAGCTAACGCTTGTCATGGCGTAGCCATCATCAGCGCCAACATCACCGTCAACACCAATGACGTAACAATCACCGGCCAGTCCGATGCCGCCACCTGCGGCTGCGGCCCATATTTCCTCCAGGTGGAAGTAGCGCTGAGCCCGTCCTGCTTCACCGGCAACGCACCGCCGTGCAGCGATACGCTTCCCGGCGGCGCCTGGAACAACTATCCCTGGTACTACTCCACGCTCAACATCCCCGGCTACGGCCCTCCGAACTGGATTGACCAGTGCGCCCAGGAGCCCTACTTCCCGGTGATCATCCCTTTCTCGCAGCTCTGCAGCGGCACCACTTACTACCTGCGCTACCGCGAAGTGCCCTGCACGGGCACGGCCGCTCCCTGGTCGACCGCTTTCTCCTTCACCACGCCCGGTCCGCCGCCGCCGCCCCTGGCCATCACGGCCACCGCCTCGCAGTACACGACCTGCGTAGGCAACTCGGTGCAGCTCAACGCGGCTTTCACCGGCGGCTGCCCCACGGATAACGTTACTTATTCCTGGATGCCCACCACCGGCCTCAACAATCCAAACATCGCCAACCCGGTCGCCACCGTCAACGGCGCCATCACTTACACCTGCACGGCCACGCTCGCCTGCCAGGGCTTTACCGCCACCGACACCGTCGGAATCCAGATCGGCGCGCCGCCGGTTTCCGGCACGGCTTCGGCCAACCCGTTCAGCATCTGCTCCGGCTCCAGCTCCGACATCGTGCTAGGCGGTTACTCCGGCATTATCCAGTGGCAGATCTCACCCAACGGTACAACCTGGTTCAACATCAGCGGCGCCACCAACGATACATTGAACACCGGCCCGCTCTCTTCGACGGTTTTCTACCAGGCCATCGTTGCGGGAACCGGCTGCGGAACATCGACATCGAACCTCATCCAGGTCACCGTATCACCCTCACCGCCGGCCGACGCGGGAGCGAACACCACCATCTGCAGCGGCACCAGCACGAACCTGAACGGCTCGGGCGGCGTATCCTACAACTGGATGCCCGGTAACCTCAACGGCGCGAATCCCAGCGTATCGCCCGCCTCCACGACGACATACACCGTCACAGTGACCGACGGCAACGGCTGCACCGCCACCGACCAGGTCACGGTCAACGTCAGCGTCATCACCGCCAACGCGGGCAACGACGTGACGATCTGCTCCGGATCACAGGCCACGCTCGTCGCTACAGGCAACGGCGCAGTGAGCTATTCCTGGGCGCCCCCCGCCGGACTGAGCAGCACCAGCGTTTCCAACCCGGTCGCGAATCCCACTTCGACGAGCACGTACGTGGTGACGACCACCAATACCTTCGGCTGCACCGACAACGACACCATCGTGGTGAACGTTACGCCTGCTCCCCCGGTTGACGCCGGCCTCGACGTGACCATCTGCGCAGGCGGCAACACTACGCTCACCGCTACCGGCGCGACGCAGTACACCTGGCAGCCCGGCGGGCAGCTAACGTCCAGCATTACCGTGAGCCCCGGCAGCACGACGACATTCGTTGTCACCGGCGACAACAACGGCTGCATCGATTACGATACAGTGGTCGTGAACATCACGCCCCCGCCTGCCGCATTCGCAGGACCCGACTTCAGCATCTGCACCGGCAACCAGGCCACGCTTACCGCTACAGGAGGCAACTCGTACTCCTGGGCGCCCGGCACCGGAATCATCGGCAATCCCAACCAGGCCAGCATCCTGATCGCGCCCACGACGACAACCACGTACTCGGTTTCTGTTGTCGGGCCCGGCGGCTGCCTCTCGCAGGATCAGCTGACGATCACCGTGAACCAGGCGCCGACGGTCAACGCCACTGCGGGCCAGATGAACCTTTGCGCGGGCGGCTCGACGACTTTGAACGCATCGGGTGCAACCAGCTATGTATGGTCGCCCTCTACCGGCCTTTCAAGCCCGACCTCGCCCAATCCCACGGCCAACCCGACGACTACTACGACGTACACCGTGACCGGCACGAACGCCAACGGCTGTACCGATACGCAAACCATCACCATTACTGTTGTTCAGCCTCCCACGCTGCCCGGCATCTACGGCACGCCCACCCTCTGCGGCGACACGACCGGCATGATCTGGCTCGGCGCAGTGGCCGGCGGACAAGGCCCTTACACGTACACGATCAACGGCAGTCCTGTAACGCCCGTCAACGGCTGGATCAGCAATCTGGACGGCGGCAGCTACACGATCGTTGTGACGGATGCGTTCGGCTGCACCGGCACAGGTAACGCCGGCGTCGGCGTAGATAATTCGCAGCTCGACGTGAACGCGACGGCTACGCCTTCTACGGGTGTCGCACCGCTGGTCGTCAACTTCAGCAGCACCGGCAACGGCGGCATCAACAACTTCCTCTGGGAGCTCGGCTCCGGCGGTCCGCAGGTGAGCGGGCAGAACACGACCAATACCTACAGCGATCCCGGCACTTACACGGTGATCGTGATGGGCTGGAACGACGATCTGCAGTGCGCATCCTACGACACGCTTGTCATCGTAGTCGTTCCCGAATCGATCGTGGCCATGCCGAACGTGTTCACGCCGAACGGCGACGGAAACAACGATATGTTCATGGCCACTGCCGAAGGCGTGAAAGAGCTGCGCTATTCGATCTTCAACCGCTGGGGCAACAAGATTCGCGAGGTGAACATCTCGAATACCGCCACCGAGGGCTGGGACGGCAGGACCGACAGCGGCAACGAAGCGGAAGAAGGCGTGTACTATTACGTGCTCGAAGCCGTCGGCTTGAACGATGACGTAAAAGTGCTCACCGGTTTCGTGCAGCTGATCCGCACCAAGCCTTAAGCAATAGATTTTATCAATGGAAAAAGCCTCGCGATGCGGGGCTTTTTCTTTTCCCTCCCGACTCCGCTCGAATTGACCTTACTTCGGCATTTACTTGTGTAAGGTCAATTCGAGCGGAGTTGAGAAGATATGCACCGAACGATCAGCCTAAAAAATCTTTCAAAATATTTTGAAACTTCAAAAACTTGCTATACTTTTGAAACATGAAACTCGATGAAGCAAAAGAAAAGTTCCTGCAGGCCTGGGGCACATTGGGCTCCAGCTGGGGGATCAGCCGCACGATGGCGCAGATCCACGCGCTGCTTCTCGTTTCTCCCGAGCCGCTCAGCGCCGACGAGGTGATGGAGCAGCTGAGCATTTCCCGCGGCAACGCCAACATGAACCTGCGCGCCCTCATCGACTGGGGCCTGGTGCAGAAAGAATTGAAACCCGGTGAGCGCCGCGAATTCTTTTCCGCGGAAAAAGACATCTGGAAAGTATTTCGCCAGGTCGTGAAAGAGCGCCGCAAGCGCGAGCTCGAGCCCATGCTGCGCGTGCTCGAAACGCTGAGCAAGGTGGAAGGCGATCACCGGAACAAAGAAGTGAAAGCGTTCACCGAAAGCATCGAAGGCATTTACAAGTTCGCCGGCAAAGCCGACAAGACCCTGGAAACCCTCATCCGCGCCGACGAGCATTGGTTCCTCGGATCGGTAATGAAGCTGGTCAAGTAAAAAAATTTTGCCGCAATGTTTCAATAAATACTGAAAATACAGAACATACAAAGAGCTTCACTCATGTACACCGCCTTCGCCTATACAAGCTATCTCGCCCTCGCCCTGCTGGTGGTCGTGGCGGTGGGGCGCAGGCTGTACGTGAACGGCAGGTTTTACCTCGTCGAGCTGTTCCATGATGAGAACGTCGCCGATGCGGTCAACCGGTTTTTGTATGCGGGTTATTGCCTGATGAACGCAGGCGGCGCATTCTACTGCCTTTCCGGCGGGAAGGAGCTTCAATCCTTCCTGCAAGCGGTCGAGTACGTGGTGTACAACCAGGGACAGCTGCTCCTGCTGCTCGGTCTGATGCACGCGTTCAACCTGGCCGTGCTGCCGGCGCTGAAAAATTTCCTGAGATCAAAGCTGCGCTCTACGGACGCAGATCAACCGAAGTCTAACCGCTAAAAACGTTTCAATCATGGATCCCGTCGTTACCGCTCCAGTTCCCGGCAATCTCATCGTCACCGCTTACTGCATCTACCTGCCCGTGATGATCGCCCTCACCATCTGGGTAGCGCGCACCATTCACAAGAACACCAGCGCGTTCCTGCTGGAAATTTTCCCCGAGCATGAAAAGGTCGCCGCCGCTGTGAACAACCTGCTGCGCATGGGCTTCTACCTGATCGCGCTGGGCTTCGGATTTCTTCGTCTGCGCGTGCACGTGCCGCACAACATGCCCGAGTTCATGACCACGAACAAGGAGCTGGTGGAGATGCTCGCCTTCCGCCTCGGCGGCTTCACGCTCTTCGTCGGCGCGCTGCTGTTCTTCAATCTTTTCCTCATGCTCATCCTGCGCAAGAGCGCGCGCAGCAACCGCCTCCGCGAAGAGCAGGTGCGCCTCTACCAGATGAACATAGCGCGCCAGCACGGCGCGCAGATGTAAACGCTGAAAAACTTTTTAAAAAAAAGAAGCCATGAACACCGCCCGAAAAGTCATCATCTACGACGACAAGTGCCCGATGTGCGCGATCTACACTTCCGGCTTCATCAAGTGGGGCCTGATCGGTGAAGAGAACCGCCTGCCGTTCGCGCAGCTGAAGGATCAGCAATTCGTCGCGCAAATGGACCGCGAGCGTTCCCGCAATGAAATTCCCCTCGTCGACCTCGACGGCGGCCGCACGCTTTACGGCATCGATGCGATGCTGTTCATCCTCACGCAGAAGCTGCCCTTCCTGCGCATGCTCTTCCGCCTGCGCGCCGTTGACTGGTTCTTCCGCAGGCTTTACAAGCTCATCTCTTACAATCGCCGCGTGATCGTGGGCGGGCAGTACTGCAGCACCAATTTCGATTGCGCGCCTGATTTTAATTTGAAATACCGGGTGGTGTTCATGCTGGCGGCGACCACTTTCGCTTTGTGGATCACGTACCTGTTCGGCAAAGCGCTCGCCCCGGCATTCAGCCTTGATCCCGCAGCCGCCGGCCTGGTCGCGCTGGCGGTTTGCGGGACGGGCTGGTTCGTTCACCAGGCGTACGCTGCGCTGCTGCTCAAAGGCACGCGGCGCTTCGATTACCTCGGGCATATGGGCATGGTGAAGATCACGGGCGTGCTGCCCCTGCTGCTCACGATCTGGTTCGGTGGACTTGCGGAAGGAACAAACGTGCTCTGGTTCGGCGCGGCCAGCGTGCTCATCAGCGGCGTGCTCATGTTCCGGCAGCACCGCCGCCGTGTACGCAATTATGAATTCGATCCTGCATGGACGTGGTTGTGGTTCTTCACGCTGCAGGGTACGGCGCTGCTCACGTTCGCCATCTTTATCTAAAAAACGAAACGCCATGAACTTCATGAAACGCATACCGATCAAATACCTCGGCGAGCTGCACGAGATCAGGCTGGTGAATTTTTACGTGGACATGGAAGAAGTGCGTCCTCTCGTTCCCGAACGCATCCGCATCCGCGACTTCAACGGCCGCGCGCTGATCTCCATGGTCAACGTGATGCTGCGCAACATGCATCCGTCTTTTCTCCCCGGAGCGCTGAACTTCGAATACCGGCATATCGCGTTCCGCTTGCTCGTCGACGACAGCGGCTTGAACGGGGGCGAGGCGAAAGGCATTTATTTCTTGCGCTCTTTCACCGATAAAAATCTCATCGCAGCAGCCGGCGCGCTGCTCACCGATTACCGCCTGGAGCCCGCCGCGATCCACAACATCGATCGCATGCTTGAGCTGAAGCAGGGAGAAAGGTTCCTCAACTACGCGCTCGATCCCGGCGCTGTTCCTGCGGCGGATCCGCAATTATTGCAGACGGTCGGCGCGCTGGACCGTGCGTATTCCTTGCGCGACGAGGAGCTGTACATGGTGCGCATCCTGCGCGAGCGCTGGCCGCTGCGGCCGGTGGAATGCTATCTCTTCGAGACGAATTTTTTCAAGACCGCACAACTCGCGGGCGCATTCACGGTGGACGAAACGATCCGCTACGAATGGCTGCCCGCACAAGCCGTACCGCTATGCGCATAGTCATCCTCGGCGCCAACGGGCAGATCGGCCGCAGCATTTACGCCGCGCTTGATCGCACGCTTCCGCAGGCGGAGATCATCGCCGCCGTGCGCCGCCCGCATTTGCATTTCGAAGGCTGCACCGGCGACCGGCAGCATCGCTCCATCGTGTTCGATCCGTTCGCGGATGACTGGACGCCGCTCGGCCGCGTGGACGTGCTGATCAATTGCATCGGCGCGATCCGCGAAACGAAACGCATGTCTTTTCGCCGTGTGCATGCGGGGCTGGCGCAGGAGATCCTGGAGCACAGAAAAGCGATCGGCTTCCCGCGCATCATCCAGCTCTCTGCGCTCGGTGCGGAGCTTGACAGCGCGTCTGCCTTTCTTCGCGCAAAAGCTGAAGCGGATGCCTTGCTGCTGCGTGAAGAGAATACGTATGTGCTGCGTCCATCCATCGTGTGCACGCCCGGCACGATGCTGGTGCGCAAGCTGCGTGCGCTGCGGAAGATCTCCCGCTTCTGTTTTGGAAAGATCTTCCTGCCGGAAAAATTTCTGCAAACAAAAATTCAGCCTTTGGCAGCGGAAGATCTCGGCGAGCTCGTGCGCAAAATGATCGACGCCGCTCCGCCGCAACGTACCCTCTGCGCCGCCGGCCCGCACGCCTTCACGCTCCGCGAATTGATCGCGCTGAGCCTGCCCGCCGTGCAGGTAAAAGCGATCCCGCAAAAATTGTTCGATCGTTTTTACGCCATTTTCGGATTCCTGCTGCGCCCGCTGCTTTCCCGCGAGCAGGATGTCTTGCTGCGAAAAGACAATGTCTCGTGCAGCCCCGCCGCCGGGAAATGGCTCGGCCGCCCGCTGCGCAGCACAGAAGCATTCTGGAGGCACGAGCTTTCCGCGCAAGCGGAGAAAGCGCAGCAATTGCAATGGCACTTCGCGTAACAAATTCCAAAATTCCCAGCACCAAATCTCAATTCGAAATTGCTTGGGATTTGGGAGGCGGGTTCTTGGAATCCTAAAATCGTTTTATGCCGCTGATCGAATTGCATACCGACATCGCCGCACCGCCCGCCCGCGTGTTCGACCTTTCGCGCAGCGTGAACCTGCACCTCGACAGCGCGGGCGGCACGGGCGAGAAAGTGGTCGGGGGGAAATCGCAGGGCTTGCTCGAAGAAGGCGAGCAGGCGACCTGGGAAGCGCGGCATTTCGGTATGCGCATGCGCCTGACAAGCCGTGTGAGCGAATTCGATTACCCGCACCGTTTCGTGAGCAGCATGCTGCGCGGCCCGTTCAAAAAAATCTACCACGAGCATTTGTTCGAGCGAACGGAAAGCGGCACTCGCATGACCGACCGTTTTTATTTCGAAGCGCCCTTCGGCATTTTCGGGCGGATCGCGGAGCGGCTGCTGCTGAAGCGGCACATGAAGAATTACCTCGAGCAGCGCAACCAGGTGCTGAAAGAAATTGCGGAGAGCGAACGCTGGAAAAAATATGTGTAACGCATTCCCGGAGCATGGCTTTGTTCATGACAGCCGAATGGCGCCGACTGATCAACCTCACCTACGCGGTGGAGCCCGCCCTGCTGCAGCCGCACCTGCCCCGCGGCCTCGCGCTCGACGTCATTGACGGAAAAGCATTCGTCGGCCTCGTTCCGTTCAGCTTCGAAAAGATCTGCCTGCGCGGTTATCGCATTCCGTTCCACACGCGCTTCCCCGAGATCAATCTGCGCTTCTACGTTCGTCACGGTGATCGCCGCGGCGTGGTCTTTTTGCAGGAGTGCGCCCCGAAAGCCGCCGTCGTTTGGCTCGCGCGAAAAAAATACAACGAGCCTTACCGGAAAATGCGCATGCAGGAAACCGTGCGCATGGGCACGGGCAGCTTCAGCGTCCGCCAATCGATCTGGTGCGGGGGAAAGAAAAATTTCGTGGAAGTGGAAGCGGGGCTGAACGCCTTTGTTCCCGCGGCGCACACGCACGATCATTACTTCAAGGAACTGGAGTTCGGCTTCGGCAGCGGCCACGACGGAAAAACAAAGCTGTACCGCGTGCATCATCCCGCCTGGGAAATTTTCCCCGTGCAGCGCGTGCAGGTTGATTTGGATTTCGCCGTGATCTTCGGGAAGAAGTGGGCCTTTCTTTCGGGAGAAAAACCGTTCAACGCAGCGCTGGTAAAAGGCTCGGCGGTGCAGGTGTACGATATAGAAGATCTTTGATTCGCGCCGCAGCGGACATCACCACGCCACATAAAAAAGGCCGGGAGCTCCCGGCCTTCGCATTCCTGTTTTTTAGCAGCTATCTCTTGATGACCTTATACGTTCTCCGCTCATTATTGCCGAAATCCACGTCGATCAGATACAGGTCGTTTTTCCACTGGGCCACGTCGATCGTCAACGGGTGGCCTTCGTAGACGAAGAGCGTGCGGCCGAGCACGTCGCTCACGGTGACGCGGTTCACGAAGAGCAGGTCGGGGCCGGGGAGCAGGAAAAGCTGCTGGTGCGCGCTGTTGTAGAAGAAGTACGCTTTGTCGCTGCGGTCGTAGGGGCTTTGCACGCTCAGCGGCGGCGCGATGTACACGCTGTCGATGAGCGAATCGGCGGTGGTATGCCCGGGCTCGTAGGAGCGGGGCCACACCACGATCACGTTGTTGCCGATGCGCATGTTGCCCTGCGGCTGCGTGTTCGGCGTGCGTATGCGGAAGGGCACCGTGACCGGGATGCTGCCGAAAGCCGGGATGAAGAAATTCTGAAAATAAACGGAGTCGCAATAGATGAGCGCGTGCGTTTCCTTCTTCAGGTACGTGTTGAGCGTAAAGCTGCCGTTGAAGTTCGAAGGCCCGTAATTGTTGATGGTAAAGCTGACCATCGCCGAATCGCCCTCCTGCAGCGAATCGGAGATGCCGCTGAGGCTGCTGATGCCGAGGCTGACCTGGGCGCGGGAGAATTGCGGGGCCGCCAGGCATCCCAGCAGGAGCAGGGAAAAGGCGGCACGGGTGAAATAGCTCAGGACCTTGTTCATGTGTTTCGCGCTTTTACTCGGGGTCGTTAGAAAATCTGGGTTCTTATACGGTATCCCACAATCAAATGTAATCTTCTAAAGCGAAAAAAAAGAATAAATTTGAGAAAATCTTACGCGTTCAAAATACCCCCGGCATGAAGATATTGCAGCAGATCTCCGGCATCATGAACAAGGAGGAGGTGCGCCACCTGAAGCTCTTCATGGGCCGCACGGGCGCAGGCGGCGACCGCAAAGATGCCGAGCTCTTCGATTTCATCCGCCGCAGCTATCCCGATTACGACGAAGAGAAGATCCGCAGGAAACTTTACGGCGAGAAGGACAAGAACGCGCTGTACCGCCTGAAGAACCGCCTGCTCGAGGACGTCGGCAAGAGCTTGTCGCTGCAGTATTATGATGAAAGCGATTTCAGCCAGGTGGTGCACAATCTTTTGCTCTCGCGTCTTTTCCAGGCCAAGACGCAGCCGAAGATCGCCGCTTACTACCTGAGCCGCGCCGAGAAAAAAGCCCTCGAAGCCGACGCGCCCGACCTGCTCGACATCATCTACAGCGAGTTCATCCGCCTCTCGCAGGAAACGCTCGAGCTCAATCCCGGCGAATACATCCGCCGCCGCCAGCTCAACCGCGAGCAGCTCAACCGCCTGCAGGAGATCGACGACATCCTCGCCGAAGCGATCTACAAAGTGCGCACCTCGCAGAATTTCTCCGGGCAGGATTACCGCATCATCGAAACCCTGCAGCAGAAAGTCAACGAATTTTCCCGCGTGAAGGACGCGCGCAACAGCACGCAGCTGCGGTTCAAAATTTACCAGTCGGTGAGCAGGATCCTGCTGCAGAAGCAGGATTACGTGTCGCTGGAAAAATACCTGCAGCAGACCTACGCGGAATTCTCCCGCCAGGGCTTGTTCACGCGCAACAACCACGACACGAAATTGCAGCTGCTCACTTACCTGGTGAACTCGCTGTTCAAGACCGGCAAGCATACCGCCTCGCTCGAGTACGCCGCGAAGCTGAAGGAGGCGATGGCCGAATACGGCGGCATGCTGCACGACAAATATTTATTCTTCTACTACAATTCCCTCGCGATCAATTATTCGCGCACCGACCTGAACAAGGCGATCGAAATCCTCAGCGAAGCGAAAGAAAATCCGGTCATCAAAAAGCTGCCGTTCTACAGCGTGTTCATCTACGCGAACCTGGCCGTGTTCCATTTCGACAGCAGGAATTACAAGCAGGCCATCCGCCACCTGGTCAAGCTCATGATGGAGCCCGGCTACCCGAACCTCGACCGCATGCTGCGCCTGAAGCTGGGCATGGCCGAGCTGATCATCCGCTACGAGCTCGGCGACTTCGACACGCTGGAACACCGCCTCGACCAGGTGCGCAAAGAATTCTCCGACCTTCTCCGCAGCAAAGCCGCCCGCCGCCAGCAGGATATGATGGGCATCATCGCGCAAATGATCGAAACCCCTTCGATTAAAAAAGACAAAAACCTGGCGCAGAAAATCCAAAAGCTCACCGAAAGCGTCACCCCCGAAGAAGCCGCCGAGAACGATGTGATCGATTACAATGTGTGGCTGAAAGGCAAATTGAGCTGAGTGCACGCGTCACCTCTCGGCGAAGCTGTCCCGGCGAAAGAAGGGGCTCGAGCTGTTGAAGAAATCCTGCTCAAAAGACCGCTGGACTTTGTCGGCGAGCAAAATCAACGCTCCAAAAACATTTTTTTTCGAGAAGGATCCCGGCAGGATCAGCGTTTTAGCGAACGCATGTTCCGGGATCAAACGTTAGCAGGTATTTTATCGCATCCCGCCTCTCCTCGGCAATCGCTCCTGCCTCTTCTTCTCCGCGCGATAAATGCTATCATAATACTGCGCCTTCCGCGCATTCCCGTGAAAACTAAAATACCGCGTCAAATTCTCCAGGCGCTGCAGATCACGCGGGTTCACATACGCCGCCATCTCCGCGCTTCGAGCCGCCAGCGCCGTATCTTTCAGATCGAGCAGCATGCGCGAAAGATTGATGTAAGGCAGATCGGATCTCGGGTTGTTCTTCGCGGCCTCGTGCAGTACGGTAAGCGCGTCCTTGTAACGCTTCTCCTTCTGGTAGATCCTGCTCAGGTGATCCGCGGACGCCACGAAGGAAGAGTCGGCATCCAGCGCCTGCTTGAACGCGTAAATCGCCGAATCGCGCAGAACCCGGAAATTGGCCACGAGCGCCCGGCGCGTTTCAGGATCGTTCGTATTCCGCGCCCGCGCCGAATCCTGCAGGCTCCTGCTGTTGTACGTCATGCCCAGGTTGAACCAGCCCTGCACGTAGCCCGAATCGAGATCGTTCGCGCGCCGGAAAAAATACTGCGCCGAATCGTATTCCCCCGTGAAATAATACGTCGAGCCCAGGTTGCTCCAGGCCGTGGCGTAATCTGGATAAATTTCCACCGCGCGGCGGAAATGATATTTCACCAGCTGCAGCGAATCATAATGCTTATGCTCCAGCGCGCTGCTCGAGATCAGCGAGCCGAAAAGCAAATGCGCCTTCGCCGATTCGTCGAGATGCTCCATGTCGTTCCCGTAGAGCGTCATCTTGTTCTCCCAGTCCTCGTTCCGTACCACGCTTCGCACGGCGAACAGGAACGCCGCGACGACGATCAGGTAACCCGCCTTTTCTCCCCAGCGGAAGCCCGCCGGCGCCGTTTTGAACGCGCGAAAAGCCAGCCACACCGCGGCAATGCAGAAACCCAGCGAAGCCATGTACGCGAAGCGTTCCGCCATCATGCCCGGCGCAGGCTTGAGCAGGTTGGAGAAACCGAAAATGCTGATGAGGTAAAAAAGAATGGCGAAACAGAGGATCGTGCGCTTGCGGATCGTACGCAGCACGTAAATGCCGAGCGCCGCATGCACCGCCAGCGAAGCGATCGAGAGCGGGTCCGACCAGTCGGTGAGCGGGACGTGGCTGTAGCCGTAGTAATACAGCAGCGGATGCGGGAAGACATGCAGCAGCAGGTAACGCCCCAGCACGTAAAATCCCGTCGCGCTGCGCTCGGCGAAGCCAACGTCCACCGAAGCCAGCGGGTTTTCGTGCAGCAGCAATTCCCGCGTGGCCACCGGCAGGCTGTCGCGCTGCAGGAGAATGAGCGCCACGGAGATCAGCAGCGGCAACGTATACAGCAGGATGCGCCAGGGCTTCAGCGTGCTGAAAAAGTATAGCGTGAGCGGCAGCAGGATGATCACCGGCGTGATCGTGCGTTTCGACAGCAGGCCGAACCAGAACGCCAGCGGGTAAGCGATCGCGTACGCCCAGTTTTTCGTCTCGTAAAATTTCCAGGCCCACCAGAAGCAGAGCAATGCGCCGAGCATGCTCATCAATTCGTCGCGGCACTTGATGTTGTCCACCACCTCGGTGTGCAGCGGGTGCGCGAGGAACAGCAGGCAGATAAAAAACACGAACCAATCGCCCTGCTCCTTGAACCATTTTTTCAGCAGCCTGTAAAGCAGCACGATCGTCAGCGCATACAGCAGCACGTTGATGAAATGGCTCACCCGCGGCTTCTGCCCGAACAGGCTGTGCTCGATGGCGAATGCGGAAACGACCATCGGGCGGTACTCGTAGCCCGTGCCGTCGTTGTTGTAAAATGTGCGTGAACGGAAAATTTCCGGGATGGCCTTGATGCCCTGGTTCGTCAGCTCGTTTCCCCCGGCGGTGTAGAATTCGTCGTCGAGCGCATACTGGTTGAAGATGGAATTGGCGAAGACGACGAACACCAGCGCGGCCAGGGTCAGCGCAAAGCGGTTCCTGTAAAGAAAGCCGTCTCCTTTCCGTGAAGTTTGCGGTCGCGTTTTCGCTTTTTGCTTTGCCACTGATTTCCGCCGTTTTTCCGGGCTGCGCTAAAAGTAGGAAATCCCGGCTTGGATTGCGGGACCGAAGAGGCAAAAACCTATTTTTGCAGTTCACCCACACCTGACACTAAACCGATACAATGGTCAAGCATTTACGTACCCTGCTTATCGCTCTGTTTTGCGTCGCCGCTGCAGGCAAGGCGATTGCGCAATGCGCCAATGACAACACCCTCACCCCGGGCAGCCTCACGCCTCCGGGCATCACGCAGACCACTTCGCAGGTCTACGCTGCCGGGCAATACGTGCTCGCGTATGTGATCTCCGGCAACAATTACACGGTCAGCACCTGCGGCGGCGCCCTCTGGGACACGCAGATCACGGTGTACGATGACGCCACGGGCGCATTTATCGCGTACAACGACGACTTCTGCGGACTGCAAACGTCCGTCAGTTTTACGCCCACCTTCTGCGGCTACGTACGCGTGCTGCTCGACCAGTATTTCTGCAGCAACTCGGGGCTGACAACAACGGTGAACATGACGTTGAACTCCGGCTCCGCCGGCGGGCCCTCGCTCACCGCCTCCACCGATGAGAACGATTGCCCCGGCGACATGGTCACCATCGGATTAGCCTCCAACGGCGCGGGCGGCACACCGCCGTACACCTATGCCTGGTCGCCCGTCACCGGCCTGCAGAACTCGCTCAACCCGCAAACCGGGGCCACTGTTTCCACTACCACCACGTACACGCTCACGATGACGGATGCCAACGGCTGCGAAGCCTACGACACGGTTACCGTCACTGCGAACCCGGTTCCCGTCGTCAATATCGGGCCCGACACCACGCTTTGCGGTTACAGCTTCCTGCTCGATGCGGGTAATCCCGGTGACAGCTACCTCTGGAACACGGGCGCAGGCACGCAGCAGCTCATGGTCACGCAAAGCGGTTTTTATTCCGTGGCGGTGTCCAACTCCTTCGGCTGTGTCGGTTCGGATGGCGCGCAGGTCACGATCAACAATCCTCCGCCTTTCTCGCTCGGCGCCGATACGTCGCAGTGCGGCGGCACGGTTGCGCTTGATGCGGGCAGCGGCTTTGCCAGCTACAGTTGGAGCACCGGCGACAATACGCAGATGAGCTCCGCCACCGCCACAGGCAACTACTCCGTCACCGTCAGCGATGCGAACGGATGCGTGATGCACGATACGATGATGGTCACCATCAATCCCGCGCCCAGCGTCAACCTCGGCCCCGACACCACGCAGTGCGGCGGCAGCGTAACGCTCGATGCAGGCAACCCCGGATCGGTATATTTCTGGAGCAACAGCACGACGAACCAGACGACCGCCGCCACGAGCACGAATACCTACGTCGTTCAGGTTGTCACCCTGGCCGGCTGCACCAGCACCGACTCGATCAACGTGACGATCAACCCCATTCCGCAGGTCGATCTCGGGCCCGACACGGCGGCCTGCGCGGGCAGCATCGTGCTGGATGCGGGCAACCCCGGCAGCACTTATGCCTGGAACAACGGCCCGCCGACGCAGACGAACACAGTGAGCACGAACGGCACGTATATCGTCGTCGTTACTTCCCCTGCGGGTTGCACGGAATCAGATACGATCAACGTCACGCTCAACAGCAACCCGACGGTGAACGCCAATGCCGATCAGTTCGCCTGCCCCGGCGATACGGTTGCGCTGAGCGCAACGGGCGCGCAGAGCTACACCTGGAGCAACGGCATACAGGCGCCTTCCATCACCGTCAGCCCGACGGTGTCCACCACGTATTACGTTACCGGTACTGATGTGAACGGCTGCCAGGCCACTGATGTCACCACCGTTTACATCCTGCAGAACACCAGCGCCAGCTTCACCTACACCATCACGGGCGTAACGACGCAGTTTACCTCTACCAGCAACAATGCCACGAGCTACAGCTGGGATTTCGGCGACAACAGCCCGGTATCCGCTCAGCAGAATCCCTCGCACACGTACACGGCCAACGGCACCTATACCGTCACCCTGACGGTCACCGGACCCTGCGGTGTAGTGACGACGCAGCAAATCGTCGTGATCAATACCATCGGTATCCAGGAGGAGCTGCCAGGCCTTTCGATGAGCCTGTACCCGAACCCGAGCAGCGGCGTGTTCAACCTGCAGCTGGAGCTGGACAAGGAGCAAAAGATCCTGGTCGAGATCTGCGACCTGCGCGGTGCGCGGATCTGGTCGGAAGAGCAGCGCCTGCGCAGCTGCAACAGGCAGATCAGCCTGGAAGGCGTGGAATCAGGCATGTATTTGGTGCGGATCCGCACGGAAAAAGGCGCCGTGACCAGAAAACTCATCATTCAATAAAAAAAGTCCGGTTTTTTTTAAGATATTAGCCGTCAGCGACCCCAACGCCCTGGGGTCGCTTTTTTTGTCGCGGCCCTGTCTGGGGGGTCGACAGAAACAAGGATTTATTAACTTGCATTTTGGGTTTAATACACGCACACATGAAAAAACAACTACAAAAGCTTTACCTGCTGTTCTGCGCCGCGCTGTTCGCCCTGCCGGCCATTAAAACGGCAGCTCAGCCGTGCACGCCCGTGTATACGTCGCTCTGCAGCAGCGGCGACTACATCAACAATTTCTCCACCACCGGCGGCACGACCAACATCAATAACCTGAACACCGGCTGCAACGGCAATCCGAACAATTACATCGACTATTCGAGCACGCAGTTCGTGACGACCTCACCGGGCAACACGTTCAACTTCACGGTGCAGTCCGGCCCCAGCTGGAGCCAGGGCTTCCGCATCTGGATCGATTACAACAACAACAATTCGTTCGTCGATCCGGGCGAGGACGTATGGAACTCGGGCTTTTCCTCCACCAGCGCGTTCACGGGCTCCATCATGGTTCCCCTGACGGCCAGCGGCACAGTGAAGATGCGCATCCGCTGCACCTGGGCCAGCGTGCCCGCCGATCCCTGCGCAAGCTACAGCTTCGGTGAAACGGAAGACTATCACGTGGTGCTCTGCGCGATCCCGCCCGCACCCACCGCCTCCAGCCCGGTGCAAGGCTGCATGGGCGACTCGGCCACGCTCAGCGCCTCGGGCACGGGCACCATGGCCTGGTTCTCGCAGCCTACGGGCGGCAGCTCGTTGGGAACAGGAACCAGCTTCAACACGCCGCCGGTAACGGTAAATGATACGTTCTACGTCGAAGCGCAGGATGGTGGCTGCGTCAGCAGCACGCGCACGCCGGTAATCGTCAATGCCAACCCGCCGCCGTCCGCGCCCTTCCCCAGCAGCATCACGCAATGCGGCGGCCCCGTGATCCTCGATGCAGGCAACCCCGGCAGCACCTACCTCTGGAGCACCGGCGCCGGCACACAGCAGATCAGCGTCAACCAGAGCAACAACTACTCCGTCACTATTCAGACCCCGGTCGGTTGCATCGGCAGCAGCTCGGTCTCGGTGACCATCAACCCGCCGCCGCCTTTCGCGCTCGGTTCCGACACCTCGCAGTGCGGCGGCTCGGTAGCGCTCGATGCGGGCAGCGGCTTCGTCAACTACAACTGGAGCACCGGCGATACCACGCAGACGAGCAACGCCTCGTCCAGCGGTAACTACTACGTCACCGTCAGCGATGCGAACGGCTGTGTGCTCAGCGACACGATGCAGGTCACGATCAACCCCGCGCCCAGCGTCAACCTCGGCCCCGACACGACCCAGTGCGGCGGCAGCGTAACGCTTAATGCGGGTAACCCGGGCTCTGTGTATTTCTGGAGCAACAGCACCACGAACCAGACGTCCACCGTCACGAGCACAAATACCTACGTCGTTCAGGTTGTCACCCTAGCCGGCTGCACGAGCACCGACTCGATCAACGTGACGATCAATCCCGTTCCGCAGGTGGACTTCGGCCCGGACACAGCGGCCTGCGCGGGCAGCATCGTGCTGGATGCGGGCAACCCCGGCAGCACTTATGCCTGGAACAACGGCCCGCCGACGCAGACGAACACGGTGAGCACGAACGGCACGTATATCGTCGTCGTTACTTCCCCTGCGGGCTGCACGGAATCAGATACGATCAACGTCACGCTCAACAGCAACCCGAACGTCGTAGCTAACCCTGACCAGACGATCTGCGCAGGCAGCAGCGCATCCATCAGCGCAACCGGCGCGCAAAGCTATCTCTGGAGCACCGGCGCGCAGGCGCCTTCCATCACCGTCAGCCCGACGGTGTCCACCACGTATTACGTTACGGGTACCG